>Ga0272448_1000214_pt1 | contig 88853 bp, 86 predicted proteins | sample YNPCB0191_FD_202220 | JGI IMG/M metagenome (GOLD analysis project Ga0272448, IMG submission 202220) | Hot spring sediment microbial communities from Yellowstone National Park, WY, United States - YNP-CB-019-1 | ecosystem: Environmental > Aquatic > Thermal springs > Hot (42-90C) > Sediment... | reverse complement strand
CAATCTCGAGGCTGACCGCTCATTCTGGCCGGAATTCTGGCGAATTCCGGCGCCCCATTCGCGGCTCGGAAAGCGATGAGCGCGCATCTCTTCCGGATTGCGGTTTGCTTGCCAGGTTGAACTCCGGACCGGTGTGAAAGCGCTGCATTGAGCAGACAGCTCTCGCGGGTTCAGAGCCGCGAGCTCGGGCAGTGCGCAAGCGCTGCGGGAGCGAGCGGTTGCAGCGGGGATTCGTCTACTGCGGCCGCGGCGAAGGTTGCACCGCCCGGGCCCGCTCACTCCGTCCGTCGTTCTGCCAAACGACGGCCGCCGTTCGCGGCTCCGAACCGGTGCCCCCGGCGCGCGGCTGCATACGCGCAGCAAGGTCTCCGTTCGGCAGCCCACGAGCAGCGGGCGGATTCCCTGCGGCTTTGAAAAGCAGGCGCCCCCGGGCACCGGAGGCGCCTGTCTGCCATGGGAGATGAGAGACGAGATTCGCTTTTCGCCGGCGAACCGGCAGCGGCGAGCAACGCGCCGCAACCGTCGCGTCCGGGCGCGATCCGCTGGCTTGACGGAGGCGCATCCAGCGAAGCCCGGGGCGGCATGGGAACAGCTTGCGTCCCGGGACGCGCCCGTAGGCCCATGCGGGAGGCGGCGGCGTATTCGCGCAGCGCTCGCGTCAGACACGAACAGCCGGGCGAAGCCAGGTCACCGCGCGGGACGTACGGCTAGTTGAAAACAAGCTTCGTCGTGGTGCCGCCGAGACGAATTTCCTGGATTTTCAGCTTTCCGTTTTCCTCGGCATACCGCACGGAAGTGGAGCTGAATTTCGAGTCGCCCTGCTCCACCTTGACCGTGGCCTCAACCTTTTCTTTGCCCTTCTGGATAATGGCCTTCCCGTCTTCCAGGATCAGCTTGTAGTCACCCGGCTTCAGTTCCTTGCCGGCAACCAGAGAGGGCTGGAAGAGGGTGACGTTGTAGGAAGCCGCTGAAGCGGCGAAGACAGCAACCGTAAGGAAAATGGCGAGAAACTTCATGGTTTTGGTCATCGTGGACACTCCTTGATTTCAGTATAACGGATCTGATGCCCGGAAGTACTGTTCCGAACATTAAATCTCCAACTTTCTGGTGGTGCTATGCCCTTGTACTAGCAGATTGATACTACAGGCGGCCATGCCTCCTTGGCCGCGCGGCCACCACCTGCCAGTCAAGACGTTTCACGCCCAGGAAACGTTCTGTTTACTTGTGGAAACTCCGCGAGGAATTTCTCCACCCTGGCTACCGCCTCCCTTACGACTTCCGGGTCGTCTCCGAAGCCCTCAATCCATTCGATGCCGGCTTCCTTCCGAAACCAGGTCATCTGCCGCTTGGCATACTGCCTGGTGGCGATGACGGCCAGCTCCATGGCCTGCTCAAGGCTCAGGCGTCCTTCCAGGCACGCCAGCGCCTCTTTGTAGCCGATGGATTCAAAGGCCTTCGCATCGCGCGGGACGCCGGCGTCAAGCAGCCGCTGCACCTCGCCGAGCAGCCCAGCGGCGAACATTTTTTCCGTGCGTTGCCGGATGCGCTCCACAAGCAGCGGGCGCGGCGGGCAGAGGCCGAGCTTGAGAGTGCGAAAGCCCGCCAGCGGCCGGGCGCCTTCCGCAAACAGCTGCGAGGCCGGTTGGCGGGCCCTGAGGCAGATTTCGAGCGCGCGCACCGTCTTGTGCAGATCATTCGGGTGGACCCTGGCGGCGGTGGCGGGGTCGAGGCGGCGCAGGATGCGGTGAAGGCTGCCTCGCCTCCGGTTTTCGCGGTCGAGCAGGCGCGCGCGGAGGGCATCGTCGCGTGGCGGGGCTTCGGCCAGGCCTTCCAGCAGGGCGCGGAGGTAAAACCCGGTGCCGCCGGCGACGACGGGGACGCGGCCGCGGCGGCGGATCCCGGCAAGCACGCTCCGGGCGAGGCGCGCGTAGGCCCCCGCGCTGAACACTTCCTGCGGCTCGAGCAGATCGAAGAGGTGATGCGGCACGCCGCCGCGCTCCTCCGGCGGCGTCTTGGCCGTCCCGATGTCGAGGCCGCGGTAGATCTGGAGCGAATCGCAGTTGACGATTTCGCCGCCCACGGCCCGCGCGATCGAAAGGGCAAGCGCGCTCTTGCCCGAGCAGGTGGGGCCGGCGACGACGACAAGGGGATGCAGGCCGGCCGGGCCGCTCATTTCATCCCCGGCTTGCGCAAAGAGCAAGGAACCGCAGCGCGCCTGCCGCACATCAGATATAGTTAGGATAACAACGAAGCCCGCGGTTTCGTACCGTCCCCGGGCGGGCGCATGCGGCGGGCGTGGCAGGCCACAATGAACATTCTTTCCCGATTCTGTTTCGCCTGGGCGGCCGTGTTGGCGCCCGCAGCTCTGGGTGCAGCGCAGGCGCAGCCGCCCCAGCAGTCCAGGCCGGACAAGGCCGGCGCGTACTACCACGCCGCGCTCGGCCACCTGTATGCGGAGCTGGCGGCCCAGTTCGGCGGCCGCGGCGAGTATCTGCAAAAGGCGATCGAGAACTACCGCCAGGCGGTGCAGCTCGACCCCGAGACCAGCATGCTTGCCGAGGAGCTGGCCGAGCTGTACGTGCAGAGCGGCCAGATCCGCACGGCGGTGGCCGAGTTCGAGGAGGCGGTCCGGCGCAATCCCGACGACGTCAACGCGCGGCGGATCCTCGGACGGCTGTACACGGCGCGCATCCGCGAAGGGCAGTCGACGCGGATGAACGAGGAGATGATCAAGGCCGCGGTGGCGCAGTACGAGAAGGTCGTCGAGAAGGCGCCGCGCGACAAGGAGACCTGGCTGATGCTGGGGCGGCTGTACAAGCTGCTTCAGAACTCGCCGGCGTCGGAGCGCGCGTTCCGGAAAGTCCTGGAAATCGACGAAAACGACGAGGACGCTCTCACGGGGCTGGCCATGGTGTATTCGGACCTCGGCGACACGGCGAAGGCCAGCGAGGTGCTGAAACGCGTGGCGGAAAAGAACCCGAGCCTGCGCACGCTGCTGGCCCTGGCCTCGGCCTATGAGCAGCTCCGTCAATACAAGGAGGCGGCGGAGACTTACCGCAAGGCGCTCGAGCTGAACCCGGACAACCTGGACCTGAAGCGCGCCTACGCGCAGTCGCTGTTCGCAGCGGACAAACTGGACGAGGCGAAAAAGGCGTTCGAGGAGCTGCTCCAGTCCGAGCCCAACGACCTGCTGGCGCTGTTGCGCCTTTCGCAGATCCACCGCCAGAACCAGGAATTCGCCAAGGCGGAAGAGTATGCCCGGCGCGCCTCGCAGCTCGACCCCGGCAATCTCGAGGTGCAGTACAACGAGGTGAGCCTGCTGGAGGCCCAGGGCAAACCCGCCGAAGCGATCGCCCGGCTGAAGGAGATCCTTGCATCGATCGAGCGCCGGCCTTCGTCCTTCGGCGACCGCACCAACCGCGTGGTTCTGCTGGAGCGGCTGGGCCTGCTGTACCGCATGGCGGACCAGACGCAGGAAGCCGTCGCCGCCTTCCGGGAGATGGCGCAGACGGATCCGGATTCGGCGCCGCGCGCCGCCGCGCAGATCATCGACGCGCTGCGGGCCGCCAAGGACTTCGCCGCCGCCGACAGGGAAGCGAAGGCCGCGTTGCAGAAATTCCCGCAGGACCGGCTGGTGAAGAGCATGGCGGCGACCGTGGCGGCGGACCTGGGACGGTTCAGGGAGGCCGAGAGCATGCTGAAAAGCATGTTCGACGGCAAGAACGACCGCGAGGTGTGGCTGTCGCTGGCGCAGGTCTACGAAAAGCAGAAGAATTTCGCAGAAATGGCGAAGGCCCTCGATAAAGCGCAGGAGCTTTCGGCGACGCCCGAAGAAAAAGAGGCCGTGCATTTCATGCGGGGCGCGATGTACGAGCGGCAGAAGAAATACGACCTGGCCGAAGCGGAATTCCGCAAGGTGCTCGAGCTCAACCCGAAGTCGGCCGCGGCGATGAACTATCTCGGCTACATGCTGGCCGACCGCAACGTGCGGCTGCAAGAGGCGCTCGAGCTGATCCGGAAGGCGGTGGCGCTCGAGCCGAACAACAGCGCCTATCTGGACTCGCTCGGCTGGGTGTATTACAGGCTGAACCGGCTGGAGGAAGCCGCCGAGTGCTTGCAGAAATCGTTGGCCCGCAGCAGCCGCGACCCCACGGTGCATGACCACATGGGCGACGTGTATTTCAGCCTCAGCCGGCTGAAGGAGGCCGTGCAGCACTGGGAGCGGTCGCTGGAAGAGTGGCGAACCAATGCTCCGGCGGACGTCGACCACGAAGAAATCGCCAAGATCCGCAAGAAGCTCGAGAACGCGAAGATCCGCCTGGCCAGGGAAGGCGCGCAGAAGCAGAACAATTGAGGCCGCGGCGGCGCCTTCTTGCGCTGGTCTCCGCGCCGGCTGTTCAGGCAAAATGGATCCATGAAGGATCATTCTGTGCGCCGCCGTGGCCGCAAGCGTGATTGCGTTCGCCTCGGGGCCGCTGGGCAAGCCGCTTGAGCTGAAGGAGCGGACACCGATCGCGGAACTGGCGAACCAGCCGCAGAAATTCGCCGGCAAGACCGTGCAGGTGCGGGGCAGGATCGTCGAGGTCTGCGAGAAGATGGGCTGCTGGATGAATCTGGCCGACCCGCAGTCGAACGCGCGCGTCCGCATCAAGGTAAAGGACGGCGAGATCGTCTTCCCGAAGGAAGCGGTCGGCAGGATGGCGACAGCGGAAGGCAAGTTCGTGAAGATCGAACTCACGCGCGAGCAGGCGATCGAGCGCGCCAGGCACGAGGCCGAGGAAAACAACAAGCCCTTCGACCCGTCCTCGATCACCGGGCCGGTGACGATCTATCAGATCCAGGGCACCGGCGCGGTGATCGAATAGCGGGGCCGCAGGGTGCGCGAGGGCGCGCGACCGTTTCCGCGGAGCGAGCGGATCTGATAGCATGACTCCGCCATGCTCCTGATTGCGGACATCCTCGGCATTTTCACCTACGGCATGATCGCCGCCATGCTGGGCACGATCCTGCCCGAGTTGTCGCGGCGATTCAACCTGACGCCCAACCAGAACGGCAAGATCAGCATGATGCAGGCCATCGGGCTGATGTTCGGCGGATTTTTCGCCGGGCCGCTGATGGACCTTCACGGGAAGAAGACGGGCATGCTGCTGTCGCTGGCGCTGATCGGCCTGGCGCTCATCGGGCTGCGCGCGGCGAAGGGGTTCGGCCCCATTGCGGGCGCGATGTTCGTGCTGGGCACGGGCGGCGGCGCGCTGGTAACGTCGGCGTTCGCCGTGGCCAACGACATCCAGGTGTCCTGGCTCCAGGGCGCGGCGGTGTTCAACGCGGTGAACCTGTTCTTCGGGCTGGGCGGGCTGGTCACGCCCCTGATTGCGGCGCGCGTGTTCCGCAACGACGTGCCGAAGCTGCTCGTGTTCGCCACGTGCGTGGCGCTGGTCGCGCTTGTGTTCAATGCCGCGACGGAGATGGCGCCGCCGAGCGGGAAGGTGAGCTTCCAGGCGGAGCAGGTGACGTCGCTGATCACCAGCCCGGTGCTGCTGTTGCTGTCGCTGGCGCTGTTCCTGTACGTGGCGTGCGAGGTCGGCGTGTGGAACTGGCTGGCAAGGCACCTGATTGCGCAGGGCGTGCCGGATGCGAAGGCGCTGACGATCCTCTCGCTGGGCTTCGCGCTCGGCTTGCTGCTCGGGCGCGTGGCGGTGGTGCCGGTGCTCGGCAGCGTGACGCCCAAGATGGTCCTGTTCGGGGCCGCGTTGCTGATGGCGGTGACGACCTACATCATGCTGCAAACCTCGAAGCCCGGCATGGCATGGGTTTCGGTGTTCTGCGCCGGCCTGGCCATGGCGCCGGTGTTCCCGACGGCGCTGGGCCTGGTCGGCACGGCATTCAAGCCGCAGGGGCTGGATGCCACGGCGACGGGCATTGCCTCCACGTGCGGCTGGCTGGGCCTGGTGGTCAGCTCGCCCATCATCGGCGGCATTGCCGGAGACGACCCGAAGCGGCTGAAGAAGGCCCTGCTGCTGTTGCCCGTGGCGAGTCTGATCCTGGCCGGCGTGATTCTTGCCGTGCCGCAGCCCTGAGCCGAGGCGGGATCCCGGTTCGTTCATGCGGTGGCGCATCTTCCAACTGGTTCGCTCCAGCGCTTTCCAGATCGCCGCCGCATATTGCGCGATTTCGGCGGCGTGGATCATTCTGTCCGACACGGCCGCAGCGCGCCTGTTCCCCGATCCCGCGCAACTGTCGCGGGTGAGCCAGTACAAGGGCCTGGCCTTCGTGCTGGTGACCACCGTCCTGCTGTACGCGGTGTTGCGGCGGCGGCTGGAGGCGATGGAGGCTTCGAGGCGGGAGGTCGAGGCCAGCGAGCGGCGCTTTGCCGCGTTCATGGACAACCTGCCGGTGGCGGCTTTCCTGCGGGACCGCAACGGCCGCTACGTGTACGCGAACCGGTACTGGGTGGAGCACTTCGCCGTGGCCGACGGCTGGGAAGGCACGTCGCCGGCAAAATTCTTCGGGCCGCACATCGCGGCCCTGGCGGACGAGGACCATGCGCGCATCCTCGCCGGCGAGCCCGTGGCGGAGAGAATTCTGACGCTGCCCGTCCGCGGCCAGGAGCGGATCTTCCTCGTGCGCCGCTTCCCCGTCCCGGCGGGGACGGAACTGCTGGTGGGCGCCTTCGCAGTGGATATCACCGAGCAGCGGAAACTGGAGGAGCATCTGCGGCAGGCGGCGAGGATGGAGGCCATCGGGCTGCTGGCCGGCGGGGTGGCGCACGACTTCAACAACCTGCTGACGGTGATCCAGGGCTACGCGCAGGCCATCAGCCAGCCGGGCGCGGAGCGGGAGCAACTGGAGCGCGCGGCCGCGGAGATCCGGCGCGCCGCGGAGCGCGCCGCGCAGCTCATTGCACGGCTGCTCGACTTCAGCCGCAAGCAGCAGGGCCAGCCCTCGCCGCTGGACGTCAGCGCCGTGGCGGAGTCCGTGCTGTCGCTGGTGGGGCGGCTGATGGGCGAGAAGATCGAGCTGCGGCGGCTGTTGCGGCCGGGGTTGCCGCCGGTGGCTGCCGACCGGGCGCAGATCGAACAAATCCTGCTGAACCTGATCGTGAACGCCCGCGACGCGATGCCGGATGGCGGAGCCATTGAAGTGGAAACGCGCCAGGTCAACCTCGCAAGCGAAACCGAAGCCGCGCAGGCGGGCCTCAAGCCGGGCGCCTACGTGCGGCTGTCGGTGAAAGACGAGGGGCACGGCATGGACGAGGCGACCCGGGCGCGCATTTTCGAACCGTTCTTCACCACCAAGGACCCGGGCAAGGGGACAGGCCTGGGGCTGACCTCGGTGTACGGCATCGTGAAGTCGCTGGGCGGGGCGATCCGCGTCGAGTCCGCGCCGGGCGCGGGAACGCGGTTTGAGATCGACCTTCCCGCGGCCGAAGCCGTGCAGCCGGCGCCGGGGATGTCCGCGGGAACAGGACGCCGCATTCTGCTGGTGGATGACGACGACGCTGTGCGCGGACTCACGCGGCAGCTGCTGGAGCACTACGGCTACGAGGTAACCGACGCCGCTTCCGCCGCCCAGGCGCTGGAGTTGTTCGCTTCCGCCGAGACCCCGTTCGGGCTGGTGATCACGGATGTGGCCATGCCGGAGATGGACGGCACGGAGCTGGTGCGGCGGCTGCGCGAGATTTCACCAGGCGTCCGGGTGCTGTTCTTCACCGGCTATTCGGAGGAGCTCAACCGCTACCCGGCGGACCTCCGCCATCTGCCGGTGCTGGCCAAGCCGTTTTCCGCGGAGGCGTTGGCGGCCGCCGTGCATCGCGCCCTGGAAGGCTCACCGTCCGCGTAGGCTGCGCTCCCATTCGATCATCACGCCGGCGGCGGGCACGACGGGAAACAGCTTCAGAAAGCTGACCGAAGCCTGTCCGGTGCGCGAGTTGAAGCCGTTGAAGGCGTCGAATGTGGTGTTGTGGCGGTTGGTGGCGTTCAGGACTTCCGCATAAAGAGTCCCGCGCCAGCTCCAGCCGCGCGCGGTTTCGACGTGAAAAGACTTGTTCAGGCGGAAATCGAGCCGGTGATAATCGGGCAATCGCAGGGAATTTCTCTGATCGCCGAGAAAATACTGGCCGTTTTGCCAGCGCAGAAAGCCGGGAATGGGAAAATTGCTGCCGTAGCTGTAGCGGGCGCTGAAGTGCACGGAGGGCGTCAGCCTCCAGCTGCCGAAGAGGTTGACGGTGTGGCGCTGCTCGCTGTCGGCAGGATAGACGGCGCCGGTGACCGAGTCGCGCATGCGGGTCTTCACCCAGCCCCAGGAGGCCCAGCCGGAGAGGCGATTGGCGGACCTGCGTTCGACGAACGCCTCCACCCCGCGGGCCGTGCCGCGAACCGAATTCATCCAGGGCGGCGACGCCGGCGGGATGAAAATCGACCCGTCGGGCAGGAGCCGCGGCTCGAGCAAAGGCTGGGCGATGAGGTCTCTTTCGGCGCGGTAGAAGGTCTCGATCCGCACGCGCGTGCGGTCGTCAAGAAGATGCTCGATGCCCGCCACGACGTGGTTGGCGCGCTCGGGCGCCAGCCACCGGTTGCCCATGTTCTCGACAAAGCGCACCATCAGCGACGGGTACTGCACGGCCTGGCTCCATGCGGCCAAAACGCGCGTCCTCGCGCCCAGCCGGGCTGCGGCGGAGGCGTGAGGCGACACCGCGGCGGGACCGCCCCGGCTGTCGTTGTCGAAGCGCGCGCCCGCCGAAAGCGTCAACGGGCCGAACGCGTATCCCTGCCTCAGGAACGCGCCGCCGCGCACGCCCGTGCCATGCCAGTTGTCCTTGCGGCGCAGGGCGAGCGGGTTGAACTGGTACCGCGCGGTGAAGCCGTCGTCGTGCAGGCGCCGGGCCACGCCGCCCGCCTCGAACGGCGCGCGCGGGTTCCAGTTCCAGGCGAAATGTCCGCTCCAGACCCACTCGCCGTAGCCCATGCGGTTCAGCTCCAGTTCGCGGTTGTTGATGTTGTAGGCGCGCTCGCGCATCCACGCGATCCGCTGCGTGGTGAACATCGCCGGCGAGGGCGCCCAGCGCCAGGCGGCCGACGCCAAGGTGGCGTGATACTCGCCGTTCATGATGGAGTTCAGGCCGAGCCGGTCGCGCACGTGCGTGCGGTCGAGATCCGAGCGGCCGTCGAGGATCGAAAACGTGATCTGTTGGGCGGGCGTCAGATCGAAAGTGAAACGGCCCTCGGCGTCGACAAAGCCGAACGCCAGCCAGTCGTCGGCCGTGCTCCTTCGCAGCAGGTACTGGAGGTAGCTCTTGCGCGCGGCCGCGAGCCACGAAGCGCGTCGGTTCTTCCCCGCAGGGCCCTCGAGAATGACGCCGGTGCTGGCGACGCCCGAATTCACCCGGATGGCCGGCCCGGCGCGGCTGCCTTCGCGGAGCCGCATCTCCAGCGCCCCGGCGGTGCGGTCGTAATACTGGAGGGGCGGCGCGCCGGCGTGCAGGACGAGCTCTTCCACCAGGTCCGCGTTGATGATCGAGATCGAGCCGGTCTTTTCCTGGCTCTGGACCGTGTGAAAGGGGCTGTGGAGCAGCACTCCGTCGAGCAGGATGCCGGTGCGCTCGAACGCGGCGCCGCGCAGGCTGAATTGCGCGATGTAATCCTTCGAGGAAGCCACGCCGGGCAGCGCCTGCACCGAGCGCAGCGGGTCGTCGACGAGCACGCCGGCGAGCGTCTTCATTTCGACGCCGCTGAGAACGCGCTCGCTGGGGCTGCTCTCGACTTGCGTGGAAAATGCGCTCTCGCGCACCTCGACGGTTTCGCGCCGCGTCAGCGTATCGGGCGTGAGCGCGATTTCCAGTTCCGCTTCCCCGGCAAGCTCCACGCGCACGGGCCGGTAGCCCACCAGCGAGGCTGTGACGGCGCAGCCCGGCTCGCCGCCCCCCGTGAATTCAAACCGCCCCTCGATGCCGGTCACGGTGGTTTCGGCGCGCCCGCCGCAAATCAGTGTGACGCGGACCTGCGACAGCCGCTCCCCTCCAGCGGCATCCCGGACAGTGCCGCGGATGCCGGCCTGAACGGAAAACTGCCCTGCAAGCATCAGGAGGATGGCGCCCGTTACGGCCCGCATGGTGACATCATAATTCCCGGTGGCCATGCAGGTCTTATCTCGCCTCGAGGCCCGGCTGCCTGCGGCGGCCGGCTCCTATCTGCTGGTGCTGCGCCTCGCAGAGGACGCAGCGCTGCGCGCAGGGGCGCTGGGCGAGTTCCTGCTTCCCGCGGGGCTGTATGTCTATGCGGGAAGCGCGCGGGGCCCCGGAGGCGTGCGCGCCAGAGTGGTGCGGCACCTGCGCCGCGGCGGCCCGGCGCACTGGCACATTGATTCCCTGTTGCGCCAGGCGCAAGTGACGGCGGTCTGGGTGCGAACCGGGAAGAAGCGGCTGGAATGCGTCTGGGCGCAGGGGTTCGCGCGCCAAAGCCTGTTCACCGCGCCGGCGCGGCGGTTTGGCGCATCCGACTGCCGCTGCCCGTCGCATCTCTGGCACGCCGAGGCAGAAGCGGCGGAACTGCGGCAGGCGTTGGCGCGGCTCGATGAATCGCCGGAATGCCTGTGGGAGAATGAACGGCAAGCGCACGGGAACGGAGAGGCATCTGCATGAAGGCAAGAATTCTGCTCGCGATCCTGCTCGCATCGGCGCTGGCCGCCGGCCAGCCGCGGCGGTTGCCGAAACTGCGCGTGAGCGAAAACAGAAGGTTTCTGGTGACCGAGGACGGCAAGCCGTTTTTCTGGCTCGCGGACACGGCATGGGAGCTGTTCCACCGTCTCAACCGCGAGGAGGCGCTGCACTATCTCGACACGCGCGCAAGGCAGGGCTTCAACGTGGTGCAGGCGGTCGCGCTGGCCGAGCTGGACGGGCTGACCGACCCGAACCCTTACGGGCGGCTGCCCCTCGAGGACCGCGATCCGGCGCGGCCCGCTGTAACGCCCGGGAATGACCTTCGCAAGGCGGGCGCCTATGATTATTGGGACCACGTGGATTTCATCGTGGATGCGGCAAATTCCCGGGGAATTTACGTCGCGCTGCTGCCGACATGGGGCCGGTGGGTGAAAGATACGCCGACATTTACCCCGGAAAAAGCGGAAATTTACGGAAAATGGCTCGGAAACCGGTATAAATCCAGGGCAGTGATCTGGGTGCTTGGTGGCGACCGCCCGGGCGAGGGTTTCGAGGAAATCTGGCGCGCCATGGCGCGCGGCATCGCCATTGGCGTATCGGGCAAGGAGGATTACGGCGCCGTTCTGATGACATACCACCCGCAGGGGGGAGCGAAGTCCTCCACATGGTTTCACAACGACGCCTGGCTTTCCTTCAACATGCAGCAGAACGGGCACGGCGCGCCCGGCGCGCGCGAGCCGTTCCGCCACATCGCCGCCGACTACGGCCGCACGCCGGTGAAACCGGTGCTCGACGGGGAGCCGCTCTACGAGGATCACCCGCTGGGCTTCCGCGCGAAGGAGCTCGGCTACAGCTTTGACGCGCACGTGCGACAGTACGCTTATTGGGATGTGTTCAGCGGCGCGTTCGGGCACACCTACGGCAATCACGCCGTGTGGCAGATGTATGCGCCGGGCCGGCGGCCGGTGAACGGCCCGCTGATGTACTGGCGGCAGGCGCTGGAGCGGCCGGGCGCGGCGCAGATGCGGCACCTGAAGGCGTTGATCGAGTCGCGGCCGTTCCTTTCGCGCGTGCCAGCCCAGGAGCTGGTGCGGACGCCGCTTTCCGGCGCGGACTTCATCGCCGCCACGCGCGGCGACGGCTACGTGCTGGTCTACAGCGCGCAGGGCCGGCGGATCGAGCTGAACGCCCTGCCCTTCGGGCGGGCGCGGGGCTGGTGGTACAACCCGCGCAGCGGGGCCGCTGAGCCGGCGGGCGAATTCGACACATCGCAGCCGCTCACCGTGCAGTGCCCGTCGGAAGGGTTCGGCAGCGACTGGGTGCTGGTGCTCGACGACGCCGCGCGCAGCTTCCCGCCCCCTGGCGCGCCGCTGCGGTGAAGCCGCCCGTTACCATACGGGAAGGAAGCGCCGCAGCCGATGCCGTCCCCGCTGGTCTCGGTCATCATCGTCAACTACAACCGGGCGGAGCTGTTGCGGCGGTGCCTGGAATCGCTGCTGGCGCCGCAAGGCGCCGACTTCGAGGTCATCGTCGTCGACAACGGGTCCGCCGATGATTCGGCCGCTGTGGCGGAGGCGTTCGCGGCGCGCGCGCCGTTTCCGGTGCGGCTCATCCGCAACGAGTCCAACCTCGGCTTTTGCGCGGCCAACAACCAGGGGATCCGCGCCTCCGGCGCGCCGTTCGTCGCGCTGCTGAACAACGACGCCGAGGCGGAGCCGGGCTGGCTGGGACATCTGCTGTCGGCATTCGCAGACCCGGGCGTCGGCATGGCCGCGTCGAAGATCGTCGTGCATGAAGACCCGCGCGTGATCGACAAGGCCGGGCACCTGATCTACCTGGACGGGCAGAACCGCGGGCGCGGCACGGGCGAGATCGACCGGGGCCAGTACGACCGGACCGAAGAGGTGCTGTGGCCGGACGGCTGCGCGTGCATGTACCGCCGCGCGATGCTCGACGAGATCGGGCTGTTCGACGAGGATCTCTTCGCCTATGGCGACGACGCGGAGCTGGGGCTGCGGGCGCGCATCGCCGGCTGGCGCTGCCTGTACGTCCCGCAGGCGGTGGCGCGGCACCACCGCGGCGCCACGCTGGGCGTGGCCAGCCCGCGGCGGATTGCGCTGATCGAGAGGAACCGGGTGCTGCTCGCCGTAAAACATTTTCCCTGGGACCTGTTGTTGCTGAACCCGGTGTTTTTCGCGGCGCGGCTGGCGGCGGGCGCGTGGGCGGCGCTGCGCGGCCGCGGCGAGGCGGGGCGGATCCGCGGCGCGGCGGCGAGGCTGCGCGCGCTGGCGGCGCTGGCGCAGGGAGATCTGGAGGCGCTGCTGCGGATCCCCTCCACGCTGGCCAAGCGGTTCCGGTTGCGGCGCCTGCGGCGGCTGTCGAATGCGGAGATCCGGCGCCTGCTGTGGCGCCACCGGATCGGGCTGCGCGAGCTCAGCGAGCAGGCGGCGTTCCCGCAGAAGGACGCGGGTCAGCGCGCGTAGCGCAGCAGCGCGAATCCGCCCGCCAGAAGGATGACGAAGGCCAGCGCGAGCCAGTCGAAATAGCGGTCGATGAAGCGGCGGACCGGCTCGCCGAACAGGCGCAGGAGTCCGGCCACGAGGAGGAAGCGCGCGCCTCGCCCGGCGAGGGACACCGCCGTGAACCCGGCCACGTTCATGTGGAAGGCGCCGGAGGCGATGGTGAACACCTTGTAGGGGATCGGCGTGAATGCGGCGGTGAAGACGATCCAGAAATCATATTGCCGGTACCAGCTCATCACGCGGGCGTAATACTCCTGCGCGTGATAGAACTCGATGACGCGCATGCCGACAGCGTCCATCAGGAAGCGGCCGATGCCGTAGCCGGCCACGCCGCCGAGCACGCTGCCCGCGGTGCACACGCCGGCCAGCATCAGCCAGCGCCGCGGCGCGCCCAGCACCAGCGCGATCAACAGGGCATCCGGGGGAATGGGGAAGAAGCTGGACTCGGCGAAGGCGAGCAGGAACAGCGCCGCCTGGCTGTGCGGGCTGTGCGCCCACTGCATCATCCAGTCGTAGAGGCGGCGATGAAGGCGCCACCGCGCCACAGGCAGGGCTTGCGTGTTCATGCGGGAAACTTCCAGTGTAGCCCGCGGCCGGCGCATACTACACGCCGGCCGGACCCCTTCGGCAGCCCCGCGGCGGCGCCGGTTACACTGGTTGGCTGGGACTCTGATCCGGGAATCTTCCGCCAGCGGGAGTGCCTTGCCGCCAGCTTCCGAATCCTCACCGCCGGAAACCCTGCCGTCCGCCGCGCGCGATGCGTGCCCGGCGTGCGGAGAGCCCGAATTCCGCACGCTGTTCGGCGGCACGGACCGGTTGTTCGGCACAACCGACGAAGACTTCCTGATCGTGGAATGCCGCCAGTGCCGGCTGATCCGGCTGTTCCCGTGGCCGCCGCCGGAAAAGCTTCGCCAATACTACCCGCCGGACTACTGGTTCGACCCCGCCGCATCGGCCGCCGATTCCCTGGCCGAGATGTGGCGCCGCCTTGTGATCCGCGACCACGTGCAGTTCGTGCGGAAAGCGCTGGCCGCGGTCCCGCCGGACTCGCTGGTGCTGGACGTCGGCTGCGGGGGCGGGCTGTTCCTGCGGGAACTGCATCTGCCGGAGCGCCGCGCCTTCGGGCTGGATTTCTCGCTCGATGCGGCGTCGGTAGCCTGGTCGGGCAACGGCGTGCCCGTGGTTTGCGGCGCGCTGCCGCGCGCGCCCTTCCGGCCGGGCTCGTTCGGGCTCATCACGATGTTTCATGTGCTCGAGCATCTCTACGACCCGGCCGCGTATCTGGCGGCCGCGCGCGAGCTGCTTGTGCCGGAAGGCCGGTTGGTGGTGCAGGTGCCCAATGCCGCGTGCTGGCAGTTCCTGCTGTTCGGCGCCAACTGGAACGGGCTGGACGTGCCCCGCCATCTGATCAATTTCCGCGAATCCGACCTCGAGGCGCTGCTCGATTCGGCGGGGTTCGAAATCGTCCGGCGCAAGCATTTCTCCCTGCGCGACAACCCGGCGGGGCTGGCCTCGACGCTGGCGCCTTCGCTGGATCCGATGGGGCGGCGCGTGCGCGCGGCGGATGACTCGCCGCGGAAGAAGCTGCTCAAGGACGCCGCCTATTTTCTGCTGGTGCTGGCCGCCATTCCCTTCGCGGCCCTGGAAGCCGCCTGCCGCGCCGGCTCCACAATCATGATCGAGGCGCGCCTGAAGCCATGACCTACCGCGAGGCGAAGCGCCGCCTGCCCGCCTGGCTGCTGCGGCAGGTGTATTCGTTTGAAACATTCATTGAGGAATCCGTTTCGGCCTTCGCCCGCAGCATCCCTCCGGGCGAGCGGGTGCTGGATGCCGGGGCCGGCGAAGCGCAATACGCTCCCTGCTTCGCGCACGCCCGCTACACGGCGGTGGACCTGGCCATCGGCGACCCTTCGTGGGATTACCGCAAGCTCGACGCGGTGGCGGACCTGGAGCGGCTCCCGTTCGCCGAGGCCAGCTTCGGCGCGGCGCTGAACATCGTGACGCTCGAGCATCTGGCGCGCCCGCAGGAGGCGCTGCGGGAGATCGCGCGCGTGCTGCGCCCGGGCGGGCGGCTGCTGCTGATCGCGCCCCAGGAGTGGGAGGTGCACCAGTCGCCGCACGATTACTTCCGCTACACGCGGCACGGCCTCCGGCATCTGCTCGGCGAGGCGGGCTTCGAGGTGGAAGAGATGACGCCGGCCGGGGGGCTGTTCCGCGTGCTGGCGCGCCGGCTGTTCAACGCCTGCCAGCTCGCGCCGTGGCTGCTGCCGCTGTTCGCCCCGCTGGCATTGTTCGCCGCGCGGCTCGACCCCCTGGACCGCCGCCGGGATTTTACACTGGGCTACAGATGCATCGCCCGCAAACGCTGATCCTCCTCCTCGCCGCCGCATCGCTCTGCCAGGGCCAGTTCAGCGGCCAGAAGGCCTACGAACAAACGGCCACGCTGGTGTCCTTCGGGCCGCGGACGCCCGGCTCCGCCGGCATGCGGAAAGCGCAGCAGTACATCTTGCAGCAACTGCGCAGCCTGGGCTGGCAAGTCTTCGAGGACAACTTCACCGCGCGAACCCCGGCCGGGCAGCTGCCGATGAAAAACATCACCGCGTTCCGGCCGGGCGCGTCGGGCAAGGCCGTCGCGGTGAGCGGGCATTACGACACGAAATTCTTCCCTTTCCGTTTCGTCGGCGCCAACGACGGCGGCTCCAGCGCCGGGTTTCTGCTGGAGATGGCGCGGGCGCTGAAAGACGTGCCGCTGAAAAACTCCGTGTACCTGGTCTTTTTCGACGGCGAGGAGGCGGTGCGGGAATGGACCGCCGAGGACAGCCTTTACGGCTCGCGCCACCTGGCGGCGATGTGGCACAAGGACGGCACGCTGTCGCGGCTGGCGGCGCTGATCAACGTGGACATGATCGGCGACAGGGACCTGGTGATCCTGCGCGAGCAGTATTCCTCGGATTCGCTCATGCGCCTCATCGGGAGCGTGGCGCGCGAGCTCGGCTACCGGAAGCATTTCGACGGGCCGGCGCTGGCCATCGAAGACGATCATGTGCCGTTTCTGCGGCTGGGGGCGCGCGCGGCGAACCTGATCGATTTCGAATACGGCCCGGGCAACGCGTGGTGGCACACGAGCCAGGACACGATGGACAAGCTCAGCCCGCAGTCGTTCGAAATCGTCGGGCGAGTGGTGATGGAAACGCTGCGCCGGCTGGATCCCTGAGCCGGCGGCTCACGGTTTCAGGGTCCATTCGGCGACCCAATCCAGGAAAGTGCGGTACCAGAACAGCGAGTTCTGCGGCTTGAGAACCCAGTGGCCCTCGTCCGGAAACAGGACCAGCTTCGACGGCACCTTCTTCGCCTGAAGCGCGGTGAACAGCTGCAAGCCCTGGCCGTACGGAACGCGGTAGTCCAGCTCGCCGTGGATGACGAGCGTCGGCGTGCGGAAATTGGCGGCGTAGCGCGAGGGCGACCATTTGTCGTACATCTCGGGGTTCTCCCAGGGATGGCCGCGGAATTCCCAGGTGGTGAACCAGAGCTCTTCGGTCTCGCCGCCCATGCTGTAGAGGTCGTACACGCCCGCATGGGAGACGAGCGCGCGGAAGCGGTCGGTGTGGCCGAGGATCCAGTTCACCATGTAGCCGCCGTAGCTGCCGCCGGCGGCGGCGAAGCGCTGCGGGTCGGCGTAAGGCAGCTTTTCGACATGGCTGACCACCGCCATGATGTCGTCATAGGCCTTGCCGCCCCAGTCGCCGTTGATCTCGTCGGTGAATTTCGTGCCGTAGCCGGTGGAGCCGCGGGGGTTCGGCATGACGACGACGAAGCCCGCCGAGGCGAAGACCTGCGGGTTCCAGCGGTAGCTGAAGGACTCGCCCCAGGCGCTCTGCGGCCCGCCGTGGATCAGAAACAGAACCGGGTATTTTTTGTTTGAATCAAAACCGGGCGGTTTCAGCAGGAAGCTGTGCACCGGGGTGTTGTCCGCGCCCTGCACGGTGAAGTCCTCGAGCCGCCGCAGGTCGTGCGCCTCGAGAACGGCATCGTTGAGCCGCGTAACGGGGGCGGGAGCACCGCCGCCGCTGGCGGCGCGGTAGATCTCCACGGGGCTGGAGCCGCTCATCTCGGTGTAGACGAGCGTCTTGCCGTCGGCGGTGAACTGGAGGTCGCCCACGTGCGCCGCGCCCTGGGTGATGAGACGCGCTCCGCCGCCGGTGACCGGGATGAGATGCGCCTGCTGCCGCCCGCGGTCTTCCACCGTGAAGGCGATGCGCTTCGAATCGGGGTGCCAGGCGAAGCCGGTGACGTGGCGGTCGAGGTTCTCGGTGAGGACGGCGAGCTTGCCGGTGGCGCGCTCGAGCACGACGAGCCGCCAGCGGTCGCTTTCATAACCGGGGCGGACCTGCATGCGCCAGGCAAGCCAGCGGCCGTCAGGCGAGTACTTCGGGTCGGCGTCGGCGCCGGGGCTCGAGGAGATCTTCACGGCTTCGCGGCCTTCGCCGGGCCCCTCGACAGGCACGACGTACAGCTCCCAGTTGGTGCTGGTCGCCTGGTCCTCGTCAAGGTTGGCCGCGTAGCAGACCTCCTTGCCATCGGGCGAGACGGCGTAGTCCGGCCCTCCGGCGAGCGAAAACGGCGGCACGTCGTAGCGCAAGCCGGGCGTGAGATCCCGCACCTTGCCGCCGTCGATGGAGACGGCCATCAGGTGCCGCACGCGCTTGCCTTTCCACTGGTTCCAGTGGCGGTAGAGGAGCCGGTCGTAGACGCGCGCTTTCACGGGGTTCTTCTGCTCCTCATCCATCCGCTTGCGGTTGCAGTCGTCGTTGGCGTTGCACTCGGGGTAGACCTCGCTGGTGAAGACGAGCGTCTTGCCGTCGCCGCTCCAGATGACGCCGTCGGCTTCGGTGGAAAGGCGGGTGATCTGGCGCGGGTTTTCGCCGAGCGCGTCCATCACCCAGACCTGCGCGGAGCCGCTGCGGGTGGAGAGGAAGGCAATGCGTTTGGAGTCCGGACTGAAGCGCGCGCCCCAGTTGCGCCCCTCGCTGGTGACCCGGCGCGCGGGGCCGCCGGCGAGCGGGCTGATCCAGACCTGCCGGTCGATGGCGTTCCTGGCGAGATCCGCCTCGCCGACCGTGTAGACGACCGCGGAGCCGTCCGGGGCCACCGAGGGCTCGGAGATCCGCTTGAGCTTCATCATTGCTTCCGCGGTGAACGGCGCCTTTTGCGCAGCCGCCGGCGCGGCGGCCAGAATGGCGGCAGTGAAAATCCGGAGAAGCATACCCCTAATGATACGATGGTAGTTTCGGCTGAATCCATGATTCGTCCCTATCGCGGCATCTACCCGAAAATCGCCCCTTCGGCATACGTGGACCAGGCGGCGACGGTCATCGGCGACGTGACGCTCGGCGAGCGCGCCTCGGTCTGGCCGGGCGCCGTATTGCGCGGCGACGTGAACCGGATCGAAATCGGCGAAGAGTCCAACATCCAGGACGGCTCCGTGCTGCACGGCGAGCTGGACAGGTACCCGGTGATTGTCGGCGCGCGCGTCACCGTGGGCCACATGGTGTGCCTGCATGGCTGCGTGATTGAAGACGACGTGCTCGTGGGGATCGGCGCCATCGTGCTCAACGGCGCGCGCGTCGGCCGGGGATCGGTGATCGCCGCCGGCGCGCTGGTGCCGGAAGGCATGGAGATCCCGCCGGACTCGCTGGTGATGGGCGTGCCGGCCAAGGTCCGGCGGCCGGTGACCGACGAGGAGCGGCAGCGTTTCCGCGAGAACGCGCAGCGGTACATCCGCTACCGCCAGGACTACCGCGACGAGGCGGCGCATTGAGATGATCAAGGCGATCCGCGGCACGCGCGACATTCTGCCGCCGCAGTCGGCGCTGTGGAACCACGTGGAAGCGGCGGCGCGCGAAGTGTTCCGCGCCTACCACTACGGCGAGATCCGCACGCCGATCTTCGAGGAGACGGCGCTGTTTGCGCGCGGCGTGGGCGAGGACACCGACATCGTGTCCAAGGAGATGTACACGTGGACGGACCGGGACGGGACCTCGCTTACGTTACGGCCCGAAAACACCGCCCCGGTGATCCGCGCCTACATCGAGCACCGGCTGGACCAGGTTCCGGGGCTGAAGAAGCTGTATTACATCGGCCCGATGTTCCGCCGCGAGCGTCCGCAAAAGGGCCGCTACCGGCAGTTTTCGCAAATCGGCGCCGAGTGCATCGGCTCGGAGTCGCCGCTGGTGGACGCGGAGATCATCGAGCTGGCGCTGGAAATTCTGGCCCGCTGCGGCATCGGCGAGGCGCGGCTGCTGCTGAACAGCGTGGGATGCCCGGCCTGCCGGCCCGCCTTCGTTGAACAGTTGCGCGCCAGGCTGGCCGGGGTGAAACACCAGCTCTGCCCGGACTGCCAGCGGCGCGCGGACACAAACCCGCTGCGGGTGCTCGACTGCAAGGTCCCCGAAGACCAGAACACGATCGACTCGCTGCCCTCGATCCTCGACCATCTCTGCGAGGCCTGCCGCCGCCACTTCGACGTGGTGCAGCAGCAACTGGCGGCGCGCGGCATTGAATACGAAATCCGCTCGCGGCTGGTGCGGGGCCTCGACTATTACACGCGGACGACGTTCGAGGTGACGCACGGGGCGCTGGGGGCGCAGAATTCCATTCTCGGGGGCGGCCGTTACGACGGGCTCGCCGAGGCCCTCGGGTCGCGCGTGCCGGCGCCGGGCATCGGGTTTTCGATCGGCGAGGACAGGCTGGTGCTGGCGCTGGAAGAGAAGCTGGACCCGGCGCAACTCGAGCGGCTGGACGTGTTCCTCATCCCGGTTGGCGAAGCCGCCTTGACAGAGGCGGCGCGGCTGGCGCGCGAGCTGCGCCGCGCCGGACTGTCCGTGGAACTGCCGCCGGATCCAAGAGTGAAACGGGCCATGGAGCTGGCCAACAAGGCGAACGCGCGCTTTGCGGTGATCCTCGGAGAGGACGAGATGGCGCGGGGCGAGGCGGCGGTGAAGGACATGGCCACGGGCGAGCAGCGGGCGCTGGCCCGCAGCGGGCTGGCCGAAGCACTGGCCGCGGCCAGGGATCAGGAGCGGCGCAGGTAGGCGTCGTCGCCGCGGATCCAGTCCTCGCGCGGCGGGCTGAACAGATCGAGCACGATGCTGTCCTCGAGCACCTCCACCGCATGCGCCTGGTTCGGCGCGAGCCGCATCACCTGGCCCGGGCCGACATCCACGGCGCCGTCCTCGAGCAGGAAGCGCAGGCGGCCGCTGAGCACCATCGAGACCTGCTCGTTCTCGTGCTGGTGGGCGGGCACGGCGCAGCCGGCTTTCATTTGCAGCCGCGCCAGGGTCAGCCGTTCCGTGTGGATCGTCTGGCGGACGAGCTTTTCATTGAGCGGCTCGGCGGGGATTTCGCTCCAGTCGAAGGGCTTCACGGCGGGCCAGTGTATCATAAGGGATGCTGCGCTGCGGCGCCGCGCAGGCGCGCCGCCGCAGCCACGGGAGGGAAAGACCCTTGAAAGGCGTCATTCTGGCCGGAGGGAAGGGCTCGCGCCTGTATCCCCTGACGAAAATCACCAACAAACACCTGCTGCCGGTTTACGACCAGCCGATGATTTACTACCCGATCCAGACGCTGGTCGACGCGGGAATCCGGGATATTCTCATCGTCACAGGCGGCAATTACGCCGGGGATTTTCTGCAATTGCTCGGAAACGGGAAGCAGTTCGGGCTTCTCAGCCTGAATTATACGTATCAGGAAGGGGAAGGCGGCATCGCGGACGCGCTTTCGCTGGCCGAGCATTTCGCCGATAACGGGAAAATCTGCGTGATTCTCGGCGACAACATCCTCGAAAAAGGGATCCGCGACGCCGTCGAGGATTTCCGCAAGCAGGAAAAAGGCGCGAAAATCCTGCTCAAGGAGGTGCCGGACCCGGAGCGGTTCGGCGTGGCCGAGATCCACAAGGGGCACGTGGTCCGCATCGAGGAAAAGCCGAAGCAGCCGAAGTCGAACTACGCGGTCACCGGCATTTACATGTACGACGCGACGGTGTTCGACAAGATCCGGACGCTCGAGCCGAGCGCGCGCGGCGAGCTGGAGATCACCGACGTCAACAACGCCTACATCCGCGAAGCCTCGCTCTCGTTTTCGTTTCTCGACGGCTGGTGGACCGATGCGGGCACGTTCGACTCGCTGCTGCGCGCGGCGAATCTCGTCGCGCAGACCCGCAAGCGGGCAGGAGGGCAGGCGTGAGCTTCCCGGCGGATACCGGAATTCGCGTCCCGCAATGCAGCCCGGGCATCGGCAAGGTGATTGCCGCGCCGGATTCGAGGGACCTGATTGAGGGCGTGCGCGTCGCCCCGGCGGCGCTGTGGGCCGACGACCGCGGCTATTTCCTCGAGGTGGCGCGGCTCGGCCAGGGGCTGCCGGCCGGCTTCCCCGCTTCCTCGACGCAGGTCAGCGCTTCGCTGTCCTGGCCAGGCGCGATCAAGGCGTTCCACTTTCACCGCAGGCAGACCGATTTCTGGACCGTGGCGGAGGGCATGCTTCAGGTGGCGCTGGTGGACCTGCGGCCGGACTCGCCCACTTACGGCGTCAAGAACACGCTGTATGCGGGCGTGCTGCGCCCGTGGCAGATCCTGATCCCGCCGGGCGTAGGGCACGGCTACAAGGTGATCGGGACCGGCCCGGCGCTGCTCGTCTACCTGACCGACCGTTTCTACGATCCGTCGGACGAAGGCCGCATCCCGTACAACGACGCGGGCATCGCCTACGACTGGGAGTTGCAGCACAAATGAAGTGGCTCGTTACCGGCGGCGCGGGCTTCATCGGCAGCGCCTTCGTCCGCCTCGCCCTCGGCGGCGGCTGGGCGCGGCGGGTGGTGAACCTGGACAAGCTCACCTACGCGGGCAATCTCGAGAACCTGGCCACGGTGCAGGACGACCCGCGCTACCGCTTTGTTCACGGCGACATCTGCGACTCGCGCCTGGTCGAGCGGTTGCTCGAGGAGGAGCGGCCGGACGCGGTCATCCACTTCGCCGCCGAGTCGCACGTGGACCGCTCGATTCTGGGCCCGGAAGCGTTTATCGAGACCAACGTGCGCGGGACGTTCTCGCTGCTCGAGGCGGCGCGCAAGGCCGGGGTGGCGCGCTTTCTCCACGTCTCCACCGACGAGGTCTACGGTTCCATCGAGGAGCCGCACGAGGCCGACGAAACCTGGCCGCTGCGGCCGTCGAGCCCGTATTCCGCGTCGAAAGCCGCCTCCGACCTGCTGGCGCTTTCCTACTGGACGACGTTCCGGCTGCCCGTGATCGTGACGCGCGCATCGAACAATTACGGGCCGTACCAGTTCCCCGAAAAACTGATTCCGTTGATGATTTCCAACGCGCTCGAGGAAAAACCGCTGCCGATTTACGGCGACGGGATGCAGGTGCGGGACTGGCTTTATGTGGACGACCACTGCCGGGCGATCCGCGCCGCGCTCATGCATGGCGCGCCGGGCGAGATCTACAATATCGGCGGGGCGCGCGCGCTGCCCAACCGGCGCGTCGTCGAGATGATTCTCGAGATTCTCGGCAAGCCCTACAGCCTGATGACGCAGGTGAAGGACCGCCCCGGGCACGACCGCCGCTACGCCATCACGACCGAAAAGCTGATGAAGGCCTCCGGCTGGCGGCCCGAAGTCCCGTTCGAGGAGGGGCTGGAGCGCACCATCCGCTGGTACCGCGGCAACCCCGGCTGGGTGGCGCGGGTGAAATCGGGGGAATACCAGAAATATTACGAGCAAAATTACGCCAACCGGTGAGCGAAAAGGCCGGCGTCAATCGCGCAAAAACGGGTTCAGTTCCTTTTCGCGGCCGATGGTGGTTTCGGGGCCGTGCCCGCAGATGACGCGGGTCTCTTCCGGCAGCACGAGCAGCTTCGTGCGGATCGATTTCAGGATCTGTTTCGCATCGCCGCCCGGCAGGTCCGTGCGGCCGATGGAGTCGCGGAAGAGGGTGTCGCCGCCGATGAGCAGGCCCTCGGCAGGGATGTAGAGGGCCACGCTTCCCTGGGTGTGGCCGGGGGTGTGGAGCACGTGCATGGCGACGCCGCCAAGCGTGAGCGTGTCACCTTCTTTGGGGTTGGCGTCGACCTCGGTCCGCGGCGGGGCCGGCATGCCGAGCCACTGCGCCTGGAGGTTGAGGTGGTCGTACTGGTCCTGGTCGTCGGCGTGCATGAAGACGGGCGCGCCGGTGACGTGCTTGAGCCGGGCGGCGCCGCCGATGTGGTCGATGTGCGCGTGGGTGATGAAAATCGCCTTGACCTTGTAGCGGCGCTCGCGGATCAGCTCGAGCAGCCTGTCGAGATCGGTGCCGTCGCCCGGGTCGACCACGATGGCGTCGCCGGTAGCCTCGTCGGCGAACACCGAGCAGTTGCACTGAAGCAGCCCGCAGGGAAGAATCTCGTGGGTCATTTCCACATCAGTATAAACTTGGAAGGCAAGATTGTCGCATGAATGACGCACTTTTGTATCTGCATCTCGTCCTGGCCGTCCTGATCTTCGTGCTGTTGTGGTCGGCGCGCGTCCGGCGGTTGCGCGGCCTGAGCCTGACGGCCGCGGCGCTGCTGCTGGCGACGGGGGCGCACAATTTCGCTGCGCGGATGCAGTCGGCGCCGCCCGGATGGCACGCGCTTGCCGGCATCAAGATCCTGCTGGCGTTGCACGCGCTGGCGATGGTTTTCCTGCTGGCCCGGGGAGGCGCGCCGGAGAAGGAGCGCCGGTGGCGGCTGGGCGCGCTGGCCAGCGGCGCAGCTACCATGGTGATCGGGCTGTACCTGAGCAATTTCGCCCGCTGAAGGCCATGACCGGATACGAAGCATTGCGCCAGGCCGCCGCCTTTATGGACGTCTCCGGGCGCGGGCGCATCCGCGCCACGGGCGAGGACCGCAAGCGGCTGCTGCATGCGATGACGACCAACCACGTGGAGCAGATGCAGCCGGGCGAGACCCTGTACGCGTTCTTCCTGAACGCGCAGGGCCGGATCCTGGCCGACGTCTGGATCCGCTGCGCCGAGGACCATCTGTTGCTCGATGTGGAGCCGGAGCAGCGCCGCAAAGTCTACGAGCATCTCGACCGCTACATCATCGCCGACGACGTGGCGCTGGAGGACGTGACGGAGGCGACGGCGGAGATCGCGGTAGAAGGGCCGCAGTCGGATTCCGCGCCGCGGTTCGGCCTGGTGCTCGCGGGCGGGCTGACCGGGCAGCCGGGCTTTCGCATGGTGGTGCCCGCCGCCGACAAAGCCTCCGTGCTCGAGGCGCTGCGCGCAGCCGGCGTGGTGGAAGCGTCGCCCGAGGAAGCGCGCACGGTCCGCATCGAGAACGGCGTGCCGCGCTACGGCGAAGACATCACCGAGGCTCACCTCGTGCACGAGACGCAGCAGCTCCATGCCGTGCACTTCAACAAGGGCTGCTATCTTGGCCAGGAGATCGTCGAGCGGGTCCGCGCCCGCGGGCAGGTGCACAGGAAGCTTTACCCGCTGCGGATCGAGACCACATTGCCGCCGCCGGCCGGCGAGAAGGTTTTCTCGGGAGGCGAGGAGGCGGGCGTCATCACCTCCGCGGCGTGGTCGCCCGCGCAGGGCTGCGTGAGGGCGCTGGCCTACCTGCGGAAACTCGACCGCCTGTCAGTGGCCGGCGCGCCGGCGCAGCTCGTCCAGCACTGAGCGCGGCACGCGCGCGCCGCCCGCGTCGCCCAGACGAAGATCCGGCGTGCGCTTGCCGTGGTAATCCGAACCGCCGGTGACCGCGAGCCCGTATTTCCGCGCCAGCTCGAAGTAGCGGGAGGCGGCGCGGCGGTCGTGATCCGGATGCCAGGCTTCCAGCGCCGCGAGGCCCGCATCGGCAAGCCGGCGCAGAATGCGCTCCTCCTTGCCGGGGTCGTCCTGGTTCAGCCGCCGCGGGTGCGCCAGCGAGGCCACGCCGCCCGCGGAGCGGATGCGCTCGATGCACTGCTCGGGAGAAGGGTCCTGCTTTTCGACCCAGGCGGGCGCGCCTTCGGCCAGCAGCGCGTCGATGGCCGCGCGCACGGAAGGGAAATAGCCTTTGCGGACGAGAACCTCGGCGAAGTGCGGCCGCGCGGTCACATGGCGCGCGAGCGCTTCGGCTTCCTCGAGCCGGACGTCGTAGCCGAGCTGTTGCAGCCGTTCGGCCATGGCCCGGTTGCGGGCGCGGCGGCGCTCGCGCATCGTCTCCAGCCACGCTGCGAAGCCCGAATCCGGCGGCGCGAAGAAATAGCCGAGCACATGGACGAGGCGGCGCAGTTCGTCGGGCTCTTCGGCGCGGCGCGCGCTCAGCTCGATGCCGCAGACGAACTCGATGCCGCAGCGGCGGCTTTCGGCGGCCGCTTCCTCAAGGCCCTCGAGCGTGTCGTGGTCGGTCAGGGCCAGCGCCTCCAGGCCAAGTTGCGCAGCGGTGCGGACGAGCTCAGCCGGCAAGTCCGTGCCGTCGCTGAAGGAGGAGTGCGTGTGCAGGTCGATCAATGCATCATGATAGCCGGACAGGCGCAGGGCAACGCAAATCGGGCGCGGGCGGGCGTCACGGCCTGCGGATCAGCTCGCCGGGATGTTGCAGGCCCCCAACCCGGAACTCGAACGTGTCCTGGCCGACGGTGGCCACCAGCCGTCCTTCTCCGAGCTTCTTGTCCGGGACTTCGAAGAAGATGGCGCCATCGGTGGAGTCCCCCGGCTGGAGGCGGACTGCCACGAGGACGATCGCGCTGGCGGCGGCGGCGGCCTTCAGCCGCGGGCTGGAGACTTCGGCCAGCGCCTGCTGCCGGCGCTGCTCGTAGCCGTTGGTGGAGCGGAACCGCGTCATCCCGTAGAGCCCCATCTCGTAGAGCGTGACCATGCGGATGACGTCGTTGCGCCCCGATTTTTCGAGGAAATCCTGAACGACGCGGCGCGGCGGGACGGCGGAAAGGACGCGGCCGTCCTCGCGGATGAAGCGGAAATCCTCGGGGCGCACCACGCGCACGGAGTCCGAGCCGTTGGCGACGGCCACCTGGAGGATCACGTAGTTGCGCACCTGCGCCGGCAGCGGCGCGAACATCACCGTCAGCCCGCCGCGGGTGAGCGTCTGGTAGCGAAGCCCGCCGGACTCGAATTCGATGACCTGCCCCCGAAGCAGCGGCGCCGCCATGCAGGCAGCCAACAGGATGGCATGGCGGAAAAGAAGCATCAGTTCAATAATAGACGGCGGGCGAAGACCGGGCCGGGTTTCAATAAAAGAGATACTTCTGCCACCTCTCGTCGCTCTTGCCGAGCAGGCGCATGATGTGGCGGCCCGTGTGGAGGTTGTAGGGGCGGGGCGTGTGCAGCAGCTTCATGCCGGCCTCCTCCGGCGTGCGGTTGCCCTTCCTGTTGTTGCATGCGTGGCAGCAGGCGACGAGGTTTTCCCAGCTGGTCTCGCCGCCGCGCGAGCGGGGGATCACGTGATCCAGGGTGAGTTCGGCCGCCGGGAAGGTCTTGTAGCAGTACTGGCAGGTGTAACGGTCGCGCATCAGGATGTTCTTGCGGCTCAGGGCGCGGTTCTGCCGCGGAATGCGGCGGTAGTCGAGCAGGCGGATGACGCTCGGCAGGGGGAAGCTCGCCCGCGGGGCGTGGAACAGAACGGGGCTGTGCTCCTCGGCGCGGGCGACGCCCTTGAGGATCAGCACCAGAGCGCGGCGCGCGGCGCAGATGTTGATCGGCTCATAGCTCGCGTTGAGGACGAGCACCGGTGTATGAAGGCGGTCCAGATTCGCGTTCATTGCACAGAAACCTCGCGGGAGGAATCAGGAAAGGAGAAAAATTCCCAGCCCGCAGGCCGGCGGTCGGCGCGGGCCAGCGTGAAGACGCCGACGTGGGCGGCGCCGCTGCGCTTGAGCGCGGCGGCGGCGGCGTTGACGGTGGCGCCCGTGGTGAGCACGTCGTCGATCAGCAGCAGCCGCCTGCCCTGCACGGCTTCCGGACGCGGCACGGCAAAGCAGCCCCGGACGTTGTCCCGGCGCTGCCGCCGCGTGAGCCCGGCCTGCGCACCGGTGTGCCGGGTGCGGCGCAGGGCGCACAGCACGGGAATGGCCGTGTGGCGGGACAGCTCCCGCGCCAGCAGCAGGGACTGGTCGAAGCCGCGCGTGAAGCGCCGCCGCCAGTGCACCGGCACGGGCACGAGGAAATCGAAAATCTGGTCGCGCGGGTAGGCCCGCGACATGGCGCGCCCGAAAACGCGCGCGAGCGGGATCATCCGCCCGTACTTGTACAGGTGAATGAGCTGCCGGAGCGCGCCGTCATAGGCGCCGCAGGACCAGGCGGCGTCGAAGGCGGTGGCGCCGGCCGCGCACAGGCGGCACAACCCGTTTTCGTCGAGCGGGCGGGAGTTCAGGAACGGCGTCCGGCAGCGCGCGCAGGCATATTCGGCGGACAGGGGGGGCGGCGGCGCCAGGCAGGAAGGACAAACAGGAACGGAAGAAAACGTTTCGAGCGGCCGGCCGCAGACGCGGCAATCATCGGGAAAAAGCAGCGCAAGGAGGCTTGCCCCGGCCCGCCCGATCCAGCGCGCCGGAGAGAGGGTCTCTGCTTTGGCAGGGGGGCTACTAGGGAAGACCCACCTCCTTGATCCTCTTATACCACAGCGGCGCGCGGGCCGGCGTCCGTGGTTCACTGGTGAGAGATGGGCGTCCTGCTCACCTGCCAGGGAGTCTCCAAACAATTCGGCGCCGCGGTGTTGTTCGAAGGGCTGACGGCCGCGATCCACGAAGGCGAGCGCCACGGGCTGGTCGGCCCGAACGGCGCGGGCAAGACGACGCTGCTGCGGATCCTGGCCGGGCTCGAGCCGCCCGATGCGGGCACGGTTTCCCTGCGGCGCGGCGCGCGGCTCGCTTTTGTGACCCAGGAGCCGGAGTTCCGCCCCGGGCTGACCGTGGGGCAGGTGCTGGAAGCGGCCGCCAACGACAGCATCGCCGCAAAGACGTTCCTCGGGCTGGCCGGTTTCCGGGACCCGGAGCAGCCGGTGGAGACGCTCTCCGGCGGCTGGCGCAAGCGGCTGGCTATCGCCGAGGCGCTCTCGCGCAAGCCGGACCTGCTGTTGCTCGACGAGCCGACCAACCACCTGGACATCGCGGGCATCGAGTGGCTGGAGGAGGCGCTGTCCGGCGGCGGCTTCGCCGTGGTCGCCGTCAGCCACGACCGCTATTTTCTGGAAAATGTCGCCACGCACATGATGGAACTGAACCGCGCTTTTCCGGGCGGGCTGTTCCGCGTGGATGGAAATTACAGCGCTTTTCTTGAAAAACGCGCGCTGTTTTTCGAGGCGCAGGCGCGCGCGCAGGCATCGCTCGCGGCGAAAGTGCGGCGGGAAATCGAGTGGCTGCGGCGCGGCGCCAAGGCCCGCACGCGCAAGGCCAAAGCGCGCGCGGAAGCGGCGCAGGCGATGATCGAAGCGCTGCAACAGGCCGGGGCGCGTTCGGCCGCGGAGACGGCGCGGATCGATTTCGCCGCCACCGACCGGCGCACGAAAAAGCTGGTGGAACTGGAAGGCGTCTCGCTGGCGGCGGGAGGCCGGCTTCTGTTGCGGGATGTGACGCTCGTGCTTTCGCCCGGCCGGCGGCTGGGCGTGGCCGGCCCCAACGGCAGCGGCAAGACCAGCTTCCTGCGCCTGCTGCTGGGCGAGCTGGCGCCGGCGGGCGGCGCACTGCGGCGCGCCGACGGGCTGCGCATGGTGTACTTCGAGCAGCACCGGCGGCAGATCGACCCGTCGCTGCCGCTGCGCCGGGCGCTGGCGCCGGAAGGCGACACGGTGATCTGGCTCGGCCGGCCCGTGCACGTCAACGGCTGGGCGAAGCGGTTCCTGTTCCGCGAGGAGCAGCTCGCGCAGCCGGTCAAGAGCCTCTCCGGCGGCGAGCGGGCGCGGCTTCACCTGGCGCGCCTGATGCTGGAGCCGGCCGACGTCCTGCTGCTCGACGAGCCGACCAACGACCTGGACATCCCGACGCTCGACGTGCTGGAAGAAAGCCTGCTGGAATTCCCTGGGGCGGTAGTGCTGGTGACGCATGACCGCTACCTGATGGACCGCGTGGCCAACGGCGTGCTCGGGCTTGACGGCGAGGGCGGCAGCGGCCTGTTCGCGGATCTCGCCCAGTGGGAGGACTGGCTGGATGCGCGCGAGCGCGGGCGAAGTGCGAGCGCGCCGCAGCCGCAGCCGGCGCGGGCCGCGCCCGCGGCGCAGCGAAAGAAATTGTCCTACATCGAGCAGCGCGAATATGACCAGATCGAGCAGCGCATCGCCGAAGCCGAAGCGCAACTCGCGGCGGCGCAGGCAGCGCTCCAGGCGCCGGAGACGGTGAGCGACCCGGCGAAGCTCGCCGCCTGCTGGGAGGCGGTGCGCGCGGCGCAGGAGCAGGTGGACCGGCTTTACGCGCGCTGGGCCGAACTCGAGGAAAAGCTCGGCTGAACGCGGTTCAGGAGGACGACTCCTGGCCCGCGCCGGGGCTGCGCGCCAGCTCCTGCCGCAGCCGGTCCAGCTCCGCCCGGAGCTCCTCGATCGCAACTTCCAGGCGTTCGACGCGCTGCTCCAGGGCGGGGCGCGGCGAGGCTGGCTGCGCCGCCGCGGCCGGCTCGCCCGCCAGCGTGTGCATCCAGCGGTTTTCCTTCATGCCCGGGAGCCGCTCGAGCTGGCGGACCAGCGGACAGGGCTCGCGCCCGGCCAGCCGCCGGAGCGTGTTGAGAACGGCGTCGAGATCGGAAAAAGAGTGGAGGCGCCCGGTGCGCGTGCGCAGCTCGCCGGCCGTCTGCGGCCCGCGCAGCAACAGAACGGTGAGCACGGCCTGTTCGCCGGGGCGCAGCTCGAGCCGCTCGACCAGGCGGTGGCGGTACCTGACGGCCCGGCTGCCGGGCTCGAGCACGGACTCGGCCCAGCCCTTCTCCTCGAGGCTCGACAAGGCGGCCTGCACAGCGGTCTCGTCGTATTGCACGACGGGCTCCCGGTTCGTCTTCTGGTTGCAGGCGTTGACGAGCGCATTCAGGGAGAGCGGGTAATATTCGGGCGTGGCGAGGTCTTTCTCCGACAGCGCCCCGAGGACGCGGACCTCCACGGCATCGAGATCGAAAGCATTCATGAGAACGGCCCCTGCAAGCCATTGAAGCAGAGCCGCGCCCCCGCGCGCCCGCGCCGGGCGGCTGCGGGATGCGTGCGGTATCATACGCTTGTTAGCTCGGACTTATGGCGACGCTGGGCCAGCGGCTGCGCGAGGAGCGGGAAAAGCGGGGACTCACCATCGAGGAGCTCGCGCGGCAGACGCGGATCAACGCGCGCTATTTCGAGGCGATTGAACGCGGCGACACCGCGTCCCTGCCCGGCGGTTTCTTCTACCGCAGCTTCATCCGCCAGTACGCGCGGCTCGTGGGCCTGCCCGAAGACGCCTACCGCGGGGAAATCGAGCGGAGCCTCGCCGAAGAGGCGGGCAAGCCGTACAGCGTGCCGGACCGCGCGATCGACGTGCCGCCGCTGCCCACCGCCCGCAGGAGCCGCCGCGAGGAGGCTATCTGGTGGGCGATTCGCGCCGGCGGCCTGGTGTTGACGATCGCCGCATGCACGGCCTTGTATATGGGCTGGGAGCGGTGGAAGCAGTCGCAGGCTGCGGGCGTGGCAGCGGTGACGGCTGCGCCGGCCGCGAAGCAGTCCGAGTCCGCCGGCGAGGCTGCGCCCGCGCAAACGCCTGCGGCGCCTGCTCCGGCCGCGGAGACGCCCGCCCCCGCGGCGGCGGCCCCGGCCACCGGCGCGGTGCGCGTCATTGTGCGGGCGACCGAGGTCAGCTGGGTAGGCGTCTGGCAGGGCCGCAAGTTTCTCTTCGGCGACCTGATGCGGCCCGGCGAAACACGCGGGTTCGGCGGGGATGACGTGCTGCGGGTGAAAATCGGCAATGCCGGCGGCGTGCGCATCGAGTGGAACGGGAAGGAGACGCCGCCGTTCGGACCGCGGGGACAGGTGCGCACGGTGGAGTTCCGGCCTGACGGCTACCAGGTGATCCAGCCCGCGGCCAGGCCGGACACGGAGGCCCCGCCGGACGGCTCGGCGCCGTGAGCGGAAGCATGGAAGGCAGTTCGCATCTCGGCTACCGCCTGTTTTTCATGGCGCTCGTGGTGGGTGCGAACGCGTTTCTGGCGGCCGCGGAAATTTCGCTGGTTTCGGTGCGCCGGTCCAGGCTGAAGCAGCTGTGCGATGAGGGCCACGTTGGGGCGAAGGCCGCGGCGGCGCTGCTGGAGAACCCCGAACGCCTGCTCTCTGTCATCCAGGTGGGCGTCACGCTGACCAGTCTCGCCCTGGGGTGGCTGGGCGAGGAGACGCTGCACGGTCTGTTCATGCAACTGTTTTCCATGGCGGTCACGCCGGCCACTTCGGCGGCCATCAGCATTGTCAGCGTCGTGTTGGCATTTCTGCTGATGACCTACATGCACGTGGTTTTCGGCGAGGTGGCCCCAAAGAACTTCGGCATGGGGCGGGCCGACAGGCTCGCGGTGGTGGTCGCGCCGCCGTTGCTGGTCTTCTACCGCGTGGCAGAGCCGTTCGTGTGGGTGCTGGAGCGGTCCGCCTCCGCGGTGAGCCGCCTGCTCGGCGTGAAAGGGCAGCACCCGGACGCGCACTCGCCGGAGGAGCTGAAGTTCGTGCTGGAGGCGAGCCGCGCCGCCGGCTATCTCGGCGAGTTCGAGGAAGCAGCGATGCGGCGCCTGATCGATCTTCAGGAGTACAGCGCCCGCGAGATCATGGTGCCCCGCAGCCAGATGGCCACGGTTGACGCGGGCGCCGGCATCGACGAAGTCCTGCAAAAGGTGAGCGAGACGCGGTACTCGCGGCTGCCGGTCGTCGAGAAGGGCAACGAGAACCCGGTGGGGTTCGTGCACGTGAAGGACGTGCTGGAATTCTGGGCGCAGCGGCGCCAGTCCAACCTGCGCCGCCGCGCCGTGGAGCCGTTTTCCTTGCGCAAGATTCTGCGGCGGGCGCCGATCGTGCCCGAGTCCCGGCCGCTTCACCTGCTGCTTGAAGACATGCGGGAGCAGCACGCGCACCTGGCATTTCTTGTGGACGAATTCGGCACGGTGTCCGGCATGGTTTCGCTCGAGGATATTTTCGAGCAGATCTTCGGGGAAATCGAGGACGAATTCGACCTCAGGCCGGAGCCGGCGCCGGAAGAGGCGGCCGTGTTCGAGGTGGACGGAACCATTCCCATCCGCGATCTCGAAACCCAGTACGGCATCGAAGTGCCCCTGGAGGGAGACTACGAGACGCTGGCCGGATATATCCTCTACCGGCTGGGACGGATCCCCCGCATCGGGGACGCCGTGGAACATGGCGGGCGCAGATACACTGTGGCCGAGATGGACTTCAACCGCATCGCCCGCGTGCGCGTGGAGAAGCTGGACGCCGCCGAAGCCGGCTGAAGGGCGGCGGCGCAAAGCGCACCCGTCAGGGTCCGGGGACAGCCGCCTGGACCCGGCCCTGGCCGAGGATTTTTTCCACTTCCCGGCGCAACGGCCCTGTGGCGCGGGCGAATATCATTTTGTAGGCCTGACAGAAATAGTCGAGGTCCTCGAAATTCCGGCGCGGCCCATGGCGGAATTTCGGGCAACCGCCATGACAAATGGACTGGTATTCGCAAACGCTGCATTCCGCATGCGGCAGGGTTTTCTTGACGGCAAACGAGTAACGGCGCTGGCGGCGGGCGATTTCGGCGAACGAGTCCAACATCAGGTTGCCGATTTTCCAGCCGGACTCCACGAAAAAGTCGCATGGATAAACATCGCCGTTGTACTCCACCACGACATAGCTGTCGCAGGTCTCGTGCATCGTGCAGGAACCCGGCTTCATGCCGGCCAGCGCCTCGGCAAGGTTGTCGAAGAAGCGGATGCGGACCTGACGGCGGTCCGGCCACCAGGCGTCGAAGATCTCGCAAAGGAACCGCCCGTACTGTTCCGGCGAGATCGTGAACGGCATGGGCGTTCCGTCCGGCCGGAATTCGGCCAGAGGGATGAACTGGAGGTGCCCGGCCCCGATGGAGCGGAAAAACCGGTACAGTTCGCGGGGCTTTCCGACGTTGGCCTGGCTGAGAACGCAAAGGATGTTGAATTCCGCGCGGTGCTTCTGCATTCTCCCGACCGCGTCCATCACCTTGCGCCAGGTGGGGTGGCCTGCCCTGTTATAACGGTAACGGTCGTGAATTTCCTCCGGGCCGTCAAGGGAAATTCCGGTCAGAAACCGGTAGCGGGCCAGAAATTCGCACCAGGCATCGTCGAGAAGAATGCCGTTCGTCTGGAGCGAATTGGAAACCGATTGCCCCGGCCGCCCGTATTTCTCCTGCAAATCCACCAGTTTTTCAAAGAAAGAAAGGCCGGCGAGGGTTGGCTCCCCGCCCTGGAAAGCGAAGACAGAGACCGGATAGGAGTAGAAGAGAAACCCGTCGACCAGGCGCTCGAGCACCTCGGCCGGCATGATGCGCGCGGGCAAGTCCTTGTACGGGTCGGCCTCCCGGTCGAGGTAAAAGCAGTATTCGCAGTCGAGGTTGCAGACCGCAGAGGCGGGCTTGACCAGCACGGATCCGATGCGCGGGGCCTGTCCGGAGATGCTGGCCAGCGGATAGCCGCCGCCCACGATCGGGAACGGGGTCCCCTCGGACATAGCCCGAGTGTAACACCGCGGGCCGTGCAGATGCGGCCGCGCAGCCCGCTCAGATGCCCATGATCTGGTAGCCGGAGTCCACGTACAGGATGTTGCCGGTGACGCCGCGCCCTAGATGGGAGGCGAGGAAGACGGCCGCGTCGGCCACTTCTTCCGGATCGGTGGGCCTGCGGAGAGGGGCCTTCTCGGCCACGGTTTCGAGAATCTTCGAAAAGTCTTTGATCCCGCGGGCCGAGGCCGTCTTGATGGGGCCTGCACTGATGGCGTTGACGCGGATCTGTTGCGGCCCCAGTTCGCTGGCGAGGTAGCGCACGCTGGCCTCCAGCGCCGCCTTGGCCACGCCCATGACGTTGTAGTTGGGCAGCACGCGCTGGCTGCCCAGGTAGGTGAGGGTGCTGATGGAGCCGCCCTGCCGCATGACGGGCGCCACGGCGCGCGCCACCGCGACCAGGGAATAGCAGGAGATCTCCTGCGCCAGCAGGAAGCCCTCGCGCGAGGTCATGTAGAACGGGCGGGCGAGGTCTTCCTTGTTGGCGAAGGCGATGGAGTGCACGACGGCGTGCAGGTCGTCGCCTTCGGCGCGCAGCATCTCGGAGAGCCGCTCGATGTCAGCCTCCTGGGTGACGTCGCAGGAGATGACGCGGCTCGCGCCCAGCTCGCGGGCCAGCTCTTCGACGGTTTCCTGCTGGCGGTCGCCCTGGTAGGTGAGGATCAGTTGCGCGCCCTCGCGGCGGAACGCGCGCGCGATGGCGTAGGCCAGCGACCAGCGGTTGGCAAGACCCAGAATGAGCGACGTCTTGTCTTTCAGCAACTGCGGCATGAATTTCCCATTGTAGCCCGCAGCGCGCCGGCCAGTGGCCGAAAGGCCGTCCTGCGGCCCGCAGGCCGCGCACCCGAAGCCGGCCCCCCGGAGTCAGCGGTAAAAAGGCTGGCGCTCCATCCAGCGCGGGCCGAATCGCGGCGGCGGCGAGCCGGATTCGATGGCCCCGAGATCCGGCGCAGCGCCGGCATAGCCGTCGTTCACCGTCGGGATGCGGACGCCCTTGTCGATGACCGCGGCGCCCGGACGCAGCCGGAAATCCAGATCCGCGGCGTGATAAACGGCGTGGCGGCGCGACGGGTCGGGAGGCGCGAGGTTGACGAAGATGTCGTAGTCCGTTTCCATGCCGTGCTGCTCCTGGCCGGTGGCCGCGCGGAAGGCGGCCAGCGTGGCGAAGGATTGCCATTGGTCCTTCGCCGGCTCGTAAGCCGCGGCTCCGGCCGCAGGCGCAAGCCAGACGTACTGCGCATCCACGCCGCGGTTCGGGCGGAAGCCGTTATAGTCCGAGCTGTACTGCGGCGTGGCGTTGGCCCACGTCATCACGCCCCGGCCCGGAGTGTCGCGGCCGAGGAACAGATTGTTGCGGAAATGCGCGTTCGAGTACGGGTCGCGGACCGTCTGCTCGGCAATGACCGTGTTGTGCCAGACGAAAATGCCCGCGGGCTTGGCCGAGAACTTGAACGCGACCCCGGTAGGAACGTGGTACAGCAGGTTCCGGAAAAAATAAACCGGCCCGCCGAAAACCGGCTGGGCGCTGTAGCCGCCCTGGGCGGCGTTGACGCCGCGGTTGGCCCAGACGCGGATATTGTGCACGCCGCCGTCGGTTTCGATGAAATCATCGTTCACAAGGTGGATGTCGTTGCCGTAGATATCGATGGACGAGGCCTGCAATTCCGGATCCTCATTCGGCGTCCCGTAGGTGGAAATTCCGATGCCGTCATGGAAATATGCGACGGCATTTCTGGCGATGACGTGCCCGGGCCCGTAGACTTTCACCGCATAATAGCTCACCAGCATATGCGACCCGTACGGGCCCGCCGGGGCCCACATCGGCCCGGTCCAGCCGATCAGGCGGAAGCGGTCCTCCCTGCCCAGGAACAGGTTGTCGGCGATGTAGAAATCGCGCGATTGTTCCGACTCGGTCCACACGCCGAACCCGATGTTCTCGAAGCGGCAGTTCTTCACCGTCAGCCCGGCCGCCCCGGCGGAGTGTTTCATGCCCGCAAACAGCGCCACGTCCGTGTTGCGGAAGGTCAGCCCCTCGAAGATGTGCCACGCCGAGGCGGAGACGTCGAACAGGCGGTGGTTGCCGCCGCCGTCCAGGATCACCTCCCCGTCGCCTGCCGCGCGGATGGTGATCGGCCGGTCCGGCGTCGCCTTCAGCGTCAGCCATTGGGTGCCGTCGAAGGGCGCCATCATCGGGTCGACGTAATTGGTGCGGTCCGGCTTGTAGAGCCCTGCGTGAAGCACGATGGTGTCGCCGGGCCGGGCGGGGCGTTCCCAGACGACGTTCCAGTCGCCGAGGCCGGCGCCGTAGTAGGCCTCAAGCAGGCTGGAAAACGCGGGCTGCTCGCGCGGCCCGTCATAGCCGGGCGGGTAGACGTGCAGCACGCGCCCGCCCGGGAAAGGCCGGGGCTCGGCGCGCGTCCGAACGCGGACCGTGAGCACGGCTTCGCCCTCGACGCCGTCGGGGTCGCGCATTTCGAAGCGGCATTCGTATTCCGTGTCTTCGCGAAGGTTCAGGATGCTTCCGGCGAAGCCGTGGGGGACAGTGTATTCGAGGTTTTCGCGGCGGCGGTAAACCTGTTCGCCGCCGATGCGAAGCAGCGGCGGCGCCTCGCGCCACCGGGCCTCGCCGGCTTCGCGGAAACGCACCTCGACGGCGGCGTTGCGGTTGTCGTCCCCGGCGATGTCCCAGTGGAAGCCGAGGCTGTGCAGCGTCGGATGTTCGATGACGAACCTGCCGGGCGCCACGGAATCCTTCGCGTGGGCGGCAAGAGCCGGCAGGAGGCAGAGCAGCGGCAGCGGGAATCGCATGGCAATCGTGTCCTCGGGCAGCGGCCGGATGGCACTCAATCTACGTCCGGCCGCCCCGCCTGTCAAACCCGGCTCCCGCCGGGGCCTGGCCCGCTGCCCTGCCCTGTCCGGGCCGCGTGCGGTGTCATTCGCCTCTGGCTGCGTCGCGAATGCAGCCTTCGAGGGTCTCGACGGCGAAGTCGGCCTGGTCGGCCGTGAGCACGAGCGGCGGGGCCAGGCGGATCGAGTTCGGCCCGGCGCCGAGGACCAGCAGGCCGCGCCGGAAGGCCAGGTCCACAATGCGGTCGCGCAGTTCCGGGTCGCGCTCCTTGCTCGCCTGGTCCCGGACGATTTCGAAGCCGATCATCAGGCCCAGACCGCGCACGTCGCCGACGCAGGGGAACCGCCGCGGCCAATCCCGCATCCGCGCCATCATGCGTGCGCCCACACGCGCGGCGTTGTCGACCAGCTCCTGCTCGAGCAGCTCGATGGTGGTGAGAGCCGCAGCCACCGAGACCGGGTTGCCGCCGAAGGTCGAGGCGTGGGCGCCGGGCTTCCACGTCATCAGCTCGGCGCGCGCCACAGTGGCGCCCAAGGGAAGCCCGCTGGCAATGCCCTTGGCAATGGCGACGATGTCCGGTTCGAGGCCGAAATGCTCCGAAGCAAACATCCTGCCGGTGCGGCCCATGCCGCTCTGGACTTCGTCGGCGACGAGCAGGATGCCGTGGCGGCGGCACACGGCCGCCAGCTCGTCGAAGAATTTCTGCGGCGGCACCACGTAGCCGCCTTCGCCCTGCACCGGCTCCACGAACACGGCGGCCACTTCCGACGGCGGCAGGATGGTGCGGAACAGCTCCTGCTCGAGCACCTTCACGCATTCGACATTGCAGGTGTCCGGCGTGCGGTTGTAGGCGCAGCGGTAGCAGTAGGCGTAAGGGATGTGCGTGACGCCGGGAAACAGCGGGGCGAAGCCTTCCCGCTGGGCGGTTTTCGACGCGGTGAGCGACAGCGCGCCCATTGTGCGGCCGTGGAAGGCGCCGAGGAAGGCGATGAATTTGTCGCGGCGCTTCGAGTAGCGCGCCACCTTCAACGCGCATTCAATCGCCTCGGCGCCCGAGTTGCCCAGGAACACCCGCTTCGGCCCGCCGCCGGGGACGAGCCGGGCCAGCCGCTCGCCGAGCTCGACCATGTTTTCGTAGTAGAAATCCGTTCCTGACATGTGCAGGAACCGCTCCGCCTGGCGGCGGATCGATTCGACGACGCGCGGATGGCAGTGCCCGGTCGACACCACGGCGATGCCCGCGTTCATGTCGAGGAAGCGGTTGCCGTCCACATCGACGACAATGGCGCCTTCGCCGCGTTCGATGACAAACGGGTAGCTGCGGGTGTAGGAGGGGCTCATCACGGCGTGATCCCGCTCCACAATCTCTTTCGCCCGGGGGCCGGGCAAGGGAGTCACGATCCGGGGCAAATCCTGACGCATGGTGCTGGACATGGCGCTTCTCCTCAACAAACAAGAGCTGAAAGCAGACCGGACAGAAGAAGAGGGCAGCAACGGGGAGGGCGATTAATCGCAGGCAAACAGGAAAGGCCGCATTGCGGCCGGGGTCCGGGCCACGAAGCAATTTTACTGCAAAATTCCGGCACCCGGAACCCCGCCACGCCGGAATTTCGCGCAGTCAGGCCGCGCGCGGCCACGCCGAGCCTCTTATAACCTGCCGGCAATGGCCTTGGCGACGGCGATGAGCACGTCGCGGCCGGGAGCGTTCGGCGACTCGATCATCACATAAGCATCGCCCTTGGCCATGGCTACCCCCACGGCTCCCGGCAGCACATAGCCGCGGTCGCCGACCCCCTGCAAGGTCGTATCCAGGCTGCCCGGTGGAGCCTGTGTTTTCGCGAAACCCAGCACCACCCGGATGGCCGCTTCCTCCTGCCGCGCCTCGTCGCCATATTTCACGGTGATTTTCAGCACCTCGCCGGCCTGACCCTGTGCGCGCGAGGCGATGAGTCCCTTCGTCAGGTCCTCCAGAGTGCGCACGGCCTCCTGGTCGCTTTTCGGCTCGTCGGCGCGGAGTTTGCGCATGGCCTCGTCCGCGCGGGCCTGGCCTTCTTCGGCCGCTCGTCCGCCGCTGCCGATATAGATGCAATCGTCGTGGCGGCTTTCGGCGTGCTCGATCCGGAAGCCGGTGATTCGGGCCGCCTCCGCAGCCGGCAGCAGAGCGCAGGGATCGCTCGCCCGCCGCGCCCTGGCCGCGGCTGCGGGCGGGATCCCGGCGATGCTCTCCACCTTCTGCTTCACCTTGTAAGCGGCGTAAAACAGGCCGCCCACAACGAGCAGGGCGATGACGAGGAAGATCCCGCCGACGATCAGCAGGATCTTGCCGAGGCCGGCGCCTTTGGGCGGCGGCGCGCCGTGTGCGGGGCCCGCGGCGGCAGGGTGGTAAGGGGGCTGGGGCGGGATCCCGTGCGGCGCGGAAGCACCTGCCGCAGGCGCGCCGCACCTTGTGCAGAATGAGCTGCCGGCAGCCAGCGGGCTGCCGCAGTTCTGACAGAATGCCATGACCGTCCCCTCCGTGAAGGGTGAATTGAGGCGAGTATACACCTGCGGCGGAAGGAAAGCCAGCCCGGCGGCATCTGGCGGGCGGGGGACGAACGCCACGCCCCCGCCCGGCCAGCCCGGGGCGGTTGCGCAACTTGCATCGTCCGGCCGGCGTCTTTATACTGAGCAGACCAAAGGGCACTGAACTGCAACGGCCACGTCCGCCGATAAAGGAATGGAGGTCTTTGCGGTGCAGATTCTGGGCAATCGCCGCTTCGTCGAGATCCCGGGGACCCGGACGCATGAACTGCCTCCGTTGTTGATCGGTTCGCTTTCCGAGTCGCCGCGGGCGGAAAAGACGCTGCAAATCGCCGAAGAGCTGGTGGATCAGGAGGAGCTGATTCCGCTGGCCGGCGAGGAAGCGGCCCTGGCAGAACCGCTGCTGGAACGCCGCAGGCTGGATCTGGCCATCCAGATCGTGGAGCAGTACTACGGCCTGTTGTCGCACTGGAAACTGGGCGATGCGATCCTTGAGTGGATCCGGCAGTGTGAGCTGACATTCGAGCGCAGGCAGGAGCTGCGGCCGCTGCTGCGGCCGGATGTGTGGCCGCACGCGGGACGGTCGAGCTTCGTGGTTTTGCTGCGGGACAAGGCGGTCGACACGCGGGGCCTCGATCCCGAGAAAGCCGTAGGCACGCGGCTAAGTTTCCGGCAGCCGCCTCCGCTCGACATCTGCACGGACCAGTTCCTGTTCTATCTGCGGTCGACGCTGGCGCAGGCGGCCTATCAGGCCTGGGCGTCGCTGACCCCCGAGCCCGTGTCTTCGCTGCCGCCGGAACGGTTCGTCTTCGAGGTCCACACGATCTGACGGGCAGCCCGCCAGCAGAGAGGCGCGGGCCGGACGCCTGACGGCAATTCTGCGGGCAACCCGCAGGCAGGGAAGATTTCGCCGCGACGAATGACGGCCGCGCGCGGCCTTGAGCCAGGGAAACAATCCGCACGGATGCAGTGCGGCCCAGGATTACACGGAGAAGGAAAACCGAGGCCGGAGCAGCGGCCCCGGACTCAGCCCTGGAACAGGACGAACTCGAAATCTCGCGGGTCGAGTCCCCGCTTTTCCAGCGCCTCGATGCAGGAGGCGACATCCCGTCCCACGGCTTCGATGCGGCGGAGCGGCTGGGTCTGGGGCGTGTAAACCTCAAATGCCAGCCAGTGGCCCGCCAGGCGGCTGCGCTCTTCCAGCGTCAGCCGTTCGGGCGCGCGTCCGATGACCTTCGCGGTGTCCATCGCTCCTGATCTTAACGCATTGAGCGAACCTGCTGGACAACCGCATCGAGTCCCTTGCGCCGGTACAGCTCGGCCAGGCGGAGCAATTCGCCGGATGGTGGCAAGGCCTGCCGCAGCTCCGGCTGCCGCCAGATGCTGGCAGGCGGAACCCAGACCTGCCCGTTTTCGAACTCAACCAGCGCCGGGTAGACAGTGAGCGCCTCGACCGGGCGCGCAAAGCGCACGCGCGCCTCATTGCGGACGACGGAACGCTCGCCCGGCGGCAGGTGGATCTCGGCAGGCAGCGAGCCGGCCGGCTGCAAGCGCCCTTTGGCGTCCGGTGCAAGCCAGCCCAGCTCGACGAAGCGGACCGGGGTGCGGCCGCGGTTGAAGATCTCGACTTTCGGGGCGCGGGCTTCCGCTCCGGCAACAATGGCCTCGCCGGACAACAGTTCGACCGGCGCCTCCGGCAGGCGCAGCAAGGCCAGCTCGACAGCCCTGCCCGGCTCGACGTTGGTAGCCGGCAAGGCGCCCCGCAGGACCTGCACGGGCATCATTTCATTCGCCGACGAGCGGGCAAGAACCTCGAGAAGGCGCGCCCGCAGCGCCTCCTCGCCGCCGGAATCGAGCAACGAGGCCAGAACCTGCCGGTCGCGCCGCGCTTCCAGCTCCCAGGCCAGCATGGAGCGCCGGACGTTCATCCGGTTGGGTCCGTAAAAGGTGAGATCGTCGAACAGCACTCCGTCGAGGGCCACCTCGACGAGGGCGCCCGACGGCGGCGCCAACGGCCGCATCAGGCGCAGGTCGACGCGCACCGGGAAGGATTCGCCCGGGGCGACGTCGAGGCCGGGCCGCGTCACCGAACCTCGCCCGCCGGGCGCCACCTCCTGGGCGACGACCCGAAGCGAGAGCCCGCGGATCCGCCGCGGGGAAACATTGCGCAGGGTGAGATTGGCGTGCAGTTCGACCAGGAGCGCGCCGCCGCGCGGCACAGCCGAGGAGCCGTCCCAATCGGCCTGCACCAGCGTCACGGGCGAACCTGCGGGCAGGTCTACGCGGAACGGGGCGCTCTGGCCGGAAGCGGCGGCCGCCGCCAGCCAGGCGAGCCAGACGATGCTGTTACTGCGCCGCCACATTGTAGATCGTCACCTGGCCCGTATCCTCGTCGAGGAACGGCGCGCGGGCGCCGCCGTCCCAGCTCACCGCCGCAGCCACCGGCGCGCTGCCCGCCCCGAATACCACCGACTCGTTGCCGCCCCAATCCACCGCGAGACCCTCCGGAGTGGAGCGGAGCACAATCCCGGCGCCCGCCGGCGCCGGCGGGGCCGGCCGCGGGGTGCGCTCCAGCGCCCTGCCCGCGACCAAAACAACAGCCAGCGTCGCCGCCACCACGGCGGCCGGCTTCCATTGCGGGATCCACGATTCCGGCCGGGACGCATCTTTTCTCCGAACGAGCGCCCCCGCCATGATCCCCAGGCGAATGTTGGCCTTCATCTCCGCTTCCAGGGCGGCCCAGTCGAGGCCGTCCGGCAAACGGTGTTTGTCTTCCCACAGCGCCTGGCGCAGCTGCCGCACCCGCTCCACCTCTTTGCGGCACCGCCCGCAACGGCGAACGTGGAGGGCGATGGCGAGGCGTTCCGGCAGCGGCAACTCCCCGCCCGCGTAGAGCGCAATCCTGCCGGCCTCTGGATGCCGCTTCATTTCAGCCGCCTTTCCCAATACTTGCGAACCTTGATCCGGGCGTTGGCGATGTGCGACCGCACAGTCGCCTTGCCGCAGCCCAGCCTCCGCGCCACCTCCTCGGCGGGGAGCTCTTCCAGGTCCCGCAGAACCAGCGCCGCCCGTTCGCGGGGCGTAAGCCGTCCGAGCGCGGCCTCCAGGCGGTCCTCGCGCTCGGCCCGCAACAGACGGTCTTCGGGACTTTCTTCATCCGGAGCAGGCGGCAGCGAAGGCAACCCTTCCAACTCTGTTTCCGGACTCCGGCTGCGCCGCCGCAGGAAATCGAGCGCCGTGTTGGTGGCGATCCGCGACAGCCAGTGCGCCGCCTTGTCCGCATCGCGCAACTGCTCCTGCCGCTGAAGCGCCTTGATGAAGGCTTCCTGCGTCAGATCCTGCGCGTCGGCGACGTTGCCCACCAGGCGATAGATCAGCAGGAAGATGCGCTTCAGGTGCGCCTGAACAAACTCCTCCTGCTGCGTCTGCCAGACGTCTTCCGCCTGCCAGGCAGGCAGCTGGCCCGGGTCAGACATGGCTGCCGCCCCCCTCGCGGGAAGGGGCCTCGGCCGCGCTGGCTGCGTAGCTCGGGGTGGCTCCATCTCTGCTATTCATGACGCCGGAAACCGCCGGAGCGTGCATGCCCTTTCATCGGCGGTATGCTCAAATTGTATGAGAGCCGCGCGCCGGAGGGAATGCCTCGGGGCGCGGCTGGCGGCCGCCACGACGCGCGCCGACACTTTCCACGACGAAAGGATCCAACCATGCTGTTGAACCCGGCCATGGACCGGATTGGAACAGAGACCGCCTTTGAAGTGCTGGTTCGGGCCCGCCACCTGGAGGCGCAAGGCAGAAGCGTCATCCACCTGGAAATTGGCGAGCCGGACTTCGACACCCCCCGCCACATCATTGACGCCGCCAAACAGGCCCTCGACGAGGGTTGGACGCACTACGGCCCCACCCAGGGATTGCCCGAGCTCCGGGAGGCCGTGGCCGAGGATGTCTCCCGCTCGCGCGGCATTGCCGTCGGCCCGGAGCGGGTCTGCATCGTGCCGGGCGGCAAGCCCGTCATCTTCTTCTCGATGCTGGCGTTGCTCAAGCCCGGCGACGAGGTCATTTATCCCAACCCTTCGTTTCCGATCTACGAGTCGATGATCCGCTTTTGCGGCGCCACGCCGGTGCCGATCCCGCTGGTCGAGTCCCGCGGCTTCGCCTTCGATCTGAACCTGTTCCGGGACCGGCTCTCGGAAAGGACGAAAATGGTCGTGCTGAATTCGCCGGCCAATCCCACAGGCGGCGTCCTGGGGCGCGAAGATCTGGAAAACATCGCCGCGATGGTCCTCGACAGGGACCTTGTTGTGCTTTCCGACGAGATCTACAGCCGGATCTGGTACGAACAGAGGCCGGCGTCGATCGCCTCCCTGCCAGGGATGCTGGACAAGACCATCATTCTGGACGGGTTTTCCAAGACCTACGCGATGACCGGCTGGCGAATCGGGTATGGGGTGTTCCCGCCGCACCTGGTCGACGCCATCAACAAATTGATGGTCAATTCGAATTCCTGCACCGCTTCGTTCACCCAAAGAGCGGCCATCGCGGCGCTTCGTGGGGATCAGACACCTGCGCAGGCGATGGTCGAAAAATTCCGCAAGCGGCGGGACGCGTTCGTGCAAGAAATCAACAAAATACCGGGACTCCGTTGTTCTCTCCCCGCAGGCGCCTTCTACGCGTTTGTCAACATCACGGGAACAGGCTGGTCATCGAAGGCTCTCGCGGACGCATTGCTCGAGGATGTCGGGGTAGCATGCCTAAGCGGTACAGCGTTCGGCAGTTACGGCGAAGGTTACCTCCGGTTCAGCTATGCAAATTCGGAAGACAACCTGATGGAGGCCGTACGCCGAATGCGCCAATTCCTTCATCCAAATGGCGACAAGTAGCGAAAAAATGCGCCGTTTAACGGGTTAAAGAAATCGCCCGGCTGGACTTGCTGCTAGCATCGGGACATGGAAATTGCGGCGGCAATCCTGCTGAAGGAAGGGTGCCATCCTTGCGCGGCCAATCGGTCCGGCCGGGTGCTTCTCGAGTCCAAAGAGTGGGAACTTCTCTCCTCCGCTCTCCAGTCCTGCCCGGCATCGCCTTCGAAATCTGTTCTTCTGACTGCCAAGGGTTCCGACGGCCAGACCTCCTGGCTGCTCTGGTGCACCCCCATTTATAGCCTCAACGACAACTCCAACGGCGACTGTCTTTGCTTTGTCTTCGACACCAGCCAGCAAAGTTCCTTTGTCAAGGCGAATCTTCAGAAGACGTACCGCCTGACCCGGGCGGAAACCCGGCTGGTCGAGCAGTTGCTCATGGGAAAAACACCCGCGGAAGCTGCGGAACAACTCGGGGTCACCATCCATACGGTTCGCACGTATTTGAAGCGGCTGTACCAGAAGCTGGGGGTGAAATCGCAAGCCACGCTTGTCAGCAAACTGTTGCAAACGCCGCCGTTCCCATTGCGCCCGGCAGCCTGAACCCCGGGCGCTTCCGTGAAAGGTTGCCAGATCGGAGGAGCAGCCGGGGCGGGGCCTCGAGACCCCGTCCCGGCGGGGGAGGAATCAGGAGCCGACCCCCTCGCCAGCCGGAGCGCACAGCCGGCATGCGAACTTCGACACGGGCGAACTGCCGCTCACAGAGGAACCCCGGGCGGAAGCGGAACCTACCCCCACGCGCGGGTCGTTTCTGCCGGCGAGGAAGTCCAGCGCAATCCGATTGGCGAATTCGCGCGGTTTCTGCGTAGCCCTCTCCCTGGAAAATGGCGGCAAGTGGTTGCGAATCCGTCAGCAACCGTGCCCCCTATTTTACGCTTCGCTGCACCCGGGACCGGGTAATGAGCGACTTCCTCGTCCGCTCCCGCCCAGTGCCGGGCACGCCGAATTCAGCGTAAAACAGGCGGCGACAAGGCACAAAAAAGGCGAAAAACCACAGCCGAACTCGGCCGATTGACAGGCCCACGGCGTCGCCGGCCGGGTTGAATCATCCCGGCGCGAGGCGCGCCTTGTGTCGATTGCCGCCACCGGCGACGCCCCGTGCGCGCGGCAACTCAGGGGAACCGGCCAAATAGCGGGTCGCGCGCAGACCGGAACGGCGCGGGGGACGAGCGTCCGTCGCGGAGACGGAGCAAACGTTCCATCTGGTCAGGTCCCAATCGCCGGATGCGGAGGGGCAAAGCGGTGAACCTTCGCAGCTCACGGACTTCGGCCTCTGCAAGGGATCTTGGTGCGGCCAGCTCGAGGTATCCGGACCGAACGCCGAGCGCCAGGATGCCGAGTCGATCCGACACCGCCGCGGGCAAGGCCCGCATGGCGCGGGGCCGCGGGGCCGGCCAAATCGGAAGCTCGTCCCCGGCGTCCGGCGCGGCGCCGGGAGGGTGGGCAGAGAAGCGGCTCTCGCGCCTCCAGCCTGGCCAGCGCCATTCCTGTTCCGGAACCGGGATGGCGCCGCCCCCCTCGCCGCCCCAAGAAGCGGCCGCGGCCATGAAGGCAGGCCCGGCCCGCAACGTTTCGAGAGAGGGGTAGTAGTGTTCGGTTTTCAGCCAGCGCAGCGGCTGCCCGGTCCAGCGGGAACGGAAGAAGCGGAAGACAGCGCCGGCGGAGGCCGCAGCGTTGATCCAGTTGCCCCACAACATTCTCAGGGGCGCCCCGGCGGCGAAGCGCCAGCCGTACAGGCGGGCCGTGCAAAACATCTTGACTGCGATCCGTTCGGCGCAGAGAGCGAGGTTCGCCGCCAACAGAAGTTCGAGGCCTGGTACCGAGCGCATCACGGCCCCGGCGCGCCAGCCCAGCCCCGCTGCGCGGCATATCGCCCAGTCGGCTGCGGCGCCGAGGAACAGCAGGTTGCACAGCAGGCCGATCCAGCTCCCCCACAGCCCCTTCCGGTCGCGCCAGAACATCCACGCCTGCACCGCGCGGCGCGGCATCCCGCGGCCCCAGCCGTGCCATTGCCATGCCTGCAAGCTGTTGCCGGTGATCCAGCGGGTGCGTTGGCGCACGGCCGCCCGCCAGGAGCGCGGGAAATACTCGCGCGTGGCCGTGGCCTCCATCCCGCGGCCTTCCAGCGGCAGCATCATCTGGCGGCAGCCGAGACGGAACAGCCGCAGCCCGTTGTCGTAGTCCTCGGTCAGGCACAGGGGGTCGAAGATCCGGTTCGACTCCGTCTCGGCCAGCCGGTCCAGTTCTTCCCGGCGAAAGGCGGTGCCGACGCCGCACCCGGGCAGAAAGCCGCCCAGCCAGACGCGCGTGCCGAGGTCTTTCATCTGGCTTTCGGCGAAATCATCGCAGTAGACGCCGTGGGTGAGATCGCCGAGCGGCGTGGGCAGGGCCAACACCGGCTCCTGCAACATTCCCGCCTCGCCGATCCAGCGGTTGAAGCGGGCGAAGGAATCCGGGTGGATCAGGTCTTCCGCGTCGTGGATCACCACGATTTCCGCGCGCAGGCCGCTGCGCATCTCCCATTCGAGCAGGCGCTGATAGACCCAGTTGAGGCAATCCGCTTTCGAGGTGGGCCCGTCATGCGGCACTTCGGCCGGATGCACTCTGGCATGCCGCGCCGCCACCCGGCGCACGGCGGCCGCCGTGGCTTCGTCGTTCGGGTAGAAGCCGACAAAGAACTCGTAGTTCGTGTAACGGATGGCAGCGAGGTTGTGCTCGAGCATCCGCTCGATGACCTCCGCCTCCTGCCACAGCGGCACGAGGACGGCGATCCGCCTTTCCCGTGCGGGCGGCGGTGGCGCGTGGCGCCGCTGCCGCCGGAACAGCCAGAGCAGATCAAAGGCGAGATCATCCAGTCCGCTCAACAGGATGTAAACAGCGGTCAGGAGCAAAACGATGGCGGCAGAGGGAAAACCCGCCCCCGGGAAGATTCCTGCACCTGAACCCGCAAAATCCACGAAGAGAAGTGCCGGCGCGCGAGAAATTCTCTCTGAAAGAATCCGGCCACGGCGCGAAAATCACGCGCCCGCACGCAGGCTTCCGGGCAGGGGCGCAAGGCGCCCCACGGCCCTCCGTTGAACGCGCGGCTGGCAGCCGGAGCCGCCCCGCGTCGGCGGGGCCGGGCGCCAGAGAGGAATGGGATAATGAGGGCATGAACAGAGCGAGCTGGGCCGAACAGCGGAAGTCCGACCCCGTGCGCACGCAGATGCACTACGCGCGCAAGGGCATCATCACGCCCGAGATGGAATACGTGGCGCAGCGGGAGGGGCTGGAGCCGGAGCTGGTGCGCAGCGAAGTGGCGCGGGGCCGGATGGTGATTCCCGCCAACATCAACCACGCGCGGCTCGAGCCGATGGGCATCGGCATCGCCGCGCGGTGCAAGATCAACGCCAACATCGGCAACTCGGCGACCACGTCGAACATCGAAGAGGAGCTCGAAAAGCTCCGCTATGCGGTCCGCTACGGGGCCGACACGGTGATGGACCTTTCCACCGGCGGCGACATCCCCGCCATCCGCAAGGCGATCATCGCCGAGTCGCCCGTGCCGGTGGGCACGGTGCCGATCTACGAGGCGGTGGCGCGGGTGCGGCGCATCGAGGACCTGACGCCGGAGCTGGTGCTCGAGGTGATCGAGGAGCAGGCCGAGCAGGGCGTCGACTACATGACCATCCACGCCGGCGTTCTGGTGCAATACATTCCGCTGACCACGAAACGGATCTGCGGCATCGTCAGCCGCGGCGGGTCGATCATGGCAGAGTGGATGGTGAAAAACCACAGGCAGAATTTCCTCTACGAAAGATTCGAGGATATCTGCAAGATTTTCCAGAAATACGACGTGACATTTTCCCTCGGCGACGGGCTGCGGCCGGGCGCCATCGCCGACGCGAGCGACGAGGCCCAGTTCGCCGAGCTGCGCACGCTGGGCGAGCTGACCGAAGTGGCCTGGAAGCACGACGTGCAGGTGATGATCGAAGGGCCGGGCCACGTGCCGATGGACCAGATCCAGCGGCAGGTGGAGGAAGAAATGAAATGGTGCCACGAGGCGCCCTTCTACACGCTGGGCCCGCTGGTCACCGACATCGCGCCCGGCTACGACCACATCACCAGCGCCATCGGAGCGGCGATGATCGGCTGGTACGGCGCCTCGATGCTGTGCTACGTAACGCCGAAGGAGCACCTCGGCCTGCCGAACAAGGAAGACGTCAAGCAGGGCATCATCGCCTACAAGATCGCCGCCCATGCGGCCGATGTCGCCCGCGGGCGCAAGGGCGCGCGGGACCGGGACGACGAGCTGAGCCGCGCGCGCTACCGCTTCGACTGGAACCGCCAGTTCGAGCTGGCGCTGGATCCCGAGACGGCGCGCGCCTACCACGACGAAACGCTCCCCGGCGAAGGCTTCCGGGACGCGCACTTCTGCTCGATGTGCGGGCCGAAATTCTGCGCCTACAACATCAGCCAGAAGGTGGAGCAGTTCACCGAGGCCGACGTGCTGAAAGTGCTCGGCGAAGAGGCGAAGCGCTGAGCCTGCCGCCCGCGGGCGGCGGCTGCGAGGCTGAACAAGCGAAGTGGAAACATTCCGCCGCATCCTGATCCGCGCCACCAACTGGGTGGGGGACGCCATTCTCAGCCTGCCGGCGGTGGAGGCCGTCCGCGCGCTGCACCCGCAGGCGCACATCGCGATTCTGGCCCGGCCCTGGGTGGCCGACGTTTACCGTTTCGGCGATTTCGCCGACGAAATTCTGCTCTATGCGAGGCAGCCGGGCGCCGCCGGCATCGGCGAGCGGCTGCGCGTGGCGCGCCTGTTGCGGGAGCGGCGTTTCGACTGCGCCCTGCTGCTGCAAAACGCCTTCGACGCGGCGCTCCTCGCCTGGCTGGCAGGGATCCCGCGCCGCATCGGCTACGCGAGGGACGGGCGCCGGCTGCTGCTGACCGACGCCATTGAACGGCCGCGCGCGGGCGAAATTCCCGCGCACGAAAGCTATTATTACCTCGAGCTGCTGCGGCGCGCCGGCTGGCTCGAGCGGCTGCCGGAGCGCGTCGCCGTGCGGCTGCGGGGCGTCGAGCCGGCGCCCGGGCCGGCCATCGGCGTCAGCCCCGGCGCGGCCTTCGGCTCGGCCAAGCGGTGGCTGCCGGAGCGGTTTGCGGAAGCGGCGGCGGAGCTGGCGCGGCGGTGCGGCGCGAGCGTCTGGGTCTTCGGCTCGGCCGCCGAGCGGGCGCTGTGCGAGCAGGTCGCCGCCGGGGTGCGCGCGCGCGGCGTGGAGGCCCTGAACCGCGCCGGAGAAACTTCGCTTGCCGAGTTCATCCGGCTGGCGGCGCGCTGCCGCGTGTTTTTGACGAACGACTCCGGGGCGATGCATATCGCGGCGGCGGCGGGCGTGCCGACGGTGGCGGTGTTTGGCTCGACCAACCCGGAGGCGACCTCGCCGGTCGGCGAGCGCACGCGAATCGTCCGCCAGCCGGTGGAGTGCAGCCCGTGCCTGCTGCGGGAGTGCCCCATCGACCACCGCTGCATGACGCGCGTCGATGCCGGGCGCGTGGTCGAGGCCGCGCTCGAACTGCTCGCAGAAAACGGGGCCGGCCGCGGCGGGTGCTAAAAGAGAAGGGATGGACACGCGGCGCAAGATCGTGCGGGACCGGGCCGGGTGGAGCGCGCCGGAAGGCGCGTTGGCCGTGGCAGGCCCGTTCGACCCCCTGCTGGCGGCCCATGCGGAGCAGCTCGGGCGGCTGAAGCCGGAGGGGCGCGCGCTGGTCGTGTTCGTCACCGGGCCGGAAGACCCGATCCTGCCGCTGGAGGCGCGCGCCGAGCTGGTGGCGGCGCTCGGTTGCGTCGACGCGGTGGTGGCTGACGGCGGCGCGCCGCCGCAAGGGGCGCTGGATCTGACGGCGGACCATCTCGCCTGGCGCGAAGCCTTCCTGCGGCGGGTGCGGGAGACGCGGCAGCGCGAGGCGGACGGCGCAGGCGGAGGCGCGGCGGCCGGGCGATGAGGCGCATTCTCGTGGTGCGGCTGGGGGCGATGGGCGACATCATCCATGCGCTGCCGGCGGCGGTTTCGCTGCGGGGATCGGGCGAAGCGCGCCTCACATGGGCCGTGAAGCCGCAGTTCCGCCCGCTGCTCGAAGGCGGCGGCGCCGCCGACGAGATCGTCGAAATCCGGCGCGAAAGCCCGCGCGCCTTGCTGGAAGCGCTGCGCGCTCTGCGCCGCAGCCGGTTCGACGCGGCCGTGGACTTCCAGGGGCTGGTGCAGTCGGCGTTGCTCGCGCGCCTGTCGGCGGCCAGGCGCGTCTGGGGCTTCAGCCGCGAGCGCCTGCGCGAGCCGGCGGCCGCGCTGTTCTATGATGAGCGGGTGCCGACGCGCGCCGCGCATATCGTGGACATGAACCTCGATCTGGCCCTGGCGGCCGGCGCGCGCGAGCGCAGAACCGGATTTCCGCTGCCCCCGGGCCGCCCGGAAGGCGAATTGCCGCGGGAAAGGTTCGTGCTGGCCTCGCCCTTCGCCGGCTGGGGCTCGAAGCAGTGGCCGCTCGAATATTACCTGGAGCTCGGGCGCCTGCTGGAGAGCGAATCGGGAACGCCGCTGGTGCTGAACGTCAGCCCGGCGCAGGCGGAAGCGCTCGCCGGGCGCAGCGGCATCCGGGTGCATGTGTCCTCCATCGAAGGGCTGATCGACGCCACGCGGAAGGCTGCGGCCGTTGTCGGGGTCGACAGCGGCCCCATGCATCTGGCGGCCGCGCTGGACAAGCCGGGCGTGGCGATTTACGGGCCGACCGATCCGGCGCGCAACGGCCCGTACTCGCCGCGCATCCGCGTGCTGCGCGCCGCCGGGGCGCGGACGTGCTGGCGGAGGCTGCCGGCGCCGGACGAGTCGATGCGCGCCATCGCCCCCGGGCGGGTGCTTGAGGCGCTGCGGGAGGTGCTCTGATGGCGCTGTTCCCGAAGCGGTGGGCCGACGCGGTGCAGAAATGGCGGGTGCCGAGCGGGATCGCGCTGGCCGCGGCGTTCGTGCTGCTGGCCGACCCGGTGCCGCCGACGCTGCTGCTCGGGCTCCCCTTTTGCCTGCTCGGCCTCGGGCTGCGGGCGTGGGCGGCGGGGCATCTGCGCAAGGACGAGGCGCTGACGACCGGCGGCCCGTATGCGTTCGTGCGGAACCCGCTGTATCTGGGGTCGCTGACGGCCGCGCTGGGCTGCGTCATCGCCGCGGCGCGGGCCGAGATTGCGCTGCTGGCCGGCGCCTACTTCCTGCTCGTGTACCTGCCGGTGGTGGAGCAGGAAGAACAACATTTGCGGGAATTGTTTCCGGAATACGAGGACTACGCCCGCCGCGTCCGCGCGTTTCTGCCGACTTTGCCGGAGCGGATGCCGCCCGAGGCGTTCTCCTTCCGGCAGTATGCAAAAAACCGGGAACAGCGCGCGCTGTACGGCTTCGCGGCCGTTTACGGGTTTCTCATCCTGAAATCGCTGTGGCGCGGGATGTGAGATTCTGGCTCTGATGCGGATCACATTCCACGGCGCAACGCAGACGGTGACCGGCTCGATGCACGAGGTGGCGGCCAACGGCGCGCGCCTGCTGCTCGACTGCGGGCTGTACCAGGGGCGGCGGAAAGAGGCGCGCGAGCGCAACGCGAATTTTCCTTTCCCCGCGTCGCGCATCCGCTGCGTGCTGCTTTCGCACGCGCACATCGACCACTCCGGCAACATCCCCACGCTGGTGAAGAGCGGCTTCGAGGGGCCTGTCTACGCAACTCCGGCCACGGTGGACCTGTGCCATTCCATGCTGCCGGACTCGGCCCATCTCCAGGAAAAGGACGCGCTGTTTCTGGCCAAGCGCAAGCACCGCAGGAAACTGCTCGGCATCGAGGACGAGCTGGAAATCATCGAGCCGCTCTACTCGCAGGCGGACGCCGAGCGCGCGCTGGAACATTTCCGCCCGGTGCTCGATGGCACGCCCGCGGAGGCCGCGCCGGGCGTGACGTTCACAGGCATCGAGGCCGGGCACATGCTCGGCTCCACGGCGCTGGTGCTGGAAGTCGAGAGCCGCGGCAGGAAGATCCGCATCGGCTACTCCGGCGACGTGGGCCGCCCCAACCTTCCCATCATCCGCGACCCCGAGCCGCTGCCGCAGGTCGATTATCTCGTCATGGAGTCGACCTACGGCGACCGGCTGCACAAGGACCTCGCCACGGTGAAGAGCAAGCTTGCCGACGCGGTGCGGCGCGCGGCGGCGCGCGGCGGCAAGATCATCGCGCCCGCTTTCGCCGTGGGGCGCACGCAGCAACTGGTGCTGCTGCTGCACGAGCTGATCGAGGAAAAGCAGATCCCTTCGATTCCCGTCTTCGTCGACAGCCCGCTGGCGGTGGATGTGACCGAGGTCTTCCGCCGGCACGTCTACCTTTTCGACGAGGAGACCAGCCGGTTCCTGCGCAACGGGGAGGACCCGTTCGGCTTCCGCCTGCTGCGCTACGTGCGCGAGGCGAGCGAGTCGAAGGCGCTGAACGACCTGCGCGGCCCGGCGCTGATCATCTCCGCCTCGGGCATGTGCGAGGCGGGCCGCATCCTGCACCACCTGCGCAACAACATCGAAGACCCGCGCAACATGGTGCTGATCACCGGCTTCATGGCCGAGCACACGCTGGGCCGCAAGATCGTGGAAAAGCAGCCGGAGGTGCCGATCTTCGGCGAGCCGGTGCGGCTGCGGGCGGAAGTGGTGAAGCTGAACGAGCTTTCCGGCCACGCCGACCAGCGCGAGCTGCTCGAGTGGATGAAGCCGGTGGCGCGGTCGCTGCGCGGCCTGTTTCTGGTGCACGGCGAGCCGGCGCAGGCCGCCGCGCTGAAGGCGGCGATCCGCGACCGCTACGGCCTCGACGCGGTGATCCCGGCCCGCGGGCAATCCTTCGAGCTGGAATAGCGGCGGCGCGTCAGGACGGCCATTGGAGCGTGCCGACGAGCGAGGCGACGCTGGCGACGCCCTCGCGGGCGCAGAACTCGTCCAGCTCGGCGGCGATGCGCACCGTGGCCGCGGGATCGGCGAAGGTCGCCGTGCCCGCCTGCACCGCCGAGGCGCCGGCGATGAGGAACTCGGCCGCATCCTCGCCGGTGAGAATGCCGCCCAGCCCGATGACGGGGATCCGGACGGCGCGGGCGGCTTCATAGACCAGGCGCAGCGCCAGCGGCTTGATGGCCGGCCCGGAGACGCCGCCGAAGCCGGCGCCGAGGTGGGGGCGCCGCGTGCGCGCGTCGATGGAAAGGCCGAGAAACGTGTTCACCAGCGACAGCGCCGCGGCCCCGCTGTCTTCCGCCGCCCGCGCCAGCGGCTCGATGCGGGCCACGTTGGGCGAGAGCTTCACGAAAACGGGCCGGCTGGCCGCTTTCACCGCGGCGGCCACCACTTCGGCCAGCAGCGCCGGGTCGGAGGAAAAAACAATTCCGCCATGTTTTGTATTGGGGCAGGAGACGTTCAGCTCGTAGGCGTCGATGCCGCCGGCGTCCTCGAGCACGCGGATCACCTCGACGTAGTCCTCGACGGCGTAGCCGAAGACGTTGGCGAAGACGCGCGTGCCGCAGCCGCGCAACAGGGGCAGCTTGTCGCGCACGAAGGCGCGCACGCCGATGTTTTGCAGCCCGACCGAGTTGATCATGCCGGCGCGGGTCTCATGGACGCGCGGCGGCGGGTTGCCGCGCATCGGCTCGCGCGACAGGCCCTTGACGACGAACCCGCCCAGCTTGTGCAGCGGCACGACGGGCGCCATCTCGGCGCCGTAGCCGAACGTGCCCGAGGCGGCGATGACGGGGTTGGCGAGCGGAATGCCGCACAGCGCGGTCCGCAGCCGCGGAGACAGGGGATCGCCGGCCATCGTCATTAGTGTACAAGCCGCGCCTCCGGCCGCCGCGCGAGCCCTACCGCAGGCCGAGCCCGGCGATCAGCTCGGCCAGGTACGTCTTGCCGTTCGGCTGCTCGGTGGCGAGCAGTTGCAGCGTGGCGCGCGCGTCGTCCAGCGCGCGGTGCGCAGTGCTCGGGGGAATGCGGTGCGCGGCCAGCAGGTTCTGAAGGCCTTTCGACAGAAACCCCTTGCTGCGCCAGCCGATGCCCTCCATCGAGCACAGCCACGGCAGGCGGCGCGCCTCGGGGAAGAGCCGCTCGACGAAGCCGCGGTCGAACGGGGCGTTGTGCGCGATGAGGCAATGGCTGCGCGCCAGGATGCTGCGGATGCGCTCTTCGTCCAGCTTCCGGCCGCGGACGTCGGCGTCGGTGATGCCGTGCGCGCGCGAGGCGCCGGCCGGGATGGGCCGGCCGGGGTCGCGCAGCCCGCAGTATTCGTCGAGCACCTCGATGCCCGAGCCGGTGCGGGGGTCGAAGCGGAACAGCACCATCGCGAGCTCGACAACCTCGTCGGCGGCCGGGTTCAGCCCGGTGGTCTCGACGTCGACGATGGCGGCGCGCAGCTTCATGTCCGGTTCATGCGGGCCAGTTCGTCCAGGTCCAGACGGCCGGTGTAGATGGCCATGCCGAGCGCGCAGTCGACGCCCATGGCGGCCAGCGCCCGGATCTCGTCCATGGTGGTGATGCCGCCCGCGGCGGTGATCGGCAGGCGGGTGGCGCGGCGGAGGCGGGCGAACCACTCCAGGTCGGTCCCCTGCATCATGCCCTCCTTGTCCACGTAGGTGGCGAGGAAGCCGGAACAAAACGGCTCGAGTTCGTTCAAAACATCTTCGGCGGATTTGTCGAGCTGCTCGGTCCAGCCCTTGACCGTGATGCGGCCGCCCTTCGAATCGATGGCCACCATCACGCGGTCGCGCCCGATTTCCGCCGCGATCGCCTCCAGCGCAGGGCGGTGGAAGGCGGCCGTGCCGACGATCACCTTGGCCGCGCCCGCATCGGCGAGCCGCCTGGCGCGCTCCGGCGTGCGCACGCCGCCGCCGGCGCGGATGCGGGCCCGCGCGGCGAGCGCCTCGACGATGGCCGTGTTGTCGCCGCGCCCCATGGCGGCGTCGAGGTCGATCACCTGGATTTCGGGGAAATTGCGGAAGCGCTCGAGCATTTCGAGCGGGGGCGCGCCTTCCAGCGCCTTTTCCCTGCCCTGCACGAGCTGAACCACCTTGCCGCCCATCAGGTCGATGCACGGGATGATCATGCGGAAAGCCTCACGGGGATGCCGGCGCGCGCCAGCTCCTGTTTGAGCTGCCGCACCGTGTACGCGCCGTAGTGAAAGATGGAAGCGGCCAGCGCCGCGTCGGCCTCGCCGGCGGTGAGCACCTCGATGAAGTGCTCCGGCCGGCCGCCGCCGCCGCTGGCGATGACCGGGATGCGGGTGGCGCGGCTGACGGCGCGGGTCAGCTCGCAGTCGAAGCCCTGCTGCACGCCGTCGGCGTCCATGGAGGTGAGCAGGATCTCGCCGGCGCCGAGCTGCTCGCCGCGGGCGGCCCACTCGACGGCGTCGATGCCTTCGTCGACGCGCCCGCCGCGCGTGTACACGTTCCAGCCGCCGCGCCCGTTGCGGCGCGCGTCGATGGCGAGCACGCAGGCCTGCGAGCCGAACTCGCGGCTGATCTCGGTGATCAGCTCCGGCCGGCGCACGGCGGCGGTGTTCACGCTCACCTTGTCGGCGCCGCAATGCAGGATGCGCCGCGCGTCCTCGACGCTGCGGATGCCGCCGCCGACGGTGAGCGGGATGAAGACCTCGCGCGCGGTGCGGGCCACCACGTCGGCCATGATGCCGCGGTCGTCGCTCGAGGCGGTGATGTCGAGAAAGACCAGCTCGTCGGCGCCCTGTTCGTTGTAGCGCGCCGCCAGCTCCACCGGGTCGCCCGCGTCGCGCAGGCCGACAAAATTCACGCCTTTGACGACGCGCCCGCCGGTGACGTCAAGACAGGGGATGATGCGCCGCGCCAGCATCTTCTTCTATCCTGACACCCGCCCGCCCGCCGCGAGCACGAAGCGCCGCATCACGGCCAGGCCCTCCGGGCCGGACTTCTCCGGGTGGAACTGCACGCCGAAGACGTTGTCCTGCTCGAGCGCGGCGCAAAACTCCGCGCCGTAGCCGCACAGCGCGGCCGCGTGCGGGCCCGGCGGGCAGTAATAGCTGTGGGCGAAGTAGAACCAGGCCGGCTCCGGCGCGCCTTCCAGCAGGCGCGACGGCTTCACGCGCCGCACCGTGTTCCAGCCCATGTGCGGGCACCGCTGCCCGGGCCCGAAGCGGCGCACGGCGCCCGGAAACAATCCGAGGCCTTTTTGTTCCGGCGCCTCCTCGCTCTCCTCGAACAGCGCCTGGAGCCCGAGGCAGATGCCGAGAAACGGCGCGCCCGAGCGCGCCTTGCGCACGAGCGCCTCCCGCAGCCCGAGCCGGCCGAGCGCGTCCATCATCTGGCCGAAGTGGCCGACGCCCGGCAGGATGACGGCGCGGGCCGCCTCCACCGCCGCCGGCTCCTGCGTGATCTCGTACTCCGCGCCCAGCTTTTCCAGCGCGTTCGCCACCGAGCGGAGATTGCCTGCGCCGTAGTTGACGACGGTGATCATAGCAGCCCCTTCGTGCTCGGCAGCTCGTCCTTGAGGCGGGCGTCCTTCGAGCACGCATAGCGCATCGCGCGCGCGAAGCACTTGAACACCGCCTCCACCTTGTGGTGGCTGGAGCGCCCGTAAAGCACCTTCGCGTGGAGGTTCGCGCCGGCGTGCGTCGTGAAGCCGTGGAAGAAGTCCTCGAGCAGCTCCGATTGCAGGTCGCCCACGAGCCGCGTGCGGACCTTGCCGTCATAGACGAGATAAGGCCGCCCGCCGAGGTCCACCGCCACGACGGCGAGCGTCTCGTCCATGGGCATCACGAAGTAGCCGGCGCGGTTGATGCCCTTGCGGTCGCCGAGAGCGCGGGCGAAGAGCTGGCCGAGCACGATGCCCGTGTCCTCGACCGTGTGGTGCTGGTCGACGTCGAGATCGCCCTCGGCGTGCAGCGTCAGGTCGAAGCCGCCGTGCTTTGCAAACAGTTCGAGCATATGGTCCAGGAAGCGGACCCCGGTGGAGATCTCGTACCGGCCCTTGCCCTCGATGCGGAGCGAGCCGCGGATGCGGGTTTCGCGCGTGTTGCGTTCCACGGAAGCGGTTCTCACAGCGGCAGCACCTCTTCAATCCGGTTGACGTCCTCGATGACGGCCCGGGCCCCGGCGCGCAGCAGGGCCTCCACCAGCTCGGCGCGGCGCGGCGCGCCGGCGGCGGCCACGCCGATGAAGGGAACGCCGGCGGCGCGCGCGCTCAGCGCGTCGTCCACCGTGTCGCCGAGAAACGCGGCGATGGGCGCGCCGGCGCGGCGGCGGATCTCGAGCAGCCCGTCCGGCGCCGGCTTGCCGTTGGCCACGTCTTCGCTGGTGATGACGGGGTCGAACCGCCGCGCAGGCGCGAAGCGGCGGAGCGTGGCGTCCAGCTCGCGCCGGTTGCGCCCGGTGAAAATGGCGAGCCGGTAGCCGGCGGCGAGCCGCTCGAGCAGGCCGTCGCGCGGCAGCCAGATTTCGCGGGCGATGAGGCCGTCGTTGTTCTCGCCGAAGAAAAGCGCGTTGAAGGTCTCGACCACCGCATCATAGGGCACGTCGACGCCCAGTTCGCGGCAGTAGTGGTGGCACAGCACCCAGTCGTTGTTGTAGCCGCCGCGGTTCTTCCATTCCTGCACAGAGTCGGGCGTCACCGTGACGCCGGTGAAATGGCGGATGGTTTCCATGATGGCGGCGCGGTAGCTGCCGGTGACGTCCACCAGCACGCCATCCATGTCGAAGGCGAGAACGGGCGAGCTCATGGCCAGACCTCGTCGAGGGCCGCGAAGAAGCGCTCCGCCTGTTCGGGCGTGCCGGCAGTGACGCGCACCGTGCCCGGCAGCTCGTAGCTGCGGTCGCGCACCAGCACGCCGCGGGCGCGCAGGGCGTCGCGGATTTCGATGGCGCGCGGGCCGGCTTCGAACAGCACGAAATTCCCCTGCGACGGCCAGTAGCGGATGCCGCGCCGCTCGAACCCCCGGTACAGCAGCTCGCGCGCGGCCAGCGCCTGCCGGACGTACTGCTCAAGATATTCCGTGTCCTCCACGGCGGCGCGCACGGCGAGCGCGGCAAGCAGATTCACAGAATACGGCGACTGGGCCTTGCGCAGCCAGGCGACATTTTCCGGCCGGGAAAACAGAACGCCCACGCGCAGCGCGGCCAGCCCGTGCGCTTTGGAAAACGTGCGGCTGACGAAAAGATTGGGGTATTCGCCGATCAGCCCCAGAGCGGTGACGCCGTAAAAATCGTAGTAGGCTTCGTCGATCAGCACGGCCGCACCCGGCGCCGCCTCCAGAATGCGGACGATTTCCCCGATGCCGATGGCGCTTCCCGTGGGGTTGTTGGGGTTCGAGACCAGGATCGCGCGGACGTCCGGCGAGGCCGCCCGCAGCAGCTCCTCGAGCGGGAAGGCGAGGTCCCCGGCGCGGTAGGGGATCTCCTCGACGCGGGCCCCGGCCACCTGCGCGTAGAAGCGGTACATCGCGTAGGACGGGTGGAGCACCAGCACGCGGTCGCCTTCGCCGACGAAGGCGTGGACGAGCACCTGGATGGCCTCGTCGGTTCCGTTGGTCAGCGCGAAGGCGGATTCGGGCACGCGGAAATAGGAGCTCAGGGCGCGGCGCGTGGCCTCATATTCCGGGTAAACGGTCAATTTTTCCCGGCTCAATTGCTGCTGAAGAAAAGCCAGAACGCGGGGAGAACAGCCGACGGTATTTTCGTTGAAATCGAGCCGCAATTTCCCTTCCCTTCCCGAGCTGGGAGGCGAATACGGCTGCATCTCGGCGATGGCGCGGCGGGGTTTCAGCATGGCGTCTCAGAATTCCTTCCCGAACCGGATCTCCACGCTCCGGGCGTGGGCCTCCAGCCCTTCGGCCCGCGCCAGCGTGGCCACAGCCGGCGCCAGCCGCCGCAGCGCCGCAGGCGTGAGCTGCTGCACGGAGATCACCTTGACGAAGTCCGCGGCCGACAGCCCCCCGCGGAGGCGCGCCGCGCCGGAGGTGGGCAGCACGTGGTTGGGCCCGGAGACATAGTCGCCGGCCGCTTCCGGGCTGTACGGGCCGACAAACACGCTGCCTGCGTGGCGCACGCGCCCGAGCCATGACGCGTCGGGCACGGAGAGGTGCTCGGGGGCGAAGCGGTTGGACAGCTCGATGGCTTCGTCGAGGCCGGAAACGATGATGATGGCCGAGTTGCGGCGCAGGGCCTCGCGCGCGGTCGCGGCCGTGGGCAGCCCTTCCAGCTGGCGGCCGGTCTCGGCGGCGACGGCGCGGGCGAGCCGCCGCGAGGGCGTCAGCAGGATGGCCGCGGCGTCGGTGTCATGCTCGGCCTGCGCCAGCATGTCGGCGGCGATGGCCCGCGGGTCGCCTTCGGCGGCGATGAGCAGGATCTCGCTCGGCCCGGCGACGAAGTCAATGCCGGTTTCGCCGGCCAGCAGCTTCTTCGCGGCGGCAACGTAGATGTTGCCGGGCCCCACGATGCGGTCGGCGCGGGGAACGGTTTTCGTGCCGAAGGCGAACGCGGCGATGGCGTGCGCGCCGCCCATCTGAAACACGTGCGTGGCGCCGAGCAGGTGCGCCGCGCCGAAAATTTCCGGCGATGGCCGCGGCGTGCAAACCATGATCGTTTCCACGCCCGCCACGCGCGCCGGCGCCACCGTCATCACCACCGTGGAGGGCAGCGGGTAGCGGCCCGACGGGATATAGGCCGCGGCCGCGTCGACGGGGCGGACGATCTGGCTCAGCCGGAGCCCGGGCATCGGGGAGATCCGCTTCGGCCGCGGCAGCTGCATGCGCGCAAACGCCGCCACGTTTCTTTCGCTGGTGCGCAGAGCGGCGCGGAACGCCCGCCCCAGCCCGCGCGCGGCCGCCTCCAGCTGCTCGCGCGGCACGAGCACGCTGCGGCCCTCGAAGCCGTCGAAACGGCGGGCGTATTCGAGCAGCGCGGCGTCGCCGCGGCGGCGCACGTCCTCAAGGATCGGGCGCACCGTCGCCTCGGCCTCCTCCAGCCGGGCGGCGCGGCGCTTGAGCAGCCGCTGCGCGTCTCGGGAGTCCAGAATGCGGATCATGGTCACATCACAATCTTGTTCAGCGGGTATTCGACGATGCCCTGCGCGCCGGCTTCCTTCAGCCGCGGGATGATCAGCCGCACGGTGGATTCGTCGAGGATCGTGTTCACGGCGAGCCACTCGCCATCGCTCAGCGGGCTCACCGTCGGGTTCTTCAGCGCCGGCAGCACGCCGAGCACCGCGGCCAGGTTGTCCTTGTGAACGTTGAGCATCAGCCCCACCTTGCCCAGCGCGTTGATGGCGCCTTCGAGCAGCAGGCGGATGTCTTCGAGCTTGCGCCGCTTCCACGGGTCGGCCCACGCCTGGCGGCTGGCGACGAGCTGCGTGTTGGACTCCATGACGACATCGACAATCCGCAGCTTGTTGGCGCGCAGCGAAGAGCCGGTTTCGGTCACCTCCACGATGGCGTCGGCCAGATACGGCGGCTTGACCTCCGTGGCGCCCCAGCTGAACTCGACCTTCGCCGTCACGCCGTGCTGCGCCAGATAGCGCTTCGTGGCGCCGACCAGTTCGGTGGCGATGATCTTGCCCTCCAGGTCCTTCACGCTCCGGACGGGCGAGGCCTCGGGCACGGCCAGCACCCAGCGCACCTTGCCGAAGCTCTGCTTGGCGTAGATCAGGTCGGCCACGGTGACCACGTCGGCCTCGTTTTCCTGCACCCAGTCGCGCCCGGTGAGCCCGGCGTCGAGCACGCCGTCTTCCACGTAGCGGGCCATCTCCTGCGCCCGGATCATCATGCACTCCATCTCCGGGTCGTCAATGGCGGGGAAATACGAGCGCGCCGAAGTGGTGATGTGGAAGCCGGCGCGGCGGAACAGATCAATGGTCGCGTTTTCGAGCGAGCCTTTCGGCAGCCCCAGTTTGAGTTTCATGGCGGGTCAGTACACCTTTTCGGGATCGTAGGTTTGCGGCTCGGTCACGCGCCAGGAGCCGTTGTCCCAGGTCCTGTAAAAACAGGAGCGGTAGCCGTTGTGGCACACGCCCGGCCCGAGCGCCTCCACCTGGAGCAGCACGGCGTCCTGGTCGCAGTCGGTTTGCACGGCTTTCACCACCAGGCGGTGGCCCGAACTCTCCCCCTTGGTCCAGAGCTTGTTGCGGCTCCGGCTGAAAAACGTGGCGAAGCCGGTCTCGATGGTCTTTTGAAAAGCCTCGCGGTTCATGAAGCCGACCATCAGCACGCGGCCGTCGCGCCAGTCCTGCACGATGGCGGGCAGCAACCCGCCGGATTTGTCGAAGTCGAGTTCCATGCTGTTCAACGCTCCGTTGCCATCAGCTGCCTGAAAATGAAAAACCCGCCGGGGCCTCCCGGCGGGCGTCGATGACCGGTTCCTGCACGCGGCTCAGAACAGGCTGCGCCCGCCCGCCCCGTGATGGTGATGGCGGCGGAGGCCCGTGCTGTTCTTCGCCCGTGTCATGGAAACCTTCATCATAGCATGGCCGTCGCCGCCGGCAACCGGGGCGCAGCCTGAGCGGCCGGGGGCAGCCCTTCCCGCCGGACGATGCGCGCCCCCTTGCCCCCGCTGCACCCCGCGCTATACTGTAAATGCTTACACTATGCGCTTCGCCGCCCTGCACTGCCACAGCTGGTATTCCCTGCTCGACGGCGTCATGCCGCCCGAGCAGGTGGCCGAGGCCGCAGCCGCATCCGGCATGCCCGCCGCGGCGCTCGCCGACCGCGACACGCTGGCCGGGGCGGTGCGCTTCTATCGCCGGGCGCGCGAGCTGGGCGTGCATCCTGTGCTCGGCGCCGAGGTAAGCCTCGCCGGGGGCGGGAGCCTGGTGCTGCTGGTCGAAAACCGGCAAGGCTACCGCAATCTTTGCCGCCTGTTGACGGAAGCTGCGTTGCGGGATGCAGGGACAGCGGAGGAAGAAGAGGCCGCAGCCGCGCCGCTGCGCGCCGCCGCTGTTGCGGCGCCGTCCGCGCCGGGCGGTTTCGCCGGAGAGGCCCGCAGCCGCGCCGGAATCTCTGTCTCTGCGGGGAAAGCCGCCGCAGCGGAGCACTCCGGGGCGGGTGCATCCTCAGGCTCCGGCAGTCCGCGGCGGCTGAACCTCACGGGCGCGGACAAGGACCTGCTGGCCCGCTACGGGGAGGGGCTGATCTGCCTGGCCGGGGCGCGAAGCCCGGTGGGCCGCGCCCTGGCCCGCAACCAGCCGGGCGAGAAAGAACTGGCCTGGCTTCAGGAGATCTACGGGCGGAACCTCGCGCTCGAGATCAACCCGCACCATGAGGACGATCTGCGCCTGGCGCGGCTGCTGGTGGAGCTGGCGCGCCGCCGCCGCGTGCCGCTGGCGGCGGCGGTGGACACGCACTACCGCGAGCCGCGCGAATGGCTCAAATACGACATTCTCCAGAGCATGCGCACGCTGACGCTGCTCGGCCAGAGCCATCCGGCGAAGCTGGCGCCCGGGCGCTACCACTGGCACACGGGCGAGGACGTGGCGCGGTACTTCGGCGGGCTGCCGCAGGCGATGGAGAACACGCTCCGCATCGCCGAACGCTGCCGGTTCGAGTTCGACCTCGGCGACATCCGCTTCCCGCATTACCCGTGTGATGACGCCCCCGCGCTGCTGCGGGCCAAGGTCCGCGCCGGCCTCGAACGCCGCTACGGCTTTGCGCCGCGGCGCGAGGTGCTCGAGCGGCTGGAGCGGGAGCTCGCGGTGATCGAGGAAGTGGGCTACGCGGGCTACTTCCTGATCTACGCCGACCTGGTCGAGTGGTGCGCTTCGCGCGGCATCGCCACGCTGGCGCGCGGCTCGGCGGCCGGCAGCCTGGTGTGCTACCTGCTGGGGATCAGCAACGTCTGCCCGTTCCGCTTCGGGCTTTGCTTCGAGCGGTTCCTGAACCGGGAGCGGATGCAGTTTTCCAAGCTCGCCGACATCGACCTCGACCTGCCGTGGGACCGCCGCGACGAAGTGGTGGAGCACGTCTTCGAGCGCTACGGGCGCGAGCACGCGGCGATGATCGGCGCCGTGCATACCTTCCAGGGCCGCTCGGCGGTGGCCGAGATCGCCAAAGTCTACGGGATCCCCGAGCGCGAGGCGCGCCGCTTCACCGAGCACCTGCCGCGCCACCACGGCGATGCGCTGGAAGCGGTGCTGGAGACGCCGGAATGCCGCTCGCTGCCGTGGAACGAAGAGCCCTACCGCACGGTGCTCGCCGTGGCGGGCGAGCTGGACGGCATTCCGCGCCACTTCGCCATGCACCCTTGCGGGCTGGTGATCAGCGACGAGCCGCTGGCGGACCGCATGCCGCTGTTCGCCTCCTCGAAGGGCTGGCTGACGACGCACTATGACATGGAGGACGTCGAGGAGCTGGGGCTGCTGAAAATGGACCTGCTCGGGCAGGCGGGCCTCACCGTGCTGCGCGAGACGCTGGACAACATTGAAGCCGGCGGCGGCGAGCGGCCGGACCTGGACCGGCTGGACTGGAACGACGCCGCCACCTGGGAAACGATCGCCACCGGGCAGGCGCGGGGCGTGTTCCACATCGAGTCGCCCGCGATGACCAGCCTGCTGGTGATGACCGATTGCCGCGACATCGACACGCTGACGGCGGTCGAGTCGATCATCCGGCCGGGCGCGGCCAACGAGGGCAAGAAGACCGCCTATGCGCGCCGCAAGCAGGGGCTGGAGCCGGCAGAGTACGCGCACCCGTCGCTGGAGCCGCTGCTCGGCGACACCTTCGGGCTGATGGCGTTCGAGGAGCACATTCTGCTGGTGGCCAACGGGTTTGCCGGCATGCCGTGGGGGCGGGCCGACCTGCTGCGCCGCGCCCTGGTGAAGAACCGCGACGCAGCGCTCATCGAACGGCTGGGCGAGGAGTTCCGCGCCTGCGCGCTGCGGCAGGGGCGGAAGCCGGAGGAGATCGACCGCGTCTGGCAGATGGTGAGCGAGTTCCGGGGCTATATGTTCAACAAGGCCCATTCGGCGGCCTACGCCGTGGAAGCCTACGCCGGAGCGTGGCTGAAGACGCGCTACCCGTTCGAGTTTCTGGCGGCGGTGCTGAGCTCGCGGCGCGGCTTCTACGCGCCCATCGTGTACGTGCTGGAGGCGCTGCGGCTGGGCGCGCGCTTCCTGCCGCCGGACCTGCACCTTTCCGACCCGCGCCGGTTCACGGTGCGCGGCGCGGAGATTCGCCTGCCGCTCGACCAGGTGCGCGGGCTCAGCCAAGCGCTACTTGAGCGCATCGCCGGGCAGCGGCCGTTTCGCGACGCCGGGGATTTCTTCCGGCGCGCCCGGCCGGAACGCCCGGAATGGATGGCCCTGCTCAAAGCGGGCGCGCTGGACTGCCTGGGCGAGCCGCGCGGCAGCCTGTTCTGGCGGCTGCAACGGCTGGAGGCCTACGGCGGCGCCGGGCGGCGCCTGGTGGAACCCGAGCCGCCGCCCGCCTTCGAGCCGGCGGCGGAGAACCTGGCGCGGTGGGAGGCGGAGGTGCTCGGCTTCCCCGTGAGCCTTCACCCGCTGGCCCTGTGGGGGCGGCATGTGGACTGGCGCGCGTTCCTGCCGGCGGCAGAGCTGTGGCGGCGCCAGCAGGAGTTTCACGGCAAAACGGTGCGCGTGGCGGGGCTCGTCGTGGCCGACCGCCGGCACCCGGCCCCGAACGGCGTGATGAAGTTCGTCACCCTGGCCGACTGGACCGGCTTCGTCGAGGCCGCGCTGTTTGCCGACGTCTACCGCGAGTACGGCCACTGGACCGTGCAGCCGGTGATCGGGCTGGAGGCCGTGGTGGAGCCTTTCGACAACCGCCGCGGCTTCACGCTGCGGGCGCGGCGCGTGCTGCCGCTTCAGACACGGTAACAGCCGAACACCCGCAACAGGTCGCACAGCTCCTGGAGGTGGCCGAGCGCGCGCTGCACCCGCTCATCCTCCACGTTGCCGAGGAAATCGACGTAGAACAGATACTCCCACGGCCTGCCGCGCAGCGGGCGCGACTCGATCTTGGTCAGAGACAGGTCCCGCAGCGCGAAGGCGCTGAGCGCCCGGAAGAGCGAGCCGGGCTGGTTGCGGGTGGAGAACACGATCGACGTCTTCCAGCCCTTCCGCCCGGCTTCTTTCAGGGGCAACGGGGGCTGGTCGGGGCGCCGCAGCAGGAAAAAGCGCGTGAAATTTTGCCGGTCGTCCTCGATCGAGCGGCGAAGAATGCGGCCGCCGTAGATCTCCGCCGAGACCGCCGACGCAATGGCCGCCGCGTCCGGCAGCTTTTCCTCAAGCAGCATCTTGACGCTGCCGGCCGTGTCATAGAAAGGCACCCGCTCCCATTCCGGGTGAGCCGCCAGAAAGCGCAGGCACTGGTTCAACGCCACAGGATGGGAGAACACGCGGCGAATGTGGCTGAATCGCACGCCGGGGCAAACGATGAGATTGTGAATGATGCGCAGGTTGAGCTCGGCGACAATCCGGTGCTCGAAGTTGAGCAAGTGGTCGTAATTCTCGTGCACCGACCCGTGCAGAGTGTTTTCGATCGGGATGACGGCCGCCTCCGCAGTGCGCTTTTCGAGAGCCTGGAAAACTTCCTCAAACCGTTGACAGGGCAGGACGGAGATGTTGTTGCCGAGGAGCCGGAGGGCGGCTTCGTGGCTGAAGGAGCCGGCCTCTCCCTGAATGGCGACGGGCATCGGATTTTTCCTGGCCTTCATGACAACCCACGCCGGCGCGCCCGTTCCGGCCAATGTGCGCGCTGTTTCCGAATTCGGATCGGGCGGCTTGCATCTGTTCCGGATTCAGAACAGAATTGAGATAGCCGCCTGCCTGCACGGGGTGGAAGGCCGAAGAACCTGTTTCGGGCAATGGCTCCGGATCCCGGCAAGCGGTTGTCCGGTGTGGACAAAAGCCGACGATCCCGATCATACCATGGTGGAACCAGGGCACAAGCTGAAGCAGATCCGGGAACGGCTCGGGTTGCGCTACCGCGATGTGGAGGAGTTCAGCCAGCAGATTGCCGACCGCCGGCGCAACAGCGAATTTCTGATACCCATCAGCCGCCTGTCGGACATCGAGAACCGCGGCGTCGTGCCGGGGATCTTCAAGCTGTACTCCTTGTGCGCGATCTACCGGCTGGACATCGGGGAAGTGCTGAAGTGGTATGGCGCCGACCCGGCCGAGCTGCCCGCCGACAGCGCCGCGGTCACCGCCGACAAGACGCATCTGGCCGGGTTCAGCCGGTCGTCGCTGCGTTCCTGGTCCAGCGAGGTCATGGTCCCGTTGATGCTGGACCCCGGGCTGGACCTGGCCAAGACCACCTTCCTCAGCCGCTTCATTCAGAGCTGGGGCGTGCTGCCGCTGATGATCCTGAGCGGGCACGAGCCGAAGAACTACCGTTACGGCTATCTGGGCATGGACGACTGGTTCATGTACCCGATTCTTCGCCCGGGCAGCCTGCTGCTGATCGATGAAAACCGGCGCAAGGTGGTCTCCGGCGGCTGGAGCAATGAGATGGACCGGCCCATCTATTTTCTGGAGCACCGCAATGGCTGGATGTGCGCCTGGTGCAGCCTGACGGAGAACCAGCTGATCGCCCTGCCGCACCCGGCCAGCTCGATGGCGCCAGTGGTCTTTTCCTGGCCCCACGAGGTGGAGGTGCTGGGCCAGGTGGTTGGCGTGGCCAACCGGCTCACGGCTCCGGCGAAGCCGAGAGTTCGTTCCTGAGCGTTTCCAGCAAAACGCTGAAATTCGTTTCGAAATGCTCCCGCTGGGCGGGGCTGGCCCACGCCGGCGCTACGGACTTGTACGGCGCGAGCCGCAGCCAGTTTTCGACGAGCGTCTTCCGGGTGGCGGGCAAGGTGGAAAAATAAAGCTCCAGATCCGCTTTCTGCTGTTCCAGGCGCAGGGAGAGCCAGTCGAGGAACGTCTGCTCGTGGCTCTTGCGGATCGCCTCGTCAGCCTGTTCGGCCCCGAAAATCATTGCCAGGCCGTGGTGCTCGTACCGGCCTGTGTTGACGTCGCGCAGCGAGGCGAGGAACGCCAGGCGGCCGTAAATGGAAGGGATGCCGGACAAGGTGCGCCGCCAGAGGTCTTCGGCGGGGCGGGGCCTGGGTTCCATGGAGTATCGCCTGTACACCGGTTGCTCCCGGCAGCGGATTTCTTTCAGCCGCGCCACAACGGCTGATCCTTTTCGCTCTATCCTACACCTATTTTGGCCGAAATGAAGCCCCCGTTTTTGCCTCACCGGGCGGCGGACCCGGCAATGTTCTGCTGGCGGAAATCCTTTGGCCGGCGCGGGGAAAACGGGCCGGCGGCAGGTTAGTCTGACGCTCGGGACCCAGTTCCACTACCCGAAAGGAGAACGAATCGAAAATGAAGCGAATCCTGCTTGCCTTCCTGCTGATGCTGCCGGTGATGTCCGCCGTGAACCGCGCCTCCGACCCAATGCCGCCGTGCGGGCCTTGCCCCTATCCGCTGCCGGAGCCCGGCACCAAAGGCGGCATCGTCATGCCGTTTGGCATCCGCTAGATCTTGCGAGGGCCGGAAGAAACGTGGGCGGCGTTTCTTCCGGCCTGCTGCGGACTGCTCCCTTCCGGCGCGTTCTGTTATGATCAACAACGTTCATGTTTAGCGCGCCGGGATCGCTGGAGCAGTTCTTCTGGTACAGCACCATCGCGCTGCACGCCGTTCTCGTATGGCGGATGTGGCGGTGCCGCCTGGCCGGGCGGTATCCCGCCATTTTCATTCTTCTGGCCATGCAGGTGGCCAGGTCCCTCTGGATCACCCAGTACATTGCCACGCCCCAACTTTTCCGGTATCACGCCAACCATTACGCCTTCTCCATCATCTTTACCGAACCGGTCCTGGTCGCGGCGCGCGCCGTAGCCGTGTTTGAGCTGACCGGCGCCGTGCTCGAGTCCTATCGCGGGCTCAGCTTCCTGAGCCGCGCCACGCTGGCCGCGGGCCTGGTTGCCAGCGTGACGCTCTCTCTGCTTGTACACTCGGCAGAGTTCACTTTTTCCGGAGAGCCTTTCCGCTTTTTGCGGGTCATTTATTTGCTGGAAACCACGGTTTACAGCGCTCTGGCCGTCTTCCTTTTCCTGCTGGCGCTTTTCGTGCTCTACCATCCTGCGCCGATCCGGAAGAACGTGCTTGCCCATGGCATCGGTTTCAGCGTCTACATGTTGAGCTCCGCCGCGGCGGTCTGGCTGCGGAACCAGGATGCGGCGCAGTGGACGCGCGCGGCCAGCACAATGCGGCTCGGCATCACGCTGCTGGGCCTTGCCGCGTGGGCGTGGCTGTTGAGCCCGCGCGGCGAGGAGGAATCCGTCGAAGTGCACATCCCGCTGTCGGAAGAGACCGGCCAGCGCGTGCTGGCGCGCCTCGATGCTTTGAACTCGGCGCTCGAAAGAAAGTGATGGCGGCAGGCCGGGCGCGCGCTTGAAGCGCCGGGCCCGCCGTGGCATGATCGTGGGCGGGAAGGCCGTGGGCGCTGCATTCCTGCTGCTGGCTCTGCTGGCGGATGTTTTCGAGATCCGGGGCACGCTGGTGCCCGCCACGCAGGCCTCTGTGGCTCTGCACGGCTCCACCGCGCCGTTCCACGCCTCCACCCTCGCCGGCGCCGACGGCCGCTTCCGCTTCCGGAACATCGAGCAGGGCACCTACACGCTCATCATCTTCGTGCCCGGACAGGGCGAGACGCGCAAGACCATCTCGGTGGGCCCCTCGACTGCGGACAGGAAGGGCCGCATCGAAGTGGCGGTTCGGCTGGAGGAGTCCCGCATGACGCCGGACCGCACCGCGGTCGTGAACGTGCGCGAACTCGCAATTCCCCCGAAGGCCCGCGACGAGTACCGCAACGCCAGCCGGAAGCTGGAAGCCCGCGACATCCCGGCCGCCATCGCCCACCTGGAGCGGGCCGTGGAGCTTGCCCCGCAGTTCGCGGCGGCCTGGAATTTTCTCGGGACCATCGCCTATCAGACGCAGCGCTACGCCGACGCCGAGAGGTACTTCCTGCGGGCGCTGGAGGCCGACAACAACGCCTACGAGCCGGTGGTGAATCTCGGCGGGGTCTACGTCACCATCGGCAAGTTCGAGGAGGCCTGGAAATACAACCTGAACGCCGTGCTGCGCCGCCCGAACGACGCGCTGGCGCAGTCGCAGATGGGGATGACGTATTTCGGGCTGGGCCGCTACGATCTGGCCGAGAAATATCTGCTCGAGGCCATCCGGCTCGACCCGGCCCATTTCAGCCACCCGCAGCTCACGCTGGCCGAAATCTACGTGCGCCGCGGCGACAACGCCCGGGCCGCCGAGCAGCTGGAGGACTTCCTCCGCCGGCACCCCGACAATCCGGCGCGCGACTCCATCCGCACGGTCATCTCGAAGCTGCGCGGCAGCCCGAAGAGCTGAGCGCGCGGCCGCGCGCCCGGACTACACCTGGGGCGCGTGGACGGGCTGATAGCAGGGATGCAGCCACGTGTGGTAGTCGATGATGCGGCCGTGCACCGCCTGCCAGTACAGCTCGCGCAGGTGGGCCGTCACCGGGCCGATGCCGCCCGCGCCGACGGGGATGTGGTCGACGCGCGTCACCGGCGCCACCTCGACGGCCGTGCCCGTGAGGAAGAGCTCGTCGCACGAGTACAGTTCGGTGCGGTCGATCGGGCGCTCGACCACATCCATGTGGAGCTCGCGCCGCGCCAGCTCCATCACGCAGGCGCGCGTGATCCCCTCGAGGATGTTTTCCGAAGGCGGGGGCGTGAACAGCTTGCCGTTCCGCACCATGAAGAGGTTGCAGGTGGCGCCTTCGGCCACATGCCCGGACTCGTTCAGCAGAATGGCCTCGTCGTAGCCGTGGCGGTGCGCCTCCGTCGTCGCCAGCACGCTGTTGACATACGCCCCGCAGATCTTGCCCCGCGCCGGCAGCGCGTGGTCCTCGACGCGCCGCCAGCTGACCACGCCGGCATGCAGCCCCTTCGAGCTGTCGATGTAGACGCCGAACGGCACGGCGACGATGGCGGTGTCGAATCTGCCGTCCGGGCGCACGCCGATGCGCGGCGACGACATGTAGACGAGCGGCCGCACATAAATGTCCGTGCGGAAGCCGTTCCGGCGCACCAGCCCGGCGGTGATCTCCACAAGCTCTTCGGCGCTTTGCTGCGGCTCGATGCCCAGCATGCGGGCGTTGGTCTTCCAGCGCCGGTAATGGTCCTCGCACCGCACCAGGAAAAGCTCTTCGGCTTCGGCCGACCAGTAGCCGCGGATGCCTTCAAACACCCCGGTTCCGTAGTGCAGCGCGTGGGTGAGGATGTTGACCTGCGCCTCGCGCAACGGCACGATGCGGCCGTTGAAATAGACGAGCGTATCCATCATGTCAGGCATGGCAAGGCTCCCTGGCAGCTTCCGTCTTCAATGCACGCAACGCCTCGATGCCGCGCTGGAGCGCGCGGCGGTCCAGCTCCAGCCACTTTTCTCCCTTGATCACGCGCGCCATGGCGTGGTCGACCACTTCGACCGGGAGCAGTCCGGTGGCCTCCAGCAGCGCGCCGAGAGCGACGATGTTGCCGGCCTTGGCCGAGCCCTCCTTGTCGGCGATTTCGAAGAACGGCAGCGCGTACATGGCCACATCGCTGCGGCGGGCGTCGGCCGGGATCTCCTGGCCGTTGTACAGCACCGTGCCGCCGGGTTCGACCGCGGCCAGGAACTTGCGCAGCGACGGCTCGTTCAGGGCGATCAGCACGTGCGGCTTCGACACCAGCGGCGAATCGATCGGCTTGCTCGCCAGCCGCACATGGCAGTTCGACGTGCCCGAGCGCATCTCGGGGCCGTAGCTCGGCAGCCAGCTCACTTCCAGCCCGTAATCCATGCCCGCCTCGGCAATGAGCTGGCCGAGCAGCAGCACGCCCTGCCCGCCGAAGCCGGCCACACGGATCCGGCAATTTACATCGCTCTTCCTCTCCCGCAGCGCCGCCGGCGCATCCTCGAGCGGGATCCGCAGGAGGCGGGGCAGCTCGCTGACGGGCGGCGCGGGCGGCCGCGGCGGCAACGGCTGCGCCTGGGCGGTGCGGTCGCATTTCACGCCCGGCGGGTAGAGGGTCGTCATCACCTCGCGCACGTGGCGCTGGGCCTCGACAGGATCCATCTTCCAGATCGTGGGGCAGGGCGAGAGAATTTCGACCATCGAGAATCCCAGCCCCTTCATCTGGTTTTCGAGCGCCTTCCGGATCGCACGCCGGGCAGCCAGGATCTGCTTGACGTTGCCAAGCGCCGCGCGCTCGATGTAGACGGGGCCGTCCAGCGAGGCCAGCACCTCGGACACATGGAGCGGGTAGCCGTCGTTTTGCGGCGTGCGGCCGAACGGCGTGGTGGTGGTTTTCTTGCCGAGCGGGGTGGTCGGCGCCATCTGGCCGCCCGTCATGCCGTAAATGGCGTTGTTGACGAAGATGCAGGTGATGGCTTCGCCGCGGTTGGCCGCATGAAGGATTTCCGCCGAGCCGATCGCCGCCAGGTCGCCGTCGCCCTGATAGGCGATGACGATAGCATCCGGACGCGCGCGCTTCAGCCCGGTGGCCACGGCCGGGGCGCGGCCGTGCGCCACCTGCACGTTGCCTGTGTCGAAGTAGTAGTAGAGAAAGACCGAGCAGCCCACCGGGGAGACGACGATGGTGCGGTCGCGGATGCCGAGCTCGTCAATCGCCTCGGCCAGCAGCTTCAGCGTCACGCCGTGGCCGCAGCCCGGGCAGTAATGCGTCTGGTGCGGGTTCTCGCCCTTGCGGAAATAGGAATCATAAAGGCACTCGGCCTTGGCGTGCTCGACTTTCATGCGGGCGGGGATGGTCTCAGGCATGGCTCAGCACCTCCTGCACGGCCTGCGCGGAGCGGCCGTCGATCCACTGCAAAACGTGTTCAAACACCTCTTCCGCCGACGGCACGTTGCCGCCGAAGCGGCCGTAAAACTCCACGGGCCGCTCGCCCTCCACGGCCAGGCGGACGTCTTCCACCATCTGTCCGGTGCTCATCTCGACGGCGAAGAACACGGCGGCCTGCGGGATCAGGCGGCGGATTTCCGCCGCCGGGAACGGATACAGCGTGACGGGCCGCAGAAGCCCGGCGCGGATGCCGCGCTCGCGCAGCATCTCCACCACGGACTTCAGCACGCGCGAGACGATGCCATAGCCGACGAAGATGAGCCCGGCATCCTCCGTCCGGTAGTTCTCCCACCGCGTTTCGCGCTCCTCGGCCAGCCTGTACTTGGCGGCGAGCTTGCGGATGTGGGCTTCCAGCTCGTCCGGCTGGAGGTAGATCGAGGTGATCAGGTTGCGGCGGGTCTCCGCCGTGCCGGCCACGGCCCATTCCGGCATGCGGGGCTCGACGGCCTCGGTGGAGGTGAAATCGACGGGCTCCATCATCTGTCCCGTGTAGCCGTCAGTGAGGAGGATGACGGGGTTGCGGTAGCGGTCCGCCAGCTCGAAGGCCAGGCGGGCCAGGTCGCACATCTCCTGCGCCGTGGCCGGCGCGAGCACCAGGCAGCGGTAGTTGCCGTGGCCGCCGCCTTTGACGGCCTGGAAATAGTCGCCCTGCTCGGGAGCGATGTTGCCGAGGCCCGGCCCGCCGCGCATGACGTTGACGATGACGCACGGCAGCTCGGCGCCGGCCAGATAACTGATGCCTTCCGACATCAGGCTGATGCCGGGGCCGCTCGAGGCCGTCATCACGCGGACGCCCGCCGAGGCCGCCCCGTACACCATGTTGATGGCCGCCACCTCGCTCTCGGCTTGCAGGAAGGTGCCGCCAACCTGGGGCAGATAGAACGCGGCCGCCTCGGTAATTTCGTTGGCAGGCGTGATCGGATAGCCGTAAAAGGCGCGGCAGCCGCCGAGAATGGCGCCTTTCACCAGCGCTTCATTGCCTTTGATGAGTTGTCTGGGCATGGGCCGCCTCCTTTCTTCACGCCACAGCCTTGTAGACGGTGATGGCGCCCGGCTCCGGGCAGGCGTAGAAGCACAGCCCGCAGCCGTTGCAGCCGCGGCCGTCGTAAACGGCCGGGTGGTAGCCGTACCGGTTCAGGTACGGGGCCGCGTGGATCACCTTTTGCACGCATGCCTCGATGCACAGGCCGCAGCCCTTGCATTCGTCCTCGTTGATCACGATGTAGCCTCTGTCTTCCTTCACTGCTGCGGGCATAAACGCCTCCTTCCGGGCGCCGGCATCAGTTTGCCGGCGTGGAAATCCCAATTACAGCACAAGGGGCTGGCATCCTCGCCTCCTCAGGAAACCGGAATCAGTTTCGGGCGCAAGTAGCGCGCCTTGTATGCGAATTCGGTGAGCATGTCGCGGAATTTCGGGTCGGCGATGGCGATCAACGCCTCGGCCCGCTCCCGCAACGTCTTGCCGTGCAGATAGGCGATGCCGTGCTCGGTGACCACGTAATGGACGTCGGCGCGCGTGGTCACCACGCCGGCGCCCGGCTCCAGCAAGGGCACGATGCGGCTGATCTCGCCGTTTTTCGCCGTGGAGGGCAGGGCAATGACCGGTTTGCCGCCGGGGCTGTGCGCGGCGCCGCGGATGAAATCCACCTGGCCGCCGAAGCCGCTGTAGGGCCGCGTGCCGATCGAGTCCGAACAAACCTGGCCGGTCAGGTCCACCTGGATCGCCGAGTTGATGGCGATCATCTTCCGGTTCTGGGCGACCACAAACGGGTCGTTGACATACTTCGTCGGGTGGAACTCGAACAGCGGGTTGTCGTCGATGAAGTCGAACAGCCGCCGCGTGCCGAGCACGAAGCTCGCCACCAGCTTGGCCGGATGAATGGTTTTCTGCGACCCGTTCATCACGCCCTTCTCGATCAGCGGGATGACGCCGTCGGAAAACATTTCCGTGTGCATGCCGAGGTCGCGGTGGTTGGTCAGGCAGCCGAGGACCGCGTCCGGCACCGCGCCAATGCCCATTTGCAGGGTGGCGCCGTCGGGGATCAGCGAGGCCACGTTGCGGGCGATGCGCCGCTGGATGTCATTGGCCGGGTCCGGAACCATCTCCGGCAGCGGGTGGTTCACCTCGACAATCTTGTGAATCTCGGAAATATGAAGGAAAGTCTGCCCGTGCGTGCGGGGCATGTTGGGGTTGACTTCCGCAATCACGCGCCGCGCATGCCGCGCCGCCGTCAGCGTCGTATCCACGCCCACCCCAAGGCTGAAATAGCCGTATTTGTCCGGCGGCGAGACCTGCATCAGGACATAATCGAGCCGGATTTCCCCGCGCTCGAACAGCCCCTCGATTTCGTGCAGAAAAATCGGCATGTATTCGGCCCGCCCCTCGCCCACGGCCTGGCGGACGTTGTCGCCGATGAACAGCGCAATGGTCCGGAAGCTGCGCTCGTACTCCGGCCGCGTGTAGTCGGCGCCGCCAAGCGTCTTCAGGTGAATGATCTGCACGTCCTCGAGGTCGCGCGAGCGCTCAAGCAGCGCCGAAACCAGATCGAGCGGCACCGCACAGCCCGGATGAATGTAGACGGTTTGCCCCGAGCGGATCTCGCTGACCGCATCCGCCGCCGTGGTCCGTTTCTCGAGATACTCATTCAGCCACTGCATGCCTTACCCCTCCCTGCCGATGGCCCCTATTGCCGACCTTAATACCCGCATAACCGAAACTTTCATGCCCGCTTCCTTTATCGGCCAACTCGCCGATCTTGTCAAGTCCCTTTTTTACAGTATGTTGCGGAAACTTGGCAAGGCTGGCCGATATACACCACTTTCGTGTGGTGTTATCGCTCCCAACCCGCCTGTTCGCAGCCGATTGCAGCCACCTTCTTGGAGGGGGAACCTCCGGGAGGGTATCGTGAGGAGGGAGGTCCGGGAAGGGTTCGCATCCAGATGACAGCCGGCAGGAACGCGGAAGAACGCCAGCGGGAAGCCTTCGAGCGCTTCCTTGAGCAGTGGCCCGGGTACCGCCGCACGGAGCCGCTCGACGAGCTCCGGGCGCGCGATTACGCCCGCCTGGATGCATTGGGCGAGGTTTATCTCGACTACACGGGCGCGGGGCTCTATGGCGCGAGCCAGGTTCGGGAGCATGTGGCGCTGCTGGAATCGCACGTCTTCGGCAACCCGCATTCGCGCAATCCGGCCTCGGTGCAGATGTCGGAGTGGGTGGAGCGCGGGCGGCGCGACGTGCTCGAATATTTCAACGCATCGCCGGAGGAATACACCGTCATTTTCACGCCCAATGCGACGGGCGCGTTGAAACTGGTGGGGGAATCGTATCCATTTTCTCCCCGCGGCGTTTATTTGCTCACGTTTGACAATCACAATTCGGTCAACGGCATTCGGGAATTCGCCCGCGCCCGGGGCGCGCGCATCCGGTATGTCCCGCTTTCCATCCCGGATTTGCTGGTCGACCCGGCCGTTCTCGAGAAAGCCTTGCAGGAATACGCGGACGGCGGGGACCGGTTGTTCGCGTATCCGGCCCAGTCGAACTTTTCCGGCGCGCAGCACAGCCTCGCCTGGGTCGGGAAGGCCCAGGCGGCCGGCTGGGACGTGCTTCTGGACGCAGCGGCTTTCGTGCCGACGAACCCTCTTGATTTGGGCGCCGTGAAGCCGGAATTTGTCACGCTGTCGTTCTACAAGATGTTCGGCTATCCCACCGGGATCGGGTGTCTGATCGCGAAACGCAGCGTGCTCCGCAAACTGCACCGGCCGTGGTTCGCGGGGGGAACCATCACCGTGGCATCCGTGCAGGGCGACCGCTATTTTCTTGCCGACGGGCCGGAGGCGTTCGAGGACGGCACGGTGGATTTTCTGAATATCCCCGGCGTGGAAATCGGCCTGAGGCACCTGCGCAAGGCGGGCCTGGATCTGATTCACGAACGCTGCCGCTGCCTGGCCGGCTGGCTGATCGGGCAGCTACAGGAGCTGCATCACTCGAACGGGCGGCCGCTGGTGCGCATTTACGGCCCCGGGGCGGACGGCCCCCGCGGGGCCACGGTGACGATGAACTTTTACGACCCTGGCGGCCGGGTCATCGATCATCTTCGCATCGAGGAAATGGCCGCGCGCCGGCGCATCTCGCTCCGCACCGGCTGTTTTTGCAACCCGGGCGGCGGCGAGGCGGCGCTCGGCCTTCGCGCCGAGGAGCTGACGGCGTGCTTCAACCGCCCCGAGGTCCGATCCGCTTCCCGCTTCACGCTCGAAGACCTGCGGATGTGCATCGACGCGCAGAGCACGGGCGCGGTGCGCGTGTCGTTCGGCATTGCGTCGGATTTTCGGGACGCCTGGCGGTTTGTGGAGTTCGCGGGCTCGCTTCTCGACTCGCCCGCCGGTCAGGCCGAATAGCCGCGGACCCGGCATGCATCCTCGGCCCGCGCCGCTGCTGGCGGGCGCAGCCCTTCCATGCGGGAAGCTCTCCTGGATCCCCCGCCCTGCGGGCGCCCCGCTGCGGGGCGCGGCAGAGCCCGCTGTCATGCCAATCCCTGCGGCGCGCCGGAACGGCAATGATCCCGGCAAACGCCGCCGGCCCCTTCCGCAAGCAGCCCCCGGATTTGCCGGAGAACAGGCGGGGAACAGGTTCCGGTGCCGTTTTCCCTATTCGGGGAAACCAAAGTTCCGGTGCAAATTAAGGTGCAATTTCTTTTGCTTTTTGAACCATATATGCCTTATAAATACATCAGTGACCGCGAAGGTTTTCGCCTGAAATCACAACGAAAGCCGAACACCAACCGGACAATCTGCAAGGGGCTTTGAAGATTGTCCTCATCGGAGGAGCATCGTTTTCGCCGGCCCAGCCCCGCGGACGCGGGCATCCGCGCTTTGCCCGCGCAACGAAGCGGACAAGGCGGAGACCCGGTCCGGGACATTCCGGCCGGCTCCCTGCTCCCGCATGCGAAAGAGAGGAACCATATGGCCAGTCTGGTCAACCCGAAACTGAATATCACCGTCGATTCCGCGAAAAAGACGGCCCGTTGCGTCGTCACCTGCCAGGCGTATTTCTCCGCCTACGAAATGCGCCAGATGAAGGAAGGGCTTCGTTTTGTGCTGCACTGCTCGCTCTGGGGCGAGGACCTGGGAATGTGGCTGAACCCTGACGATTTCCTGTACAGCTACGGCAGCAGGTTCTTCCCCGACGCCACCCCCGCGTCGCCGGAGAACGTCACGTTCGACGTGACCGTCGGCGTCAGCCTGCTCGACGAGGACTGGGGCACGGATGAAGTCTACGCCCTGTTGACGCTCAAGAACCTCTACACCAACGTCACGGTGCAGAGGAAGAGTAACGTGGTGGTTCGGAACTTCTGACCGCTGCCGAGGGAAGCGGGCGCCAGGGGCATCTGCCGGCGCCCGCGCCCCGGCCGGTTCCGGCCCGGATTATTTGTTGTACTGGCAGAGCTGGTTTTCGGCCTTGATATACCAGGGCTTGTAATTGACCGCCTTCGGGTCCATGCAGCCGGCCAGCGGCAGCAGCTCCACCTTGCGAAACTCCACCGGATGGCTTTCCGATTGAAGGGAAATCGAGCCGCCGCGCAACAGCACGCCGTCCCGTTTCACCTGCGGGTCGAAATTGTTGACGTTGCCGCCGCCGATTTGCGGCATCTCGTAGGAGAGCACCATTTCGCCGTTGACAAAATGCTTGATGACGCCGTCGCCGTGCACTTCGACCTCGACGCGCACCCATTGGTCTCCGTCGAAGGTCTTTGACGAGGAATTGATGCAATGCCGCGTTTCCAGGCGGTCGTTCATCACCACATGGGTGCCGGGCGTGCAGAGGTTGGCGGTGGGCCGCGGCCCCTCGCCCAGGCCGCCGAGCAGCTGCACCTCGATCGAGATGGGGAAGTCCTGGTCCTTCCTCATCGTTTTCGGCGGCTGGCCGTGGATCATGATGCCGCTGTTGCGGCGCGCCCAGGCCGGGCCGCCCGGGCACTGGTCGCCGACGAAGCGGTATTCGACGGCGAGGCGGTAATAGGAAAACGGCTCCTTGTAGAAAAGGTGGCCGAAACGGTTGTTGAATTTGTCGTACTGGTCGTAGGAAACCTTCAGCACGCCGTTCTCGACGCGGAACGTGTTGCCGAAATTCTCGCCGAGCTCGTACCCGGTGATCTTCGGCGTCCACCCCTCCAGATCTTTCCCGTTGAAAAGCTGGATCCAGTCCTCCGGCTTCGGCCCCTGCGGGGCCTGTTGCGAAGCAAGCGGCAGGGTGCAGAGGAGGGCAAGCACGCAAAGGCACAACAACGCTTTCATGCTGCCCATCATATACCGCAGGCGCGGCGGCGCATCAGATCATTTCGCGCAGCAGTTCGGGGCGCGGCTGGGGAATGACCACCTTGTTGACGAGCAGCCCCTTGCGCGCCACCGTCTGCGCGCCGGCCTCCACCGCCGCCCGCACGGCCGCCACGCTGCCGGTGCACGAGGCGAACGCCTTGCCCCCGAGCGCCATCGCCAGCCGGACCTCCATCAGGCGCACGTTGGCCGCCTTGGCCATCGCATCGGCGGCCTCGATCAGGCTTGCCACCGAGAACGCCTCCACGATGCCGAGCGCCTCCAGCTCGCCCGGCATCGCCGTGCCGCTGATGGCCGGAAAGACGTCCTCGTGCACGTTGGGGATGACGAAGGTGTCGATGACGGAAAAGTCGCCCGCCTTGCAGCCCGCGTCGACGGCCGCGCGGACCGCAGCCACGTCGCCGCGCACCAGCACCATGTACTTGCCGCTGCAAATGGTGCGGGCCAGCACCAGCTCGACGTCGGCCGCCTTCAGCATTGCGTCGCAAACCTCGAACCCGGCGGCGATGCTCGAAAGCTCAATCAATCCGATCGAATTGCGTGCCACGGTCTGCTCCTGTCGCTGATTCAGGCCTCGATCTCGATGATTTCCGCAGTGACCCGCGCCACGCGGCCGTCCATGCTGGAATGGACGAACGCGCCGAGTTCGCCCTCGTTCATCCGCGCGATCACGTCGCCGCGCTTCACCTTCTGCCCTTCGGCCACCACAGGCGTGGCGGGCTTGCCGGCATGCTGCCTGGTCGGGATGCGCACGCGGCTCGCCTGCGGCGTGGCGCTCGTGAACGGCGTCTCGGCCTCGTATTGCTCCACCTGGAGCCGCTGCCGCAGCAGCGCCTGCGGAACGCGCCGGAACTCTTTCATCGGGTGCACGCGCACGGGCCTGGTCTGGACAAACCGGATGCCCGCGGCGCGCAGGTCCGCCTTGGCCTGGTCGCAGGCTTCCTTGGGATACAGGTCTTCCGGGCAGGCGTACAGCGTGCACAGCCCGCAGGCGCAGCACAGCTCCGCCCACTGGCTCCAGTTCTCCTTGCCGGAAAGCGTGAAGCCGAGCGTCCGCATCACCTTGTGCGGCTGCACGTCGTAGCCGAGCAGGTAGCGCGGGCAGAACTCGGTGCAGTAGCTGCACTGGTCGCAGGCCGATTTGCCGATGTGCGCCATCGCCTGGGCGGGCCGGCTCTTGCGCTGCACCAGCATATGGTCTTCCGGCAGCACGATGAGACCGCAGGTCGTCTTCGTCACCACGCCGGACAGATCGAACGTCAACGTGCCCATCATCAGGCCGCTGACGAAGACGCCGGCCCGCTCGACCGTCATGCCGCCGGCCACGGCAATCAGGTCGGCATAGCTCGCGCCAATCGGGGCCCAGAAAGCGCACGGCCGCCTGACCGCGCCGCTCACCGAGACGAACTTGCGGGTGACGCTTTCCCCGCGCGCGGCCCGCTCCACGTTGAGCAGCGTCTCGACGTTGTTCACCACGCAGCCCACCTGGAGCGGAATGCCGGCAGGAGGAATGAGCCGTCCGGTGGCCGCGTACACGATCTCGTACTCGTCCCCGGAAGGATAAAAGTCGCCGAGCAGCGTGAGGCCGATGCCGGCCTTGCGCGCCACAGGTTCCACCGCCTCCACCGCAGCCTTGTTCTTTTCTTTCAGACAGAAGCGGCCTTGGGAGGCGGAGACCGACTCCATCATGCGCTTCATGCCGGAGACGATCTCCTCCGGGTAGCGCTTCATCAACTCGTAGTCCTTGTGCAGCAGCGGCTCGCACTCGGCCCCGTTGGCGAGTACAAACTCGGCCCGGGACGCCGCCTTGACTTCCGTCGGGAAGCCCGCGCCGCCCGCGCCCACCACTCCCATTTCGCGCAGAGTCTGACTGAGGTTCACGGCTCGACCGGGAAAAGACCAGAATAGCGCAGGGCCGCGGCCGAGGCGCAGCGCGTTCAGGCCGGCGGCGCCACCACGCGCCGGATTTCCTCGAGGAGCTTCTCCGGCGAGAACGGCTTGGTGATCACCGGCCACGGCAGCGACCCGGACTGCTTCGGGAATCCGCTCATCAGCAGCACGCGGACTTGCGGGCGCCTCCGCGTGATTTCGCGCGCCAGCTCTTCGCCATCCATGCCCGGCATGGAAACGTCCGTCAAAAGCAGCCGCAGGCCGGGGTTCTCCTCCGCAATGCGCAAGGCGGCCCCGCCCTCTTCGGCTTCCAGGACGCGGCATCCCGCCTGGCGCAAGACCTCGGCCACAAACCGGCGCACCTCCGCCTGGTCCTCGACGAGGAGCAGTTCCACGTCCAGCCTGCCCGCGCCGCGGGGCGCGGGCTCGGCCGGCGGAGGCGAAGGCCCGTTGGCGGCGGGCAATTCGATGAGAAAGCGCGCGCCTTCTCCCGGCCTGCTTTGGGCCTCGATCCGCCCGCCGCTTTGCGTGACAATGCCGTAGACAACCGACAGTCCGAGGCCCGTGCCCTGGCCTTTCGGCTTCGTGGTGAAAAAGGGATCGAAGATTTGGCCGAGAATCTCGGGCGGGATGCCCGGTCCGGTGTCCGCCACCTCGAGCAACACCCTGCGGCTGTCGCCGGCGGCGCGGATGCGCACGCTCCCCTTCCCTTGCATCGCATCCCGGGCGTTGACGCAGAGGTTCAGGATCACCTGCTGGAATTGCGCGGAATCGATCAGCACCGGCGCCAGCCCGGGGGCGATTTCCATGCGCAGCTCGCAAGCCTCGCCGAGAAGGCTTCGCAGCACCGGCTCCAGCCTGGCCAGCGCTTCGCCGACGTCGATCCGCTCCGGCTGCACGGGCTGGCGGCGGCTGAAAGCCAGCAGCTGGCGGGTGAGCTCGGCGGCGCGGGCGCCCGCGGCGAGCGCCGCCTCGAGCCGGCCTCGCGCGGGGTGCTCCGGCGCCGTCTGCATCAGCGCCAGCTGGCAATTGCCGTTGATCACCGTGAGCAGATTGTTGAAGTCATGCGCCACGCCGCCGGCGAGCTTGCCGATGGACTCCATCTTCTGCGCCTGGCGCACCTGCTCGCCCAGCCGGATTTCCTGCGTGATATCCCGCTTGACCGCGACAAAATATTCGATTTCGCTTTCCTGGTTGAAAACCGGGGAAATTGTGCATTGCTCGACGAAAATCGTCCCGTCTTTTCGCCTGTTCTCGAAGCGTCCGCTCCAGCTCCTGCCGGAAAGGATCGTTTCCCAGAGATTCCGGTAAAAATCCTGCGTCTGGCGGCCGCTTTTCAGGATCCGGGGATTTTTCCCGACGGCTTCGTCGCGGCTGTATCCGGTGATGCGCTCGAAAGCGGGGTTGACGAAGACAATCGTGCCGTTCCTGTCGGTGATCACCACCGAATCGGAAGCCTGACGCACCGCCTCGGCCAGCTGCCGGGCCTCGGCCTGGGCCTCCACCAGGTCCGTGATGTCGCGCTCGCTGCCCCGCACGCCGATCTGCCTGCCGCCGGCATCCCACAGAGGGCCCCACGAGGCCGCCATCCAGCGGATGCGGCCCGATTTGGTGAGCAGGCGGTAAGGCGCCAGGTGGAACTCATGTCCATCGAAGCAGCGTCTCCACCGCTTCTCCAGACGCTCCCGCTCGTGGGGATGCGCCCAGGAGGCATAGCCACCGCGGGCCAGTTCCTCCGCGGTGCGCTCTGTAAGCCGCTCGGCGGCCGGGTTTGAATAAATCAGCCTGCCTGACATGTCGTAGGCGAGAATCATCTCGGTCAGGCTGTCAGCCACCAGTTCCAGGCGTTGCTGCGCCTCTCGCCGCGCCATTTCGCTGGCAGCCGCCGTCCGGCGTTGGCGCTGGTAGGCGACAAAGAGCAGGAGGGTCGCCGCCAGCAATGCGGCGAGAACGCCCGTCGTGACCCGCAGCCGCCGCACCTGCTCGAGCGCGTTCAGCAGGATCGTCATCTCGTAGGCGTCGCGGATCGTCGCGCGTCCCCAACGGATCAGAACGGGCGCGAGCTCCCCGGTGCGCGCCATTTGCTCAATCTCCCCGCGAAGCGCATCGGCCGCCTGGCGTGCCTCGAAGCGGGCGCCGATGGCAAGCTGGAACGGCGGCGCCTCCGTATCAATCTCCTTCAGCTCCATGCCCTCTTTCGTGGCGCCCTGCATCAGCGCGAGGCTGATGGTGAGGTCATCCCCCATCACGGCGTCCACGGCGCCGGAAGCGAGCATCGAAAGCGCCACCTTCGTCGCCGGAACCGGGACCACGACGGAACCCGGCGCCCATTCCCGTGTCTTGGCAATGTTGATCGGCAGATCCTTGGCCGCGATCCGCCTGCCCCGCAAGTCCTCCACCGTGCGCAGCCCGGAGTCGCTCCGCACGAGGAATTTCATGTAATTGTTCAGGTAAGGCGCGGAGAAATAGACGTAGGGCTTGCGCTCCTCGAGAACCGTCATCGTGGGCCAGAGATCCACCTTCCCGCTGCGCACGGCCCGCTCGGCGCTTTCCGGACAGTACACCCACTCAAGCCGAATGCCGCGCCGCCTGGCTGCGGCGCTCACCAGCTCGGGCCCGAAGCCGCGCGGCTTTCCGTCCGGACCGGTGAACATGTTGGGCGGGTCCTCTTCCCACCCGATGCGGTAAACGCGGCTGCGGAGGCTGTGTGCGGATTGCCACTGCCAGAGGACGAATGCCAGCAGCAATCCTCCTGCAATTCCGGCGGCGGCGACAGCGCGCTTCATGAAAAAAATCGCCTGCAAAGGCTCCGTGACTCAGGCGACAGGCCTTTGGGCCAATTATATGCGATCCCGTGCGCAGGCCATGCTCGGGCGGCGCGGCCGCGCCGCCGGAGATGCGTGCTAAAACGGAGTCATGAGTATGAATCGCGAGACAAGCATCCGGCTGCTGAACCAGGCAGTCGCCGACGAGCTCCAGGCAGTGCACCAGTACATGTATTTCCATTTCCATCTGGCCGACCAGGGCTTCGGCCCGTTGTCGATGCTGTTCAAACGGATCGCCATCATGGAAATGGGCCACGTCGAGCGGCTCGCCGAGCGCGTGCTGTTTCTCAAGGGCGACGTGGAAATGAGCCTCGCAGGGCCGGTGGAGCGCATCACGGAACCGGAACAGATGCTCGCCAAAGCGATGGCGATGGAAGAGGAGAGCGCGGCGTCCTACAACAAGGCTGCGCAGGAATGCTCCGTCAACGCCGATGCCGCCTCGAAACAGATCTTCGAGCAACTGGTCAACGACGAAGAGACGCATTTCGACCTGTTCGAAAAACAGCTCGAACACATCCGGCGCTATGGCCCGGCGTATCTGGCGCTTCAATCCTTCGGCCAGGGCGAGGAGCCTTCGGGCGCGCAGCAGTAAGCGGCGGCCCGCCTCGCCTCGGCCAGCCGGGCGGGCCATTGCCGAACGGCCCATTCGAGCATCTCTTTCGGCGCGGCGCCGGCGGGCGCGGGGAGGCCAAGGAATCCGAGCGCTGCCCGCAAGTTCTCCGCATCGCGGGAAGGCGCCAACGCGGGCGCGCGGTTTTGCTTGCTCAGCTTTCTGCCCTCCCCGTCCGTGACGACCGGGTGGTGGAGGTAGGCCGGCTGCGGGAACCCAAGCGCCCGCTGAAGCAGAATCTGGCGCGGCGTGGAGTCGAGCAGGTCCGCGCCGCGCACGACGTGGGTCACCCCCTGGGCGGCGTCGTCGACGACGACAGCGAGCTGATAGGCGAAGCAGCCGTCGGCGCGGAGAAGGATGAAATCGCCCGCCTCCGATTCGACGTCCTGCTCAAACCAGCCCTGCCAGCGGTCGGCAAACCCTGTGACGCCGGGCGGAACGCGGAAGCGCCAGGCGCGGGGCGCCCGGCCGGGCGGCAACCCGCTGCGGCAACGGCCCGGGTAGGGTCCGCCTGCGGTCTCGCGGCGCGTGCAGCCGCAAGGATAGGCCAGACCGGCCCGCTTCAGCTGCTCAAGCGCCTCGCGGTATGCCTGCTCGCGCTCGCTCTGCCGCAGCACGGGCGCGTCCGGGGACAGGCCGAAACGATCCAGCGTGAGGAGGATGTCGCGGGCCCATTCGGGGCGGCAACGGGGCTTGTCGACGTCTTCGATGCGCACAAGCCATCGCCCGCCATGGGCGCGGGCGTCGAGCCAGGAGGCGACGGCAGCAACCAGCGAGCCGAAGTGCAGGGGGCCGGTGGGCGAGGGTGCGAAGCGCCCGCAGTACATCCTGTTTCACATTGTGGCCCGGGCTTGACTCTGACCGGCGGCTGCCGCAGGAAAGCAGACAGGAGGGTCCGATGACAGGGATTGTCCTCGCCTTTGTCCTGCAAGCGAATCTCATTCACGGGTTCTACGTCGAAGACCGCTCCAACCACGTCCACGGCTGTTATTGCGAGTGGTCCGGGGAAAGCCAGACCGGGGGCCGGGAAGCCATTCTCGCCTGGCATTTTCTCGGCGGACAATATGGCGGCGTCGAGCTCGCCGGCGCCAAGGCGGCCGCTGTGATTCGCGGCGAGGCAACGCTTTCCATGGGGCTTGCCACGCGGGAGAGCGTGTTGTTCATCGACGCCCCTGCTCCGGCGCAGCGGCGGGCCGTGGAGTCGCTGCTTCGCGACAGGTACGGCTATTTCTTCGGCAGGATTCTTCGCGTGGCGGCGGCGGAAATCCGCATGGAATATGACGGGCTGGGTGCAAGAGTGCACGTCCCGGGCGCTCTGGCTCTGGAGGTCCGCAAGGCGGTTCTGCCCGATGATGCGCTGCCAGGGGCGACGCGCTGGTACGATCCTTTCGTTCCCCTGGTGGAGGCGGAACTGGGCACGCGGGTGCTGAGCCGCTTCTCCGCGCGGGACTTCAATTATGTCTGGAACGAAGCTGAGCCGGCCACGTCAGGCTATTACGGCCGTTTCGTGCTGTATCCGAGGTGATAGGATCACAGCATGATGCGCATCTGTCGCCGTAGTCTTCTGGCAGCCCCGGCGCTGCCGCTGTTCGCAGCAAAATTCGCCAGGCCGCTCGGAGTTCAGCTGTATACGGTCCGCACGCTGATGCCAAAGGATCCGCGGGGAACGCTGGCCGCGATTGCCTCGATGGGCTACGAGTTCGTCGAGGCCGGCCGCGGGCAATTGGCCCAACTCGAGCCGCATCTGAAGGAACTCAGGCTGGCCACACCGAGCGTCGGCCTGGAGCTTCCGCTCGTGACCGGTTCCTGGGGCCAGGGCGGCGCACCGCAAAATGCGCCGAAATCGCTGGCCGAAGCCGTGGCGCCGCTGCCGGAAAAAGGCGTGAAGTTCGTGGTCATCTCCTATGTCGGCAAGCCGATGCGCGACGAGCCGGGCTTCTATGAGAGATTCGGCGACCAGATGAACAGGGCCGGCGAGATCTGCCGCAAGCATGGCGTGCAGCTGTGCTACCACCACCATTCGTTCGAGTTCGACCCCGCCTCCGGCAAGCGCCCGTTCGATACGCTGGTCGAACGCTTCGACCCGAAGCTGGTGCAGTTCGAGATCGATACTTTCTGGCTGAAGATCGCCGGGCAGGAACCGGCGGCGATGCTGCGCCGGCTCAAGGGCCGCGTCTCGCTCGTGCATCTGAAGGACATCGCGCGCGGCACGGCGGTGGAGTTCAACGAGGGCAAGGTTCCGCGCGAAGCCTTCAAGGAAGTGGGCAACGGGGAGCTGAACTGGGCCGATGTCCTCAAGGCCTGTGACGAGGCGGGAGTACGTCACTACATCGTCGAGCAGGATTGGTGGCCCGGCGACCCGCTCGACAGCCTGAAGCAGAGCATCCGGTTCCTCCGCAGCATGGCGTGACGCCGGTCCGGCGCGGCGAAGAACCCGGGGCCACGCACCCCTTGCGCGCCCGGGAGAGGGGGACAGGCTGTCCCCCTCGTTCCGCGCGGCCGCGAGAACCGGACCGCTATAATTCTGGTTTGCAGCCCCCTCCGCCCGGGATCGAGCGATCGAATGGCAGCCCTCTGGCCAGAGGCCTGCTTGAACCCGCTCCCCGTTCGCGCCGCGTTCCATTTCTCCTCAGCCTCGCCATCCATGCAACAGCCATCTTCGCGGGCCTGCATTTCCCCGGCGGCGGGCAACGCGCGTTCCGGATGCAGGACTACAAGGTTACCCCGGCGCCAAAGAGCGAGCGGAAGCTCGTCTGGTACAAACTGGACACCCGGATGCCAGACATCTCCATCGGGAGAAAATACGGCCAGCGGCCGCCGCGCGCCCGCGTGAAGTCGGCACAGCTTTCGATCCAGGCATCGACACCCGGGGCGCCGCCACGCGAACAACTCATTTTCCAGCCCGCCGCGCCCGCCGTCATTCAGCAGCCCTTGCCCTTGCCCAACATGGCGGCATTCCAGACGCCGCCGCCTCAACCTGCACCCGAACCCCCTCCGGCGGTTCCGGATACGCCCCCAGCGCCGGCGCGTCCGCCCCGGCCCGCCCCACGTGCCTTCACGCCCCCTCCTCAGCCGGCGCCGCGCAAGCCGAAGCCGGTGGAGTTTTCCGAAGCCCCGATTGACACGCCGCCCAGCCCCGCCGCTCTCGGGCAACTGACGGCCGTGGTCGCAGGCAGCAGGCCGATGCCTTCGGCCCCGCCAGCGCTGCCCGAGGGCAGCCGCCCGGCTTCCGTTTCTTTGGGGCCGGGCGCCGGAGCCCCGGACGGCGGCGCGCTCGCGCCATCTCCAGGCTCTGGCGTGGAACTGATCGCCAAAGGTGGCGGCTCGGCTGCCGGCATGGCAGGCAAGCCAACGTTCGTCCCGCAGACGCTTGTTTTCACACGCACGGAGATCGAGCAGCGCCGGAGCGCGGTTTCCGTGCCGGTGCGTCTGGCCATGGTTCCGGAGACCGCACAGAAACTGTTCGGCGACCGCACCGTGTATCTGACTTTTCTCGAAAAGCCAAACCCGCGCCACTACTCGGGCGAGATCCTCCTCTGGTTCGCCGAGCGCGGCCAGACAGCAGCGGGCGGCCAGGCCATGCATGCGCCGGTGCCCTTCCGCCAAACCGACCCCTTCGGCCCCGGCTCGCGGTCTCCCCGCGCCATCCGCGGCACCATCCGAATGGCGGCCCGGATCACCGCCGAAGGGTTTCTGTCGGATCTGCGCATTCTCGACAGCCCGGATGATGCGCTCGACGCAGCGCTGCTCGAGGCCGCCGCCCGATGGACCTTCCTGCCGGCGCTTCGCGGCCCGGCGAGGGTCGCGGTCGACGCGCTGTTCGAGATCCCCGTATCCTTCCCGCCATCGCCTTCTTCCGCCGGGGCGACGCCGGCCGCCTCGCGCTGAAATCGTCCGGCAATGCTTTGCCGGAAGTGGCGCGCGCTACCCGCGGGCGTCAGCGAGATTCGGCCATCCTCTGCCGGCCACGCTCCAGACGATTGACCCGTGCCCTCGCCGGATGTATTGTTCCTGCGGAGGAGACCATGGCTCAACACTCCGCTGCCGGCGCGCCGCGCACCTCGCCCGGGTGGCAATCGTGGGAGAAGACGTGGTGGGTGGCGGCAGCGGCTTTTCTCGCCGCCAACGCGTGGGCGTGGAACCGCTTCGGAATGATCCCGCTTTTGCGGTGCTGGGCGGCGTTCTTCGCCGTGCTCGGCGGCGTTGTTCTGGTCTATGCGCGCCGCACCCGGCGGCTCGCCGAGGAAAGCTTGCAATGGTTGCCCGTCAACGCCACAATCCTGCGGTCGGAAGTCGTCGAGGAGCAGCAGCCTTCTTACGATGACGAGCCGGATGCCGCCGGCCGCACGATGTACTTCTGCTACCCGGAGATCGAATACGAGTACGAAGCCGCGGGACGCAAATGGCGTTCGAACCGCCTGCTGATGGTGCGTGTCAACTTCCCCAGGCCGGAGGCCCGGTCCTGGGTGGAAAAATACCCGGCAGGCGCGGTCGTCACGGCCCGCCGCCACCCGGAAAAACCCGGCCTGGCAGTGTTGCAACCGGGAGTGGCCGGGTTCGAACACCGGTACCGGACTCCGTATCTGGTCGGCAGCGGTTTCCTTGTTTTTGGCGCCGCGCTGTGGGTTGTCCTGCACAGCGCACGCTTCCATTGATCAAAGCGGCGGCCGATCGCAAGGTATTGCGCGCTTTTGCGCGGGCTGCCTGCCGGGATCGCCCAGGCAACTGACGGCCGTCGCCGCCGAAGGCCCCATCCGCGCGGACCGGCGCCCGGATCGTCCGCCGGAACTCAATTCCCGCCCCGATGCGAACCAGCACCACCCGGCAATGCGACCCGGACGGCAGCCCGCCGCGGCCACGCCGCCAGCCCCACGGATGCAATATCGGGGCCAGTGGTGTCTGACCCCATTTCCCGGTCACTCCAGCGCATGCAGCAGGCCGAGCGCGCGCCGCATCCACCGATGCCGCCCGGCCTCGCTTTGCAGCGCCGGCCACAGCCACGGCGCCCCGAAGGCCGCATGCCGCACGATCTCCAGCGCGACACGCTCCTCGCCGGCGTGGCGCCAGTCCCGGCCATGCGACAGAAGCAGGGGC
>Ga0272448_1000212_pt1 | contig 89688 bp, 83 predicted proteins | sample YNPCB0191_FD_202220 | JGI IMG/M metagenome (GOLD analysis project Ga0272448, IMG submission 202220) | Hot spring sediment microbial communities from Yellowstone National Park, WY, United States - YNP-CB-019-1 | ecosystem: Environmental > Aquatic > Thermal springs > Hot (42-90C) > Sediment... | reverse complement strand
CGGATGAGCACGGATGATACGGATTTTCACGGATTCCTATCCGTGTTCATCCGTCCAACCCGTGTTCATCCGTGTGCTATTCAATGGGACACGGATGAGCACGGATGATACGGATTTTCACGGATTCCTATCCGTGTTCATCCGTCCAACCCGTGTTCATCCGTGTGCTATTCAATGGGACACGGATGAGCACGGATGATACGGATTTTCACGGATTCTAACCGTGTTCATCCGTGTCCTGTTTCCAGATTACGGCGTCTCTCCCCGGAGAAAGCACAGGATGCCATCCACAATCCCCTGGGCCACCAGGTCCTGCCGGTGCAGAAGAAGGTCCCGGTCGGCCAGGAGAAATCCGATTTCTATGATGGCGCCCGGGGTGGAGGGATCAATCTCGTAGAAGGTGTGGTACTGGGTCATGTCGGGGGTGATGCTGCCCTCGTGGAACGGCAGGCCGGTTCGGGCCCCGTAGCGGCTGACCAGACAGGCAACCAGCCGATCCTCCACATTGGGGATGGCGCTCTCCTCCACCCGCGCCACCTTGAAGCCAGAGGCCTCGGGGTAGAGGCAGGCATCGGCGTGGATGGAGACCAGGGCACGGGCCCGGTAGCCCTCCAGCCGGGGGTCAAACTCCTGCAGGAGGTCCGTGGGGTATCCGGCGGCTTCCAGGGCGGCCACAACCCGCCGGGCGACCGCCAGATTCACATCCACCTCCCGCAGCCAGCCCTCGCAAATGGCGCCGGTATCGTTCCCCCAGTGCCCGGCGACGATGCCGACGGGCAACACCTCCGGTGTGCCGGGGAGCGGCGTCGGCCGGGGAGAGGGGGTGGAGAACAGAGCGGACGTCGATACGAAATTCGCAAATGGCGGAGTAGGAGACGGACTGGCGGGCCTCTCTGCTCGGGCGCTCAGTCCGATGCGGATCACGGCCAGAAGAGCAGTACCCAGGACCACCAGGACCAGCAGCCGCGAAGCACTGGAGGCGGCTGGCGGCCTCCCTCGCGGTTTCATCGGGCGGGCCATCGGGCGGGACATAGGGCAGGAAGGCAGGAAGGCAGGAAGCAAGAAGGCAAGAATGCAAGATTGACGATAAGCGATATGCGATAAGCGATATGCGATACGCGATATGCGATGTGCGATATGCGATACGCGACACGCGATACGCGCTTACCGGCTTTCTTCCACACAAAACGCGCCGATGTGGCGCTTGTTGACCAGGATGCCACCGGCGTTGAAGACGATGTCGGGCCGGATAGAACCCCGCACCCGTCCGTCCAGAATCACCAGAAAGTCCTCCGTCTCCGTTACCAGCAGCCGCCGCAGGTCCACCCGGGCGGAGAGGCGCAGGTAGCCGCTGATCTCAAAGGTGGGGACGGTCAGGAAGATGTTGTAGAGATACGCGCCCATGTAACTGCCATAGGTCTGCTTGCGGGGCAGCGCGTCCTCCTGACGGGTCACCAGAGCCAGGGTCAGGTTGGCCTTCGCCAGCGTGGAGGCAGGATACGAAGCGAGAATTTCGCCGGGCCGGTCAATAGGGGAGATGTAGGCATCTTCCAGTTGGAGGAACCCCGTCGTCCGATCGTTCAACATCTCAAACAGGCACTGGCGGCGTACATCCAGATGCCCTGAGATGCGGTAACTGTGGGTGAAAAAATCCACCACCAGCCAGCCGACCTGTCGGATTTCTTCCATAGCGACTCCTCCGCGATCTCTCACGTTGACGGCGGACGATACAGCAGAGCAAGCCACTCCTCCCGCCGGTGTCGGTGCGGGCAACGGGGGCACAGGGCCAGCGCGGCGGCCCGCAGCGGCGGGGACTGTTTCTCCGCGTAGCCCGAGGGGCAGTAGGAACAGGGGATGGCGTCGGTCAGGATGGCGGACGGGTTCTCCTGCAACCGCTCCAGCGTGGAGAGCAGGCCCGCAGGGCTGGAGGTGCCCAGGCGGAACCGCTCCGGCACCCGCAGGTCGGGCGTCGGCGCGCCGGCAAAGATGAGCCGCACCGCGTCGGACGCGGTCCGGATGCCCCCGGCGGCCTTCACTCCCATCCCCGGCCCGACGGCCTCCCGCATCCGGCGGATGTGCTCCGGCGTGGCGCCGAAGGCCTCCATCCCGGTGGAGTTCTTCACAAAATGGGCACCCGCTTCCTGCGCGATCCGGCAGGCCAGGGTGATGTCCTCGTTCCGGAGTTCAGAGGAGCGGATGATGACCTTGACCACCTCCCCGTCGGCCGCGTCCACCACGGCGGCCACCTCCCGCCAGGTGTGCTCCGGGTCGTCCCGGAGACGGCCCACGTTGATGACCATATCCAGTTCCACCCACCCCGGCCCTTCCCGGCGAATCGCACGGCTTTCGGTGACCAGTCGGGCGGCCTGATACGCCTTCATCGCGATGGTGGACTTGCCCAGCGGGAAATCCACCACGTAGCACTCCTTCACCCCCGTCCCCGCCAACAGTCGGGGCAACAGGTCCACCTCCACCGGGTTCACGCAGACGGAAGCGCAGCGGTGGCGGACGGCGATCTCAGCCAGGGCGCGGATGTTCGCCTCCGGCGTGTCGGCCCGCAGGTCGGTGGCATCTATCAGCGCGGCCAGCCGCTCCGGGGTAAGCCAGTGAATAATCTCCTCCAGCGCGTCGGCCGGGAAATCCACCAGCGGCAGCGGCGGTAATTCGTCCATTTTGCCTCCTGCAACCCCTGTAGCACAGGCTTTCAGCCTGTGGCGCAGGCTGTGAGCCTGCGAGTCTGCATCCACAGGCCTGGCGCCTGCGCTCCATCAGTTCTCCTCTACTCCTGCTCCCCGCCCGGAGACGGGAAGGAATAATGGGGAATCACCCCCCAGTACTGCGGGGGCCAGTAGCAGAGCCAGGCCTTGCCGATGATGTTCTTTCGCGGCAACGGCCCCCAGGCGTGGGAATCGCTGGAATTGGCGCGGTTATCCCCCAGGACGAAGTACTCATCTGGCCCCAGACTCCAGGCGCCGGTGTACGGGATGCCCGAATTCAGATACGGCTCGTCCAGCCGGTACCCGTTGATCCAGACCGCGCCGTCCCGGATCTCCACCCGTTCCCCTGGCAGGCCGATGATCCGCTTGATGTAGTCCTCTCCGGCCCCGTTGGGGGAGACGAAGACCACAATGTCCCCCCGCCGGGGCTCGCTCAGCCGGTAACTGATTTTGCTGACGACCAGATACTGGCCGTTATGCAGGGTGGGCTCCATACTGGAGCCCCGGACGTAGAAGCGACCGGTGAGGGTGTTGATGACCAGGTAGATCAGCAGGGCCAGGACGAGGCTCTCCACCACGTCCCGCAGGAAGGCGCGGGCCGCTGACGCCCGCTCATGGGGCGGGGTGGGCTCAGGAATTTCTGCGTCGGCTGGCAGGGGTTCCAACAGTACCTCCAATATGCCCGACGATGAAGGGTCGGGCTGATTTTCCAGACCCATTCGGGGCTGGTACGGAAGTCTGCAGATATTTCTGGTTAAACCTGAGTAAACCTGTCCTTTCGGGGAAATTGAAAACGACTTTCGCGAATTTCCTATATATGGGGGCACAACGGTGTTTGCCCCCCATATGTAGGGGATTGGCGCCTGGCGATCAGACACGAGTTTCTTGGCTTGCTCACACCCTACCGCTAAATGTGGGCATAATCACGTCCGATACCCCTATATATGGGTAGAACAAATGTTTCTCCGAAAGGACAGTAAACCGTTGGGTTTACCGCTTCTTATGGCACCGCAGCATATACCTCAAGTTCATTCAGTCCGCCACCGTAACCGTAGTATTCATCCACATAGAAACGCACATAACGGGCCAGTACAGGTTGTGGAAGGACCACTTCCCCATATGCCGGAGATAGCGAATAGGCCATCACGCCCTCATAGATGACCTGTTCCTCTCCGCCAAAGGTACCCGTTTGCGATAGAGCGATATGGAACCTGGTCGTGGCCCGACCTCCACCACACCGCCCGTTAAATGTGTTGAGCCAGCGGAGTTTGATAACGCTGTAGTTCTGCAGAAGGTCCACCTGAACCCATCCGGTTTCCCCGTCAGGCAGCAGCCAGTACTGCGTATTGTGGCCACCACCCACACATTGGCCAGACTCATCGGTTCTTCTATCCACGATGCCGCCGGGCGGGAAAGAAAGGTCAGAGTGACGCCAATATCCTGAGGCTGTGGTCGGTTTGCCGGCGGCAACTTCCAGCACTGATACCGGGACCGGCACAACCACAGTGACCGGCACCGTCACTACGACCATCTGCGGGGTTGAGGCTGGCTGAGGTGAGGTTGTTAAAGTGCAGGCAAGGACTGCTATCGCAATGAGACCGAGCCCAGCCGAAAGACGCAGTGTTGGCTTAACCCGCTGCATTTGACATCCTCCTTGATCCTTTTGGCTCCCTTGGATGCCTTTTATTATAGCCCAGACTGTTCAGGGAGCAACCTCCCTTTTTGCCCTGCCATTTCTTCCTCGGAAACCACCACAACTCCGGCCCGCCGCAGCAGGGCCACGGTGACCCCCTCTCCGGGGACCAGACGTCCGCTGTGGGTCCCGTCGTAGATGCCGGAGGGGCTGCAGGAGGGACTGCGGGCCTTCATCACGGCGAGACGGATGCCGTACCGCCGGACCAGGGCCAGTGCGGCCTCCGCCCCCCGGATATAGGCTTCCGTCACATCGTCCCCGGCGGCGGTGAGGACGCGCGCCCGGCCATCCAGGACATCGCCACCGCTGCCGCCGACAATCTCTGCGGGCGGACGGGGCACCGGAAGCCCGCCCGCCACCTCCGGACAGACCGGTATGACCCGCCCCAGAGCCGCCAGCCGGACCAATTCCGCCACCGGATGCTCGCGCCCGTCGTAGGCCGTGGGCAACCCCAGCAGGCACGCGCTGACTAGTATCACTTCGTCCCTCTCCATCACTCCCTCCCTGAGCGGTGGCCTTGCTCTCCACTATACTGAATTGCGAGAGAAAAGGGTAGGGGAAAGAGCGGATTTTGCGACGGGCGGCCGCGTCTCCCGCCGCAAAATCTTCGCCCCCCTTGACATCCAGCCCAATCTGTGCTATAATCATAGCGCATTAGTTCAATGGGTTATTAGTTCAATGAGACTGAAGATAGAGCCAGAGAGTCCCGTTCCCATCTACGTCCAGATTGAGGAGCAGGTGCGGGCGCTGGTGGCGGCGGGGCAACTACGTCCCGGCGACCAGTTGCCCACCATCCGGCAACTGGCCGTGGACCTGGGGGTGAACTACAACACCGTCGCCCGGGCGTATCTGGAACTGGAACGGGCGGGCGTGATCACCACCCAGCGCGGGCGGGGGACGTTTGTCGCCGGGGTGCCGGACGAGGCCCGCCAGGCCCAACTGCGGGCGGAGAAACTGCGCGCCCTCCTGCGGGCCGCGATCGGCGAGGCGCTCCGTCTGGGGTATCATCGGGATGAAATCGCGGCCGCGTTCCAGGAGGAGATGGGGCGCGGATAAACGCGGAGGGGCGCGGACCTGAGCAGGAACATGCCAGGCACGTCACAGATTTGCGAGCAGGTACAGCGTTGTGTAGGGGGCAAAATGGACAAACGGGAACGCCTTCAGCGCACCATCGCCGGGGAACCGGTGGACCGTCCGCCGGTGGCCCTCTGGCGCCACTGGCCCGTGGACGACCAGACGCCGGAGGGGCTGGCAGAATTCGCCACGAATGTCACGAATTGGCACGAATTTTTCCATTCGTGTAAATTCGTGCAATTCGTGGCAAAAAAGACCAATGGAGTGGGGCGCCGGACCCTGGTGCTGGGGACGCCGGAGGAGATAGAGGCCAAGGTCGCCGACGCGGTGGCCCGGACCGGGGGCCGTCGGCTGATTCCGAGCACGATGAACGCAAACAAACCCACATAAGGAGGCAACGATGGTCGTGGTTCCGGCAACTCAATCCCGGCGCGGGGAGCGCGCGTCGGTATCGGGGGAGGTGCGGCGGCAGGAGGCGGCCCTCAAAGGCTTCAGCGGCCTGGCCCTGACGGTCTTCATCCTCTTGCTGGTCGTCTCCATCATCCTGGCAATCGTTCTGGATGCTCTGGATGTTCCGGACGGCTGGATTGCCGCCGGGGTCATCATCCTGAATCTGGTCGGCCTATACATCCTCTTCGCTCTGCGCGTCGCCAACCAGTGGGAGAAGGCCATCGTCCTGCGGCTGGGGCGCTTTCGGGGCCTCAAGGGTCCGGGGCCGTTCTGGATCGTCCCGGTCGTGGACACCATCCCGGCCATGGTGGACCACCGGGTGATGGTCACCCCCTTCACCGCGGAGCGGACGCTGACGAAGGACTCGGTGCCGGTGAACGTGGACGCGGTGCTCTTCTGGGTGGTCTGGGACGCGGAGAAAGCGGTCATGGAGGTAGAGGACTACCAGACGGCCATCGCCTGGGCCGCCCAGACGGCCCTGCGGGAGATCATCGGCCAGATGGACCTGGCCAGCATTCTGGTCGGGCGGACGGTGATGGACGCCGAACTCCAGCGCATCATTGACGAACGGACGACGCCCTGGGGGATCACCGTCCAGTCGGTGGAAATCCGCGACATCGTCATCCCGGAGGCGCTGGAGGACGCGATGAGCCGCCAGGCGCAGGCGGAGCGGGAGCGGCAGGCGCGGGTCATCCTGGGGGAGAGTGAGAAGCAAATCGCCGCGTCCTTCGCCGAGGCCGCGCAGGCTTACCGGGATAACCCCACCGCGCTCCACCTGCGGGCGATGAACATGCTCTTTGAGGGGCTGAAGGAGAAGGGCGCGCTGATCATCGTCCCGTCCAGCGCGGTGGAGACGATGAACCTGGGCGGGCTGATGGGGATGGCTTCCATGAGCGGGGCCATGCAGACGCTCCTTGCGGGAGGACACCCCCCGGCCCCACCGCAGGAGGGCTGAGATGGCCCCCGATGTGCTGGCCGTAGACCGGATAGAGGTCATCCCATCCGGGTTCCTTGCCCTGCGCTACGATCTCCGGTCGCCGATGGGAGCGCTGGGGGTGCTGACGCTCTCGGCCTTTCGGACGGAGAGCCGGTTCCGGGACGCCGACGGTCAGGAGTGGCGGATGCGGCGGAGCCACTGGTGGCGGCGGAACTACGAACTGCGGGCCGACGACGCGGTGGTGGCTCTCGCCCGGGGGCGGGGGTTCTGGCAGACAGACCTGGACCTGGAGTTTGGGGGAGAGGTGTATCGGCTGGAGCCTGCTGACCGTTGGGGCGGGAAGTGGCATCTCCTGGACCCGGCGGGGACGGTCCTGCTGGAGATTCGGCGGCGAGGAGTATTCCGGCCGGGGCTGGTCCTGGACGTGCTGGGGCCGGTGGCGGGAGAACTGATGGCCTTCGCCGTCTACCTGATCCTGACCATCTGGCGGGAACGCGCAGCGGCGGCCGCCGCCAGCGCGTAATCCTTCACCGCAGAGACGCAGAGGGCAAAACCACGAAGGACACGAAGGAACACGAAGGATTCTCTCCTTCAGCAAAATGCCTTCGTGTACTTTGTGTCCTTTGTGGTAAAAGGTTCTATTTTCTCTGCGTTCTCCGCGCACTCTGCGATTGGAAAAACTCAGGAGGCGAAAATGCTGGTTGCCGCGTTTGTCGTGGAGATGCTCATCATGCTGGGTGCGCCGGTGGCGCTCTGGATTTTCCTGCGGCAGAAGTACCGGGCGTCGTGGGGCCTGATCGCGGTCGGCGCGCTGACCTTTGTCCTCTCCCAGGTCGTGCACGTCCCCCTGAACTGGGGGCTGGGGCTGATCGGGGGCGGGCGCGGGGTGGCGCTCTGGCCGCTTCCGGCGATGGCGGCGGTGGCCGGGCTGACCGCCGGGGTCTGCGAAGAGGGGGCCCGCTACCTGGTGCTCCGCTTCTGGCGGAGGGAGGCCCGGTCGTGGGCCCAGGGGCTGGCCTTCGGCGCCGGACACGGAGGGATAGAGTCCATCCTGGTGGGGCTTTCCGTTCTGAGCAGCTTCGTCAGCATGCTGGTTTTGCAGAAACTGGGGCCCGAAAACCTGGGGCTTTCGGGAGAGTTGCTGGAGCAGACCCGGCAGCAGATGGAGGCGTACTGGGCCACTCCCTGGTACCTGCCGCTCCTGGGCGGACTGGAGCGGGTCTTCGCCATCACCATGCACTTGGCCTGGACGCTGCTGGCCCTGCAGGCGGTCGTGCGGCGGAATCTCCTCTGGCTGGCCCTGGCGGTGCTGGCCCACGCGCTGGTGGACGGGCTGGCGGTCAGCCTGATGCAGTCGGGGGTCTCCCTGCCCGTGATAGAGGGCGTGGTCTTCCTGCTGGCGCTGGGCGCGCTGGCCCTGATTCTGGCCCTGCGGCCGCGCGGGGAAGCGATGGCGGAGGCCCCGGGGTAGACCGCGCCGCCGGGCGGAATGTTTCACGTGAAACCATTCGGCCCGGGGAAGACCGCCGGGCGGGATGCCGCGGGGCCCTGGGGCGCTCCAATCCGTTCCGGCGAAACCTGCCCGATGCTTCCGCGTCGGGGGGAATGGGCCGGGGCGGGCCGATGGCCCGCCCCGGCCCGGTTCTGCTACGGGTAGTTGCGCAGGATAAGGGGTAGATACAGGCGGTATACTACGGTGACCGACGTAACGGCATCCACCTCACTTCCAAAGTAGTCTGCCGTCGCTGTAATCCACCATTCTCCACCCCTTACCGTTCCACCCAAGTTCGGAGCCAGGTCTACCGGGCGGAAGGACGCCACATAGGCTCCATCCTCTTCAATGAGAGGCAGAATGACCTGCCCGTTGGGTGTCCGGATCTCTGCCCCCACACCCGCGCCTCTGACAGCCATCCCCTGTTCATAAACTTGCGCCGTGATGGTCAGCACATCCATCGCAGTCAGCACGGTTGGTGTGGCGGTCAGCGTCATGGTCAGGGGCGGGGCAACGAAGAAGGCCGAGGCTCCGTAGGTTGGAGCATATCCGGGACGAGTGGCGGCAAAAGCCACCCAGTACGTTCCGGTTGGAGCATCCCCCGGCAGGTTCAGAGTTTGCTTGAAGAACCCCTCACTATCCGGTATTAATGGCAAGGTCACAGAGTAAGCCAGAGTTGGGGTGGCGTATACTGTGGCCGTAACGGCGGTAAGGGTATCCGCCAGAGGACGGAGGGTCTCATCCAGAACGTAAGCCGTGATGGTGATTGGCATCCCTGGCCGCACCGTGCCCGGCCCACAAAGCCCGTCCAGAGTAAGCGGTAACGGAGCATCCGGCTCTTTCACGACCACGGGCTGTTCCGCTATATCCCAGTAATCCCCACTTTCAGCCATTACCCGCATGGGGAGGCCATTACCGGTGAGCAGCGGTGTGACGGTCCAGGTCACCGTGATCTCCTCGCCGGGGCTCAGGCTGGACACGCTCTGATATGGAGGCTCAACCTGGAAGAGGGGGACCTCGGAATCCACATATTCGCTAATTCCCACCGTCACGGTGATGGGGCTTAGAGGCAAGGTGGTGCTATTCACGATGCCGGTCTCCAGGGTGAAGGGGAGCGTACGGGTGACCAGGATGGGCGCCTGGATGCGGACCACCAACTCCTCGCTGCCCATCAAACTCAAACTGCGCCCACCCGTTTGACGGTAACGTGCGGTCACATCTTCCACGCAGGAAAGATCGTATCCCCAGGGCCATCGCCATCTGTTGCTTTCTCGGAAACAGGCAGGACAATTCGGAGGCGAGGCATAGCACGGTGGAATGCACTGGTATTGTGGGGCTACCCAGATGCTGGCCGAAGAGAGAGGATACCGGTCGGCCCACACCTTCCAGATCCGGTAGCCCCTGGCCTCATAGATGTTTTCCTCAAAGGCTTTGCCCCAGGTGGAATCCACATGCCGCCAGCCCCCGGCTCCCAGATAGGCCTCTACCCAGGCGTGCGCAGAGGGTTCCCGTTCCAACAAGGATGCCAGCGGGCCTGCAATCAGCCGAGGAGGAAAGGCTAAGAAGGTGTCGGTAAAACGGGCCGGTATGCCCAGGGCTCGTAGCAATCCTGTAGTGAGGTCCGCATAGTCCCTGGAGACCCCGATGTACCCATAGCGGGTAGAGAGCAACACCGTATCTGGCTGGCGGGTACTCCAGCGGTCCCTGTAGCGAAACTCCCCATTCACCCGGTTAACCAGATTGCGGATAGCCTGTTCCGGCGTGTCCGGATCCCCGTTGTTGGTTGGCGGAGTGCTCATCCACATCGCGCCAGCAGCGTACTGGGCATACCTTCGGATTGCAAAGTTGTCAGGATGGTGCAGGCACGAACTGCCCTTGAGTGCCTCATTGCCGGAGATGTTGAAGGTTATCGGCGAGAGGCGGATATAGATCCACCATTGCCTGCCGCCAGTAGCAATCTGTAGCCAGGTGTATCCCGACAGGGAAGAGCGGACCGAGGGGTCGTTGTTGGTAACATAGATCCAGAAATCAGCGAACCCGGTCTGGCCGGGAGCCAGGGTGGATGGCGTAAGCGTTACCGTCTGTCCGCAGTTCCACCAGGACGTGCCGTTATAGATGTTGACTCCGATCTGGGAGCCGGCCTGAACCGCTCCGCAGAGCCATACACTGGCGTTGGTGATGGTTTGAGTGCCGTCGTTCCGGAAAGGTAGCCTCAAATGGACGTGGTCCCCCGTGGTAATGAGCCTATCCACCTCGTCCACCAGAACGTCATCGGCAGGGAGGTACAAAGGGCCTGTGTAGGAAAGCCCTACCCCAAGCGGCGAGCCCGTGAAATCTACCCCTGTCGCATTTGGCGGCACAGTGACCGTGCGCGAGGGGGGCGAGAAGGTGTAACCGCTCTTGGACGGTATAACGGTGTAAGTGCCTGCGGGCAACCATATGGTGTAATAGCCGTCAGACCCTGTGGTAGCACTGGAACTTCCAAGCGCCGAAACGGTCACACCCGCGATAGGGTTACCACTCGCGTTTATCACCCTGCCGGAGATGGAATAGTGATGGTAATGGTCCGGATAGAGATCCACCGCATACCAGCCTGTCAGGGCAATCCGTTGGGGGAAGAAGGCGACCAGCAGGATGCCCGAAAGGGCGAGGGCTGTCAATATGAACTGGAAGATGGCTTGGAATATCGCTTGCTTTTTCATGGCTTTTCCTCCTGGTTTATTTTTTGTTTATAGCAAATACGGCTAAGGCGCCGATTCCCCAACACATCCATTGCACTACCGGGCTCATGGCGAAGAAGTTGCCCGCCGTGCTGATATAGCGGATACCTGGCGGGGTGAGGAACAGGTAATGCGCGAACGGCAGCACCACGTAACTGAGCCCCAACCCCGCACAGAAGATGGAAAAGGGGCTTAAAGGAGGTCTCCGCCATACAAGCCGCCAGCGCGCCATCCCTGCCATCCACAGGACGCCTGCCACCAATCCGGCGGTTCCCAGCAGGCAGGCTGGCGCTGGCGAGGCCAGGCCATAGAAGGGTAATTCAACGGCCCGCAAGAGCAGCAGGATGGGCACCATTCCTGCCCCATGCAAGATCACCCACAGCGCTTCCGAGGTCTGCTGAACAATCAGGTCCGCCAACCACAGCGCTAACGCCATCCCAATCCATGTGGCGATGATACAGCGGGCAGATAATGGCCAGGGAAGGGTGGGAAAATTGCACCGGGTCGTAATCGCCCAAATCCCAATGGCAACCGGCGGCGCGCTCAACAGCCAGACGTGCTGCCAGAAGGGCAGATGGTCAGTTTTGTGAAAGGCAATGACCACACTTCTGTAACACCAACCCACCAAAGCATACACGCAGAGCAGTGCGCCAGAGGCAACCAGCCCGGCCATCCAATGTCGGCTATAGTTAGGCTCCTGGAGAGGTCCTGCTCCCAGGTGTTCATATAAGAAGACCACATAGCGATTGGCGATGGCAAACCAATAGTAAAACAGCCCAAGCATCACGCTGATCACCAGGCCCGCCCATGGCACCGTTTTTCGGTACGGTGCAGAGGGGATTATCTTCAGCCGCGCAAGGACCCCCGCTTGCCCCTTCATCGTTCCAATTTCTCCTCACCGGCTCTTGGGCCAGGGGAACAGCCGTCATTCCCAACTTGCTGCACGTTTTACCCCACTCACCCTACGGTAACTCCCGCCAACTCCCTCTCCTCTGCGCCGCCCTGTACTCAATGACCTTCCCGTTTATCCGGCGCACATATTCAGGGACACCAAGGGTTATAGGCGGCATCTGCTGCCACTGGGTGTAAAACCCCTGCTCGGGGGCCGTCGCCCAACCCAGACGGTCGCGCACCTCCGGGTGGGTCCGCCAGAGTTTGCCGAAGCCCCGAATGGGCTGGTACAGCCCCGGCGGCGGCACGATGGACGGGTCGCTTTCGGGCTCACCTTCCACAAAGGTGTCGTCGTACTCCTCCAAAGACCCATTCTCGTAAAAGACGAGGATGACCCGAGAGATGACAACCTCACGGCTCTGAACTTTCTCCAGCCAGAGCATCCAGCCGTGCTCAAACGGCTCCTCCGCCGCCCAGGTCGTGCTGGCCGCATCGTGAGGACAACAGCGATTATCGGTGGGGAAGAACCACGGATACCGGCAGGGCACCGGCACCACCACAGAAGTCCGGACCTCATGGCCGGCCGCGTCCCGGGCTACCAGTGTCATCACCGGGTCGCGCGCGGGGGGATCTATCAGGTCCACGATGAGGGAGCCCCCCTCCGGCGGCATTGCCTCCCAGTAGCGCATAAAGCGCCTGCAGTCCTGGTCAATGATGGACGCCCAGGTCGCGCCCTGGGTCCGCCAGGAGAACCGAACGCGCTTGCCACCCGGTACGTCCTGGAGGACCTCCGCAGAGAAGGAGAGAATTGCCAGCCCGGAGGGCGGGTAGGGAGTGGGCGTCACGCAGACCACGCCGCAGCCGCCGGGGCAGACGCCGGGGCAATAGAGGACCTGACCCGGCGGGCAGGCCGGCGGCGTGCAGACCGGAGCCGGAGAGAGTGTGGGCGTGCCCGGTACCACAATCTGTACCCAGATGACCGGGCCGAAGCGGGTGCCGTCTGGGGTCTGGAACTGGTAGTTGGCCCGATACGTCCCCGGTGCGGCCGGCGCGGTCAGGTTTACGCTCACATCCACCTGCGCGCCGGGGGCCAGCGCGGGCACGTCCGCCGCCGGGTCCCCCATCGGGGTGCCGGAGACGAAGATCAGGCGGGTCCCCGGCCCCCAGGCACAGGTGCCGGAGTTGCGCACCCGCCAGGTCTTGACGAAGGGCGTGCCGGGGGCAATGACAGTGTTATCGGGAACGGTCACATCGGCAACCCAGCGGGCGCCCAGGGTGCAGCCTGCCGACGTCGTCGGCTCAGGGGACAAGGCCTCCGTCGGTGGAGCGGCAGTGGGGGCCGAAACGGTGACCTCGGAGACCGGGGGAGACACAGCAGGGGACGGCGTCGGGGTAACCACCACGGTCACCACTGGCCCGCAGGCCAGGGTTACCAGCAGCAGAAGGACCGTTGCTCCCATCAGGACGAACAACCGTCTCTTTTGGGCCATCTTGCTCCTTTCCGCCGTTCTGGATGAAAGGGCCGACCTGTAAGAGCGCCCGGTGCTCCCTTGTGTGCGATCCGGGTTGGTTTTGAAGAACAGGAATATGAGGCTCTGTCGGAGGCTTGTTGGAAGGGAAGCGGAAGAGGAAGTTCGGGCTGAGGGAAGGCGAAGTCCCAGACCTGAACGGAGTCTGAACCCCGGCCGGCAGAAGCCCGGACAAATCCACCAGAAACGAAAAGCAGCCCCCGCCGCATCCGGCAGGAGCTGCTTCCCGTTGCAAATACCGATGTCTCCACGCCGTCTGCGCCGGTACAGAGAATTGCTCTCTGATCCGATAGTTGTGGAGACGTTGCTCTTAATGTAGGGGCTACGAGTTCTCACAAAAATTATACCTCAAAAGTCCTTCTTGTCAAGATCAGCGGTGACTGTCACCTATAAGGCGATGGCAGTTGCCACTCTCCCAACATGTGATAAAATCCTACACGCTCTGCGCCCTGCGACCTGTGACCTGCGACCTGCGACCTGCGACATGCGCCCTGCGCCCAGCAATGAACCTGCAACCTGCCATCCTGAATCTCATAGACCTGGCCCTGGCCGAGGACATCGGTCCGGGGGACGTCACCTCAGAGGCGGTGCTCCCGCCGGACCTCCGCCTCCGCGCCCACATCGTTGCCAAACAGGCGGGGGTGGTGGCGGGACTCCCCGTCGCCGAGGCCGTCTTCCGGCGGGTGGACCCCTCCGTCCACTTCATCCCGCGCGTCGGGGATGGCGCGCGGGTGGAGGCCGGGACGGTCCTGGCAGAGGTGGAGGGACCGGCCCGGAGCCTGCTGGCGGCGGAGCGGACCGCCCTGAACTTCCTCCAGCGCCTCTCCGGCATCGCCACCCTCACCCGCCGCTTCGTGGACGCCGTCGCCGGAACGCGCGCCGTCATCCTGGATACCCGCAAGACCCACCCCGGCCACCGCGCCCTGGAGAAGTACGCCGTCCGCATGGGCGGCGGGCAGAACCACCGCATGGGCCTCTACGACATGGTCCTCATCAAAGATAACCACATCGCCGCCGCGGGCTCCATCACCGCGGCGGTCCGGCGGGCCCGCGCCGCTCACCCCGAACTGCCCATAGAGGTGGAGGTCAAAGACCTGGACGAACTCCGGGAGGCGCTGGAACTGCCGGTGGACCGGATTATGCTGGACAACTTTGACCTGGAGGGCATCCGCGCGGCGGTCCGGATTGCTGCCGGACGGGTGCCGCTGGAGGTCTCCGGCGGCGTAACGCTGGAGCGGGTGGCGGAACTGGCCGCGACGGGGGTGGACTACATCTCCGTCGGCGCGCTGACCCACTCCGCCCCCGCGCTGGACATCAGTATGGAGGTAGTAGACAAGTAGACAAGGATAAAGGGGGAAAGGAAAATGGAGAGCATCGTTTACTTTGCGACCGCCCGGGCGACCCGGTGGGATTACCAGTACAGCCTCGCCGCCCGACTGGAGCGGATGCTGGAGCGGTTGGACCTGGGGAGCCGGATTGAGAAGAACGAGTACGTCGCCATCAAGACGCACTTCGGCTCCGACGGGGCCCACCGGATTGTGCGGCCCCTCTTCCTGCGCAAAGTCGCCGACGCGGTGAAGGCCGTCGGCGGTAAACCCTTCGTCTGCGACACGGTGCGCATCAACGGCTGGGACTACCTGGAAGTCGCCAACCAGAACGGGATCAACCCCCAGTCCGTTGGCTGCCCGGTCATCCTGGCCGACGGCCTCTTCGGCTGCGACAGCATAGAGGTCCCCGCCGGCCCCGTCCTGGGCTCTGTCCGCGTCGCCTCCGCCATCTACGACGCCCCGGCGATGATCGTCGTCTCCCACTGCAAGGGGCACATTGAGGCCGGGTACGGTGGGGCGATCAAGAACCTGGCGATGGGCGGGGTGGCGGGCCGTCACCGCAGCGGCGATTGGCGACAGGCGCGCGGTCATCTCCACGCCGCCGGCCCCGAGTCCACCCTGGAGCGCTACCCGGAACTGTGCATCATGTGCCTGCAGTGCCTCCACGTCTGCCCGACGGGGGCCATTTCGGAGGTGGACGGCACCCTGGTGACGGACGACGAGAAGTGCTGGCGCTGTGGGCGCTGCGAACGGGTCTGCCCCCAGGGAGCCATCCGGCTCCAGAAGCGGGGGCGGGATGAGTTCCAGGCCGCCCTGGCCGAGGCCGCGCAGGCGGTCCTCTCCACCTTCCGCCCGGGCAAGGTCGTCTTCCTGAACTTCGCGCTGGAGGTACAGCCCGAATGCGACTGTATGCCGATGGCGGACACCCCCGTGGTGCAGGACCAGGGGATTTTCGGCGGGGACGACATTGTGGCGGTGGAACAGGCAACGCTGGACGCCATTAACCGCGCCCTGCCGTTGCCCCAGTCCGCTGCGGCTGACCGGGGGGTTCAGCCCGGCCAGCGGGTCCTGGCGGAGACGCTGGGGATAGACGGGCAGTTGCACGTGGATGCGGCGGCCGCGCTGGGAATGGGCCGCCGGGAGTACCGGCTGGTGGAGGTCTGAGACGAACGAAAAACGCGCACCACGACCTGAGTCGTGGTGCGCAGTGGGAGGGGAGCAGTGGTGCGGGGGGCCGCTTACGACCTGCTCATCGTCTGCTGAAACAATCGCATCAATCGCGCCTTGCGTCGGGCGGCGTTGTTCTTGTGGATAATGCCCTTCTCCGCGGCCTTATCCAGCGCGCTGTAGGCCCGACGGATGGCCTCCTGGGCCTCCTCCGGCCGGCCGGAGAGGATGGCCAAGCGGGCCTTTTTGACCATCGTGCGAGCGCGCGTCCGGAACACCTGATTGCGGAGCCGCCGACGCTCGTTTTTACGCATATTTTTGATCGCCGACTTCGTGTTTGCCAACGCTTCCCTCCAGGATTCAGATGCGGGTATATTCTACCGCAATTTGCCGGATTTGTCCAGCGCGTTTCGCAGCGACCTACATGGCCGCCCAGCGCAACATAGACGCCAGCCATAAGCGCGCCGGATGCTCCACCCGCTCCAGTTCGGCGATGACTCTCTCCACGTCGTAGGCCACCCGCCGCAGGGTGACGGTGCACTCCGGGCCGCTGAAGTCCAGAATCGCGTACCCGGCGCGGGGGTCGCCATCCAGCGGCAGGCCGACGCTCCCCCCGTTGACCAGCCGCACTCCGCCCACCTCCCGGTCCAGCGGGCGATGCGTGTGCCCGTAGACCAGAAGGCGCGCGTCCAGGCCGGTCAGGTGGGGGAGAATCTGCTCGTCGGGCGTGTCGGGAAAGATGTTGGCCTCGTCGTCGCCGGGGACGGCATGGACGGCCACAACGCGGCCGTAGCCGGGGATGTCCATCTCCAGCCGCGTCGGCAGGTCGCGCAGGAACAGGTACTCCTCCCAGGCCAAACGTCCCACTGTCCAGCGGAACAGCGCGTCCCGCATCTCCAGGAAACCGGGCATACGGGCCCAGTCCTCCGGGGAGCGGACCGGCGCCACGGGACGGCGCCCGGTCACCAGATAACGGTCGGTGTTCCCCTGCAGGAAGGAGACATTGGGGAGGGCCCGCAGGCGGGCCAGCGTCTCCCCGGGCCAGGGGCAGAAAGCGACCAGGTCGCCCAGCACCCAGTAGAAGTCGGGCCGGCCCTGGCGTTCCAGGTCCGCCAGGACCGCCTCCAGCGCGGGCAGGTTGCCGTGGGTATCGGAAAGAACCGCCAGTCGGGTCATCGGCAAACCTCCTTCGTCGGTTTTTTTCTCACACAAAGACACAGAGACACAAAGATGCAGAGAATATTTTTATTTCTTTGTGCCTTTGTGTCTTTGTGTGAGGTTTTGTCTTTGTGTGAGGTTTCCAATATCGGTTTTTCTCACACAAAGACACGGAGACACAAAGATATAAAGAATTTTTTAATTATTTCTTTGTGCCTTTGTGTCTTTGTGTGAGGTTGTGTCTTTGTGTGAGATTCCCAATATCCTGCGGACGCCGGGCAGGTGGAGGGTTCCCCAGACGACGGCCAGAAACAGGGCAGAGAGGGCCAGGTCGCGCGGCCGGGTCTGGCGGGCGTAGTCGGAGGCGTCAAAGAGCAGGTGGTTCAGCCAGATGTGGGCCTGGTAGAGCGTTGCCACGGCCAGGGTGGCCCTCCGTCCCCAGGGGCGCCGCCATGCCAGGCCCACCGCACAGGCCATCATGGCGACCCCCCAGAAAGCCCCCATCCCCGCCAGGTAGGCCCAGGGGACGGTCAGCGGGAGGTCGGGGAGCATACGGGCGTAATGCAGGGCCATCGCCGCCCGCCCCAGATTGCCCAGGCCGATCAGCGCCAATGTCAGGGCAACGACGACCAGCAACCGGCGAGGAATCCAGGCAGTCATTGTTCTTCTCGTATCCGTTCCCGGGGTTCCGGCACACATAGTGGAGTTCCCATCCCCCGCCAGGGAAGTCGGTTCAGGAAAGCCGTCAGAGTATCCTGCCCGCGTACCTCAATCCGCCGGAGATAGTAGCGGCCCCCGGGCCGCACGACGGGAGACGACCCCAGACCCACCGCGATCTGATAGCCCGCCCGCTCCAGCATGGCGGGGAGCCCCCTCCGATACCCGCCGAAGGGATAGGCGAAACTGACGGCGGATACCCCCAGTTTCTCCTCCAGCGTCTCCCGGGACCGGGCGATTTCCCGCCAGGCATCCGGGTCGTCGGCGTCGGCCAGGTTGATGTGTTTGCGGCCGTGGCTGGCGATTTCCATCCCGGCGTCCCGCATTTCCGCCAGTTCCTCCCAGGTCATAAAGCGCGGGTAACCGACAAACGAGGTGCTGATGAAGAACGTGGCCCGCATTCCATACCGCTGCAGGATAGGGAAAGCCACGTCGTACTGCTCCCGCCAGCCGTCATCAAAGGTCAGGGCGACGGGGCGCTCGGGGAGGGTCGCCTTCCCGTCCAGCGCCGCCGCGATTTCGCCCACGGTCACCGGATGGTATCCCAGCGCCTGCAGCAGTGCCAGTTGGGCCTCAAAGTCCGCCGCCGTCACGTTGAACCGGGAGACGGAGTGACCATTTCGCTCCAGGGTCTCCCGTCCCACGAAGTGGTAGACGAAAACAGGCACCAGGATTTCCCCCTCTTTCAGGTTGTAGGTGGGGTCAGGAGCACAGATGCGCTCCCGCAGGTCGGGCCCGTACGGTGGAGAATCCGCCGGGGGTGACGACGATGCCGCCACGGGAAGGGCCGCAGTCACCAGCAGGCACAGGAGGAGGGAAACGTGAAAAGTGAAGACGTGAAGGTTGGGAACGGGAAAACGGGTCCGCAAGTTCACCTCCGATATACCCACCGGCCACCGACCATCGTCCCCAGCACCTGGGTCTGGAGGATGAGGGACGGGTCGGCGGAGAAGATGTCCCGGTCCAGTACAACCAGGTCGGCCAGTTTGCCGGGGGTCAGGGTACCCAGACGGTCCTCCAGCCCCGCCGCGTAGGCCGCACCCCAGGTGTAGGCCCGGACCGCCTCCTCCACCGTGATCCGCTGGGTTGGAATCCAGCCCTCCGGCCCGCCGTACCCGTCCGGGCGAGAGCGGGTCACCGCCGCGTGGATGCCCAGGAAGGGGTTGGGGCTTTCCACCGGACAATCGGAGCCGAAGGCCAGGACGGTGCCGGCGTCCAGCAGACGGCGCCAGGCGTAAGCGGTGGCGCAGCGGGCGGGACCCCAGTACCGGTCGGCCATCAGTGCGTCCTGCACGGCGTGGATGGGCTGCATAGAGGCGACCACCCCCAGCGCGGCCAGCCGGCCCACGTCGTCGGGGTGGAGCAACTGGACGTGCTCTATGCGGTGGCGGAGGCGCGCCCGGTTCTCCGGCGGCAGGGCCTCCAGGGCATCCAGTACCAGCCGGTTGGCCCGGTCGCCAATGGCGTGGACCGCCAGCGCCAGCCCGCCCTCCGCCGCCCGCCGGACCACCTCCCGCAACGTCTCCGGTTCCATGGTCAGGATGCCCCGGTTTTCGGGCTCGCCGATGTACGGCTCCAGCATCGCCGCCGTGCGGGGGCCCAGCGCGCCGTCGGCGAAGACTTTGACGCCCCCGATGCGCAGGAAGTTGTCTCCCAGGCCGGAGCGGAGGCGGAGGGCCAGCGCGTGCTCCAGTCCCTCCAGCGGCAGGTAGAAGACAATGCGCAGGGAGGGCGGGGCCCCGTTCTCCCGAAGGCGCTGGTACGCCTCAAAGGAGACGGCATCGCCCATGTCGTGGACGGCCGTCAGGCCCAGGCGGGCCAGGTGCTCCAGCGCGGGCGGAAGAATCCGCGCCAGAGCCGCCGCGTCGGGGCGGGGGACGGCGTCCTGGATCAGACGCATCGCCTCCTCCAGGAAGAGGCCGGTGGGGCAGCCCGCGTCGTCCCGGACGATGCGCCCGCCGGGCGGGTCGGGAGTCTCGGCGGTGATGCCGGCTCCCTCCATCGCGCGGGTGTTGGCCACCAGCGCGTGCCCGCTTTTGGCCGTCAGGACGACGGGATGATGCGGGGCGACCTCGTCCAGGTCGGCGGCGGTGGGGAACCGGCGGTCGGGCCATTCCTCCTGGTTCCACCCCCGGCCCAGAATCCACTCCCCCGCCGGAGCGACGGCGGCCCGCGCGGCGACCCGTGCCTGCATCTCCTGCCGCGAGGCCGTCCCGGTCAGGTCCACCTGCTGGAGCCCCAGGGCGAACCAGGCCAGGTGGAGATGACTGTCGGTCAGGCCCGGCAGCACCGTCCGTCCCTCCAGGTCCACCACCTCCGTCCCCGGGCCGGCCAGCGCGCGTAACTCGTCCCCGCCCACGGCCCGGATGCGCTCCCCGCAGACCGCCAGCGCGGTGGCCTGAGGGCGGGCCGGGTCCATCGTGTAGATGCGGCCGTTCAGCAGCAATCTGTCAGCGCTCATCTTTCCGCCCCAACAGGAACTCAGGTGTCAGGTACTCAGGAGGTACCTTCTTCTCCTGGGGAAGGTAAATGGCGACCGGAATCTCCAGGTCGGCCAGGTAGCGGCACATCAGGGGCCCTACATCGCGCCAATCCAGACCTCCCAGTCCACATCCCAGGGCTGGCACTGCCAGAGAGCGGATACCCTCGGTTTTGTAGTGCTCCCGGACCCAGCGAAGCCCTTCTTCTATGCCGTTGATGTCCGACCGCTCCCGCCAGTGCCGTTTGGTGGGGAAAAGCAGGAACCAACGGGTTTCATTGGCTTCCGGCAGCGGCCCCTCGGCCAGTTCCTGTTCCAGAGAGGCTTCCCGCTTGTAGAGGTACGGTCTTCCCATCACCAGGATTTTCCGCCGGCACACTTCCTGGTATTTGACGTACACATCGGGAAACTGGTACTTCGCGCGGGACGCCATCCCCTTGCCCATCACCCCGACCGTGTTCACGCTCACGGTCAGCGTCTGCATATGGGAGAAGAACATATCTCCATCCACCAGGAACAGGGTATCGGTCACTTTCCACTGCTGTCGTGGGCGGAAGAACATCGGAGGTTCCGGAACCACCGGGATGCGTTCCGCCATCGGCCCGAGAATCTCCCGTACTTTCTCCGCGTCTCCCCGATCCGCCACGTAAATGGTCTGGATGTAATCTGGAGGAACTCGCTCCGGGATCAGGCACTCGGACATCATCAGCCGTTTGGAGCCATCCTCCTGGGCCCACCACTCCCGTTGAAGGCACTCCCATATTTCCTTTTCCTGCAGGGCTCTCAGTCCCTCGTCTTTGGGCAGGATGACGGACAATGGGCTGGCCGCGTTGCCAACGGAGATGAAAGAAGCGATTTCCAGGACCTGAGGTTTAAGGGCCAGAACGACGATGCCTTTCGCTTTTCTCTCACTGACCACCCGATAGAGCATCGCATTTCGCGGTTGAAAGTACAGGTTGGCAAAATGCCACAGGCTCTTCCCGTCAGGGGCCGTCCTCTGCTGGCGAGTCTCCACAATGCTGGCGTCGTAAATCGGGGTAAATGGAATCCCCCGCCGCTGAACTTCGGCGTGGGAAAGGATGCCCTCGCGCAAAATGCTCTGGAGGTTCTCAATCGGAGAGATGTAGTACAAATTCCGGATCTCCCGTCTTTTCGCCATCTTCCCGCCTTTCGCGTCTTTCGCGTCTTTCGTGTCTTTCGCGTCTTTCGTGTCTTTCGCGCCTTTCGCGCTTTTATCCCTACCCTGTCCGGTGTATAATTATACTCACCTTCCCCTGGAGGAGAAATCGCCATGCGCCTGCTCATCCGCCAGGTCACCGCCATCCCGCTGGACGGGGAGCACGACCGGCTCCCCGATGTGGATATTGCCATAGAGGACGGGCGAATTCGGGCCGTCGGGGCCGCGCCGCCGGATTTCGTCCCCGACCAGACGGTAGACGGTCGGGAGTACCTGGCCCTGCCGGCCTTCTTCAACGCCCACACCCACGCGGCGATGACGCTGGAGCGGGGCTGGGCGGAGGACCTGCCCTTTGACCGCTGGCTGAACGAGAAAATCTGGGTGGCCGAATCGGCGCTGGAGGAAGAGGACGTCTACTGGGGCGCGGCGCTGGCCTGCTGCGAGATGATCCGCTGCGGGATTGTGGGCTTCGCCGACCACTACTTCTGGATGCATCAGGTGGCCCGAGCGGTCGCCGAGGCGGGGATGAAGGCCCACCTGGCCTGGTGCCAGTTCGGCATCGGCGCCGAACACGAGGTCGGCGGCGCCACGCTGGAGGACACCGTCGCTTTCATCCGGGAGTGGCACGGCGCGGCCGACGGCCGCATCCGCTGCGCGCTGGGGCCCCATTCCCCGTACATGTGCCCGCCGGAGTTCCTGCGGCGCGTCGTGGAGGAGGCGGAGCGGCTGGGAGTGGGGATTCACCTGCACGTGGCCGAGTCGGAGGAACAGGTCCAGAATTCGCTGAAGGCCCACGGCCGGACGCCCGTGGCCCATCTGGCCCACCTGGGCGTCTTTGACCACCCCACCATCGCCGCCCACTGCATCGCCGTCACCGATGAGGACCTGCACATCCTGGCGGAGAAGGGCGTCTGGGTGGCCCACACGCCCAAGACCTACATGAAACTGGCCATGGGCATGGCCCCGCTGGACCGGTTCCTGGCGGCGGGGGTCCGGGTAGCCCTGGGGACAGACGGGCCCGCGTCCAACAACGACCTGAACATGTTAGAGGTCCTGCGCATTGCGGGGTTGGTGCACAAAAACCGGGTCGGCGACCCGGCGGCGTTCCCGCACGACCTGCTCCTGCGGCTGGCGACGCAGGAGGCGGCCCGCGCGCTGGGGTTCGCGGATGATGATGTAGGGGCAACCCCTCGGGGCGTGGCCCTTGCGGTTGCCCCATCAGGGGCAGGGGCAAGCCCTGCCCCTACAGGGGGCGTCCTGCTGCGGCCTGGCGCCCCCGCCGACCTGATCCTCATGGACACCCGCGGCGTCCATTGGGCCCCGCGCCACGACCTGGCGGCGAACGTGGTCTACGCCAGCCATCCCGCCGATGTCCGTTACGTCTTCTGCGACGGACGTCCGCTGCTCTGGAACGGCGAACTGGTCACCCTGGACGAGGAGCGCATCCGCTACGAGGCCGAACGGCGGGCCTTCCGTATGGTCGGCACGCCGATGCGACAGGTGAGAAGGTACACAGGTTGAAACCTTTCAGGCTTCCTCACCCCACCCCCGCCACCTGCGGCGGCACCCCCTCCCCTCTCCTGAACTTCGTTCAGGAGAGGGGAGGGGGTAGCGGCGAAGCCGCTGGGGGAGAGGTGAGGCTGAACAGTCACCCCAGGATGAACCGGAGGCTTCCATGAGTTTTCTGCTTTCCCTTCGTTGCACCATCTGTGGCGCCGAGTACGGCCCCGACGAAGTGGATTACGTCTGCCCCCATCACGGGAACGACGGGATTCTGGATGCGGTCTACGACTACGACCGCATCCGGCGGGAGGTCTCGCCCCACGCGCTGGCCGCCAGCCCCGAGCGTTCCATCTGGCGCTATATGCCCCTTCTGCCAGTGGACCCGGAGGTGGCCCAGCGCCTGGCGGAGGGGACGGTACTGGGAAGCGTCGGCTGGACGCCGCTGTATCCGGCCCCCCGCCTGGCCCGGGAACTGGGGCTGAAGTACCTCTGGGTGAAGGACGATAGCCGCCAGCCCACCGCGTCCTTCAAGGACCGCGCCTCGGCGATTGCCGTCGTCAAGGCCGCCGAGCGCAGGGCGGAGGTGGTGACGACCGCCAGCACGGGCAACGCCGCCGCCGCACTGGCAGGGCTCTGCGCGGCCGTCGGGCAGCGCAACGTCATCTTCGTCCCCCGCACCGCCCCCCAGGCCAAAGTGGCCCAACTCCTGGCCTTCGGGGCCACCGTCCTGCTGGTGGACGGCACCTACGACCAGGCCTTTGACCTCTGCCTGGAAGCGTCGGCGGCTTTCGGCTGGTACAACCGCAACACCGCCTACAACCCGTATATGTCCGAAGGGAAGAAGACCGCCGCCTACGAAATCTGCGAGCAACTGGCCGCGCAGACCGACAGTTCGGCCCCGTTCCGGCCCCCGGACGTCATTCTCATCCCCGTGGGGGACGGGTGTATCATCGGCGGTATCCATAAGGGACTGCGGGACCTGGCCGCGCTGGGCTGGATAGACCGTATGCCGCGCCTAATCGGCGTCCAGGCCGAGGGCTCATCCCCACTGGTGGATGCCTGGGAGCGGGGGCTGGAGGGCTGGGAAATGGTGCCTGTGGAGGCTCACTCGGTGGCGGATAGCATCGTTGCCGGTCTCCCGCGCGACCGCATCAAAGCGCTGCGGGCGGTTCGGGAAACGGGCGGGGCCTTTCTCCGCGTGAGCGACGAGGAGATTCTGGCCGCCATCCCCGCGCTGGCCCGGGGATGTGGAGTCTTCGCCGAGCCGGCGGCCGCGGCCGCCTACGCCGGCCTGATCAAGGCCGTGGAGCGGGGACTGGTGGGGGCGGACGAGCAGGTCGTCGTCCTGGCCACCGGCTCCGGCCTGAAGGACGTCGCCAGTGTAATGAAGGCGACGGGCCAGCCCCTCACCGTCGCCCCCGACCTGAACGACGTCCGACGGGCACTGGGACAGGAGGGATACCGATGAAACGGGCCATCTACATGGACTACTCCGCCACCACCCCTGTGGATCCTCGGGTGGTGGAGGCTATGGCTCCCTACTGGAGCGACGTCTTCGGCAACACCTCGTCCGTCCACGCCTGGGGGCAGGCCGCGGCGACGGCGCTGGAGGGGGCGCGGGAACGGGTGGCCCGAATCCTGGGGTGCCGCCCGTCGGAGATTGTCTTCACCGCGTCGGGGACGGAGGCGGACAACTTGGCCCTGCGGGGCGTCGCCTGGGCGGCCCGCCGGAGCGGGCGCGGCAACCACATCATCACCACGCCGATAGAGCACCACGCGGTGGAAGCCACCGTGGAGCAACTCCACCGCCTCTTCGGTTTTGAGGTGACCATCGTCCCGGTGGACGGGCACGGGCTGGTAGACCCAGAGGAGGTCCGGCGGGCCATCCGGCCCGACACCGTCCTGGTCAGCGTGATGACCGCCAGCAACGAGGTGGGCACCGTCCAGCCCATTCCGGAAATCGCCGCCGTCTGCCGGGAGCACGGCATCCCCTTCCACACCGACGCGGTGCAGGCCGCCGGGCGGATGCCGCTGAACGTGGAGGAACTGGGGGTGGACCTGCTGGCCCTCTCGGCCCACAAGTTCTACGGCCCCAAAGGGGTGGGGCTTCTCTACGTCCGGCGGGGGCTGGCGCTGATGCCCGCCATCACCGGCGGGGGGCACGAGGGGGGCCGCCGTCCGGGGACGGTCAACGTGGCGGGCATCGTCGGCCTGGCGACCGCGCTGGAACTGGCGGAGGCGGCGCGGGAAGAGGAGACGGTCCGCCTGGCCCGCCTGCGGGACCGCCTGATAGAGGGCGTCCTCTCCGCCATCCCGGATGTTCAGTTGACGGGGCATCCCACCCGACGGCTCTGCCACCTGGCCAGTTTCGCCATTCGGGGAGTGGAGGGGGCGTCGGTGGTCATCGGCCTGGATATGGAGGGAATCGCGGCCAGTTCGGGGGCGGCCTGTTCGGAGGGGGAGGCCCGCCCGTCCCCGGTCCTGGAGGCCATGGGGCTGTCGCCGGATTGGGCCGTGGGGGCGCTCCGCCTCTCTCTGGGCCGGTACAACACCGAAGAGGATGTGGACGCTGTTCTGGAGGCCCTGCCGCGAGTGGTGGCCCGTCTGCGGGAAGACTGAAAGGGGGTACCCTATGGTTGGCGCGCGGCGGCTGGAGAGCCAGGAGGACCTGGACGCGCTGGCGCGGGTGTTCCAGAAGTATCCGGAGGTCCGGGCCGTCTACCTTTTTGGCTCGGCCGCGGAGGGGCGAACCCATCGGGAGAGCGACCTGGACCTGGCGGTGGTCCCTCGCTCGCCGGCCGCGCGCGCCCGTCGGCTGGATATGCTCACCGACCTGGCCCGGGCGGGATTCTGCAATGTAGACCTGGTCTTTCTGGATACCGACGACATCGTCCTGAAGTACGAGGCCGTTCGTCTCAATCAGGTTGTCTACCAGACGGAGGAGTTTGATCGGGGAGAGATGTACTCCCGCGTTGTGCGTCAGTACCTGGATTTTCTCCCGTACCTTCAGGTCCAGCGCGAAGCGTATAAACGGAGGATTCTCCATGATCCGGGTAGAAGTCATCCGCAAGCGGCTGAACAAACTGGATGAGTACCTGTCCATTTTGCGAGGAATTCGGCGGTACAATTGGGAGGAATTCCTCAGCGATCCCGAACACTATGGGAGCGCGGAGCGCTTCCTGCAACTGGCGATTGAGGCGGTCAACGACATTGGGAGTCACGTGATCGCAGCGCTGGGCCTGGGGACGGTCAACTGGTACAGCGACATCCCGACTATTCTGGAAGAAAAGGGCTACATCGGCCCTGAATTGCGGGAGAAGTGGATTCGGATGATTGGATTCCGGAACGCGCTGGTTCACGATTACCTGGAGATAGACCGTCGGATTGTCTACGAGGTACTCCAGAGCGGGCTGGACGACCTGGAAGAATTGCGAGAGGTTTTTGCCCGGTTTCTATGAGCGCCCATGTCGTTATCGCGATGAGCGGAGGGGTGGATAGCAGCGTGGCGGCGGCGCTGCTGGTGGAGCAGGGGTACCGGGTGACCGGGGTGATGTTGCGGCTGTGGGCCGAACCCGCCGCCGGATGCCGGGACAACCTCTGCTGTACACCGGAGGCGGTGGAGCGCGCCCGGAGCGTCGCCGCGCAACTGGGCATCCCGTTTTATGAGGTGGACATGCGGGAGCCCTTCCGCCGCGCCGTCGTGGAGACCTTCGTCGCCGAATACGTCGCCGCCCGTACTCCCAACCCCTGCATCCCCTGCAACCGGGAGATTCGCTTCGGCCTGCTGATGGGGTGGGCCATGGAGCGGGGCGCGGACTTCCTGGCGACGGGTCACTACGCCCGCGTCCGCCGGGTGGGGGACCGCTACCAGTTGCTGCGGGGCCGGGACCGCACCAAAGACCAGTCCTACGTCCTGCACATCCTGACGCAGGAGCAAGTGGCGCGCGTCCTCTTCCCTCTGGGGGACCTGACCAAGTCGCAGGTGCGGGAAATGGCGCGGGCCCGGGGCCTGCCCGTCGCCGACCAGCCGGAGAGCCAGGACATCTGCTTTCTGGCCGACGGGGACTACCGGCGGTTTGTCGCGGAACACGCTCCGGAGGCGGTCCGCCCCGGCCCGATTCTGGATACGGCGGGTCGGGTGCTGGGAGAGCACCGGGGGCTGATCCACTACACAGTCGGGCAGCGGAAAGGCATCGGCATCGCCGCGCCGCATCCCCTCTACGTCCTGGCGCTGGACCCGCAGCGGAACGCCGTCATCGTCGGACGGGCAGAGGAGTTGGGCCAGTCGGAGTGCATCGCGGCCCGGATGCACTACATCTCCGGCGAGGAGCCGCCCGGGCCCTTTGAGGCCACCGCTCAGATTCGCTACCGGCATAAGGAGGCCCCGGTCCTCGCCACGCCGCTGCCGGGGGGCCGTCTCCACGTCCGGTTCGCCGTCCCCCAGCGGGACATCACCCCGGGCCAGTACCTGGTGCTCTACGACGGCGAGGTGGTCCTGGGAGGCGGCGTCATTTGCGCGCCGTGGGAAAGCATGGTATCATCTTTTTGAAATCATTACATCGGGGGGAACTATGGCATCCAGCGGTGAAGTTCCAGAAACAGTCCCCACGCCTGCAGAAGCGCGCCTGAAGCGCAACCTGATTCTGAGTCTGGTCATCGTGGGCGTGCTGATGCTGGGCATGATTGCCCTGCTGGTAGTGCTGGCGGTGGACGCCTATCGCTCCCCGGTCCAGCCCAGCCCGGGGGCAGCGGTCGTCTCCCTGCTGCGGGATGCCGCCATCATCCTGGTTGCCTTTGAGACCCTCCTGATCGGTATCCTGCTCATCGTCCTGACGATTCAGATACAGGCGCTGGTGTCGCTCCTCCGGGACGAAATCCGCCCGATGTTGGAGACCATTAACGACACCCTGGCGACCGTTCGGGGGACGACGCAGTTTGTCAGCCACCACGTTGTCGCCCCGACCATCCAGGCGGCCAGTTTCATGGCCGGGGTGCGGCGGGTGCTGAAGGAAATCGCGGGGTTCATCGGCGGTCAGTCCGGGTGATACAGGCAAAGGTTGGCTATGGAACTTCTTCTGCAACCACCGAAACCGATAGAGGACCGGTTCCGGCTGGACGCCGAGATTGTACTCTTTCACGGCGACGTCAGCGAGTTTCTGGCCCAAATTCCAGACCGTTCGGTGACGTTGATTATCACATCGCCCCCGTATAATCTCGGCAAAGAGTACGAAAACCGGGTCGCTATTGAGCAGTATCTGCAGGCTCAGGCAGAGGTTATCGCGCAACTGTATCGTGTCCTTCGGGAGGACGGCAGCATCTGCTGGCAGGTGGGAAATTTCGTGGAAGACGGTGAGGTTTTCCCGCTGGATATTCTGTACTACCCCATATTCAAGGCGCTGGGCCTGAAACTGCGCAATCGGATTATCTGGCGCTTCGGCCATGGACTGCACGCGTCCCGGCGCTTTTCCGGTCGGTATGAAACCATCCTCTGGTTTACCAGGAGCGATCGGTACGTTTTCAACCTGGACGCCGTGCGAGTCCCCGCCAAATATCCGGGCAAACGTCATTATAAGGGGCCAAATAAGGGGAAACCGTCGGGAAATCCCCTGGGTAAGAACCCTTCGGATGTATGGGAGATTGTGGCTCAGGACTGGGAAGAGGCATTTTGGGACATTCCGAACGTGAAATCTAACCATCCTGAGAAGACCATCCATCCCTGCCAGTTTCCGATAGAACTGGTTGAGCGGTGTGTGCTGGCATTGACCAATGAAGGGGATTGGGTATTTGACCCTTACATGGGCGTAGGGTCGGCCTTAATTGCGGCGGTGATGCACAACCGTCGGGCAATGGGCAGTGAAAAAGAGAAAGAGTACGTAGATATTGCTCGTCAGCGCCTTCTGGCCTATTTTAATGGCACGCTCCGTTATCGTCCGCTGGGCAGGCCCGTCTATCAACCAACGGGCCGGGAGAAAGTTGCCCAGATCCCTGAAGAGTGGAAAAGTGTGTCCATTTCTCAGCCGCGACTCCTGGACGGGAAGGGCCTACGAGGTTGTGCCCATTAAGCGGTTTGCCGACGAAATGTCCACAGGGGTTTCGTATTTTGAACAATTCGTATGGGACCTGGAGCACCGGGGAGTGGCGGATATTGACATCCCCGTCCTTGTCCTGGGAGTTGTGGAGTAAGTGCCCTCTTTGCTACTGGAAAACGGGCAAGCGGTTTAAAGATCTGCGGGATTGGGTGGAACTGGTCGTTGGGCGCGCTCAGGTGCGCTCCGGGCGCAACCTGGAGGATTGAGGATTTAAAGAAACCGCGGGTTCTTTAGAGGTGCATCATGATCCGTGAAAATCCGACAAGGTCTTCGCATTTCCAGGAAGTGATTGAGGCAGTAGAGGCGCTGCCGCCTGATGACCAGGCTTTACTGGTGGAAATCATCCGTCATCGCTTGATTCAATATCGTCGCAAAAAACTGGCAGCGGAGATTGCCGAGGCTCGTGAGGCTTACCAGCGGGGTGAGGTACGTCGGGGTACGGTGGCGGATTTGATGAAGGAGTTGGCAGATTGAGAACCCTTGTCTGGAGCGCGACTTTTGTACGGGCCTTGAGACGAGCTATCCGTCGCCAGCCAGAACTTCGGGCCAGAATTGAACGCACTCTCCAACAACTGGCTGAGGACCCATTTCACCCCACATTGCATAGCCACAAACTGAAAGGCGAACTGGCTGGCTCATGGGCCTGCACAGTAGATTATGACAATCGCATCCTTTTTGAGTTCGTCCAGAATCCAGAGTCAGGGGAGGAAGAAATTCTCCTGCTGACTATCGGAACCCATGACGAAGTTTACTGACGATACCTGCATAGGGAGAGGAGGTCTTCCATGGCAAAAGACAACGGCAGCGATGTGGTGGCGTTCCTGACCGGATTCGTGGTCGGTGGACTGGTAGGGGCAGCAGTGGCGCTGCTCTTCGCCCCCCAGTCCGGTGAGGAGACTCGCGCCCAGATTCGCAGCAAGGGCGTGGAGGTGGCCGAAAAGGCCAAAGAGGAGGCCGAGAGGGCCCGCCTGCGGGCAGAGCAGGCGCTGGAGGAGGCCCGCGCTAAAGCCGAGGCGGTCGCCGCCGACCTCCGCCGCCGGGCCGAAGAAATCCAGGCCCAGGGGCAGGTCGTCCTGGAAGAGAGCCGCAAGCAACTGACTGAAGCGGTGGAGGGAACCCGCAAGGCCGTCACCCGGGCCCGGGGAGGCGCCCCCACTGAAGAGCCCGCCGCCTGACCGCCGGAGATTCGGAGCGCCCACCTGTCCCCCAGGAGGAGCGGGAAGGATTTTGCGCGTCTCCTTCCCGCCCCAGCCCTTTCGCTCTTCACGTTTCACGTTTTACGCTTCACGTTTCATATCGTGAGGTGAACCGATGGAACTCCTGACCGTCCGCATCCAGAAACCGGATGATGTCAACTTCATCCTGGGGATGAGCCACTTTATCAAGACCGTGGAGGACGTGCACGAAGCGCTGGTGAACGCCGTTCCCGGCATCCGCTTCGGCCTGGCCTTCTGCGAGTCCTCCGGCCCTGCCCTGGTCCGCTGCAGCGGCACCGACGAGACGATGATAGAACTGGCGAAGCAGAACGCTCTGGCCATCGGCGCGGGCCATTCCTTCATCATCTTCCTGGCCCCCGGTTTCTACCCCATCAACGTCCTCAACGCCATCAAGATGGTGCCCGAGGTCTGCCGCATCTTCTGCGCCACGGCCAACCCCGCCGAGGTCATCCTCGCCCAGACGGAACAGGGGCGGGCCATTCTGGGGGTGGTGGACGGCGTCAGCCCTAAAGGAGTGGAAGGGCCCGAGGACGTGGCGCACCGCAAGGAATTCCTGCGGAAAATCGGCTACAAACTATGACAGCCCCCTCCATCGCCCTGGCCCTTCTGGCCGGCCTGGCGTCCTTTCTTTCCCCCTGCGTCCTCCCGATGGTGCCGGCCTACATCGGCTACCTGGGGGGACGGGCAGTCGCCGCGCCCGGGGAATCCGGGCCCGGTCGCCTGACGACTTTCCTCCATGCCCTGGCCTTCGTCCTGGGCTTCTCTATGGTCTTTGTCGCTCTGGGAGCGGCGGCGGGTGGACTGGGACGACTCCTCCGCGCCGACTGGGTGCGCTGGCTTGGCGGCCTGGTTATGGTCTTCTTCGGCCTGGCGCTGATGGGGGCGGTCAAACTCCCTGTCCTCTATACCGAGCGCCGCCTCCACCTGCGCGCCGGCCCCAACTGGGGACACCTCTCCTCCTTGCTGGTCGGTGTCTCCTTTGCCGCCGGATGGACTCCCTGCGTCGGGCCGGTGCTGGGGGCTATCCTGGCCCTGGGGGCCAGCCAGGAGACCGCCGGGCAGGCCGCGCTCCTGCTGACGGCCTACTCCCTCGGCCTGGGCCTCCCTTTCCTTCTGGTCGGACTGGCGGTGGACCGGATGGGGGCGTGGCTGCGGCGCCTGCACCGCTACCTCCACCCCATCCAGGTCGCCACCGGTGCTGTCATCCTCATTTTCGGCGTCCTGCTCTTTATGGACTGGCTGCGCGTTCTGGGCGCGTGGCTGACCTCCATCGGTCTGGGCTGGGACCTGGGGCTGTAACGAACCCGTAACCCTCCCCTCAACTTTGGCTTTTTGCCCGTGGCCCCTCTGCATGGGCCCCTGGCTGCTTTCACGGCCCTAGAAGAAGATTACGTCATGTGCAACTTCAACTGATGGATTGGTAACAAACCACTTCTGACCCCTCCTCATCCCCCCCCAGCCCCCTTCTCCTCCCCGAAACGGGGAGGAGAAGGGGGAGAAAAGGAGGGGTTTGAGGCGGGCGGCTTCGCCGCCCGCCTCAAACCCCTCTCAATTCCCCCCTCTCCGCGCCGCGAAGCGGCAGCGGGAAGGGGGGGGTAGGGGGGAGGGGCAATCCGATAGCGAGCCCCAAAGGGCTCTAGAAAATCAAGTTGCACATGGCGTAGATTATTTTTCGTTGCGGCGGCTTCGCCGCCGCAATGAAAAATATTTTCTTTTTGTTCTTTTGGCCTGGCCGGAGGCGGGTTTTGAAGATTTTTTCGCCGCCGCTCTGAAAAAGGCCAAACTTCAGGGGGGTTGGGCAGTTATCCATCCCGCTTCAGTTTCCCCGTCCGCTTGGCGTACCGCTCGGCCTGGTGGAAAATCGCCAGGCCCAGCGGTACGGCGACGACGCCCGCCAGCAGCGCCGGCCAGAGATAGGGCCAGAGCGCGGCGGTGGGAACGCCCCGCAGAATCGCCGCCCGCATCCCCTCCAGCACAAAGGTCGCCGGGGAGACCCGCGCCAGCGCCTGCATCCACGCAGGGAGCACCTCTATCGGGTAGTAGACCCCGGAGATGAGCAGGAAGACGGCCTGCAGGACATTGGTCATCTGTGCACCCCGCTCCGGGAAGAGCAACGGCAGCACCGAGGCGACGATGCCCAGTCCGATGAACGAGAGACTCCCCGCCAGCAGCACCACCGTCGCCCCCCAGAGATTGGCCCCGGTCAGGTCCAGGTGGAAGAAGAGCACCACCACCCCCAGAATGACCAGTGTGAAGAGCAGACTGTAGGCCACGGCGAAGACCGTCTGCCCCATCATGTGGGTGAAGCGGGTGATGGGGGCCATCAGGGTGTACTCTATGGTGCCCTCCCACCGCTCCCAGGCAATCATCTCGCTGATGTTGTCAAAGATGATGGCCAGGAAGCGCCAGACCATGGTCCCGATGAGCAGGTAGAGGATGAGATAGTTGGTATCCACCTGCGCACCGGAGATGGCCTCCATCCCGGCGCCGATGTAGGTGATGGAGAGGGTGGTGGCGATGGAGTAGGTCAGCCAGACTGCCTCCCATCCCCAGTAGCGGCGCACCAGATTGAAATTGCGCTCCACGAAAGCGTAGGAAGCGCGCAGAGTTCGGATCAGTTGCATCGTGTTCATCGCTGACCGCCTATCGCGTATCGCAAATCGCATATCGCGTATCGCATATCGCGAATCGCGTATCGCATATCTATCGTCGTCTGTGGTCTGTCTTCGGCCGTCCGTGGTCGGTCGTCCGTCGTCCGTCGTCCGTCGTCTGTCGTCTGTCGTCCATCCTCAGACCTCCCGGCGCCAGAAGGTCAGGTCGGTCTGGAATTCCAGGCCCAGGGCGGCGGCCAGGGCTCCACCCTCCGGCTCCTCCAGGAGGAGGTCCACGTAGGCGAAGCCCAGGCGGGCCGCCAGCGCCTGCAGGGCCTCTACCGCCGGGCGCAGGTCAGCCCCGGGCGGCGCCCAGACGAAGCCGTCGGCCTGGGTGGGGGCCAGGGGTTGCGCCCGCAGTTCCAGCCAGACCGTCTCCCCGCCCGGCATGCGGGCCCGCCAGCGCCCCCAGGGGAGGCGGGCCAGTTCGGGGATGGGCCGGTCGCCCAGTTCGCGCCACATCCAGATATGGCGACCGGTCTGGTAGCGGCCCACCCGCAGCGCCAGCCCCTGCCCGGCGGGGTAGGGGACGTCGTCGGCCGGTAGAAGGTCTGCGGGGAGGGGGCCTTCCCGCGCCGGGGCCTGCCACTCCCGCAGCCACAGCCAGGGCTCAAACCCTACCCGGTGGTAGAACGGTTCGGCCTCCCGCTCCGGCTGGGTCGTCAGCGCCGCGCATCCCCGCTCCCGCGCCAGTTCCACGCCCGCCTCCACCAGCGTCCGCCCCACTCCCTGCCCCTGATGGGCCGCGTGGACGAAAAGCAGGGAGAGGTGGAGGACGTGCCCGTACGGCGGCGGTTCCTCATCCTCCACAAACTCCGCTTCGCCCACAACTTTGTCTCCCTGGAGGGCCACCAGTGCCAGATGGCCCGCCCCCAGCCAGCCCCGCAGGTACGCCGCACAGGTCTCTACGTTCATCCACGGGCCGCCGTGCAGCCAGTGCTCGTAGGGGGAGAGCACGTCGTACGGGACGACTTCCCCCTTCCCGCCCCGCCGCCAGACCTGGACGTGGCTGCAGTGGACGGCGGTGATGGCGGCCGCGTCCCCGGGAGTCGCCGGACGAACCGTCAGCCCGTTCATTCTTCCTCCTCTACCCGCAACTGCTTGCCCGTCAGTTCCATGAAAACGTCCTCCAGTGTCACCTCGTGGCCGTTGGCCCTCCCGACGCGTGCCTTCAGTGCGCCGGGGGTGTCCAGGGCGACGATGCGCCCCTCGTCTATGATGGCGACCCGGTCACAGAGGACGTCCGCCTCCTGCATGTCGTGGGTGGTCAGCAGGATGGTGGCGTCGTGGCTATCCCGCAGTTCCCGAACAAAGGCCTGGACTTCCCGTTTGGACCGGGGGTCCAGCCCGGTGGTCGGCTCGTCCAGCAGGAGCAGGACCGGCTGGGTGAGAAAGGCGCGGGCGATGGCGACTTTCTGCTGCATTCCCCGGCTCATCTCCTCCATCGGCTGGAAGGCCTCCTCCCGCTTCAGGCCCAGCCGGGTGAGAATCTGGAGCGCGCGCTCCCGGGCCAGACGGCCGTCCAGCCCGTAGAGGCGGGCGCCGTAGAGGAGGTTCTCCATCGCCGAGAGTTTCTTGAAGAAGGACGCCTCCACCGAGACGCGGTTGATGAGCCGCCGGACGGCCATCTCCTCCCGCACGACGTCGTGGCCGAAGACGGTGATGTGGCCGGAATCGGGCAGGAGGAGGGTGGCGATGAGCCGCACCAGCGTGGACTTGCCGGAGCCGTTGGGGCCCAGAATGCCGAAAATCTCCCCTCGTTCCACCTGGAAACTGATGCGGTCCACGGCGACAACGGTGGAGGAGGCCGCGTCCCCCCGTTTCCTCAGGTGGAAGAACCCGTTATGTTTGCGAAACCGTTTGGTGACTTCGGATACAACGACGGCGATACGGATGTCTTCGTACATCTTGCCCTCTCTTCCTCACCCTCTGCGACTCAGGAAGGCGCCGAAAAGGTCCCCTTTCAGGAAATCTTTTTCACCCCCTCACCCTCACCGTTTCATAGCGGGGGAGATGGGGATAAGAAGAATATTGTTTTTGTGGTGGCGGCTTCGCCGCCACCACAAAAACAATGTTTCTTTAGAAGCGGCGAGGCCGTGGGGGAGCCCCACGGCCTCGCGAGATAGAGAAATCAAAAGGCCGTGGGCTCCCGCAGGCGCCCACGGCCTTAAGTATTATTTCAATTACCGGCCAGGTGGCGCACTGCGGCAGGGCATACGGGCAACCCCGTTGCACAGCATGGGAACCCCGATAACCCAGGAAATCGTCGCAATGCGCATCTGGTCTGCTCCTCAGTGAATTCGCTTCTTATTTTACCCCGATTCGGAGAATTGTCAAATCAGGATTCCCGATAGTGGCAGCCCCGGCTCTGGCGGTTGTGGTAGGCGGCCTCGGCGACCAGGAGCGCCGTCTGCACCGCGTGGCGCAGCCCCACCAGCCCATCCGTCAACCGGCTGGTCCGGTAGAAATCGTCTATCTCCTCCTTCAGATGACGGAGGTCCCGGAGGGCGCGCGTGAGCCGCCGCTCAGAGCGGACCAGCCCCACGTAGTTCCACATCGTGTGCTGGATGGCCCGCAGGTCGCGCCAGATGAGGGCCGGGTCCGCCTCCTCCACCCCGGTCTCCTCCCAGGGCGGCACCTCCTCCGGGGAAACGACGGGGAGCCCTCCCCGCGCGGCGATGTCCCGCGCCGCGCGCTGGCCCCAGACCAGCCCCTCCAGCAGCGACGTGGAGGCCAGACGGTTGGCCCCGTGCACCCCCGTGCAGGCCACCTCCCCGACGGCGTAGAGATTCCGGATGGTCGTCCGGCCCCACCCGTCGGTCCAGACCCCGCCGCAGAAGTAATGGGCCGCCGGGACGACCGGGATGGGCTGGGCGGTGATGTCCAGCCCCAGCGACCGGCACCGTTCGTAGATGGTGGGGAAGCGCTCCCGAATCCGCTCCGGCGGGAGGACGGAGGCGACGTCCAGCAGCACATAAGGGTATCCGTTGACCACCATTTCGTGGTGGATGGCCCGCGCGACCACATCCCGGGGGGCCAGGTCGCCCCACTCCGGGGCGTACTTCTGCATGAACGGGCGGCCGTCAGGGGTGAGCAACCGTCCCCCTTCCCCCCGCACCGCCTCGGAGATGAGGAATCCCTCCGCCCCGGGGAGGGCCAGGACGGTGGGGTGAAACTGGACGTACTCGGCGTTGATGACCCGCGCGCCGGCCCGGTAGGCCATGGCCAGGCCGTCGCCCCGGGCGCCTTCGGGGTTGGTGGTGTAGCGGAAGATGCGGCCCAGCCCGCCCGTCGCCAGCACCGTCGCTCCGGAGAGGTACCGGTGCACCCGTCCCGTGGACCGGTCCAGCACGTACGCGCCGTGGCAGGTGATGGGGTCGTAGACGGTGAGGGCATTTCGGGCGTGGTGGGGGAAGGTGATGAGGTCCACCGCCGTGGCGCCGGTCACCATGCGGACGTTGGGATACTCCCGGAGTACGGCGACCAGCGCCCCGATGATGGCCTGCCCCGTCGCGTCGCCGACGTGGAGGATGCGGGGGCGGGAGTGGGCCCCCTCCAGGCCGTAGGCCAATCGCCCGTCGGGCTCCCGGTCAAAGGGGACGCCCAGTTCCCGAATCAGCAACTCCTCCACCAGTCGGGGCCCCTCCTCCGCCAGGATGCGGACGGCGGCGGGGAAACTCAGGCCGGCCCCGGCGGCCAGCACATCCTGGGCCAGCAGGTCGGGGCTGTCGTCCTCCCCCAGGGCAACGATGCCCCCCTGCGCGTAGCGGGTGTTGCTCTCTTCGGGGTCGGTCGCGCGGGTGATGATGGTGACCTGCCGCTGGCGGTCGCGCGCCAGGAAAAGCGCGGCCGTCGCCCCGGCAACGCCACAACCGATAATCAGGACGTCGGTCTCTACCTGTTCGTCAACCATTCTATCTCCACCACCGCTTCCACTTTCCGGAATTCCGGGTCGCCGGTCACCAGTGTGGCGCTCAATTTCTGGGCCAGTGCGGCGGCAAAGGCATCCGCGTAGGAAATGGGGTATCGGGCTTTCAGGTGAGCAGCGGCAAAGGTGAGGTCCCGGTCGGCCAGCACGGTCTCCAGGGGGAGGTGGTCTATAATGCGAATGGCTTCCTCTGCGGCGGGGCGGCCCCCCTGGCGTTCGCTGATATAGAGCACTTCCCCGTAGTTGACCAGACACAAGTAGAGGCGGGCCTCGCCAGACCGGGCACGAAGGAGAAGGTCCCGCACCCGTTCTGCCCCCGGCTCGCCCCGCAGATAGGCCAGAAGAGCAAAGGCATCAAGGACATAAATCTGGCTCAATCTCCTGCTCCTCCTTCGTCTGCTCTTCCGTGCGCTCCCTCAAAAGAGCCTGAGTCCAGAGGTTTTCACCTCCGAACCGTCTGAGCGCTCCCAACCCCTCGGCAATCGGGTCTTCGGGAACAGTTACGATGGACAGAATGCCACCGTAATCAATGAACTGCACCCTTGTACCTGGCCGGAGACCGTATCGGTCACGGTATTCTTTGGGGATAACGACCCATCCCTTCGCCGTAACCGTTGCTGTAGTCATACTTTTTCCCCTCTTGGTAATACTTTTCTGGGACAAGTATATCATATTCTGCAGAATGTGCAACCGTTGAGCCGGAAATAAGGGTGGAGGCAGGTGTTATCAGGAAATGGGACACGGATTGGCGTGGGTGAAGGGTGTCGGCGGAGGCCGACACCCAGCACGAAGTGCCCAGTGAGGGTGATTCTTATCGGCTGAATCGTTAGCAGTTTGACAAACAACGGGATGTATAATAAGATTTGGGGTAACACCCACCCTGATCGGTTTGCAGGTAACGCAGCGCCGGCTGTTAGCCTGCATGCAGGCCTGGCGGCCTGCGCTCCAGGGGCGCGCCTTCGCCAGCGTCTTTTGTGGCGCTTGCCCGGAGGCTCCCTGGCAGGTAGTTACGATTTGGGGCGATTCTCAAGGATGACTTCACTGCAAAAACTCACCGCAGAGACGCCGAGAGCGCAGAGTTCTACATTAGCACAATCTCTGCGTACTCTGCGTCTCGGCGGTGAAATGACCTTTTTGCAGGAGACTCAAGGAGGGTGGCGACGATGACCACTGCTCTGCTCTCCTCCCGCATCTCTTCCCGCACCGCGCGGGTTGCAGTGATCGGACTGGGGTATGTGGGGCTGCCGCTGGCGGTGGCCTTCGCCCGGGCCGGGTTCCCCGTCGTCGGCGTGGATGTGGATGAGAAGAAGGTTGCCGCGCTGAACGCGGGCCGCAGTTACATCGGCGACGTCTCCGATGAGGACCTGCGCCCGCATGTGGCCTCGGGCCGCCTCCGCGCCACGACGGACTACGACGCGCTCCGGGAAGCGGACGCCATCTTCATCTGTGTCCCCACCCCCTACGACGCCCAGCGGGCCCCCGACCTCTCGTTCGTCCGCGCCGCCGCCGAGGGCATCCGCCCCCGCCTCCGCCCCGGTCAACTGGTCGTCCTGCAGTCCACCACCTACCCCGGCACCACCGAGGAGGTCGTCCAGCCCATTCTGGAGGCCAGTGGTCTGCGGGCGGGGGTGGACTTCTACCTGGCCTTCTCCCCGGAGCGGATAGACCCCGGCAACAAACAGTGGTCGGCCTACAACACCCCGAAGGTGGTGGGCGGCGTGGACCCGGAGTCCACCCGCCTGGCCTGCGACCTGCTGGGCCAGATGGGCGCGCCGGTCCACCCCGTCTCCTCTCCTCGTGCCGCGGAGATGACCAAACTCCTGGAGAACATCTTTCGCTCCGTCAACATCGCGCTGGTCAACGAACTGGCCCTGCTGGCGGAGCGGATGGGGATTGACTTCTGGGAGGTCATAGAGGCGGCGAAGACCAAGCCCTTCGGATTTATGCCGTTCTATCCGGGAGCCGGGGTTGGCGGGCACTGTATTCCTGTAGACCCTTATTACCTTTCCTGGAAAGCCCGCGAATACGACTTCTACACCAAATTCATAGAACTGGCGGCGGAGGTGAATCAGGCCATGCCCTACCACGCGGTGGACCTGGTGGCGGAGGCCCTCTCTCAGGACGGGCTTCCCCTGAAGGGCGCGCGGGTGCTGGTGCTGGGCGTGGCCTTCAAACCCGACGTGGACGACCCCCGCAACTCCCCCGCCGAGCGGGTGATAGAACTCCTGCTGGCCCGGGGCGCGGAGGTCCGCTACCACGACCCCTACATCCCCCGCTTCACCGTCGGCGGGGACGTCTTCTACCGGCCCAACTGCACGCTGGATTCCGTCCCGCTGACCGATGAGGAACTGGCGTCCGCCGACTGCGTCGTCATCGTGACCGGGCACCGGTCCGTAGACTACGCGCGGGTGGTCCAGAAGGCACGGCGGGTCGTGGACTGCTGCAACGCCACCCGGGGGACGACGCCGGACCGGCGCGTCGTCCGCCTGGGCGCTCCTTTCCCCAGGTGAAACCGATGAAATCTCCGCTCACCATCACCGCAGAGGATGCGGAGGCCGCAGAGAGGAACAATCAGATACAACCCCCGCGCCCTCTGCGTTCTCTGCGGTTAGAACACAAACGCCCCTCTCCCGCCCACCTGCGCGCCGTCCAGGTGCTGACGGGCATCGTCATCGTCGGCGCGCTGGCGGCCGCCGTCTACTTCCGGGACCGGCTGCAGGAACTGGCGGCCTACGGCTACGCGGCCGTCTTCCTGGTGGGATTGCTCAGCAACGCCACCATCATCCTGCCCATCCCCGGCCTGGCGGTCAGTTCGGTGCTGGGCGGCGTCTTCAACCCCTGGCTGGTGGGGATTGTTGCAGGCATCGGGCAGGCGCTGGGGGAACTCTCCGGCTACCTGCTGGGCTACAGCGGTCAGACCCTGGTCGCCGACCGCCCCATCTACGACCGCCTCTACGGTTGGATGCGCCGCTACGGGGTCTGGGTCATCTTCGTCTTGGCGGCCATCCCCAACCCGATTTTTGACATCGGGGGAATGATCGCCGGCGCGCTCCGCTTCCCGCTCTGGAAATTTCTCTCCAGTTGCGCGGCGGGGAAAATCGTCAAAAACATCGTCTTCGCCCTGGCCGGGTACTACGGCATAGAGGCCATCCTGCGCCTGCTGGGGCGATGACCCTGCGACTTGCGACGGATGTGTCCCAATTTTGCCGGACCTGGCCGCTTTGTAGGACAACTGCTCGCAGTTGTCCTACAACTTTGCGACCTGCGACCTGTAAGGAGGCAACATGAACGGCTACATGGGCAAACTGCTGCGCGTGGACCTCTCCGGGGGCCGAATCTGGGAGGAGCCCCTGAACGAGGAGTACGCCCGCCTCTTCGTCGGCGGGAGCGGCCTGGCGGCCCGCTACCTGCTGGATATGGTCGGCCCGGAGACGGACCCGCTGGGCCCGGAGAACCCCCTCATCCTGATGACCGGCCCACTGGTGGGCACCGCGATGCCTTCGGCGGGACGGCTGAGCGTCTGCGCGCTCTCCCCCCTCACCCGCATCTGGGGGGAGTCCAACACCGGGGGCTTTGTGGGGCCCGAACTCCGCTTCGCCGGGTACGACGGCATCATCGTCACCGGGCGAGCCGACCGCCCCGTCTGGCTCTCCATCGTGGAGGGGGAGGCCCGCCTGCACGACGCGGCCGACCTCTGGGGCCTGGACTCCTACGCCACCCAGGAACGGGTCCGGGAACTGCTGGGGGAACCGAAGGCGCGCGTCCTCTGCATCGGCCCCGCCGGGGAGCGGGGGGTGAAGATGGCGGCGGTGATGAACGACCACGGCCGCGCCGCCGGACGGACCGGCATGGGCGCCGTGATGGGCTCCAAGAACCTCAAGGCCGTCGCCCTGCGGGGCACCGCCCAGGTCCCCCTGGCGGACCCGGAGGGGTTCAAGGAGACGGTGCGGGAAGTCAACGCCGCCGCCTCCGAGGACATGGCCGCCGAGGCGCTCCGGCTGGCGGGGACGGCCAGTTACGTGGACATGGCCCTCATGTTCGGCGACCTGCCCATCCGGAACTGGCGGCTGGGGGAGTGGGAGGAGGCCAGCAACCTCTCCGGCGTCCTGCTGACCGACCAGTACCTGAACCGGCAGATGGCCTGCTACCGCTGCCCCATCGCCTGTGGCCGGGAGACCCGCGCGCCCCGCTACGGCCTGGAGAAGGTGGACGGCCCCGAGTACGAGACCATCGGCGCGCTGGGGAGCATGCTGATGATTGCCGACCTGGAGGCCGTCATCTACGCCGGGCACCTCTGCAACGTGTACGGGATGGACACCATCAGCGTCGGTTGCACCATCGCCCTGGCCTGCGAACTGGCGGAGAGGGGCATCCTCACCCCCGCCGACACCGGCGGGCTGGAACTCCGCTTTGGCGACGCGGAGACCGTCCACCGGCTCATCTCCATGATGGCCCGCCGGGAGGGCTTCGGGGACGTCCTGGCGGAGGGGAGCGCGGCGCTGGCGGAACGGTTCGGCGTCCCCGACCGGGCCGTCGTCGTCAACCGGCTGGAGGTGCCGATGCACGACCCGCGCGCCTTCGTCGGGATGGCCGTCACCTACGCCCTCTCCCCGCGCGGCGCCTGCCACATGGAGGGGGACATGTACGGCGTGGACACCGGGCAGGGCCCGGCGGTGGAACTGGGCATCCTCCCCGGCGACCGCTTGGAGATGACGGAGGAGAAGGGGCGCATCGCGGCCCGCAACCAGGCCTGGCGTAACCTCTACAACGCCATGATTCTCTGCCAGTTCCAGAACCCCGGCGTGGAGCGGGTCCTGGCGGCGCTGAACGGAGCCACGGGCTGGGGCTGGGCTCCGGAGGACCTGTTGGAGGCCGGGAAACGCATCGTCACCCTGAAACGGGTGCTGAACATGCGCCGGGGGCTGACCCGCGCCGACGACCGTCTTCCAGCGCCGCTGCTGGAGCCCCTGGAGGCGGGCGGGGCGGCGGGCGTGGTGCCCGACCTGGAGGTCCTGCTGGCGGGGGCGTACGCCGAATACGGCTGGGACCCGCAGACCGGCGCGCCGACGGAGGCCGCGCTGGCCGCGGCGGGGCTGAGCGGACTCGGATGAACGCGGGTTTTGCGAAATGCTCTGAGGACGTGCCAGGCACTTTCAGAAGTGCCTGGCACGTCCCCGCGACATGGCGGGCCGCCGTGGCGACCGTCGCCAGCACGCTCCTGCTGGTGGCCGACAGTTACCACATCCTCTGGGGGGACCGGCTGCTGACCCGCACTCTGCTCTATCTGGTGGTCCCGCTGGGCATCGTCCTGCTGGTCTTCCGGGAGCACCCCGCCCGCTACGGGGTCCAGTTGGGGGACTGGCGGGCGGGCCTGCGCTGGACTCTGGGGGCCTGCGCGGGGCTGGCGGCGCTGATGGCCGTCGTGGCCCGGACCCCGTCGTTCCGGGAGTACTACGGCGCCGCCGCGTCCGGGCGGCTCTTCTGGCTGGCGGACGGGGCGGAACTGTTAGGGTGGGAGTTCTTCTTCCGGGGGTTTCTCCTATTTGCCCTCTACCGGGCCTGCGGGCCGCTGGCGCTGCTCCTGCAGGCGGTCCCGTTCACGTTGGCCCACATCGGGAAGCCGGAACTGGAGACGCTCAGTTGCATCTTCGGCGGGGCCGCCTTCGGCTACATCGCCTGGCGGACCCGCTCATTTCTGTACCCGTTCCTCATCCACTGGTTTCTGGCCTCTTTCACCGCGGTGATGGCGGGTATGGGCGGCTGACGGGGTGTCCGCCAGCGGCTTCGCCGCTGCCGCCGCAGGCCTCGGCCCGAAGGGCCTTCGGCCCGAGGGCGGCGGGGGTGGGGTGAGGAAGCCTGAATAGTTACCTGGTGAGAAGTTCCCGCAACCGCTCCGGGCCGGTGACGGGCTCCCGGCAGACGCCACTCCGGCAGAGGTAGGCCGTGGCCCGGCCCCCCACCAGGGGGCGGTCCGCCAGCAGGGGGACCGGCGTGCCCGGCGGGCCCACCGCCAGGACCTGGTGGGGCCGGTAGCCCGAAAGGACCTCTAACAGGGCCCGCGTGTCCTCCGCCTCCGGGTCCCCCACCACCGCAATCTCCCACGGGTCCGCCAGGGCGTAGTCCAGCGCGATCAGCCACTGGCCGAAGGCCAGGGGGTAGCGGGCCAGCATCATCTGGACCTCCCCCAGGCTCCGCCGGGCCTCCTCCGCCAGGCCCGCGTCGCCGGAGAGCCCCGCCAGTCGCAGGAGGACAAAGGCGGCCATGGCGTTGCCGGAGGGGACGGCGTTGTCCTGCAGGTTGCGGGGCCGGGCGATGAGGGATTCGTGGTCGTCGGCGGTGTCGTAGAAGCCCACAGGCGCGGCGAAGCGGGCCCGCATCACCGCCACCAGGTCCGCCGTTGCCCGGTACCAGTGGGGGTCAAAGGTGGCCCCGTAGAGGGCCAGCAGGCCGTCCGCCAGGTGCGCGTAGTCGTCCAGAAACCCCTCCACCCGGGCCTGCCCCTCCGCCCAGACGTGCCAGAGGCGGCCGTCGGGGCGGCGGAGGTTCTCCAGCAGAAAACGGGCGCTCTTTTCGGCCACGGCCTGGTAGTCCGCCCGCCCCAGAATCCGGGCCCCGTCGGCGAAGGCGGCCAGGGCCAGGCCGTTCCAGGAGACCAGGACCTTCTCGTCCCGCGCGGGGCGGACCCGCCGCTCCCGAACTTCCCAGAGTCGCCGCCGCAGGTCGGCCGTTGCCAGCCGCTCCTCCCACGTCCCGGCGAAGGTGAGGATGTTCCTGCCCTCAAAGTTGCCCCCGGGCGTGACGCCGTAGAGGGCCAGGAACCGGTCGGCCTGGAGCCCCAGCGCGGCCCGGATTTCCTCCACCGTCCACAGGTAGAACTTCCCCTCCTCCCCCTCGCTGTCGGCGTCCAGGGTGGCGTAGAAGCCCCCGGCGGGAGCCCCCAGTTCCCGCAGGAGGAAGTCCAGGGTCTCTTCGGCGACGGCGCGGAAGAGGGGAGCGCCCGTCACCTGAAAGGCGTGGAGGTAGACGCGGGCCAGTTGGGCGTTGTCGTAGAGCATTTTCTCAAAGTGGGGGACCAGCCAGCGGTCGTCCACAGAGTAGCGGTGAAAACCGCCGCCCAACTGGTCGTAGAGGCCGCCCCGGGCCATAGCCTCCAGGGTCTGGACAACTAAGGGGAGGGCGCGGGGGTCGCCGGCGGCGTGGCGGCGGAGAAGGAACTCCAGGGCCATGGGCTGGGGGAAACGGGGCGCGCCGCCCCAGCCGCCGTGGACGGGGTCAAATTCGGCCTGCAGGCGGCGGACGGCCTCCTCCAGCGTCGCCGGGTCCAGGTCCTCCCGGAGGGGGTACGCGGCCATTTGCCGCCGGATGGCGTCGGCAATCTGCGCGCTCCCCTCCAGAATCTCCGTCCGCCGGTCCCGCCAGGCCCCGGCGACGGCCAGCAGGACGTCCCGAAAGGCGGGCATGCCGTAGCGGGGGACGGGCGGGAAGTAGGTGCCGCCGAAGAAGGGGCGCCCGTCCGGGGTCAGGAAGACGGAGAGGGGCCAGCCCGCGCTCCCCGTGAGCATCTGGACGGCCTGGATGTAGATGGCGTCCAGGTCGGGGCGCTCCTCGCGGTCCACCTTGACGGGGACGAAGTGCTGGTTGAGGATGGCGGCGGTTTCGGGGTCCTCAAAGGACTCGTGGGCCATGACGTGGCACCAGTGACAGGCGGCGTAGCCGATGCTGAGGAAGATGGGTTTATCCTCCCGCCGGGCCTTCTCCAGCGCCTCCTCCCCCCAGGGGTACCAGTCCACCGGATTTTCGGCGTGCTGGCGCAGATAAGGGCTGGTTTCGTGAATGAGACGATTGGGCATGGGACTCCTTTGGGCCCTCACCCCCACCCCCCAACCCCCTCCCCCTCTCCCACAAGTGGGAGAGGGGGAGGGGGCAGGGGGAAGGGGTGAGGGCGAGGGCTACAGATACTCCGACTTGATCCCCCACCAGTACATATCCGCCAGCCGCTGGTGCTCCTGGCGCAGGCGGACGTAACTCTCGTAGCGGTGACGGTGGACCCGCCCCGCCTCCACCGCCGCGACCACCGCGCACCCCGGCTCCACGGTGTGGGTGCAGTCGGAGAAGCGACAGTCGGCCACGTAGGGCGCGATGTCCGGAAAATAGGCGTCCAGTTCCTCCGGGTCCACGTCAAAGAGGGCCAGGGCGCGGATGCCGGGGGTGTCGGCCACCCAGCCGCCCCGGTCCAGGGGGAAGAGTTGGCGGACGGCGGTGGTGTGGCGGCCCTCGCCGGTGGCCTCGCTCACTTCCCGGACCGCCAGCCCCAGCCCGGGCTGGATGGCGTTGAGGAGACTGCTCTTGCCCACGCCCGAGGGGCCCACCAGCGCCGAGACCCGCCCCTCCAGTTGTCGGGCCAGTTCCTCCACCCCCTCCCCCGTCTCCGCGCTGGTGTAGAGGACGGGGTAGCCGATGTCCGCGTAGATGCCGAAGAGGCGGCGGGCCTCGTCCTTCCCCACCAGGTCTATCTTGTTGGCGCAGACGACGGCGGGGATATGCTGGATTTCGGCCCCCACCAGGAGGCGGTCCAGGAGGCGCAGGTTGGGCTCCGGCTCCGCGCAGGCGAAGACGAAGACGGCCTGGTCGGGGTTGGCCAGGATGACCTGCTCCCGTTCGGCCAGGTACCCCTCCCGGTCCCAGCGGCGGGTGCCCCGGCCGCCGGGGGGCGGGGCCAGGCGGGCCAGCGCCCGCTCCCGGGGGAGCACCTCCTCAATGACGCCGGCCTTCCCCGGGACCGGCCGGATGCGCACCCGGTCCCCCACGGCGACGGGGTCGGTATCCAGCCGCCGCTTCTTCAGCCGTCCCCGCAGGTAGCAGACGAAATCCCCCTGGTCGGTGTGGACGGTGTAGAAGCCACTCTGAGCGCGGATGACGAGACCGTGGAGCATGGTGCGTGAAACGTGAAACGTGAAACGTGAAACGTGAAACGTGAAACGTGAAACGTAAGGCGTGATTCGTGAAATTCGTGTATTCGTGCCCTATTCGTGGAGGGCCACTCCCCGCAGGTTCTCCTCCACAATCCGGATGTGGGGATGGTCGGGCGGGAGGCGCTGGCGGAAGATGCGCAGCGCGCGCTCGTAGCAGGCCTTCGCCCCGGCCAGGTCGCCCATGTCCTCCAGCACCGAGCCCAGGTTGTTGACGCGGATGGCGACGTTGGGGTGGTCGGGGCCGAAGGCGGCCTCGTCTATGCGCAGCGCGCGCTCGTAGCAGGCCTTCGCCCCGGCCAGGTCGCCCAGGGCCTGCAGCACCCGGCCCAGGTTGTTGACGTCGGTGGCGACTTCGGGGTGGTCGGGGCCGAAGGCGGCCTCGTCTATGCGCAGCGCGCGCTCAAAGCAGGCCTTCGCCCCGGCCAGGTCGCCCAGGGCCCAGAGCACCGAGCCCAGGTTGTTGACGCGGATGGCGACGTTGGGGTGGTCGGGGCCGAAGGCGGCCTCGTCTATGCGCAGCGCGCGCTCGTAGCAGGCCTTCGCCCCGGCCAGGTCGCCCAGGTCCTGCAGCACCGAGCCCAGGTTGTTGACGCGGATGGCGACGTTGGGGTGGTCGGGGCCGAAGGCGGCCTCGTCTATGCGCAGCGCGCGCTCAAAGCAGGCCTTCGCCCCGGCCAGGTCGCCCAGGGCCCAGAGCACCCTGCCCAGGTTGTTGACGGCGGTGGCGACGTGGGGGTGCTCCGGCCCCAGGGCCCGCTCCCAGATGCCCAGCGCGCGCTCAAAGCAGGCCTTCGCCCCGGCCAGGTCGCCCAGGTCCTGCAGCACCAGGCCCAGGTTGTTGACGGCGGTGGCGACCTGCGGATGCTCCGGCCCCAGGGCCCGCTCCCAGATGCGCAGTGCGCGCTCGTAGCAGGCCCGGGCTTCGGCGTAGGCGGCCACATGGTACAGGTGGTAGCCCAGTTCGTTCCAGAGAAGGGCCAGGTCCGCCGCGGGTTCGGAACCGGGTCGGGCCGGGAAGAGGGGCTCCGCTTTCTCCGCCACGGCGCGCAGGTGGGGGAGGAGGGGGGCGAAGAGGTCGTAGCGGCCGGTGCGGTCTATTTCGCGGTTGGTCTCGGCGGCCAGGGAGGCCAGGGCGGAGAGGAAGGGGGCGCCGATTGGAAATCGGCCTTCCTGGGCGCTTGCGCGCCAAGCGTCGGCCTGCGCCGACGCTGGCTCCGGATGTCGGCGAAGGCCGACTCCAGGCCAAAGGCCCAGAAAGGCCGACTTTAGTCGGCGCAAGCGGCCTTCCCGGGCGCTTGCGCGCCGGGCGTCGGCCTGCGCAAAATCCGCCAGAAGCGGATGGATGGCCGGGCTCTCCGGGCTCCCTTCCAGGAGCCCCAGGCCGATCAGTTCCCCCAGCGCCTCGTCCCGCCGCACGGGGTCCTCTATCATCCGCTCCAGGATGGACTCCGGAATGGGGACGTTGGGGGCGCAGAAACCAGCCAGGAGGAACGCGCGCCGGGCGTCCGGGTCCTGCACCTGTTCCCAGGAGAGGGCGAAGGTGGCCCGAAGGCTCAGGTCGTGCTTCGTGGGGGAGGGGAGGTCAGGCCGCCAGCCCCGCATGGAGGGGTGGTCCAGGACCTGCAACAGGGCATTCAGGTAGTCGCCCACGGAGAGGCGGGGGTGGCGCTCCAGGTAGCGCCCGGCCAGTTCCAGCGCCAGGGGGAGATGGCCCAGGCGCTCCGCCAGCGCGTCCAGGTCGGCGTCGGCGGCGCGGTCGGGCGGGAGGAAGTGCCGGAGGAAGGCCCGGCTCTCTTCGGGCGTGAACTCGTCCAGGGGGAGAATCTGCAGGCCCAGATAGCGGGGCCAGTCCCGGCGGCGGGCGGTCAGGAGCAGGCGCAGGGAGGAGTGGGAGAGGCAGGCCAGGATGTCCTGCGCGGCGGCGGGGTCCTCCAGGTTGTCCAGGATGAGCAGGCGCGGCCCTTCGGCCTGCCAGGCCTGCAGCGTGCGGGCCACCTGGTCGGGGAGTTTGTCGGGCCAGGGTTCCAGGCCCATACGGGCGCCGTTCCGGGCAATCTGCTCGTCCAGGAGCGCCGGGTTGCTCAGGTCCAGCCAGTGGACGGAGCGGAAGCGGTAGCCGTAGCGGTAGGCGAACTCCACGGCCAGTTGGGTCTTGCCCACGCCGCCCATGCCGGTGATGGCCTGGGTGATGAGGGCCCTCACCCCCTCCCCCGGCCCCTCCCCCTCTCCCACAGGGTGGGCGAGGGGGAGGGGGGATTGGGCCCTCACCCCACCCCCGCCGCCTTCGGCGGCACCCCCTCCCCTCTCCCGCTTGCGGGAGAGGGGAGGGGGCTGGGGGGAGGGGTGAGGGCCACATAGCACCCCCTCCAACTGTCGCAGGTCCTCCTCCCGGCCGGTGAACAGGCGGTTGCGGGGGAAGGGGATGTAGGAACCGGGGGGCAGGTCGCCGGGGAGGGTCACCTGCGGGCGCAGTCGGGCCGCCTGGGAGGGCCCCAGGGTCACGGTGTTCCCGTAGCCGATGATGAAAACGGAGTGGGAAACGTCCCCCTGAACGGTCACCCGGCCCCGGAGGATGGCCTGGCCCAGCGCGGCGGTCTCCTCCGGCTGCAATGCTTCCCCCCGCCCCAGCCGCCGGAGAATCTCCGCCAGCATCGCCGTCTGCTCCCGCTGCTCCCGGCGGAGGTCCTGGACGGTGTGGGCGATGATGGGCAGAGCGAAGTCCTTCAGGGTGGAGACGGCGCGCAGGAGGGCGTCGGTGTAGAGCCGCGCGGCGATGCCGATCTGGGCGGGGGTGAGGACCCGGCCCAGATCGCGCGTCAGGGACTCCTGCAGGGCCCGCTCCACGCCGGAGGAGTCCAGCGCGCCGGGCAGGTCGGCCAGCGCGGCTTGGACGGCGGGGAGGTCGGCAAAGCGCAGGGTCAGCGCGCCGCGCAGGGCCGGGTCGGTGCAGTTTTCCTGGACGTACTCCTCGGCGCGCCGGGCGGCCTGCAGCAACTGGTCCGCGACCTGGGGGGCGCGCAGCCATTCATCCAGGCCGCGCTGCAGTTCCTCACCGCCGATCTCCGCCAGCGTGTCCCCGGCGGCCTCCATAAACTCCTCCCCCAGCCAGGTCCGGGCCTGGTGCCGGAGGAGAGCCACCAGCAGGCGAATCAAATGTCGGGGCAATTCCGTGCCCATATCTCACGCCTCACGCTTCACGTTTCACGTTTCACGCTTCACGCTTCACGTTTCACGCTTCACGTTTCACGTTTCACGCTTCACGTTTCACGCCTCCCCCGCTCCCCCCCTCTGCTCCTCCGCTCCCCTGCTCCCTGCTACGGCGTCGGCGTTCCCTCCGCCTGGCGGCAGAGGCGGATGCCCTCCTGGGCGTTGACATCGTTGGGGTCTATCTGGAGCGCGGCGTCAAAGAGGGGGTAGGCCCGCTCGCACTGGGCCATATAGAAGTAGCAGAGGCCCAGGGTGTAATAGTACTCAATACGGGGGCCCCGGACCGGCTCCGCCTTCAACGTGACCGTCACCGTGCCGTCGGACGCCACCCACAGGGGGCCGGTGTTCAGGGGGGTGTCGGCCAGGGTGCGCAGGCCGCTGAACCAGCCCACGTAGACCTGACCGGCGGGCGGGTCGGGCATCCGTTCCAGCGACACCGTGGCCTCCCCGGTCACCGCGTTCAGGGTGGCCCGGCCGCGCGCGGCGGCCCAGGCGCCGGTCCGGTCGGTCGGCGCCAGGTCGGCGGAGAGGTGGACCATCGCGTTGTCGGTCGGGCGCAGCCGCCCCTCCAGGATTTTGCGGGCGAGGGTCGGGTAGGTGTACGCGTTCTGGACGGGCTCCACCGTCACGTAGAAACCGCGCGTGGCCCGGCGGGAGGCCCGGTAGGCCATTTCTATCGCCTTCTCAAAGTTGGGGATGGCCGATTCGTAGTTGCGCTGGGTCCAGTAGACGGTCGCCAGACGGCCGTAGGCGGGGGCGTACTCCGGGTCGGCCTGGATGGCCTGTTCCAGGTACCGCCGGGCCTCCTGGTACTCCTCAATGGCGTAGTAGGCCCACCCCAGTTGGGCCAGCGCGTCGGCCCGGTACGGCGCCAGTTCCACCGCCTGGCGGTAGGCGGCGATGGCGCCGGACGGGTTCACCAGCGCCTGCTGGTTCCGTCCGATGTCCAGATAGAGGTACGCCAGTTTGGGGTGAATTTCCAGCGCTTTCTGGTAGGCCTCAATGGCCCCGCTGTAGTTGCCCATGATCTCCAGCGCGTATCCGTAGGCCCGCCACCCCTCCACGTTGCGGGGGTCCAGTTTCTGGGCCGTCCGGGCGGCCTCCAGCGCGGCGTTCCACTGCCCGCTGTCCATGTACGTCTCGGAGAGGGCGGCGTAGGCCCCGGCATCGGCGGGGTCCAGGCCGATGGCCCGGTCGCAGGCGTCCAGCGCGTCGTCTATCCACCCCACCCAGTCGTAGGCCAGGCAGAGGGCGGCCCAGGCAGGGGCGGAGTTCGGGTCTATCGCCACCGCCTGCTCCCCGTACCGGACCGCCTCCAGCGGTTTGCCGTCCAGCACCAGGAAGCGGACCAGGGGTGCGTAGAGGGAGACGTCGTTGGGGAAAATCTGGATGGCGCGCTGGTAGGTCGCGATGGCATTCCGCAGGTCCCCGTCCCAGTAGTACCCGTCCGCCTCTATCTGGTAGGACTGGGGGGAACGGGTGGGGGTCGGGGTGGGCACGATGGTGACCTCCACCTCCTGCGGCTGGACCCGGAAATAGACGTATCCGGCGGCCCCGATGAGCAGGAGCAGGAGGAGAACCCGCCAGGGATTGGATCGTTTCCGTCGTCGTCGGCTCAGGTACATGGTCGCTTATCGCTGATCGCTGATCGCTGATCGCCAATCGCTGATCGCCTATCGCTAATCGCTGATCGCTAATCGCTGATCGCTGATCGCTTTCCACACATTGCCACCAACAGGTATACCCTGATCCCGCGATATGCGATATGCGATATGCGATACGCGATACGCGCATAAGTATGCCATTGATTGGGAAAATTGTCCAGAGGAAGCAGGCTTGTAGGACAACTGCTCGCAGTTGTCCTACAAGCCCCGGTTGCTCCCTCCCCGCATCGGGGGTATAATTCCCCCTGGGAGGAACCGATGCTGGTGCGAGACCGGATGACCCCGAACCCGATCACCCTGCGCCCCGGCAGCGACCCGCTGGCCGGGCTGGCCATCTGCAAGAGCGGCGGCTTCTGCCACCTGCCGGTGGTGGACGAGGCCGGCCGTCTGGTGGGGATGGTCACCGAGGACGAACTGAAGCATTTCCTGGCGACCGCGCCCTCTCCGGGCGTCCTCCAGCGGCAACACCGGGTGGAGCAGGTGATGAGGTCCCCGGTCGTCTCCGTGCCGCCCGATTACCCCCTGGAGGAGGCCGCCCGGCTGATGATTCGCCACAACCTCAGCGGGTTGCCGGTGACGGATGAGACGGGCCGCCTGGTCGGCATCATCACCCGATCCGACATCTTCGCCCAGTTCGCCGAAGCACTGGGCGCCGACACCGCGGCCATCCGGGTCACCGTCCGGGTGCCCAACCGGCCCGGGGAACTGGCGAAACTGGCCGGGCGCATCGCCCAGGCGGGCGGCAACATCTGCTCCGTGGTCTCCCACTCTCCGGGGACCACCGGCCAGATGGACTTGACGCTGCGGGTGGAGGGGGTGGACCGCCAGGCACTGCTGGCGGCCATCCAGGCCGACCCGGAGGTGGAAGTCCGCCACGTCTGGGAGCGGGAGGTGGAGGGGCAATGAGACGCCTGCCCGGGTGGGCCTGCGGGCTGGCCCTGGCCCTGGTGCTGGCGGCCTGCTCACCGGCGGGGAACGGCGGCGGCGCGCCCGACGGCGACAGCGCCTCCCCGGTCCAGGCGACGCCCCCGCCCCAGTCCCTGCTGATCCCCGGGGAGAGCGCCGAGGGGACGCTGGAGGCCGGGGAGACGGACCGCTGGGTCTTCGCGGCGGCCGGAGGGGACATGGGTACGCCGAATCTGGCCACCGTGGAGGTCTGGTTTCGCCCCAGCACCGCCTCCGGCCCGGAGGCGTCCCTGCGGGTCACCCTGGTCGGGCCGGACGGCGCGACGCTGACGGAGCAGGAGGGCACGGTCACCCTGCCGCCGTACATCGTGGAGCAGGAACTCCCCCGGACCGGCTCGTATCTCCTGCGGCTGGACGCGCTTTCGGGCACGCCGGGCCGCTACACCCTGCTGGTCACGCTATCCCAGGAGCGCTACCTGACCCGGCCGGAGGTCTACAGCGGCGGGCCACCGGCGGGCTGGCCGCTGGACGAACTCCCCACCGGCAGTTCCGGGTTCGCCTGGCCGGCGCCCCGGCGGGCCATCTCGGGCTGGTACTTTCACGACCCGTCCAACCCCCGCCACATCGGGCTGGACATTGCGGCCGCGCTCCACGACCCCATCTTCGCCACGGCCGACGGGGTGGTCTCTTTTGCGGACGTGTCCGGCGGCTACGGCAACCTGGTCGTCATAGACCACGCCGACGGCTGGCAGTCCTGGTACGCCCACCTCTCGGCCTTCTCGGTCGTGGTCGGTCAGCAGGTGCGGCAGGGGGAAATCATCGGCGCGGCCGGGAGCACGGGCCGCTCCACCGGCCCCCACCTGCACTTTGAACTTCGCCACAACGGGGTACCGGTAGACCCCCTGGTCTACCTGCACTGAGGTCTCACCCCACCCCCACCCCCCCTCCCCTCTCCCGCCGTGCGGGAGAGGGGAGGGGCCAGGGGAGGGGTGAGGGCACAGTGGTCTGTCGTCTATCGTCCATCGTCCATGTACTGGATTCGCCAGCGGGACTATCTGCTGAAAATCAGCCGCGCGCTCACGGCCCAACTGGACCTGGATGCCGTCCTGGCCGAAGTGCTGAAGGCGGCCATGGAGATGCTGGGCGGGCAGGCGGCCCTCATCGCCGTCCGGGAACCGGACGGGCGGTTCACCATCCGCGCCGCGCGCGGCTTCCCCGCCCGGCTCCAGGAGTACTTCTCCCTCCTGCTCATGGACATTCCCAACCAGGTGGACCCGTTTCTCTTCCAGATTCCCAACCTGGAAGCGAAACTGGCGGAGATTGCCCTGCGGACGGGCCTGCCCTTCAGCCAGGTCATCGCCCTGCCGATGCGCATCGGGCAGGAACTGATCGGCGTCCTCTACGTCATCCGGGCCTACGGCGCGGCCTTCACGCTGGACGACCGGCAGGTCCTGGCCAGTTTCGCCGACCAGGCCGCCATCGCCGTCCACAACGCTCAGTTGTACCAGCGGCTGGCCCAGGAGAAACGGCGTCTGGACGCCATCCTGGAGCACAGCGCCGACGGGGTGATGATCCTGGACCCCGGCCAGCGCATCACCGTCTTCAACCGCGCGCTGGCGGAGATGACCGGCTGGTCGGCGGCGGAGGCCATCGGCCGCCACCACGACGAGGTCATCGTCTGGGCGCGGCGGGATACGGACATGGACCTGAGCCGGGCCACCGCGGGCGGCTGGCCCCTGGCCCAGTCCCGGGGGAAGGCCGTCCTCTACGTGGAGGGCGACCTGCGCCGCCGCACCGGCGGCGTCCTCAGCGTGGGCATCACCTACGCCCCCCTCCTGGACCGGGAGGGGAAACTGGTCAACATCATCGCCAACGTGCGGGACATCACCCGCTTCCGGGAGGCGGACCGGCTCAAGTCCACCTTCGTCTCCGTCGTCTCCCATGAACTGAAGACGCCCGTGGCGACGATTCTGGGCTACGCGGAGACCCTGGCCCGCCCGGACGCTCAGTGGGACCCGGAGACGGTCCGGGAACTGGCCGGGGTCATCCAGGAGGAGGCCCGGCGGCTGGACCGTCTGATCACCGACCTGCTGGACGCGTCCCGCATCCAGGCCCGGGCGCTGCCGCTGAAGCAGGAGGAGGTGGACCTGGAGGTGCTGGCCCGTCGGGTCGCCCAGCGGTTCCAGCCCCAGACCGACCGCCACGACATCGCCGTCCGCTTCCCGCCGGACTTCCCCACCGTCCAGGGGGACCCGATGCGCCTGGAGCAGGTGCTGAACAACCTGGTCTCCAACGCCATCAAGTACTCGCCGGAGGGGGGGCGCATCCGCATCCGGGGGGAAGTCCGGCCCGAGGAGGTCATCATCTCGGTGAGCGACGAGGGCATCGGCATCCCGGCGACCGAACAGGGGCGCATCTTTGACCCCTTCTACCGGGTGGACGAGGCGCCCGTCCGACAGGCGGGCGGCGTGGGCCTGGGCCTCTACCTGGCCCGGGCCATCGTGGAGGCGCACGGAGGCCGCATCTGGGTGGAGAGCGAGCCGGGGAAAGGTGCCACCTTCTCCTTCAGCCTTCCCCGCCCCCGCGCCGACCACCTCCCGGTGCCGGTATAACAACCGCCCTCCCCGTCTCCCTGTTTCCTTGTCTACTTGCATCCTTGTATCCTGTTTACCCTAAGGAGGAAAATGGCACAACAACAACTTCTGGCCCGACTGACCTGTCCCAACTGCCGGACATCCTTCGCCATCCCGGTGGAGCAGGTCCTGGATGTGGAAATGGACCCGTCGGCCAAAGCCCGACTGCTGGCGGGTCAGGTCAACCTGGCCGTCTGCCCCACGTGTGGGTTCGCCAGCATCCTGGAGATTCCCTTCATCTACCACGACCCGCGCAAGGAACTGGCGCTGGTCTACATGCCCATGGCCGCCGGACGGACCGACATGGAGCGGCAGCAGGCCATCGGCGCCCTCTCCCGCGCGGTCATGAGCACCCTTCCCCAGGACCAGCGGAAGAGTTACCTGCTCTCCCCTCAGGTCTTCCTCTCCTACGAGAGTCTGGTCAACCGGGTGCTGGAGGCCGACGGCGTCACGCAGGAGATGATCCAGGCCCAGCGGGACCGGGCGGACCTCCTGAAGCGACTGCTGGAGGCATCCACGCCCGAGGAGCGCATGGCGCTGATTCAGGAAAACGAGGCGATGCTGGACGAGAGTTTCTTCCGCATCCTCTCCCTGAACCTGGAGCAGGCCGACGCGCTGGGGCGGGGGGAGGCGTTTCAGCGCCTGATGGAGGTGCGCGCGCTGCTCCTGGAGCAGACGGCCGTGGGCCGCAAACTGGCCGCCCGCTCCCGCGCCCTTCAGGCCCTGCAGGCCGACCCCACCCGGGAGAAACTGCTGGACCTGCTGGTGGAGACCGAAGACCCGGCGACCCGTGCGGTCCTGGTCACCTTCGGGCAGCCGCTGGTGGACTACCTGTTCTTCCAGAAACTGACCCGTCGTATAGAGAGCGAGACCGACGAGGAGAAGCGGAAGCGCCTGGAGGCCCTGCGGGAAGAGGTGATGGGGATTCGGGAGCAGATTCGGGCGCAGGCCCGGGAGGAAGTGCAGGCCAAACTGCGCCTGCTGCGGGACCTGCTGACCTCGGAGCAGCCGGAACTCCTGGCCCGCCGTCGGCTGGTGGAGATGGACGACCTCTTCCTGAACGTCCTGGCTTCGGAGATAGAGAACGCCCAGCAGGCCGGCGACCAGGAGACCCTCTCCCGCCTGCAGGAGGTCTGGCGGCTGGTGATGCAGATTCTCCAGGAGCAGGTGCCCCCCGAACTGCTCCTGATGACCCAACTGATGGAAGCCCCGGACGAGGAGACGATGCGGCAGGTTCTGGAGGCGAACTCGCAGATGCTCACCGGGGAGTTCCTGGAACTTCTGGAGCGGATGGAGCAGGACTTTCGGGCGCGGGGGGAGGAGGAGGTCGCGCAGAAGGCGGCCCGCGCTCTGGAACTGGCCCGGACCATGGTGCCGGCGCGGCCGGAGGAGAAGCGCCCCCCGCAGCGCCCCAGCGGGTTGGTGATGGTCAGGGGGTAGGATTTGCGGCGGGCGGCTTCGCCGCCCGCCGCAGAACTCCGCATTGATGTAGCGCAGGCCACGAATGTTCTTGCTATTCTACGGAACTTTGTCAGCCTGTATGCAGGCCTGGCGGCCTGCGCTACAGGGGCATGCCTTGCTGTGTCTTTGATGGCGCTTGCCCGGAGGCTCCCTGGTAGGTGGTTACTGAAAATTGGGCGCGCTACAGCGATCGCGAACGCTTTGAGATACTGGGTATCGCGGCAGCGCGCATCCTGGAGCCGATTCAAGCACGGGGGATCACGCCAGAGGAAATTGCCACCCATCGCCTCTCACCGTTTTGGGAACAGATATTGCAGGAGCAAGCGATCGCGATTGCCTGACCACCCTCACGTTTCACGTTTCACGTTTCACGCTTCACGTTTCACGTTTCACGTTTCACGCTTCACGTTTCACGTTTCACGCCTCACGAGGAGGAACCATGATCGGCGCCGAACTTCTCGTCCGTTGCCTCATTCAGGAAAATGTCCGCTACATCTTTGGCATCCCCGGCGGCCAACTCTGCCCCATCCTGGACGCCGTCCGCCGCCTGGGGCCGTCGGCGGGCATGGAGTTCGTCATGACCCGCCACGAGCAGGCCGCCGCGCACATGGCCGACGCCTACGCCCGCGTCAGCGGCGAGCCGGGCGTCTGCATGGGCACCGTCGGGCCGGGCGTCGCTGACCTGGTCCCGGGGGTCTACGCCGCCTGGGCCGACTCCATCCCCCTCATCGTCCTGGGCGCCCAGAACCAGACCTGGAAGAGTTACCCCGAACGGGGCTCCATGCAGTCCCTCAACCAGGTGGACCTCCTGGCCCCCATCACCAAATGGCGCGCCCGCGTCACCCACTGGCAGCGCATCCCCGAACTGGTCCAGCGGGCCTTCCGCGTCGCCCTCTCCGGACGCCCCGGCCCCGTCTACCTGGACCTGCACGTGGATGTCCTTCTGGAGCGGGTGGACGAATCGGCCCTCACCTACCACCCCTGGCCGCCCCAGCGATACCGGGCCCTGGAGCGCCCCGTGGCACCGGCCCACCTCATAGAGGAGGCCGCGCGGATGCTGGTTTCGGCGGAGCGGCCCCTCATCCACCCCGGCGGCGGTGTCCTTCGCTCCGGCGCGTGGGACGAGGTGCGGGAACTGGCGGAGTACCTCTCCGCGCCCGTCACCACCTCTATGGGAGCCAGCGGCGTCCTCCCCGAAGACCACCCCCTCTGCCTCATCCCCGGCGGCTACGGCGCGCTGGGCGCGCAGAACGAGGCCGACGTGGTGCTCCTGGTCGGCGGACGGCTGGGGGACGTGGACTTCTGGGGACAGCCGCCCATGTGGGGCGAGCCCGACGTCCAGAAATTCATCCAGATAGACATTGAGCCGGAGAACATCGCCCTCAACCGCCCCGTGGACCTGGCGCTGGTGGGGGACGCGAAGGCCACCCTGCGCGCGCTGATAGAGGCGGTCCGGCGGCTGACCCCGCCCATCCCGGAGCGGCCCCGGATAGAGGACTACCGGGCCGCCCAGCAGGCCTGGCTGGCCAACTTTGAACAGCAGGCCGACTCCGACGGGAAACCCATCCACCCCCTGCGGCTGGTCCGGGACGTCCGTGCCTTCTTCCCACGAGAGGCCATCGTTATTGTGGACGGCGGGAACACCACCGTCTGGGCCCACTACCTGAACCGGGTCTACGCTCCCCGGTCGTTCCTCTGGGCGGCGGACTCCGGGCATCTGGGGACGGGGCTCCCCTACGCCATCGGGGCCAAACTGGCCGCGCCGGACCGGCCCGTCTACGCCATCTGCGGCGACGGCGCCTTCGCCCTGAACATGCAGGAACTGGAGACGGCCGCGCGGCTGAAGGTCCCCGTCGTCATCGTCATCGCCAACGACCGGCAGTGGGGGATGATCAAGGCCTCGCAGATGGCCAACTACGACGCGCGCTACATCGGCGTGGACTTCACCGACATCCGCTACGACGAAATCGCGCGCGCCTGCAACTGCTGGGGGGAACGGGTGGAGGACCCGAAGGGGATCATTCCGGCCCTGGAGCGGGCCGTGGCGTCGGGCAAGCCTGCAGTGCTGGACGTCCTCGTGGACCAATGGGCCAACCTGCTCCCGCCTGACCTGGAGAACCTGGCCGCGGTCTGGATGGAAGGGTGCGAGTTGCCGGAATAGCACCTCACCCCACCCCCTGCCCCCCTCCCCTCTCCTGACCTTCGGTCAGGAGAGGGGAGGGGGTGGCGGCAGAGCCGCCGGGGGTGGGGTGAGGCCATCTTACCGCACCCACTGGATATACAGCCCCTGCCCCACCGAGAACGGCGTCAGGCAGAGAGGTTCCCCGTCCTGGACGACGGTGGCTTGCCCGCTCCGGACGCTCGTCACCCAGACCCGGTTCGTCGTCGGGTCCAGCGCGATCCCTTCCAGCGGGTACGGCGGCAGGTCCAGCGGCACCGGCGTCGGCGTGCCCATCGCCCAGACCGGGATGAGCAATACCTGGTTCTGCCCGCCGTCCTCCTCCGACGTGACCGTCCACAGGTGACCGTAGGTGCCAGCGCCGGGGTTGACGGCAATCACCCGCAGCGGCACCCGCGAGCCATCGCCCCGGTGGACGTCCATCGCCCCGACAATGGTATCCGTCTCCCCGTCTATCAGCGCGATGCGGCCCTGGGAGATGCCGGTGACGTAGACCCGGTTGCGCGTCGCGTCCACCGCCACGCCGTAGGCGTCCAGCAGCAGGAGGTCGGTGCGCCCCGACCCGGCCTGAATCGTCCGGGTCTGGTGAGTGGCGCCGTCTATCACCACAACGCCCCGATAGGGCGCATGGTCCGCCACGTAGATTTTGTTGGTGGCGGTATTGACGGCGATATGCGCGGGCTCGCCGAAGCCGGTGAGGGTGGCGACCAGCGTCATGCTCCCTGCGTCGTAGACCCCCACGGTCCCGCTGAGAAAGTTGCTGACGTAGACGCGGCCGTTCCGGGGATTGTAGACCGCTGAGTGCGGTGAGCCGCCCGCCGGAAGGGTCGCCAGTACCCCGTAAGTGTTGCCGTTCAACACCCAGACATGCCCTGGCCCCCCGTCCCGCGTCGTCACCCAGATACGGTTGCGGTCCGGGTCGTAGGCGATGCCGTGCGTCGCGGTGAGGGCGCGGACGTCGGTGATGACAGTGTGGTTGACCATGTTGATCACCCGCACGCCCCGGTCATGGGCGATGAAGGCCCGACGGCCTGCCGGGTCTATCGCCACCCCATAGGGGGATGGCCCGGCGGCCACGGTCGCCACCCACTGCGGCGCGCAGAAGGACGGCGGCGGTGACGGCGGCTGTTCCTCTTCACCGCAGACCGGCTCCCCGTCCTGCGCAACGGTGACCTGTCCGTTCCGGGCGCTCGTCACCCAGACCCGGTTTGTGGACGGGTCCAGCGCGATCCCGTCCAGCGGGTCCGACGGCAGGTCCAGTGGCACCGGCGTCGGCGTGCCCATTGGTGAGACCGGGATGAGCAACACCCGATTCGGCTCCCCGTCCTCTTCGGACGTGACCACCCAAAGGTGGCCGTAGGCGCCGACGTCGGGGTTGACGGCGATCACCCGCAGCCACATGTGGGAACCGTTCTCCCGATAGAAGTTCATCGCCCCGACAATGGTATCCGTGGCGCCGTCTATCAGGGCGATGCGGCCCTGGGAGATGCCGGTGACGTAAATGCGGTTGCGCGTCGCGTCCACCGTCACGCCGTAAGCATCCAGCAGGACCAGCCCCGGGTTGGTGGACTGGATGGAGTGCCAGGCGTGGGTGTCGCCGTTAATCACCGCCACGCCCTTGAAGACCCCGTGGTCCGCCACGTAGATTTTGTTGGTGACGGTGTTCACGGCGATGTGCGCGGGCTCGCTGAAGCCGGTCAGCGTGGTGAGCAGTCTCGGAGTCACGGCATCGTAGACGCCCACCGTCCCGCTGACGAAGTTGCTGACGTACACGCGGTCGGTGTTCGGGTTGTAGGCCACCGAGTGCACGCCGTTGCCCGCCGGGAGCGTCGCCCGCAGCGCGTACGTGCCCCCGTCCAGCACCCGCACGCGCCCCGGAATGGCGTCCCGCGTCGCCACCCAGATGCGGTTGTGCTCCGGGTCGTAGGCGATGCCGAAGGCGTAGGGTACGGAGCGGACGTCGGTAATCACGCTGTGGGAGACGGTGTCTATCACCCGCACGCCCTGCTGGTGGGCGATGAAGGCCCGGTGGCCCGCCGGGTCTATCGCCACGGCGGAGGGGTACGGCCCGGCATCCAGCGTGGCGACCAACCGGGGCGCGCAGAAGGGCGCGGGTGGGAACGACCGCATCACCACCGGCAGATAGACCGGCCCGACGGCGACGAACCGAATCGTCGCGGTGCCGGAGACGCTGTCGGCGGTACCTGTCACGGTCACCGTCCCGGTGACGGTGGAGGTGACCCGCGTCTGGGCGACCCCGCCCCGGGTCGTGTCGGTGACCGGCGCGACCGTCGCCGGAGGACTGGCCGCGAAGGTGACCACCGTCCCGTTCTGCACCGGGTTCCCGAAGCAGTCGCTGACGGCGGCGCGGACCTCTGCGGAAGTACCCACGCGCGCCATCGCGGGGGCAGAGAGGGTCACCGAACAGGGCAGGCCCGGCTCCACCGTCAGCGCGCGCATGGCCGTGCTCATGCAGCCGGTGGCGGCGATGGCGGTCACGCTGGCGGCAAAGCCGCCCGTGCGGGTGTAGATGTGGGTGGTGGAGGGGACGAACGTATGGGCAGTGTAACCGTCCCCAAAATCCCAGAGCCACTGCTGTCCGCCAGTGCCAATGTCCCAGAGTGTAGTGGAAATACCCACCCGCGTCGGGCTGGGGACGATGAGGAGGTTCGGCGAGGGGAGCGGGTGGACTGTCACCGTGCCGGTGGCCACGTCGGTGCCGCAGGGGCCGGTGGCGGTCAGAATGGCGGTGTAGGTGCCGGGGTTGGCGTAGAGGTGGGTCGGGCTGGTCTCAGTGACGACCGGCGACCCGTCCCCGAAATTCCACTGGTACGCGGTCGCGTTCTGGCTGAGGTTATAGAACCCCACCAGGCGGCCGTGGCAGACGGGGGCGGTGTGGGTGAAGGCCGCGGTGGTGCGGACGACGGCCAGGCCGTGCTCCCAGAGGGGCACGTTGGGCACGACCTCCGGGCTGGCGAAGCGGTAGGTGGTGGTCAGCCGGGCCCCGTCCGGTGTCTCCGGCGCGACGGTCACCGCGAAGGTGCGGGTGACCGCGTTGCCGCCCGCCGCCGCCAGAGTCGTCGGGACCGTCCAGGTGACGGTCGGGGAGACCCAGATGCCGCCGTCGGAAACCGTCTCCGGGACCACCGTCAGCGCGGGGGGCATCTGCCCGGTCAGGGTGAAGGGGACGCTGGTGGATACGCCGCCGGGGTTGGTGACGGTGAGGGTGTAGGTGACCCGCGCGCCCGCGCAAACTGGTGCGGCCGTGCCGACCGCCAGCCCGAAGTCCGGCGCCCGGATGATGGTGGTGACCGGCGCGGTCTCGCAGAAAGCGCGCGGCGTCCCGTCCACCGTCCCGCTGAAACAGTAGGCCGCGTTGACGATGGCGGTGCGGTCCTGGAAGGGCGGAGTGAATAGGGCATTGTAAGTCCCGATCAGGGACGGAGTGTCTGACAGGGTGCGTTTGGACGTATAGGTGACCGCCGTACTGCCCGCCACCAGGGTGGCCGCCCAGTCAGGGCCGGTGGTCCCGCTCTCCAGCACACCGCCAGGCGGGAGGTCATCGGTGATGACGGCCCCGGCCGCGATGGTGCGGTTCTGCGGGTTCTGGAGGGTGAGGGTGTAGGGGATGCGGATGGGATTAGGCCAGTTCTGGTAGAGGACGGCGGGGGCAGATTTGGTGAGGGTGATCCCGGCAGCGGCGTTCTGGAGGGAGACGGGCGGAGGGCCGGCGGCCGAAGGCGGCCCCAGGGCCAGGAAACAGAGGAGAAGCAAGAACACTCCGGTCAGTCCTGCCGTTGTGGGTTTCCAGAGGCCATTTCCCTTCATCGGAGCCCTCCTTTCGCGTGTGTCCCAATTTCGTCGGGCCTGGCCGCTTTGCAGGACAACTGCTCGCAGTTGTCCTACAATTAGGAGACCCCCTTTTTCGTCCCTGTTGCCAAAACGACCTTTCCATGTTATCTTATACACCAGTTCGGCCCGATGGGCATTGCACATCGGTTACAGTTCGGTAACGAATGCACGAAAAACACGAAAGGCGCGAAAGGCGCGAAAAATACCACAAGCCTTCGTGTTCCTTTGTGTCCTTCGTGGTTATATTAGATTAAGGAGGTCTGATGGCGAAAAGGCGGATGATGCCCGGCGGGTTGGGTGCGCCCGGCGACATGTGGCGCCGGTTGCAGACCCTGCAGGAAGACCTGATGAAGGCCCAGGAGGAGATCGCGGCGATGACGGTCACCGCCACGGCCGGCGGCGGAGCGGTCACCGCCGTCATCTCCGGCGACCGTCGCCTGAAATCGCTGCAGATTCAGCCCGATGTGGTGGACCCCAACGACGTGGAGATGCTCCAGGACCTCATCGTGGCCGCCGTCAACCAGGGGCTGGAGCGGGCGGAGAAGGTCGCCGCCGAACGGATGAGCGCGGTGACCGGCGGCCTGGGGCTGGATTTGGGGTTGTAGCGGAAGATTAATGCGTATGGGGCTTCACAACCCGAGCCCGACGCTTTAGCGTCGGGCTGGAAGAGGTTCCGGACATGTCTGCCCTTCCACCCTCGGTACTCCGGCTGATAGAGGCCTTCTCCGAACTCCCCGGCATCGGGCCCAAGACGGCCTCGCGCCTTACCTTTTTCCTGCTACGGGGGGAGTCGGACCTGGCGCTGCGGCTGGCGCAGGCCCTGCAGAACCTCAAGGCGCAGACGCGCCTCTGCTCCGTCTGCTACAACATCACCGAGCAGGACCCCTGCCCCATCTGCAGCGACCCCACGCGCGACCGGGCGACCATCTGCGTGGTGGAGGAGCCGCTGGACGTGGTGGCGATTGAGCGGACGGAGCACTACCGGGGGCTGTATCACGTCCTCCACGGGGCGCTGGCCCCGATGGAGGGGGTGTTCGCGGAGAACCTGCGGATTGCCGAGTTGCTGCAGCGGGTGGAGAGCGGGGAAGTGCGCGAGGTCATCCTGGCGACGAACCCCACCAGCGAAGGGGACTACACGGCCGCCTACCTGGTGGCCAAACTCCGTCCCCTGGGGGTCCGGGTGACCCGCCTGGGGCGAGGGCTGCCCGTGGGCGGCGACCTGGAGTACGCCGATCAGGTCACGCTGACCAATGCCCTGGAAGGGCGGCGCGAGTTATGACGACGGACGACGGACGACGGACGACAGACGACGGACGACAGACCACAGACGACAGACCACTGACGGCTGACGGCTGACCGCTATCGGCTGACGGCTGACGGCTAACGGCTCAACCGTGTCGGGAACCCGCTGGCGCATTACCTATACCGTAGATGGCCCCCTGCGCTACGTCTCCCACCTGGAGCAGGTGCGGGTGTGGGAACGAGCCATCCGGCGGGCGGGCCTGCCCCTGGCCTACAGCGGCGGCTTCACCCCTCACCCCCGCCTTCAGGTTGCCGCGCCGCTGCCCCTGGGCTTCGCATCGGAGGCGGAGTGGCTGGACCTCTGGCTGGAGCAACCGGTGGAGCCAGAGCGCATCGTCCAGGCCCTGACCCTTACCCTCCCCGAAGGATTGGCGATCCGGAGCATAGAAGAGGTTCCCCTGGGTGCTCCGCCCCTCCCCGCGCAGGTGGTGGCGGCCGGGTACGCGGTGACGGTGGAGACAACGGTTCCGGCGGATGAAATCCGGCGACGGATAGAGGGCCTGCTGGCGGCGGAGACCATCCCCCGGGAGCGCCGGGGCCGTCCCTACGACCTGCGTCCTCTGATCCTGGACCTCCAACTGGAGGAGGCCCGTGCGGGTGAGTGCGTGCTGACGATGCTCCTTTCGGCCCGCGAGGGCGCTACGGGCCGTCCGGAGGAGGTGCTGGACGCGCTGGGGCTGGCGGATGGCTTCTTCCGGGTCACCCGACGGGGCATCGTTGTTCAAGAAAATCTCACACAAAGACACAAAGACACAGAGATATAATTTATATTTTCTTTGTGCCTTTGTGTCTTTGTGTGAGGAAACATCCTCTGCGCCGAGACCCAATCCGGCCAGCAGTGCCTGCCACGATGCCCCACCCAGACGGCTGCCCAGGTGGCTGGCCCAGATGTTGGCCGTGATGCCAATGGCGGCCAGCGCAGTCAGCGCGGCGAAGGTCAGCGGGTCAATGGTGGCGAACCGCTCGGCGATTGCATAGACCAGCGCGGCCAGCCAGATGAGTTCTACCCCTGGCAGGACGGGGACCAGCGTCCCGACCAGCCCCACCACCATAACGCCCAGCGTCAGCCAGAAGGCCCACTCCGGCAGGGGCATTTCCGCTCCTTTCTGAACCGAAAACCCTCCCGCAGGTCCCGAAGCCTGCGGGAGGGTGATGTGGTCTGGTGAGCCGTGCAGGATTTGAACCTGCGGCCAAGGGCTTAAAAGGCCCCTGCTCTACCTGACTGAGCTAACGGCCCCCGTCCATTGGAGAGTATAACACGGGTGGAGGGGATTGTCAAATGGAACTCGGGATTTTGCGGCGGGCGGCTTTGCCGCCCGCCGCAAAATCCTTTCCCTCAATTGACACAACCGGAACATCTGCATATAATCGCTATTGACCGTCGGTACCGTCGTCTGTGGTCTGTTGTCCATCGTCTATCCTGGAGGCCCTATGCCCCCTCTGCAGATGACCGTCAACGGCCAGGCGGTGAGCCTGGATGTGCCCGAAGGCCGTACCCTCGCCGACGTCCTCCGCTACGACCTGGGCCTCACCGGCACCAAAATCGGCTGCGGTGAAGGGACCTGCGGCGCGTGCACCGTTCTGTTGGACGGCAAGCCCGTCCGCTCGTGCCGCTTCCCGGCCCTGAAAGCCCAGGGCGCCCAGGTCCTCACCATTGAGGGACTGGCGCGGGAGGGACAACTGCATCCCCTGCAGGAGGCCTTCATCCGCCACGGCGCGCTCCAGTGTGGCTTCTGCACGCCGGGGATGATTATGGCCGCGCTGGGGCTCCTCCTGCGCAACCCCGAGCCCACCGATGAGGAGATTTTCGCCGCACTGCGCCACAACCTCTGCCGCTGTACCGGCTACCGGAGCATCGTGGACGCCGTCCGCGCGGCCGCCGGGCGGGGCAGTGAACCGTTCATCCCCGCCACCCGCCCGCCGGGGCGCGCGGTGGGCCGTCCCCTCCCCCGCCCCGACGCCGTCGCCAAAGTGACCGGCGCCGCCCGCTACGCCGACGACCTGGCCTTCCCCGGCATGCTCCACGGCGCCGTCCTGCGGGCCGGGGTCCCCCACGCCCACATCCGCCGGATAGACGTCTCCGAAGCCCGCGCGCTCCCCGGCGTCCACGCCGTCCTCACCGGGGAGGACGTCCCCGGCGAGAACCGCCACGGGTTGGTCCACCGGGACTGGCCCGTCCTCTGCACCGACAAGGTCCGCTACGTGGGGGACGCGGTGGCACTGGTGGCGGCGGAGAGCCCGGAAGTGGCCCGGCAGGCCCTGGAGCGCATCCGGGTGGAGTACGAACCGCTGCCCGTGGTGGCGGACATCTTCCAGGCCCGCCGCCCGGAGGCCCCGCGCGTCCACGAAGACCACCCCACCGGCAACCTGCTGGCGGAACTGCACGTCCGCCGGGGGGATGTGGAGCGCGCCTTCGCCGGGGCGGACGTGGTCATAGAGCGGACGTACCAGACCCCCATGATAGACCACGCCTTCATGGAGCCGGAGTGCGCGGTCGCCCGGCGCGGGGAGGACGGACGGCTGGAGATCTACGTCGGCTCCCAGATTCCCCATGCCGACCGGGCCCAGATTGCCGCCGCGCTGGGGGAGGACGTACGGGTGATCGCCACGATGATGGGCGGGGGGTTCGGCGGCAAGGAGGACATCGCCGCGCAGATTCACGCCGCGCTGCTGGCCCGCGCCACCGGCCGACCGGTCAAAGTCCGCTACAGCCGCGCCGAATCCCTGCTGGCCCACCCCAAACGGCATTCCATGGTCGTGCGGGTGCGGCTGGGCGCCCGGCGGGACGGCCGCCTGGTCGCCCTGGAGAACGAAATCTGGGCCGACACGGGCGCCTACGCCAGTCTGGGGACGAAAGTGCTGGCCCGCGCCGTCAGCCACGCCGGGGGGCCGTACGAAATCCCCCACGTCCGCATTGACGGCTACCTCTACTACACCAACAACCCGCCTGCCGGGGCGTTTCGCGGCTTCGGCGTCCCCCAGGTCGCCTTCGCCGTGGAGAGCGCTTTGGACGAACTGGCCCACGAACTGGGGATGGACCCCATCGCGATCCGGCGGCGGAACCTCCTGCGGGTGGGCGCCGTCACCTGCACCGGGCAGCGACTGCGGGAGAGCGTGGGCCTGGAGGAGTGCCTGGACCGGGTGGAGGCGGAGATTCGCCGGGAGCAGGGGCTGGGGCCGGGGGAGCCCATCCGCTGGGGGTGGCGGGAGGGGGAGAAAGCGCTGGGCTGGGGCGTCGCGCTGGCCTACAAGAACACCGGCCTGGGCGGCGGCGCCGCCGACTTCGCCATCGCCGAGGTGGAACTGACCGACGACGGCGGGGCCGAGGTGCGGGTCGGCTCGGCGGAGATGGGGCAGGGGCTGCCGACGGTCCTGACCGCCATCGTCGCCGAGGAACTGGGCGTGCTCCCCGAACGGGTGCGGGTCGTCCCGCCGGATACGGACCGGACGCCCGACGGCGGCCCCACCACCGCCTCCCGCCAGACCTTCGTCTCCGGCAACGCGGTGCGGCTGGCGGCGGTCCGACTGCGGGAGGAGTTGGCCGCGGTGGTGAGTGAACGGCTGGACGTCCCGCCGGACGCGCTGGAGTTCCGGGACGGGGCCATTGCCACCCCGCGGGGGGAAATCCCGCTGGCGGAGGCGGTCCGGTGGGCGCGAGCGGAGGGACGCCCCGTCGTCATCCGGCACCGGTACGACATGCCGCCGACCCGTCCGGTGGACCAGGAGGGGGATACCTACGTGGCCTACAGTTTCGCCGCGCACGCCGCGCTGGTGGAGGTGGACGGGGGGAAGGGTACCGTGCGGGTGCGGAAGATGGTGGTGGCCCACGACGTGGGACGGGCGATCAACCCGCTGGCGCTGGAGGGGCAGATAGAAGGGGGCATCGTGATGGGATTGGGGATGGCGCTGAAGGAGGAATTCGTCCTGGAGGACGGCGTCCCCCGGACGCGCAAACTGGCCGACTGCCGCCTGCCCACGCTGGCGGACGTGCCGGAAATCGTCTCGTTCATCGTGGAGCATCCCACTTCGGAGGGGCCCTACGGGGCGAAGGGCATCGGCGAACTGCCGACGATTCCGGTGGCCCCGGCGGTGGCCAACGGGGTCTATCATGCTGTGGGGACCCGCATCCGGCGGTTGCCGGTAAAACCGTAGAACATTGCGGCGGCCCGCTTCCGCGGGCCGCCGCAAAAACTCGGGGGGGGGCCAACCAGGGTTTGGGGCAGGCGGCGAAGCCGCCTGCCCCAAACCCTTTCTCTTAGCGGGACCGGAAGGTTACTCCCCCTTCCCGCCCTGCTCCTGCGCGTAATCGGTCGGGTGAATCTGCGCGTGGTAGGAGAGGGGGCGGCGCAGTTTCTCTTTGTCCAGCAACAGGTCCGCCCGGTTAAAGACGGCGATCTCAATCTCGTGCCCCATCTTGATGGCGTTGAAGGGGCAGAACTCGGCGCAGAAGCCGCAGTTCATGCAGATGCTGATGTCCACGTAGAACTCCGCCGGCTCCCGCAACGGTTTCCCCGTCTGCGGGTCGGTGGCGCGGACAATCCAGATGCACTGGGGCGGGCAGACCCGCGCGCAGGTCCCGCAGGCAGTGCAACGCAGTTTCCCTGTCTCGTCATCGTAGACCAGGAAGGGGAAGCCCCGGAACCGCTCCGGCAGCGGCAGCCGTTCCTGGGGGTACTGCACCGTGAAAATGCCCCGTTTGGTCAGGGGATGCTGACGGACCGGAATGGTCTCCGGAGTGTACCGCTTGCCGAAGCCCTTCTTGAAGAGCCACCTCAGGTCGTCTATATAGGTCTCCACGAACCGGCGGAAGGTGATCCAGAGCGCTTTGAGGATGTTCCATCCGATGTACATTATCTATCCACCTCCCCCAGCGTGATGTCCACGCTGGCCAGGATGATGACCACGTCGGCAATCAGATGTCCCCGACAGATTTCTCCCATCACGCCCAGGTTGACGAACGAGGGTGCGCGGATGTGGTAGCGGTACGGGTTGGGGCCGCCGTCGGAGACCACGTAGAAGCCCAGTTCGCCTTTGGGGGCCTCAATGCGGCCGTAGGCCTCCCCCGCCGGGACCTTGAGGGTCGCCGACTTCTTCCCGGCCATGACGGGCCCGTCGGGCAGGCGGTTCAGGGCCTGCTGGAGGATGCGCAGACTCTGGCGCATCTCCCCCAGCCGCACCAGATAGCGGGCATAGACATCGCCGTCCGGGGCCGTGATGATGTCAAAATCAAATTCGTCGTAGGCGGCGTAGGGTTCGGCCCGCCGGACGTCGTAGGGGATGCCTGAGCCCCGCAGCATGGGTCCCGTGCAACCGTAGGCGACGGCCATCTCCGGCGGCAGGACCCCCACGCCCACGGTACGGGCCTTGAAGATTTCGTTGTCCGTCAGGTACTGGTCCACCATGTCCACCACCCGCGGCAGCCGTTCAAAGGCCAGTGCGCGGGCCAGGGCCACCGCCTCCTCGCTCATGTCGTGGGCCACCCCGCCGAAGCGCATGTAGTTGGACATCAGCCGGGAGCCAGCGACCATCTCAAAAAGGTCCAGGATGTGCTCACGCTCCTCCAGCGCGTAGAGCATCAACGTGAAGTAGACCCCCATATCGTTGCACATGAAGCCGACAGAGACGGCGTGGTTGAGGAAACGGGTGAACTCGGACATGATGACCCGGATGTACTGGGCCCGCGGGGGTGGCTCAATCCCCAGCAGTTTCTCCACCGCCAGGACGTAGGGGAGTTCGTTGGTCATACAGCAGACATAGTCCAGCCGGTCGGTGTAGGGGATGTTGCCCCACCAGGTGTTGCGCTCCCCGATTTTCTCGTGGCAACGGTGGAGGAAGCCCATCATCGGCTCCAGTTTGACGATGCGCTCCCCTTCCAGCGTCGCCAGGAGGCGGAGGACGCCGTGGGTGGAGGGGTGGTGGGGGCCCATGTTGAGCACCACCCGGTCAACGGGGTGGTTCGGGTTTTCCTGCCGGGCCAGTTCATCGTGGGGCGTGTACCCCCAGACGTCCACCAGGGGGCGCCAGTCCCTCGGCGACCATCCGGGCGGGTAGCGGAGGTTATCCCCGAAGGGGCTGCGGCTCTCCGCTGGCACCGGACGGCCCTCCGGGAACCGGCTGCTGAAGGGCTTGTGCTCCTCTTCGTAGTAGACTTCCTTCCAGTCCTTCCGCAGCGGGTGACCGTCAAACCCCTCCCAGAGGAGAATGCGCCGCAGGTCCGGGTGGCCCTCAAAGCGGATCCCCATCAGGTCCCACGCCTCCCGCTCCTGGACGAGGGCGGAGGGGAAGAGGGGGGCCAGGGAGGGGACGACGGGGTTCTCCCGGTCGGCCTGGACGTGGAGGGTGAGCGGCCCCCCGCGGCCCTGGAAGAAATGGTAGACGACGTCAAAGCAGGGGGGCATACCGTTGACCGGCTGGGGGTAATCCACCGCGGTGACGTTGGAGAGATACCGGTACTCCAGTTCATCCCGCAGGTAGGTGGCGACTTCCACCAGCCGCTCCCGGGCCACCACGGCCCCCTGGTACGGTGCGGGGGCGGGTTGCACCGCGTCGGGGAATCGTTCCTGAAGGTGGGTGATGATGTCGGTCATCGGTCCGGGCACTGGTTCTGTAGCCATAGGCATCCTCGCAGTGAGTTTAGATGCGGAGCAGACGTTTCAGTTCTCGCAGCCGGGGGCTTCTCCGGTTTCTCAGTTCCTTCACCAGCATAGAAAGCCTTTCCATCGGTTCGGGGTCTCCCGTACTGAGGTCCCTGTGCAGTCCTTCCCCGCTATCGGAGAGAGCAAATTGGGATGGATTCGCACCTGCTTCCTTTGCTGCCTGGAGAATCCATTCTTCCAACCGCGGGCAGAAAACCACAACCAACCCCGTAGATACAATCCCGCGCTCCACATAGTGGCAGACCTGACCCCTGCCCTGTGCATGCTTTCGGAAGATTCTCCCCCATCATATCTGACCATCACCCTCTGGGAAATGTCGTGTTCGTAGAACAGGTCGTCCATACTCTCCATCCGCACGAAGTCCTGGATCTCCCAGGTGTGCGGGATGGAGAACAGGCCCAACGCCTCCAGGATGTTGGATTTGCCGGTGTTCGGTTCGCCGATGAAGAGGTTAACCCGCCGGCAGTCCATCTGGAGGTGTCGGATGGACTTGAAGTTCTGGATTTCCAGCGTCTGGATCATGGGGTGGCATTAGCCAGACTGTACCTGTTCCTGCATCGCCTCTATCTTCTCCGTCAGCCGCCAGTCCACCAGGTCCGGGCCCAGTTCGGGGACGGGGATGGGCTCGGGGGCCTCCCCCTTCTTGTACCACCGCAGGTCGCGGAGGGATTCCCGCTCCATCTTGGCGTGGATGGTCAGGAAGCCATGCAGGAGCGCCTCCGGACGGGGCGGACAGCCAGGGACGTAGACATCCACCGGCAGGTACTTATCTATACCGGAGACGACATTGTACCCCTCTTTGAACGGGCCGCCGGAGATGGCACAGGCGCCCATCACCAGGACATACTTGGGTTCCGGCATCTGGTTGTAGAGGCGGACGACCTGGGGGAGCATCTTCTTCGTCACCGTGCCGTTGATGATCATCAGGTCCGCCTGTCGGGGGCTGGCCCGCATGATTTCCATCCCGAAGCGGGACGGGTCAAAGCGGGCCGCGAAGGTGCCGATCATCTCAAAGGCACAGCAGGCCAGGCCGAAGAAGATGGGCCAGAGGGAGCGCATGCGCGCCCAGTTGTAGATGGCATCTATGGGGGTAATATGGACGGTACCGACCAGTTCGGGGGGAATTTCCGGTAACTGTCGCTTCCGGGGTGACATCGGGACGTTTCCTCCGTTTGACGTTTGAGTATGGATCGGGTCGGCTCAAACGGGTTATATTTTACATCGGAGTTCCCAAACGCGCAACTACCGATCAGATACGTCGCCAGCGCCTATTTGCCCTTGCCGATTCCAAATGGTATAATCTTGCCATCCGAAAAGTGCAGACCGACCATACCAAAGGAGTCCTGTGGCCGCGATAGAAACTGCCATCGTAGAATTCCTCCACTCCGTGCTGAACGCCATCGGCTGGCCCGGAGTGGTCCTGATTATGGCGCTGGAGAGTGCCAATATCCCCATCCCCAGCGAGGTTACTATGCCGCTGGCCGGGTGGATGCTGGTCCAGGCGAAGGGATTGCCCCTCTGGCGGGCTGCGCTGGAAGGCGGCTTCCTCGGTGCGCTGGGATGCACCCTCGGCTCCATCGCCTCCTACATGCTGGGGCTCTGGGGCGGACGGCCCTTCCTCCGCCGTTGGGGCCGGTACATCCTCATCTCCCCGCACGACCTGGAGCAGGCCGACCGCTGGTTCGCCCGCTGGGGCGACTGGGCCGTCTTCATCTCCCGCCTCCTGCCCATTGTGCGCACCTTCATCTCCTTCCCGGCGGGCGTGGTCCGGGTTCCGTTTGTCCGGTTCACCGTCCTCAGTTTCATCGGCTCCTTCATCTGGTGCGCGGCCCTGGCCGTCGGAGGGCATGCCTTCGGGAGCGAGTGGGAGCGCATCCGGGAAATCATGCGCCCCTTTGACATTCCTATCGCCATTGCCATTCTGGCCGGCCTGGGTTATTACATCTACCGGCACATCCGCCGGGCTCAGATCCCCGCCGCCGAAGAGGGCGAACCGGCATAGGTTCCTCACCCCACCCTCGCCGCCCTCGGGCCGAAGGTCCTTCGGGCCGAGGCCTGCGGCGGCAGCGGCGAAGCCGCTGGGGGAGGGGTGAGGCCCACCATCCTGGCACCATGAACGTCCTCCAACACCTTCAAGAACTCTGGCAGTACCGGGACCTGGTCCGCAACCTGGTGGTCCGGGACCTGAAGGCCCGCTACAAGAACTCCGTCCTGGGCGTGGCCTGGTCGTGGGTCAACCCCCTGATGATGATGGTCGTCTACACCGTCGTCTTCAACATCCTGGCGGGGCGCTCCAACCTCCCCAACTACCCGGTCTTCATCCTCTGCGCTCTGTTGCCCTGGAACTTCTTCGCCAACGCCATCTCCCAGGCGACCAACAGCATTGTGGACGCCGCGCCCCTGGTCAAAAAAGTCTACTTTCCCCGCGAAGTGCTCCCCATCTCCGCCGTACTGAGCAACATGGTCCACTTCCTCATCTCCCTCCCCGTCTTCTTCCTGCTGGCCCTGGCGCTGGGGAATCCGGTGACCGGCTGGTCCCTGATGTTCCCGGTCACCCTGCTGATCCAGGTGATGTTCACCGTCGGCGTTGGGTTCATCACCGCCACGCTGAACGTCTTCTACCGGGACACCCGGCTGATTATGGACGTGCTCCTGCTGGCCTGGTTCTTCCTCACCCCCATCTTCTACCCCCTCACCACGGTGCCGGAGCGGTACGTGCTCTGGGGGGTTCCCGTCAACGTGCGGGCGTGGCTCCTGCGGCTGAACCCCATGGCCTCCATCATCTCCTCGTACCGCGACCTCCTGTACTGGGGGACATCCACCGCATGGGACTTCCTCCTGCGAACTGCCGTCACCTCGTTCATTGTCCTGGTCATCGGCTACCTGATCTTCCTGCGGTACAGCCCCCGGTTTGGGGAAGAGGTGTAGCGAGTTTGCAAGTGGGCAAGTTGGCGAGAGTCGCGCTGGGTTCTCTCCTCCTGCTGGCCTGCATAGCGACGGGACTGCCCGCCCGACCGACGCCGACCGCTCCGCCGACCCCGCCTCCTTCCGACCTCTCCATTGCCCCTGAGGACGTCGTCCTCTACCCGCTGCCCGTTCCGGGCCCAGGGGGACGGTGGCTCTACTACCGGGGCGACCGGATTTCCTTTGACGTCACCCCGCGCCATCTGGGCGCCATCCCGCCGCAGGACCTGACCGTCCGCATCTACCGCCTGAAGGGGACGGAGCGGGAAGTCCTGGCGGAAGGGACCGTCGGGTATCCGACCTTTGACGGGGTGCCGCGCGCCCGCCTGACCTGGGCATGGGACACACGGGACGCCGGGGGGCGGGAGACCCTGGTGGTCCACCTGGACCCCGACGACCGTGTACAGGCGGGGGACGAGGACCCGGCCAACAACGGGGTCACGATGACCGTCCGGTTCATCGCCGACGCCGCCCGCCCGGCCCCCGAGGCCGCCGCCACCTGGGTGACGACGACCACCGACTGCTGTATCATCCACTACCTGACCTGTACCCGTGCCGAACGGGACCTCTCTGTGTTGACGGACGTCACCAACCGGGCCGTTGCTCTCGCTCAGGACCGTCTGGGGACCCGACTGGCGTCGCCGTTGCAGGTGTACTTCATCCCGCGGGTGTTGGGGCACGGGGGATATGCCCAGGAAGGCATCGTCCTCTCCTATCCGGACCGCCCCTATGCGGGGCTGGACCTGGAAATGGTCCTCCGCCACGAGGCCGTGCACGTGCTGGATGCTTCGCTCGTAGGGTCGGCGACGCCCGCTCTCCTGCGGGAAGGACTGGCGGTCTGGATCGCCGGGGGCCACTACCTCCCCGAATCCATCCCCACGCAGGCCGGGGCGCTGGTCCGCCTGAACCGGTACATCCCGCTGGCGCAACTGGCGGAAGATTTCTACCGCCACCAGCACGAAACCGGGTATCTGGAAGCCGCGGCCCTGGTTGCCTACCTGGTGGAGACCTACGGCTGGGACAAGTTTCTGACCTTCTACCGTCAATCCGGCGAACCAACCGATACGCCGCCCCCCGACGCTCTGGACAGCGCGTTGCGCCAATCCTTCGGTGTCGGACTGGAAGAGACGGAGTCGGCCTTTCGGGCCTGGTTATCCAGCCAGCCCACCACCCCCGGGCAGGTGCTGGCCCTGGAACTGACCGTTCGTCTCTTTGACGCCATCCGCCGCTACCAGCAAACCCTGGACCCCCCGGCGTACTTCCTGAGCGGCTGGTTCCCGGACCCCGCGGAGGGGGAGCGACAGGGGATTGTCGCCGATTTTCTCCGCAGCCCGCGCTCCGTGCGCGCCGTCGCCATAGAATTGCTGTTCACCGCGGCCCAGGAATCGCTCCAGCGGGGCGCGCTGGACCAGGCCGCCGTTCTGGTAGAGGGAGCCGAACGGGCACTGGACGGGGATTTCTCCGCGCCACCGGCATCGGAGTACCTGGCCATCGCGCGGGCCGTCGCCGCGCGGGGCGGGGAAGCGCAGCGGGTGGAACTGGAAGGGGACAGAGCCAGCGTCTGGGTCACCCCCAGGGAAGGCGCCGCGGCCTGCTCCGCCCCCCAGATGTGGACGCTGTATCGCGCCAATGCGGGCTGGATAGCGGGAGAATAGCCCCGTGATTGGTAACTGTTCAGGCTTCCTCACCCCACCCCCGCCGCCCTCGGGCCGAAGGCCCTTCGGGCCGAGGCCTGCGGCGGCAGCGGCGAAGCCGCTGGGGGAGGGGTGAGGCTGACAGTTACGTCCTTTTGACCGCTGTGACATTGCTCTCCAGCGCCGGGGTCTGAATCCCCTCAAAGACCTGCTCCCGCCTCATTCCAGGAACCCGCTGTGCGTTGAACCATCGCGCGCACTTGACTTTTCCGAATTCCCGGCTATAATTATAGCCAAAGCGGGTGTAGTTCAGCGGTAGAACGTCAGCTTCCCAAGCTGAATGCCACGGGTTCGAATCCCGTCACCCGCTCCTGGGTAGCCCGGTGCGCCACCGGGCTATTTTTCTATCCGGAGGTGAAGGCACAATGAGGGACCCATCCCGTGGCCGCTTTCCCTGGTACGGCTGGCTCGGCGCGCTCATCGTCCTCGGGGCGGAAACGGGTCTGATTCTCCGCCAGCCCTTTATCTCCCGCTGGTTCACCCCCATCGTCTGGACGGGGTACATCCTCTTCGCCGACGCCCTCTCCTTCCGCCTGCGGGGGCGTTCCCTCATCCGGAGCCAGCCCCGAGAGGCCCTGATGATCCCCTGGCTCTCCGTCGGCTGCTGGCTCATCTTTGAACTCTATAACGTGCGTCTGGGGAACTGGTATTACGTCGGTGTGCCGGAGAACCCATGGGTGCGGAACCTGGCCTACCTCTGGTCCTTCGCCACCATCTTCCCCGCCATCTTTGAGACGGCGGACGTGTTGGAGGGACTGGGCCTCTTCCGGCGGGTCCGGGTCTCGCCCCGACCGATGACGCCGCTGGGGAGCGCCCTGTCTTTCCTTCTGGGAATCGCCTTCCTGACCATTCCCCCGATTCTGCCGGCCCCGGCCCGTCCCTATACCTTCGCGTTCGTCTGGACGGGGTTCATCCTGTTCCTGGAACCGGTCAACCGGCACCTGGGGGCGCCGTCCTGCTACCGGGCGTGGGAGGAGGGCAATCCCCGCCCCGCGCTGCTTCTGCTGGCCGCGGGGGGCGTCTGCGGGTTGCTCTGGGAGTTCTGGAACTACTGGGCCACCGCCGGGTGGCGCTACACCATCCCCTGGCCTCTGGACTTCGGGGCCCACTACTTCCGGATGCCGATTCTGGGCATGCTGGGCTTCCCACCGTTCGCGATGGAGTGCTACGCGATGTACCACTTCCTTCGGCGGATGCTGGGCGGGGAGAAATTCTGGTAGTGAGGAAGATATGTCCTACCTGGAACAGGAGATTCTGGAACAACCGGAAGTACTGGAGCGATTGCTGGAGCAGGAACGGGGCACGGTGGAGGCCGTCGCCCGGGCGATTCGGGAGCGCGCGCCGCGCTTCATGGTACTGGCCGCGCGCGGCAGTTCCGACAACGCCGCCCGCTACGGCCAGTACCTGCTGGGGGCGGTGAACGGCCTGCCAGTGGCGCTGGCCACCCCCTCGCTCTTCACCCTGTACCGCCGCCCACCCTGCCTGGCCGACGCGCTGGTCGTCGCGGTCTCCCAATCCGGCCAGTCGCCCGACATTGTGGCGGTAGTGGAGGAGGGGCGGCGGCAGGGGGCTCTCACCCTGGCGGTCACCAACGACCCGACGTCCCCGCTGGCCCGGGCCGCCGAATGGGTCGTCCCCCTTCACGCCGGTGCCGAGCGGAGCGTCGCCGCGACGAAGACCTACACGGCCTCTCTGCTGGCCCTGGGGATGATCAGCGCTGCGCTGGCTGGCGATGAGGAGATGTTCGCCGCCCTGCGGACGGTGCCCGAGGCTATCCGGCAGGTCGTATCATCGGCGCCAACGATCTGTCGGGCCAGCGAGCGGTACCGGTATATGGAGGCGTGCGTGGTCGTCAGCCGGGGCTACAACTACGCCACGGCCTATGAGATTGCCCTGAAACTCAAGGAACTGACCTACGTCCTGGCCGAGCCGTACTCCTCGGCCGACTTCCAGCATGGCCCGGTGGCGCTGGTGGAGAAGGGGTTCCCGGTCATCGCCGTCGTGCCGGAGGGGGCGGTGACTGCCGAGATGGTGGACTTTCTGCGCCGTCTGCGGGAGCGGGAGGCGGAACTGGTGGTTATTTCGGCGCGGGAGGAGGTCCTCTCCCTGGCCCAAACCCCGCTCCCGTTGCCGGGGGGAATCCCCGAATGGCTCTCCCCGATGGTCGCCGTCGTGCCCGGGCAACTCTTCGCCCTGGGGCTGACTCAGGCCCGGGGACTGGACCCGGATCAACCGCGCGGCCTGCAAAAAGTCACCCGAACCGAGTAGCGGATGAGGGAGGCGGATATGAACGGTATGGAATGGATGGGGAAGTGGATGGTTTTTCTGGGGCTGGCTCTGGCGGCTATTGGTGGTCTGATCTGGCTGATGGGCCGATTTGCCGGGATGGGGGACTTTCCCGGCACTCTGCGCATTGAGCGCCCAGGGTTCACCTGTGTGGTCCCCATTCTGGGGTCCATCATCCTGAGCCTTTTGCTGACCATTATCCTGAACATCATTGTGCGCCTGCTGAAGTGATAGGGTTTTTGCGGCGGCCGAGGGCCGCCGCAAAAACCCCACCCCCTATCAGCGTCCCCAGGCTGACCGCCACACCAACCCAGAACGACCGGGGCTGAAACCGAAATACTACCCGATGCCGCCCCGCCTCCAGGCAGACGGCCCGAAACAGCAAGTCGGCCGTCGCGATGGGCACCTCCTTCCCGTCCACCCACGCCCGCCAGCCCGGATAGTGGGCATCCGTCAGCACCAGATACCCCGGCGCGGTCAATTCCACATCTATCTCCACGCGCTCCGGCTCGTAGGCCGTCACCCGCACCGATTCGGGGCCGCCAGGACGTGTGTCCAGGTCGGTCCCGCCCTCCACGATGATCTCCGCCGTCGGGTCAAAATCCGGCGGGAACGTCTCCGCCGCCCGTGCCCGGTGGACGACGAACGCGCGGGGGAGGACATCCATGTTCTCGTAGACCTTCACGTCGCCGGAGTGGACCAGGCGGAAACGGCCCCGGTCGGAGATGACCAATGCCTGGAAAGCGCCGGTGCGCTCGTCTATCAGGCTGAGGCCCCGGACCACCAGCCGTCCCTGGGGGAGAGTGGCCTGTACCCGGATAACGGTCGGGCGGGCGGCCCGGTTCCAGCGCAGCCGGACGGTGTAGTCATTTCCTTCCGGTCGTCCCGGCCAGAAGTGACCGCCCACAGGGGCCAGCGCGTGGGCCACCTCCGGCCCGTGGATCCCCTCCGCCGTCTCCACTCCGGCCCGCAGCGGGAAGGTGAGGGACGCGCCGTCGGCGAAGGCAACCGTCACCTCACCAACTCTGGTCCCCTGGGGCAGCGCGGCGGCCCCGTCCAGGTAACTGACCAGCCCCAGCGCCGTGGCCTCAAAGGCCGGGATGTACGCCACCTCCGCCGATTCCCCCGCCGTTAGGTCCGCCCCAAACTGCAGGTCGTAGAAGACATCGTCCAGCCAAGCATCAAAGACTTTGTCGGTGATGATGTAGCGGACGTTGAGGAGGCTCAGCCAGCGGCCGTCGGGGATGGCGCGCAGGTTCTCCCGGAGCCGTCCGTCAATGGAAACGGTCTCCTCAGGCAGGAAGGCCCGCTCCAGGGCGACGGCGCGGGCCAGCGGCAGAAGGCCGCCGTCGTACCCGTCCACCGCCGGGACACGGAAGGCCAGGGGCAGGTTGGGGGAGAGGACCTCCCGATGCTTGGCTGCGATGAGGAGGCTGTAGACGGCGTCCCGGCTCAACTGAGGGCCGTAGATAACTTCCAGTTCCGGCTTGTCGCCGGGGTCAAAGGCCAGGGCGGAGAGGCTGAGGAAGCGGTCCGGGGGAGTTTGCCCCCGCCCGGCGGCGAGGAGATGTGCGGCGGCGGGGCGGAGGGAGGTGTAGGCCTCCGGGGCAGTGGCGCGGGCGTGGGGGAGGGCACGGGCGGAGAGGAGGAGTTCCGCCACCAGCAGCGCGGTCAGGCCCAGCGCGGCAGGACGGGGGAAGCGGCGCCCCAGGGCCAGGAGCGCCCCACCCAACGCGCCCGCCGCCAGCCAGAGGGCCACCGTCAGCCGGTCGGCCCGGCCGCCCAGCGCGCCCCAGAGGAAAAGAACAAACAGTGCCAGGAACGCAGGGTAAATCCTGCGCCACGTACACGTAGCACAGGATTTATCCTGTATCTTCTCAACTCCCGCCCCCGCCAGCAGGGCCGCGCCGACCGCCCAGAGGGCCAGCCAGCGGGCCGGCGCGCGGAAGTGGGCAAACCCCGGCACGAAACGGGCCAGCAGCAGGTAGAGGGGGTTGTAGAGGCCGAGGGACAGGAAGAGGCCGAGGAGGGAGAGGAGGAGGGGAGTGAAACGTAAAGAGTGAAACGTGAAGCGTGAAGAGTGAAACGTGAAACGTGAAGCGTGAAGGGCGAGGAGCAGGCCGGTGACGCCGAGGGTGGCGACGTACTCCAGATGTTCCGGCGCGACGGCCTGGCCGTACGTAGGCAGCAGCGCGCGGGCCAGGTAGAGGGGAGAAAGGGAGAAGGAGACCCGTTCGTTGAAGGGAAGCCCGCCGCTGCGGACGGAGTGGCGGGCCAATTCCAGCGTGGGGAGGAGTTGTGCCGCCGCCAGTACGACCCCCAGGGCCGTCGCCCCGGCCAGGAGGCCCAGTCGGCGGCCCAGGGGCACATCCGCCCGGGGGATCAGGGCCACCGCTCCCAGCCCGACCAGCGCGATGAAGGCGGACTGGGTGTGCCCGGCCAGCAGCATCAACCCGATAACAACGGCCAGCCCGTAGAGGTGCTTACCACGAAGACACGAAGACACGAAGGAAAGGATAGAATGACCAATGACAGAATGACCAATGACAGGATGACCAATGAATGATGCTTTGTGTCTTTGTGTCTTTGTGGTTTTTGAATCTTCTACCGTCCGGTCGAAGAGGAGGAGAGCCCAGGGGAGCCAGGAGAGGGCCTGCAACTGGTTGATGTGTTCTATCTGGACGCCCAGGTATCCGCCCAGAGCCAGGGCCGCCCCGGCGGTCCAGGCTCCCAGATGCCCCAGGCGCAGGGACGCGCGGGCATAGAGGTAGGCCCCGCTTCCGGCCAGCCACAGGTGCAGGAGCGCGCTCCAGTGGAGGGCCCGGTGGGGAGGGAAGAGAAGCCAGAAGGGCCAGTTGAGGGGGTAGAGGACCCCGGCCTGGCTGTTGGCCAGGAAGGGGACGCCCATGAAGAGGTACGGGTTCCAGAGGGGCAACCGTCCGGCCTGCAACGCCCGGGCCGCCTCGGCCCAGTACGGGTAGAAGTAAAGGAAAAGGTCGCCCCCGGCGATCACCCGTCCGGCCGGGCCGATGGGCCAGAAGGCCAGCAGGACCAGCAGGCCCAGGCCCAGGATGGCCGCACCGTCAGCAAGCCAGGCCCTGATGTGGCGGCGATCAGTCCCCATTGGCATTCCGTCCCTCGCAGGGGCAACCCTTGCGGTTGCCCCTTTGCGGTTGCCCCCTGGGGCAGGGGCAAGCCCTGCCCCTACATCCGTTGGAACCGGCAACGGAACAGGGTCCTCAGAACGGTGAAGGCGTCCTTCCAGGAGATTTTCTTCCCCTCGGTGAACTCCCGCCCGGTGTAGGAGATGGGGACTTCGTAGATGCGGTAGCCGTGGCGGAGAATCTGGGCCGTAATCTCCGGGTCAAACCCCCAGCCCCGTTCGGTCAGGCGTAACTTCCCGGCCACCTCGCGGGTGAACATCTTGTACCCCGTCTCCATATCGGTGAGGATGGAGTCGTAGAGGATGTTGGTGACCAGGGTGAGGAAGCGATTACCGACCATGTGCCAGAAGAACATGGCCTTCGTGGGGCCACCCCGGAAGCGGGAGCCGTAGACCACCTGGGCGCGCCCTTCCAGGATGGGCTGCAGCAGGGCAGGGTAGTCCCGGGGGTCGTATTCCAGGTCGGCGTCCTGGACGATGAAGATGTCGCCGGTGGCGTGGTCCAGCCCGGTGCGGACCGCCGCGCCTTTCCCCTGGTTGCGTTCGTGGTAGATGACCCGGATGTCCGGTTCCCCCTCGTACTCCCGCAGAACCTCGCGCGTCCCGTCGGTGGAGCCGTCGTCCACAATGACGATTTCCCGCTCCAGGCGGACCACTTCCCCGTTCTGGGGCCCGTAGCCGAGAGAGACGACCAGCGGGACCGCGCGCACCCGACGGATAATCTCCCGGATGGTGCTGATTTCGTTGTAGACCGGCATGATGACAGACAGTTTCACAGCGCTCCTCCTTGTGGATGCAAGTATATCAAAACATCCGCTATTGGCAACTCTCCCAGAGTGTGTTAAAATACAGGCCGCGCGCAGAGGAGGGAGCGATGGAGACCCAGGTTCGTTCTCTGGTGGAGATGATAGAGGCCCTGCCGCCGGAGTTGCAGCAGGAGGTGCGGGAGTTTGTGACCGCTCTGGTGGAGACGCGCGTTCGGCCCAGACAAAAATATCTGCAGTTAACCTGGGCGGGAGGTCTGCGGGAATTCCGGGATCGGTTTACCTCTCTGGAACTGCAGCAAAAAGCACTGGAGTGGTGGGGGGACTGATGTGGCTGGTGGACACCAACATCTGGCTGGAGTTGCTTCTGGAGCAGGAACGGGCCGGCGAAGTACGGCAATTTCTCCAGGAGACCCCCGCCGAATCCCTTTGGATGACCGATTTCTCCCTATACTCTATTGGCATTATCCTGATGCGAACGGGGAAGTCCTCATTGTGGGAGGAGTTCGTTTCGGACGTAGTGGAAAGGTCGGAAACGCGATTGGTCTCCCTGGGTGTGGAGGAGTTGAAGCACGTTCCTGCTCTCGGCTTGCAACTCGGTCTGGACTTTGACGATGCGTACCAGTACGTGGTCGCGGAGAAATACGACCTGACTCTGGTCAGTTTTGACGCCGATTTTGACCGCACCCCGCGCGGGCGGCGGGTGCCCGGAGAGATTCTTTCGGGAATCAGTTGAGGTGGTCCGATGCGAGAAACGACAACGGATGTTCCAGTGAACTCCCTGATAGAGATGATTGTCTCCCTGCCGCCGGAGTTGCAGCGGGAGGTGCGGGAGTTTGTGACATCTCTGGCCAAACGGACTCTCCGGCCTGCCCGAAGACTCCGCCAGGATTGGGCAGGGGCTCTGCGGGAACACCGGGATCAATATACGGCTCTGGAACTGCAGAGGAAAACCATAGAGTGGCGCGGGGATTGATGCCGGATGTTCCTGATAGATACGAATGTGTGGATGGAGCGATTGCTGGACCAGGAACGTTCGGCAGAAGTCGGACAGTTCCTGGATGCCGTACCTTCAGACGCCCTGTTTATCACCGATTTTGCCTTCCACTCTATTTGCCTGGCAATGTGTCGGTTGAATCAGCGGGAGGGGCTACGACGGTTTGTCCAGGACTTGTTTGAGAGCGGAGGTGTATCACTGCTCCATCTGGAAGCGGAAGACGTCCCTCAAGTTCTTGAAGTGATGCAGCGACTTCACCTGGACTTTGACGACGCGTACCAGTACGTCGTTGCGGAGAAATACGACCTGACTCTGGTCAGTTTTGATGCCGACTTTGACCACACCCCGCGCGGGCGGCGGACGCCCGGGGAGATTCTGGAGGTTGAACCGATATGACATCTCTACAGAAAATCGCCGTTACCGGCAAGGGCGGAGTAGGAAAGACGACGCTGTCGGCCCTGCTGGCCCACATCTACGCCCGCCAGGGCCGCAACGTCATCGCCATTGACGCTGACCCCGCCGGCGGGCTGGCCGGAGCGCTGGGCTTCCCGCCCGAACTGGCGGAGAACCTCACCCCCATTTCCGAAATGGAGGACCTCATCTACGAGCGGACCGGGGCCAAACCCGGCTCCTACGGCGGCTTCTTCAGCCTCACCCCTCGCGTGGACGACATCCCCGACCGCTTCAGCATCGTCCACAACGGCGTGCGGTTGCTGAAACTGGGCACGCTGGAAAAGGGCGGGTCCGGCTGCCTGTGCCCGGAGAACGCTCTCCTGAAGGCACTGGTCACCCACCTGCTGCTCTACCGGGGCGAGATGCTGATTATGGACATGGAGGCCGGGGTGGAGCACCTGGGACGGGCCACGGCCCAGGCGGTGGACGCGATGCTGGTGGTGGTGGAGCCGGGGAGGCGAAGCATAGAGGTTGCCGAACGGATTCGGGAACTGGCGGGCGACATCGGGCTGAGACGACTGTACGTCGTGGGCAACAAGGTCCGTACCGACGCCGACCGGGCCTTCATCGCCGGGCAGAGCCCGCTCCCGGTGGTGGGGTATCTCTCGGCCAGCCCGGCCATTATTGAGGCCGACCTGCGGGGAATGGCCGTCTACGAGGCCGCGCCGGAAGCGGTGGAGGAAGCGCAGGAGATTGTCCGCCGACTGGAACAGGAGGCGGGACAGGCCGGGGTATAGAATCGCATTGTTGGCAATCCCTGGTCAGGATAAAGGAGCCGGCCATGGCAGCGGTGGAAGTGGAAGAAAAGGTCGCCGTCGTCCCCCGGGTGGAGGTCGTCTACCTTCCCCCGATCACCGTTGACTACCCCGATTCGGACGGGAAGCCTATGGCCGAGACCGATGTCCACATCCAGCAACTCATCTATCTGCGGGAGGCCCTCAGCGACTATTTCCGCGATGACCCCAACGTCTACGTGGCGGGCAATCTCTTCGTCTACTACGTGGAAGGCGACCCCTCCCAGGTCGTGGCCCCCGATGTCTTCGTGGTGAAAGGCGTCCCGAAGGGCAACCGTCGCTTCTTCCAGGTCTGGAAAGAGGGGAAGGCCCCGGACGTGGTGTTTGAGTTGACCTCAAAGAAGACCCGCTACGAGGACCTGGGGGCCAAGAAGGGCACCTACGAAGTGCTGGGTGTTCAGGAGTACTTTATCTTTGACCCCCTGGGTGAGTACCTCCAGCCGCCCCTGATCGCCTTCCGCCTGACGCCGGAGGGGTATCGGCAGGTGGAGGGGGAACCGCTGGTCAGCCGGGTGCTGGGGCTGGAACTGCGGGTGGAGGGGAACTTTCTCCGGCTGGTGGACCCGCGGACCGGGGAGAAGTTGCTGACGCCCCTGGAGGCCCAGGAAGCCCGTCGCCAGGCAGAGGAAGCCCGCCGCCAGGCGGAGCGGCGGGCCGCTGAGGAGGCGGAGGCTCGCCGGAGGGCCGAGGCGGAACTGGAGCAGTTGCGGGCTGAACTGGCCCGACTGAAAGGAGAACTTCCGGGCTGATGGCGGAGGGCAGGCCTTGAAGCGATTCCTGGAGCCACTGCTGGGGGTTCTGCTGATCCTGCCGCTGACGGTCCACGCGGCCCCGGGCCCCCCCGAATCCGCCTACGTCCCCGGGGTGGTGGGGCACCGGCAGGAGCGACCGCTCAGTTGCGAGGCCCGCTCGGCCGTGGACCTGGCCGCCTTCTGGGGCGTCGCCGTCAGCGAAGAGGCGTTCTTCGCCACCCTGCCCCGCTCGGATAACCCCCACTCCGGCTTTGTCGGCGACGTGGATGACCCGCCGGGGAGCCTTCCTCCGGGGGGCTACGGCGTCTACGCCGGCCCTGTCGCCACGGCCCTGCGCCGGTACGGGCTGGATGCCCACGCCCACCGCTGGTTCGGACTGGACCCCCTCAAGGAAGAACTGGCCGCTGGACGTCCCGTCATCATCTGGGCCACCTACCGGATGCTCCAGCCGGAAATCGCTTCCTGGACTGCCGCCGACGGCACCGTCTCTATCGTCGTCCAGTGGGAACACACGTTCATCGCCGTCGGCTACGATGCCGACGGCCTCTACCTGATAGATGCCTACGACGGGCGGACTCACTATTACCCGTTCAGCCTGTTCCTGCCCGCCTGGATGCAACTGAACGAAATGGCGGTGACGGTGAGCGGCCCCCTGACAGGTGCCCCGTATCCCTGGACGGAACTCCGGGCCCGGGAAGGGCATCCCTGGCCCGTCCTGGCCCCCAGGTGGTGAACAGAAAAGAATCCACAACCCTGAGCAAGGAGGACCTATGCGCAGCCTGAATGAAGTTCGGAGAATGCTGGAAAAGGTCGGAATCCCTGGCCGGGATGCCTACGACCTGCCCGATAGCCCCAAGCGTTTCCCCGACGGCGCCCACTACCGGATGGAAATCTCCGGCGTGGAACGGCCCCAGGTGCTGGAAGCGCTCATTGACGAGATGCGCAAGCGCAACATCCCCATTCACCGGCTCATCTCCACCGTGATGGGCTCCACGCTGCTGGACGATGCCGAACTGCGGGACTTCGCCCAGATGGCGGCGGAGGCGAAACTGGAGGTCATTATCACCCCCGGCCCTCGCTCCGGCTGGGACGTGGGACGGCAACTGGCGACCCCGGAAGGTGCCCTTTCCGGTCTCCGTTACCGGGGCTCCGACCAACTCTCCTACGTCATCGCCGAGATACTGCGCTGCATAGACATCGGCTTCCGCGGCTTCCTTTGCATTGACGAGGGGCTCCTCTGGGTGCTCAACCAGTTGAAGAAGACGGGCGACATCCCCGAGGACGTGGTCTTCAAGGTCAGCATCTTCGCCGGACACGCGTCGGCGGCAGGCGGAAAGGTGCTGCAGATGCTGGGCGCGTCCACTTTCAACCCCCTGGGCGACCTCTCCCTCCCTCAACTGGCCTCCATCCGCCAGGCCATAGACATCCCGATGGACCTGCACATCTACCTCTCCGACTCCTTCGGCGGTTTCAACCGGTTCTACGAAGGGGCGGAGATGGCGCGGGTCTGCGCGCCATGCTACTTCAAGATTGAGCCGGGGCCCGCACTGGCGGCCGGGGCCGGCGCGATGTACCGTCCCTGGACCAGCCCGGACTTCCTGGCCTGGCAGGCGCGGGAGAAGGTCAAGTACGCCCAGATTATCCACGAACTGATCCAGGCCACCTACCCCCACCTGAAACTCTCCGACCTGGGTCCGGCTGACCTGGCCATTCCGAAGCCCCGGTAGGTGAAGCGTTTGGTTTTTCCGGCGGCGGCCGTAACGACCTACCAGAGGGCCTCCGGGCAAGCGCTATAAAAGACGATGGCAAAGGCGCGCCCCTGTAGCGCAGGCCGCCAGGCCTGCATGCAGGCTGACAGCCTGCGCTACGTTATCTGCAAACCGATCAGGGTAGATAGTTACCGGCGGCCTTTGGCCGCCGCCGAAAAACCGCATCCCAACAATGGAGGAGAACAATGGATTCCCTGACACTGGATGAATGGATCCAACTCGTTGAGCGGAAAATTCAGGAGCAGGAACGGCGGCTCCGGGAGATGGAAGCCCGGATGCGGGAACTGGAGGAACGGGTCCAGATGCTGGACGCCGAGGTCCGCCGCCACAAACAGCGCCTGGCCATTCTGGAGCGGATTCTGGTGGAGAAGGGCCTGCTCCCCCCCGAACTCTCCATTTACGACCGCTGGCTGGGGACGCTTCATTGACGTTTCGTAATTACCTACCCGCTGTCATTGCGAGGCGGCAATAGCCGCCGAAGCAATCTCCCCACAGGCCTGGAGATTGCTTCGCCGCCTTCGGCGGCTCGCAATGACGCGGGTGGGTAGGTATTTACGACGTTTCTTTGAAGAGAGGAGCGGCAATGAACGATCCGAACGAACTAAAGGAAATGATCAAAGAGGCCGTCTACGAGGTCATAGAGCCCTTCATTGCCCAGATGGCCCGGGACCACGACGAAACGCGCCAGTGGATGCGATCAGCGGAACAGTGGATGCGCTCAGCGGAACAGTGGATGCGTTCCGTGGAAGGACGGCTGGCTGCCATAGAGCAACGGCTGGAGCGCCTGGAACAGCGACTGGAGCATCTGGAGGCCCGGGTGGAAACCCTGGAACGGCGCGTGACCGCCCTGGAGATAGAGGTGCGTGCGCTGCGGGAGCGGATGGACCTCCTGGAACAACGGTTAGCCGAGCACGGGTTTGTAGAGTCCGAAGCAGTCGCCCGGGAGCGCTGGGCAACCGCCGCCGATCTCCGAAAACTGGAACTGCGCGTCCTTCAATTAGAGGCCGCTGTTTTCCACCAACCACCATCTTCCAGGTGAGGAACTGCCATGGAGAACCTGACGGAGGCCTTTGTGGAACTGATCCGGCGGGCCTCTACGGACCTGCCCGCCGACGTGGAGGCGGCACTGCGGGCCGCCCGCGACCGGGAGGAAGCGGGCTCGGCCGCCGCCAGCACGCTGACCGCCATACTGGAGAACGTCGCCCTGGCGCGCGCCCGTTCCCAGCCCATCTGCCAGGATACGGGCACGCCCATCTTCCACGTCCGCTATCCGGCCGGGATGAGCCCCGGAAGTCTGCGCGCGCAGGCCGAGGCGGCGGTGGCGGAAGCCACCCGTCGGGCCTACCTGCGCCCCAACGCGGTGGACTCCCTCACCGGCCGCAACAGTGGCAACAACCTGGGGATCGGGATCCCCGTCTTCCACTTTGAGGAAGGCGCGCCCGAAGACCCGCTGGAGGTTGCCCTGCTCCTGAAGGGCGGCGGCAGCGAGAACGTCAGCATCCAGTACAGTTTGCCCTACGAGCCCCTGAAGGCCGGACGGGACCTGGAGGGGGTCCGGCGGGTGGTGCTGGACGCGGTCCACCGGGCCCAGGGGGAGGGGTGCGCGCCGGGCATCCTGGGCGTCTGCATCGGCGGAGACCGGGGCACGGGCTACACCCACGCCAAAATGCAACTCCTCCGCCCCCTGGACGACGTCAATCCGGTCCCCGAACTGGCCGCGCTGGAGGAGCGACTGCTGCGGGAGTGCAACGAACTGGGGGTGGGGCCCATGGGCTTCGGTGGGAAAACCACCATCTTCGGCGTCAAAATCGGCGCGGCCCATCGGCTGCCCGCCTGCTACTTCGTCACCGTCGCCTACATGTGCTGGGCCTGCCGCCGGGCGCGGATGGAAGTCAAGGACGGGACTGTGGTGTATTCCTGACCCAAAACAGGGAGGAAACGACATGGCGACTGTTCACCTGACCGTCCCCATCTCCGAAGAAGCGATCCGCTCCCTGCACGTGGGGGATACGGTTTACCTCTCCGGCGTCATCGTCACCGGACGGGACGCGGCCCACAAGTACATGGTGGAGACCTTCATCCGGTCTCCCCAGATTCCGGAGAGCGAACGTCCGCTGTATGAGGAACTGCGCCGACTGCTGGCCGGCAGCGCCATCTACCACTGCGGACCGGTGGTCCGCCAGCGGGAGGACGGGCGCTGGGAGTTTGTCGCCGCCGGCCCCACCACGTCCATCCGGGAGGAGCCCTACCAGGCCGACGTCATCGCCCATTTCGGCCTGCGCGGGGTCATCGGCAAAGGTGGAATGGGGCAGCGGACACTGGCGGCGTGCCAGAAGTACGGGGCGGTTTACTTCCACGCGGTCGGCGGCGCCGCCACCCTCATCGCCGACACCGTCAAAGAGGTCCTGACCGTCTACAAGAAGGACGAGTTCGGGGTCCCCGAGGCCTTCTGGGTCATCCGGGTGGAGAACCTGCCGCTGGTGGTGACGATGGATAGCCACGGGCGCTCCGTCCACGAGGAGGTGCGGACGATTTCCGAAGAGCGCCTCCAACAACTGCTGGGGATTCCGATATAAACCAGACGTGCCAGGCACTTCCTCAAGTGCCTGGCACGTCTCTGGTCGGGGCGGACGGATTTGAACCGTCGGCCTCTACAACCCCATTGTAGCGCGCTAGCCAAACTGCGCCACGCCCCGTCTGTCTGTATTATAGCAGGTCTGCCGATTTTGGCAAGTGGCGCAAGGTGACAGTCACCTTGAAGGTGACTGTCACCTTGTGGGCTTAGGGAGCGCTGAGGATGGACGTATCCGGCAAAGTGGCTCTGGTGACCGGTGGGGCGGTGCGCGTGGGGCGCGCGGTCGCCCTGGGGCTGGCAACTGCCGGTGCCCACCTGGTGGTCCACTATCACCGCTCCGCCGACGCCGCTCAGGAAACCGTCGCTGAGGCCCGACGGCTGGGCGTGGAGGCGGTCGCTGTCCAGGCTGACCTGGCAGACCCGGAGGCAGCCCGGGCTCTGGCCCGCGCGGCCGAGGCCCGCTTCGGCCGCGTGGACATCATCGTCCACGGGGCTTCCCCCTTCGTGCGGGCCTCTCTCTCCGGGACGCCCCCTGAAGTCTGGCGCCATGTCCTGGGTGTACTGGTGGACGGGTTCTTCGTTCTGGCCCGCGAACTGACGCCGGGGATGGTCGCGCGCGGGGAGGGCGGCATCGTGGTCATCCTGGACCGGGGGACCTTTGACCCGTGGCCGGACTTTCTGGCCCACAGTGTGGGGAAGAGCGCGCTCTGGGCCCTGGCCCGCAATCTGGCGGTGGAACTGGCACCCCATGTGCGGGTGAACGGCGTGGTGCCCGGGCCTGTCCTTCCGCCGCCGGACTATCCGGAGGAGGACCGGGCCCGGATTGCCCAGGGTACCCTGCTGGGACGCTGGGGCGACCTGCAGGACGTGGTGGAGGCCGTCCTCTTCCTCCTCCGCTCTGATTACATCACGGGAGAAGTCCTCTTCGTAGATGGGGGCGAACGGTGGGCTCACCGCCGTCCTGTCGGCCTCCGCCAGGGGTGTATCCCAAGATTGTAGGACAACTGCGAGCAGTTGTCCTACAAAGCGGCCATGCCCGACGAAATTGGGACACTCCCTCCGCCAGGGGTGAATTGCAAATCTCCAGCATAATGGTATAATAGCGCCGTCTGGCGCCCTACAGGAGAGACCCTATCCACCCCAACCCATACGGAGGTTCAAAATGGCATACGTCATCACCAGTCTGTGCAAGCGGGCCGGGGCCTGCGTGGACGTCTGCCCGACCGACTCCATCCACTTCGTGGACGGCGACCCCAACTGGCCCACCTACTACATCAACCCCGAGACCTGCATTGAGTGCGGGGCCTGCGCGGCGGAGTGCCCCAACGAGGCGATCTTCCACGAGGATGAGGTGCCGGACGCCTACAAGGCCGACATCCAGAAGAACGCCGATTACTACAGGGTAGGTCCGGGGAAGGACCAGGTGTAACAACACCGTCCAGCAAAGAGGCCGCCCGAAATGGGCGGCCTCTTTGTTTGCCACCAAATCGGATGTAGCGCAGGCCGCATTTGCAGGCTAAAGCCTACGCACAATGTAGCGCAGGCCGCATTTGCAGGCTAAAGCCTACGCCACAATGTAGCGCAGGCCGCCAGGCCTGTTCGCAGGCTAAAGCCTACGCCACAATGTAGCGCAGGCCGCCAGGCCTGTTCGCAGGCTAAAGCCTACGCCACAATGTAGCGCAGGCCGCATTTGCAGGCTAAAGCCTGCGCTACAATGTAGCGCAGGCC
>Ga0272448_1000211_pt1 | contig 90063 bp, 79 predicted proteins | sample YNPCB0191_FD_202220 | JGI IMG/M metagenome (GOLD analysis project Ga0272448, IMG submission 202220) | Hot spring sediment microbial communities from Yellowstone National Park, WY, United States - YNP-CB-019-1 | ecosystem: Environmental > Aquatic > Thermal springs > Hot (42-90C) > Sediment... | reverse complement strand
CGTTCTCGCCCGATGCGCAGTGGGAAGGGCCCCAGATTGTCCAAAGCCCGCGCCGCAGGGCCTGATTCCAGAGTGTTGTATTGCACCACCAGCGTTCCCCCGTGCGCCACGTAGTCCAGCAGCCTTTGCTGATTGGCCCGCAAATCCGCCCGCACGTTGTATGCGCGCACTCCGGTGACGATGGCTTCAAAGCGGCCCAGGTCCCCGCGGGCTAGCTCGGCCGGCCCCAGCAAGGTCACTTCGCAGCCCAGTTGGCGCAGGGCTTCCGGCACTTCATCGCCTGCGCCCATCACGTATCCGATGTTGCGGGAAAGCACGCGGACGTCGGCGCGCACCAATCTGGCTTCCGCCGCCGGCATCAACATTACCGGCTCGATGTGCGGGTAAAGGATCTCCTCCACGCCGATGCCTACCTCGCGTCCGGCCACCGAGGCCACGGCGCGCAGCCTTCCGGAGCTCTCCCGGCCCGGCGGCGCCAACTGGAAAGCCAGCACGGCCTGCTGCCCCGGCTCGGACAACTGAAAGGGCTGTGATCGGGGTTGCACGCTCCAATCCGCGGGGACTTCCAGCCGCAGCTCACCGGCCACATTCGGAGCCTGAGCGGTCAGCTCGACTTCCACCCGCCGAGCGGCTCCATCGGGTAACAGCAGGGCCGGATGCGGCAGGCGCAGTGCAACCGGCGGCACCACTTCCAGGCGCCGCGTCTGCTCGCCCAGCACGCGATCCACATAACGATAGCGCACGGGACGCACCAGCTCGATCTCGGCTTCGCCCACTGCGACTTTGAATCGCGCCGCCAGAACCGGCGGGTTGTGAGCCAGACCCACGAACGCCGGCTCGATCGTATAGGCCTCGCCCCGTCGCGGAGCCAGCAACCAGAAGGGCGCCGAATACGGGCACTCGCCCGGGAAGCGCCAGATCAGCTCGCGTGTGAGGAGCTGGTTCTCCGGCAGCGCGGCGTTCAGATGGGCGTCCTGGCGGCGGCCCTGCTGATCTTCGAGGCTCACCGAAGCGAGGCGCACCGGCGTCGCCGAGCGGTTGACGGCCTCGGCGGTCACTCGCACTTCCGCTCCGGGCTGCACGGTGCGGCGGTCCGCCACCGCGTCCAACCACAAGCCGGCGCACAAGGCGATGGTCTCATCCAGCTCTTGCAACTTGAAGCCGGCCCAGGGATCCTCGATCGCCGCAATCAGGGGCCGAACCTTGGCCAGCAGGGGGATGATGCGCGCCGGCTCCGAGGGCCGGAACGCGCGCAGGGCCTCGACCAGCAAGGCGTCAACCGCCGCGCCGCCCGGCAGGCGATTCCAGCTTGTGTCGATCCCCTCGAAAGGATCCCTCTGCGCGGGCCGCCCGTTGATGACCGCCAGGTAGTTCTTGGCAGAGCCGCGGCGTTGCGGGGCGCCGAAGCCTTGACTGCGGTGCATGCTGCGACTCATGCCCGCGATCTCGGAGTAGGAATACCCCAACACCGGATCAAACTGTCCCACGTCAACTTCAACCAGACCCAGCTTGGACTCGCGTGCCGGCCCGAATACGTTCCACATCAGCCGCTGCGCACGCCAGGGCCGTACCCACTTCAGTTGCTCCGGGAAACGCTCCGGATCGGCCGCTGCTTGGAAGGCTTCCTCTCCCAGCAGAGCCGACGCCTGGTGGTGGCCGTGGCCGTCGCGCGCGGAGCCTGAGAAGCGGAGGATGATCAGGTCCGGGCGGAAGCGGCGTATTACAAAGACCATGTCGGCCAGCACCTGCCCGCGCCCCCACTTTTGAAAGGTTTCTTCGGCGCTTTTAGAAAAACCGAAATCCACCGCCCGCGTGAAGTACTGCTCGGCCCCGTCAATCTGCCGCGCGGCCAGCAATTCCTGAGTTCTGATCAGGCCCAGCGCGTCGCCTTGCTCGGATCCGATCAAGTTCTGGCCGCCTTCCCCGCGCGTCAGGGCCAAATACGCAGTGCGCACTTTCCGCCCGCGGGCGAACCAAGCCAGAAGAGCGGTGTTTTCGTCGTCGGGATGTGCAGCGGTCATCAAGACGCTGCCCAGCACGCGAAGCCGCTCCAGCGTGAGCTGTATGCGGGCCGCGCCGGCAAGCTGCGGCTGCGCGTCCGCCGGCCCGGAAAGCAGCACAAACAAGCCCAGCAAAACCAGCATCGGCATACGTTTCAGGCAATCATAGCAGTTCCCTTCGCCGTGAACCGAGCACCGCGGGTGAGGACCGCAGCGCCGGCAACCGGCAAGGGCGGTTCCGCTCGGGGGGTGTTTTCCCGCTGGGCGCCGGAAGGATTATGGTAGTATCGAGGAGGCCAGCGTCGGCGGCGTTTAAAGCCTGGCTGGCGGCCGGCTCCTGAGCAAGGCCGGCGGGCCACAGGCCGGCGGCGCCCGGCTGGATTCCGATCCGAACGACACCATGGGAGGCAGCAGGAAATGGCCGAGGAAAGCAAGTTCACCGCCTTTCTGTTTGGGTTTGGAGTCGGTTTGGCGGTCGGGATATTGTTCGCTCCCAAGTCCGGCGAAGAGACTCGCCAGTTGATCCGCGCTAAGGCCGGCGAGGGCCGGGAGTATGTCAAGCGCCGGGGCGAGGAGCTGAAGGAGTCCGCCGAGGAATTGATCGAGCGCGGCAAGGGTGCAATCAGCCGGCAGCGGGAGACCCTGGCGGCCGCCGTGGAGGCCGGCAAGCAAGCCTACCGGGACGCGGTTGCGGGACGGGCCGCGGAGAAGGAAACGGGCGCCGAGACCTGAGCTGTGGTGGAATCTGACGGCGCATGGACCAGACGACTTTGCTGTACGTCATTGCCGGCGCAGTCGTGGTGACGGCTGCGGCCGTCGTGTTGCAGGCGGTTCTGCTGGTCGCCATGTACCGGCTGAACCGCAGCTTAAAGGAGCAACTGGCGGGGCTGGCAGCCAAGGCCGAACCGGCCGTGGAATCGGCCCGAGGGCTGCTGGAGGAAACCCGCCGGAATTTTACGGATCTGAGCGCCAGGACCAAGGAAGTTCTCGAACTGAGCCGCCGGCAACTGACCCGCGTGGATGAAACCTTAAGCGAGGCGACGGCGCGCACTCGCGCGCAAATGGACCGCATCGAGATGGTGCTGGACGACTTGGTGGGCCGCTTCCAGGAGACCACGGCTCTGGTGCACAGCGGCATAATACGGCCGATCCGGCATATCAGCGGCCTTACGGCGGGCATCCGAGCCGCGGTGGCTGCTCTGGCGGGCGCGAAGACCAACGTGGCGCAGGCCACCCACGACGAGGAGATGTTCATCTAACCGGGCGCCAAGCCTGCGCTGCCTGCGCCGGTGGCCGATGATTGACATTCACGCGCATATCCTGCCGGGTTTGGATGACGGTCCCGCCACGCTGGAAGAAAGCCTGGCCATGCTGCGCGTGGCGGCGGACGCCGGGACCACCGACATCGTGGCCACTCCGCACGCCAGCCTTACGTTTGGCTTCGATGAGCAGCGAGTGGCGGCCAAACTGGCGGAGCTGAGAGCGGCCTCCGGGCCGGCCCCGCGCATCCACAGCGGCTGCGACTTCCATCTCACCTTCGATAACGTACAGGACGCCCTCAATCATCCGGGAAAGTACACCATCAACCGGCGAGGATACCTGCTGGTGGAGCTCTCCGACTTGATGATCCTCAAGAACATAGATGACATCTTCGCCCGCCTGCGGCTGGCGGGAATCACCCCCGTTATTACGCACCCGGAGCGCAACTGGCTGTTGCAGCAACGACTGGATCAGCTTGCCGGTTGGGTGGAAAGCGGTTGCGCCTTGCAGATCACGGCGCAGTCTCTGTTTGGGCGTTTCGGCGGCGAGGCGCAGACCTTCGCCCGGAGGCTGCTGGAGCGCAATCTGGTGCACTTCATCGCCAGCGACGCGCACGACGCACAGGATCGGACGCCGCGGCTGGATCAGGCCTGGCGGTGGCTGGAGCGCCGCTACGGAAGGCGCTGCGCCGAGGTCCTGCTGATTGAGAATCCGAGCGCGGCGCTGGCCGGGGAGGCGATTCAGACCCCGCCCATGAGCCGCCAAGGGTTGTTCTCCCGGTTGCTGCGGGCCCGGTAAAGTTTTTGCGGGCTATGGCCGATGCTCAATAGCAGGGAGGATGTGTGGCCGAAGCAGGGGAGAAGTCGGTGCGGCAACTGCACCTGGAAGCTTCACTGTTGCACCTGCTGGATCGCTTCGATCAGCAGCCCTCCTCCAGCGGCGTCAGCCTCCGGGAATGGCTCAACACACGGCCGGTTGAGTTCTGTTCTTTGGTTGGGGCGCTGTTGAAGCAGAGGGCTGAGCACTCCCCTGTCCGGCAGTTTCTGGCCTCGCTGCTGGCCGGCTTCCCGGACTTACCGAAGATTCTCTCGGATCCCGCCGCCATGAGCCCGAGCGCTGCCTCGCAATTGGTCGCCGAGATAGCCAGGAGCGACCCTACGGTGGATGTCAAACTGACGCGCTGGCTGTTGAGGGGGGTTGGGCCTTCTCCGGATCCGGTGGCTGCCGAGCCGGCCCGCGTAATCCGCTTGCTTGACATCCTGAGCGGCGCCTGTTGCAGCAGCCGGGCGCTTGTGAATCTGGTCCAGTTACTGCGGCATCCGGATCCCAAAGTGCGTTCCAAAGTCACGCTACTCACCGGACGCGTAATGAAGAGCGCCTCATGGGTGGAGAGCCGGATGGAGGACGCTGACCCTCGTGTCCGCAGCAACGCGATTGAGACTCTCTGGCGGGTCGAGGCGCCGGGGGTCGTGGACGTTCTGAAGAAGGCCCTCCGGGACAGCAACAACCGCGTGGTCGGCAATGCGCTGGTGGGCCTGTGCCTGTCTGGGGATCGCACTGCCGTCACCTTGCTGGAGGAGATGGCCGGTCATGAAAGCTCGGCCTTCCGCGCCACCGCCGCCTGGGCCATGGGCTTCTTGCAGGACGCCACATTCATCCCGGTGCTCGGGAAGCTGCTGAAAGACCCCGAGGCTATCGTGCGCCGCAATGCGTTGCGGGCGCTGGCCCGCATCAAGAGAGCCACCGGTCAAACTCTGCCGGCGAGTCCCGCCGAGACTGATCCGGCCGAATCTCACCGGGACGACCAACCAAGCGAAGCCGTCTAGCGGTGTACTCTGCCTTGGCCGGTGTATACTGACAAGGCGAGGGTTGGCGCCGCGCGCCTGCCGGCGGGCCAGCCGCAACTGCCTGGAGAGCCTCGTAATGTGGGTGGTCGTCGTCATCGCTTTGGTCTTGTTGGCTGCCGTGCTATATGAGTTCCGACTGCGCAAGCCGGATCAGATCGTGCTTTGCGAAGCCGATGGCGCGATCCGCATGCGCCGATCGGCTTTCTATCCGCGCCATTTCAGCCTGGCTATGCCCGCCTCCACCGAACGGCTCGAACTGACGCTGGACGGCGTTTCGCGCGGAGGTATTCCGATCCGGATCGCCCTGGTGCTGGCGGTGGCGCCTTGCCGCGAGCAGTTGGGGAACCTGGTGCGGGTGGGCGGCTGGCAGAGGGATGCCGCGGCCCGCGCCGCACAGGCCTTCGGGGCGGTCATCCAGGGTTGTGTAAAGGAGTTTACCGAGAGGCGGGCGATCGAGGAGCTCTGCTCAGAGTCTTTGAGTGCGCACCTGAAGCAAACGCTGGGCACGGAAGCGCCGAAGTTCGGATTGGAAGTGGTGTCCCTGGCCGTGCAGGCTGCCGACCCGGCGGATCCGGCCATCGCCGAGGCTCTCCGGCAGAGGGAATCGGCCAGGATTCTGGAGCAAACTGAGTTGCTCAAACACAAGGCTCGGGTCTCGGCAGCTCGCGCCCGCATCGAAGCTGACGAGCAGATCGCTCTGGCCGAGCACGATCTGGCGCGCAAGAAATTCGAACTCCAGCGCGTGGAACTGGAGCAGGAGGCTGCCCTGGCGGAAAAGCGCACGGCCGATGAGCTACAGCGCAGCCGGATGCGGCTGGCTTTCGAAAAAGAAGAAATGGCTTTGCTCAAGGCCAGCCCGGAGCTGCTGCTGTTGACCCCGCAGGCAGCCCGCCTGGCGGAGGCCAGCCAGACCCTGAAGAACGCCCGGACCGTAGTTTCCATCGGCTCCTCCGACACGGAGCTGGGCTACAAGCTCTCCCGCATATTCCAGCGTTTCCTCGACCTCGTGGAGGGAGGCGAGAAGCAGTTGGCCGAGAAGTCAGGGGCGCAGCAAGCCTGAGCCCGAGCGGAGCTAGCGCCGGTAGTGAAAGGACTCGCCCCAGCCCATCACGAGGTAGGGATAGGGGGTTCCGAACAATCGGTTGTATGTTTGCGTGTAGTCCTCGCGGTGCGCCACGACGTGCCCCATTTCGTTCTCGTGCCCGGTGATGATCAGTTTAGGATTAACGCCGCGAGCCATGCGCAGCAGGTCGGTGGTCCAGCAGTTGGGCAGCAGCACGTCCACCTGATGCTGGTAGCCGATGTGAGCGATCCAGGAGAAATCGCCCGCAGGGTCCTCGGATCCTGATTGATCGCCGGTGTGCACGACCGTGAACCCTTCCGGAGTGCTTACCAGGTAGACGTTGTTTACGACCTTCTCACCCTGATGACCCGGATAGGCCTTGAACTGGAGCGCAACGCGGCCCTCCCGAGCCGTGATGCGGTGCGCGATCTGCGCGCTGCGCTTGGGATAGGTCAGCTTGGACGCCAGCTCCGGTCTGTCTGCCCACAGACCCTCAGGCGCCACCACCGGCTTGCCTTGCTCCAAGAACAGGCGCGCCACCGGTGAGCTGGCGTGATCGCTGTGCAGGTGGCTGATGAACAGAATGTCCGCTTGCCGCGCCAGACGCGCCAGAAGTGGCTCCTGGATAAACAAGCCCTCCTGGGCCGCGCCCGGTACTATGTCGAAAGCCAGTGAGACGGTCGGCGTCCGGATCAGAAAGCCATGGTTGTAAAGCTTCCAGATCCGCACGCCGTCGCTCACGCGCGTGCTCTCGATCTCGCCGACCGCCTTTTCCATGCGGGCGCGATAGAATTCGCGGACCAACTGCTTTCTGGGCGCCGAGGCAATGTGCAGAATGTCGTCCAGCCGTATCAAGGCCGCGCGCCGGACCGGGTGCTCCGGCCAGGCGGGCGGGTAGCGGTCCAAAATGTCGTTGACCCAGCGCAAAGAGCGGTCCAGCCACTCATCCGGGGCGTCAAGCAACTCGGGCGCCGTCAGCGCGCGGCGGGGCGAAGAGATGAAAGGCTTGGCTGGTTGTTGCGCCAGGCAGACGGCGGTGGCCGCGGCCAACAACAGGCCGGAAACGGCGATCAGTATGCCCTTGGCTTTTCGCATGCGGAGATTTTATAGCAGCCTGGCGATCAGCGCACTGGCCGGGTTAGCGGCTTTCGCAAGGGAGGCGGTTGTGCAGGCGCGGCCTCGGGCGGCTGTTCCGGTTCGGGTGCGGGGGCCGGCGGGCGCTTCGGTCGCGCATTCAGCCGCGCCACTATGAGCTCCTCTTTCAGCTTGCCGTAGGCCGGCGTGCCCGGCTCCACTCCTCGCGCGCGGAGCTGCTCGTCGGTGATTTCCATGGCCAGCGGCAGGTACTTTTGCAGGTAATTCCTGATTCGGTCCTGGACCAGTCTGAGTGAGGAGTAAAGCAGTAAGTAGAGAACTTCGTCCCCGGAGGCCTTGGCCAGCGCGAGATAGACCTCGGAAGGCTTGTGCAGCTTCGGGGACTTCAACTGCCGTTCCAGCTTCGCGGCTCGGGTCTCCAACTTGCGCCACAGCTCGAGCTCTTCCCGGCTCAAATTGGTGTTCCGGATCAAGGCGGCCTTCTCCTTGGGCGTAAGCTTCTCGGTCAGCACGTGCAGGAACAGGCCCAGGTTCTCGAACCGGAAGTCCACTCCGAAGGGCACCAACTGGCGCGCCTTCTGAAGGCGGAGCAGGCCCTGAAGATTGACCTTGGCGCCGCTCAGGGCGGGGCAGAACAGCGCCAGCAATCCTTCCTGGTCCAGGCTGCGAACGACCTCGGCGGCTGCCGGATCATCCGCGATGCGGCGCAGTTCCTCAGCCAGCTTGCGCGGCGCGATGCGGGTTTCCATTGCCGCCTCGCGTGCGCGCTGGTATTGCAGCTGGGTCTTCTCTTCCACGGTGTAGCCCAACCGGGCGCGGAAGCGCACCAGGCGCAGGATGCGCGCCGGGTCGTCAAATAAAGAGTAATTGCTGACCGCCCGCAACTCCTTGTGTTGGATGTCGGCTACGCCGTTGGTGGGATCAATCAACAGGCCGCGCGACGAGGGGCTTAGAGACAGCGCAATGGCGTTGACCGTGAAATCGCGGCAGCGCAAGTCCTCGTGAATGGTTGCGGGTGTGACCTCCGGGCGCGATCCGGGGCGAGTATAACGTTCCAGGCGGGCCATGGCGATTTCCGCCGTAACGCCGCCGGGAAATAGCAATTCAGCGCTGTTGCGGTGCGAGTCGGCGGCCAGGATCTTGGCGCCGCACTGGCGGGCAACGGCGCGGGCCAACTTCAAGGCGTCCCCTTCGACTGTGAAATCCAGGTCCCGGATGGGGAAGGCGCCCAACATGTCGCGCATCGCTCCGCCGGTAAGGAAGATCCTTACGCCTGCCTCGGCGGCGGCCGATTGCACTTGGCGGGCCACCCGGTTTTGCACCGTGCTCAGGTGGCTTTCCAGCATGAACATGTAGTCGCTCATGACTCAACGCTCACAGCCAGCCCGCTGTGGTCCGGACGGTTCAGCCCTCTCGCTCTAGGCACGCGGGTGATGCGCATCGAGGGTCTGCCGGAGCCGTGACCGCATTACATGGGTGTAGATCTGGGTTGTGGAGATGTCGGCATGGCCCAACATCAACTGCACACTACGCAAATCTGCTCCTCCCTCCAGCAAATGAGTGGCGAAACTGTGGCGAATGGCGTGCGGCGACAGGCGGGTGAATATGCCAACCTGACGGCCGTAGCCGGCCAACAGCTTCCAGACCGCCTGTCGCGTCAGCGGTCCGCCCCTGGCGGTAACAAAAAGATAGGGGCTGGCGCGCCCCTTCAGGAGCCTGGGGCGCCCCTGGGCCAGGTAAGCCACCAAGGCGTGCAAAGCCGAGCGACCTACCGGGACCAGGCGCTCCTTGTTTCCCTTGCCGACGATCCGCACCACACCCAGCTCATGATTTAAGTCCGATAAATGCAAATGGCAGAGCTCGGAGACGCGCAATCCGGAGGCGTAAAGCAACTGGATCATGGCCCTGTCTCGCAAGCCGGTGGGCTTTCTTGAGTCAGGCGCTTCCAGCAGTCGCTCGATCTGGGCCAGGTCCAAGTATTTGGGCAAGTTGCGCCATTGCCGGGGCGAGGGGACCCGGGCCGCGGGATCCACAGCAATCCGGCCCTCCCGCACCAAGTACCCACAAAATCCGCGCAAGCTGCTCAACTGCCTGGCCAGCGACCGGCTGCCCAAGCCGGACCGCCGCAACCAATCCAGGTATTGACTGAGGCCCACCGCATCGGGTAGGCCGCTGATATGCCGGGCCTGGCAATATTGGTCCAGCTTTGCCAAGTCCCGCCGATAAGCCTCTATCGTATTGAGGCTCAAGCCTCTTTCTATGCGACAGAAAGCCAGAAACTCCTCGATCCAAGCGGCTAGCGAGGGCGCTTCCGGCATCGTGCCAATCATACAATACTCGCGGAATTGTTTCTAGTGTTGATTTGGCGCCCGCCGACGGCTGAGCCAGGCAGGCAGGCTCAGCCGCATGAGCGCCTTGTGGGGCCAATGCCTCTGTGTTACTATCTCCCCACAGGTATAGTCGCCGGCCTCCGGGAGCTGAGGTCCGAAGCCCCGGGGCCGTTTGTGCGTTTAGGCGGCGCTTTTTCTGTCAAAGGGCCGCTCGCCGCCGGATGTGCGGACGGTGGGGGCGCCCCAGGGCGCAAGTGCCGCGAAAACCAGTCCGAGCAAAGGAGTCCATGCGCCTGCGCGCCGCGGTGCTGATTGCATTGGTATTGGCCGCTTCCATTTTGCCGGGCCAGCTCACTACGGGTGAAATTCTCGGTGTGATTGCGGACGCCGGCGGTGCGGCGGTGACTGGCGCCCGGGTCTTGCTGCGGAACACCGAGACCAATGCGGTCCGCGAGATGACGACCGGGCCGGACGGGCGGTTCAGGTTTTCGCAGTTGCCGGTGGGCAACTACATAGTCAGCGTTGAGAAGCAGGGCTTCGCCCATTACATCCAGGGGCCCATTGTGCTCCGCCTGAACCAAAGCGCCGAGCTGAACATCAGGCTGGAGGCAGCCGGGGTAGCAGAGGCCATGACGGAATCCTCGGACGCCTCAGTCATCAATACGACCAACGCCGAGGTCGGCGTGAGCTTCGACGCCCGGCGGATCTCCGAGCTCCCGCTGGCCGCTAACCGGAACATCCTGAAGCTGGCGCTGTCGGCCGCCGGGGTCAGCCAGCTCAGCCCGGGACAGTCGGAGTTCGCCGCCGGCGGCGTTTCTTTCTCGGTGAACGGCATGCGGACCCGCTCGAACAACTTCATCGTTGACGGGCAGGACTCCAACGATCCGCGCATCACAGGGCTTGCGCAAGTGATCAACAATCCGGACCTGGTGGCGGAGGTCCGGTTGATCACCAACCAGTTCGCCGCCGAGTACGGGCGCACGGCGGGGTCGGTGGTCAATATAATCACCAAGCGGGGCAGCAACGAGTTTCACGGGTCGGCCTTCTGGTTCCACAACGACAACCATCTGAACTCACGCAGCAACCTGGACAAGGCATCGGTCGGCTCGCCGCCGCGGCCGAGGTTCCAGAAGGCGCCTTTCCGCATTGAGAACCAGTTCGGCGGGACGCTTGGCGGCCCGGTCCGCAAGGATAAGACCTTCTTTTTCGGTTCCCTACAGCGCTGGACGGACTTGCAGTTGGGCAGTGGCACCATCGTTCGTGGCGTGCCCACCGAGGAAGGCCGCCAAATGCTTCAGCAACTGGCAGGTGATCGGCCCACTGTCCGGGTGCTTCTGGAACATCTGCCGGCGGCGCAAGCGCCGGTGGCCGGCTTGACCGCCCCGCTGATTGTAGGCGGACGGTCGGTTCGCATACCTCTGGGGACCCTGAACGGCTCCAGCAAGGGGAGGTTCGAAAACTGGCAGTGGTCGGGGCGCATTGACCATCAGCTTGGCGGCAAGCACGCTCTAGGGGGACGATATCTGTACAACGACCATCTGAGCTCGGGCGGCGGTCAGGCAACGCCCCCGGGGCTGAGCACGGTGGCTGCAACCACCCGGCAAGCGGCCAACACCTGGCTGAACAGCTCCTTCAGCCCAGCCGCGTACGGCGAATTGCGTCTGTGCTGGCAGCGCTTCGGCTCCACCAGCTCGGCGGCCGACCCCCGATACGAGAACTTACCAAGCATTGAGGTCACAGAGCTCGGCCTGACCGGCGCCACTGCCGGGGCCACGCGGACCGCCATTGGCCTGCCGGTCAATTTGCCGCAACTGCACTTCAGCAACAATTACCAGCTCCAATACACGGTGGGGCTGACAAGGGGCTCGCACCGGCTGAAGCTCGGCATTGATTTCCGCAAGCAGGACATAACCGGCTTTTTCGTCTCCACGACCCGCGGCCGGCTGGCTTACAACACGCTCCAGGACCTGGTGGACGACGTGGCGCAAAGCGCTTCCATAACCGCACCGCTGCCCGGCGGCGACCGATTCCAATACTACAAGTATTACGACTACTTCTGGTTCATCCAGGACGAATGGCGCATCACGGCCCGACTGACCGTTACCTACGGAATACGCTACGAATCGCCCGGTAATCCCATCGAAAACCTCAAGAAGGTGAACGAGCGAATCGTGGCGGCCGCCGGCGGCCATGCAGGCTACCGTCTGGAGCCCGTCCCCGAGCGAGACACCAACAACTGGGGGCCGCGGTTGGGCTTCAACTACCGGCTGCCGAGGGCCTCCGGCCCGCTGGCTTGGTTGACAGGCGAGGGGAACATGGTGCTGCGTGGCGGCTATTCGCGCGCCTACGACTTCCCCTTCGTCAACCTCGCCCTCAACATCGGCAACGGGTTCCCATTCATGAATACGGTAACCCTGCCGGCCCGCACGCCGAATTCCTTCGTTCGCATCCGGCAGGCGGCGGACGACGCGCCCGAGATCTCCGATCCTCTGCTGCTGACTCGCACGGTGGTAAGCGCAGATTTCCGCGCGCCGTATGCCGAGCAGTTTGCGCTTCAATGGCAGCGCGGGCTGGGCGCAGACTGGGCCCTGACAGTGGGATACGTGGGGACCAAGGGTACCGCCCTGTACCAGACCATTGACGGCAACCCCACGCTGCCCGAGAACAACAACCGCGGCACGCTGCGCCTGGACCCCACGCGCGGCGTCATCAGACTGAGGGCCAACGCTACCAGCTCGATCTACCATTCCTTACAAGCCAGCCTGGAGAAGCGATTCTCCGCCGGCCTTGCAGTTGCGGCCCACTACACTTGGAGCGCCAACATAGACGGGGCTTCGGAGGTATTCAACCCTTCGGTCTCCGGTGAAGTGGCCGTGGCCCAGGATTCCTACAACCGGCGGGCGGACCGCGGCCGCTCCAGCTACGACCGGCCGCACCGCTTTACAGCAAACGCAGTCTACGAACTGCCGCTGCTCGGCGCCCGGCAGGGCCTCTGGGGAAGGCTGCTGGGCGGATGGCAGATCAGCCCCTTCATAACGCTTCAATCCGGAGCGCCTTTCACAGCTCTGGACGGCGGCGATCCGGGTTTCCGCCTTAGCGGCATTGACGGTCTGGTGGGCAACGCTATCCGCGCCAACGTCAATACCACGCTGGATCTGGCGCGCATGACCGTGCAGGAGCTGCTCTGGGCGGGCGGCGCCCGGCTGTTCTCACGCGTGAGCGCGCACAACCCGCTGGGCAACCTCGGGCGCAATGCGCTGCGCGCCGACGGCCTTACGGACCTAAACATCGGCGTCGCGAAGAACATCCGGATCGCCGAGCGTCGCACCCTTCAGTTCCGGGCGGAGTTCTACACCGCCACCAACACGCGGGACTTCGGCATTCCCGAATCGCGCGTCAGCTCGGCGAACTTCCTGAACCAATGGGGTCAGGACGGGGGCAACCGGCGCATCTTGGTTGCGCTGCACTACGTGTTTTGAGCGATCCGCGGCCCGCCTGTCGGCTGCTAAGATGAGACCGATTGCCTCTGGACTCTAACCTGGGATTGCCGGCCGGCGTGACCGCGTGGGTAGTGGCAGCGTGGCTGGCTGAGCTGGTTCTTTACACCGGCACCGCCTTCGCGGCCGCCCGCAGGAAGCTGGCCGATCTGCCGCCGGCCGTACTGGCGGCTTTGCTGACCGCCTCCGCGGTTGCTCCGTACTGCCTGTACGCGCCTGCATCCGGCTGCTTCAGCCTGCAAGGGGCCCTTTGGCTGCCGGCTTTGGCAGGGGCGCTGTCGTTCTGGTATGTGCTCTGGCCGCGGAGGCGGTTGGCTGACGCGGGTTTCCTGGTAATGGTGGCGGGGGTCGCACTGGCGAGGGTGTGGAAGCGGGTTTACCTCAGCCCCGAGGCCTGGCCGCCGATGGAAGCGCTTGGTCAGCTCATGTGGATCCGGCTGGGCATTGTGAGCGCGCTGCTGCTGCGGCGTGTTGAAGGAGTTGGCTTCGGATGGCTGCCGCAGCGGCGCGAGTGGAAGATCGGCCTGAAGTACTTCCTCTTTTTCTTGCCGGTGGGTGCGGGGCTGGCGATGTTGAGCGGATTTGCGCGCTGGGATCCCAGGGTGCGGCCCGACTGGACGGGCGTGGCGGTAGTGGCGGGCACGTTCCTTGGCATGTTGTGGGTGGTGGCCCTGGCGGAGGAGTTTTTCTTTCGCGGCCTGTTGCAGCGCTGGCTTAGCGAATGGCTGGCCGGTGCGACGCGAGGATGGCTGGCGGCGTCGCTGCTGTTCGGACTGGCTCACTTGCCCTTCCGGGAGTTCCCCAATTGGCGCTTCGCGCTGTTGGCCGCGGTGGCGGGTCTCTTTTACGGGCGCGCCTGTTGGGAAGGCGGGGGCATTCGCGCCGCTATGGTCGCGCACGCTTTGACCAACACCATTTGGCGAACGTTGCTGCGCTGAGGCGGCCTCAGAGGCCGTCCAGGGCCTGCTCGAAATCCGCCAGCAAGTCGTGCCAGTCTTCTATGCCTACCGAAATCCGGACCAGCTCGTCTGTGACGCCGCAACGCTCCAGTTCCTCGCAAGACAGGCTGGAGTGCGTAGTGGTCCTGGGGTGGCAGGCCAGGGTCTCCACGCCCCCGAGCGAGACGGCGTTGCGAGCGATCCGGAGGCGCCGCAGGAACGCGAACGCACCTTCGCGCCCGCCTTCCAGTTCCATCGAAAAAATCGCGCCCGGATGCTCGCATTGCGCCAGTCGGATCTTGATCTGCTCAGCGTCCGTATACAGGGTCGGGTAGTGGACCACGCGCACCTTCGGGTGCTCAACGAGCCGCTCAGCGATTCGTTGGGCGTTCTTGCTCTGCCGGTTCATGCGCAGCGAGACGGTGGGTAGTCGTCCGTCTAACAGCCAGCACTCGTCGGGCTGGAGGATATTGCCGAAGATGATGCGCTGCGCGCGAATGCGCTGTATAAGCTCCGGCTCGCGGGCCAGAGCCACTCCGGCCAGCATGTCGCTGAATCCCGACAGGTACTTAGTGGCCGAGTACAGCACCAGATCAGCGCCTAGCAACAGCGGACGTTGAAATGTCGGCCCCAGGAAGGTGTTGTCCACCATCACCAGAGGCTTGTCGGGGTGGCGGGCGGCGGCCTGGGCGGCGCGCCCGATGTCGGTCATCACCATAGTCGGGTTGGCGGGAGTCTCGATGAAGATAACCCGCAGATTACGGGCGGCGGCGATGGCCTCGTCCATCTGGCTGCTGCGACCGGCCAAGACCGGGACGGCAGTGATCTGGAACGGCTCCAGAAACTCACGGATCAGATGGCGGGTGCCTCCGTAGCTGGGCATGGTGTAAATCAGGCTGTCGCCGGGACGCAGGAAACTCAGGAAAGCCGTCATGATCGCCGCCATCCCGGAGTTGAACACCGCTGCCTGGCGGGCGCCGGCTTCCAAGGGTACGATCTGGTCCTCCAAGATCTCGGCGTTGGGATGCGAGATGCGTGAGTAGATTAACTCAACATCCTCACCAGGTAGCGGTTGAGCCTTGCCGGTCGCCAGTTGGAAGGCGCGCTCAGCGGCCTCGGGGCTGGAGAACACGTAGGTAGAGCTGCGAAACACTGCCGGCCTGGCGCTGCCGACCGAAAGGCGCGGGTCAAAGCCGCGCGTCAGAATCGCGGTCGGGGGGCGTAGCGCTTGGTGCGGGTCCTTGCGATGGGGCATGAAACCTCCACCTGGATTGTAACGCCGGGCGGGACAGCTCGGATGGGAAGGTTGGAGACAGCCAGAAAGTGCAATGATGGCAATGGATTGCGGTTCTTGCTGGGTGGCCCGCCGGGGAGTGCAAAGAAAAATACAAAATTTTGTTGCATTCTGTGCCTGGATCTACTAAAATTAGAATCAAGCCGGGGAGGCAACTCCCACCAAAGCGAGACTAACCTCTAACATAAAGACCCCTGAAGCAAAAACCTCCCCGGCACCCCCCCTAAAAACAGAGTTCAAGCGGTTGAAGCGGGTTATTGCAAACGGACCTTCGGCGAAGCTGAATTCGCAAGCCGCCGGCTCTGGTCGCCGTGGTATCATCATGGCGTTCACTCCCCGATGAAGAGGATAGCCATCCTGGGTTCCACCGGCTCCATTGGCTCGAACACGCTGGATGTGGTCCGGCGCCGCTTGGACGAGTTCGAAGTGTTTGCCTTGGCAGCGGGGCGCAATCTGGAGCGGTTGACCGCACAGGTTCTTGAGTTCCGGCCTCGTATAGTGGTGGTCGAATCCGAAGAGCTAGTTAGGGAGCTGCGCCAGCGCCTCATCGCCGCAGGACTGCCCGCCGGCGAGCACCCGGAGCTTGACTACGGCGCCCAAGGGCGCATCTGCGCTGCGGTAGCCCCGGAGGTGGACTGTGTAATGTCGGCCATAGTCGGGATCGCCGGATTGGAGGCCACTTATGAGGCAGTGCGGCGCGGCAAACGGATTGCCCTGGCCGCCAAGGAAGTGCTGGTGGCGTGCGGTAAACTGGTAATGGAGGCGGCTAGAGCGGCGGGTGCTGAGTTGATCCCAGTCGATAGCGAACACAACGGGGTGCACCAGTGCATGCGCGCCGGCCGGAGAGGCGAGGTGAGCCGCGTGATTCTGACCGCCTCCGGCGGCCCCTTCCGGAATGCCCCTCGGGAGCGTCTGGCGGCGGTCACGCCCGAGGAGGCCTTGAAGCACCCGACTTGGAGCATGGGCCGTCGCATCACGATTGACTCAGCGACCTTGATGAACAAGGGCTTCGAAGTGATCGAAGCCTGCTGGCTGTTCGACCTCCGCCCGCAGGAAGTAGAGGTGCTGATTCACCCACAGTCCAGTGTGCATGCCTTTGTTGAATTCCGCGACGGCAGCGTACTGGCCCAAATCTCCGCCACGGACATGCGCATGCCCATTCAGTACGCCCTGACCTGGCCGGAGCGGTCAGCCTCCCCGGTGCCGCGCTTCGATTGGGGGCAGATGCGGTGTTTCGAGTTCTATCCGCCGGATCTGGACCGGTTTCCGTTGCTAAAGCTGGCGTATGCGGCCCAGCAAGCCGGCGGTGCGGCCACATGCGTGCTGAATGCGGCTGACGAGGTGGCGGTGGCGGCTTTCCTGGAAGGACGGATCTCCTTCCCGGCGATCGCCGAGGTGGTTGAGGAAACCTTGCAGAGAGTGCCCGAGCGGCAGCCGGAATCCGTGGCCGCCGTGCTGGAAGCGGACCGCGAGGCTCGCCGGGTGGCCTGCGAGCTAGTCGGGCAGCGCGCCCGGGAACGCGCCCAGCCTTCCGTAGCAAGGCTCTGAGTACACAACATGCCATTTTTGGAAAACCTCTGGTGGCTGATAGTTTTGATCGGGATCATGATCCTGGTTCATGAGCTCGGTCACTACCTGGCGGCGCGCCGCTTCGACGTGCGCGTGGAAGTGTTCAGTTTCGGATTTGGACCCCGATTGGCCGGATTTCGCCGGGGAGAGACCGACTTCCGCATTTCCCTGATCCTGTTCGGCGGCTATGTGAAGATGGCGGGTGAACAGCCTGGGGAAGAGAGCGCCCACGACCCCCGGGGATTCCTGGCCAAGCCGCGCTGGCAGCGGCTGATCATCGCCCTGGCCGGTCCTTCGATGAACGTAGTGCTGGCGGTGGCCTTGCTGACCGGGCTGTTCATGGTGCACTACCAGAAACCGCCGGACTCCATTCAGCGGGCAGTGATCGGACACGTCTTCCCGAATTCCGCCGCAGCCCAGGCCGGCGTGCGCGAGGGCGATCGCATTGCCCAATTGGAGGAAATCCGCGATCCAAGCTGGGAGGATGTGATCCTGAAGGAGGTGGCCAGCGCCAACCGTCCCTTGAAGGTGAAGCTAGAGCGCGGCAGCCGCCAGTTCTGGGTTACTGTGACGCCGGAGCTGGAGCAGCGAAGCGGCCTTGGATACGCGGGGTGGGCCGAGCAGAGCGAAATCCAGATCGCCAACCTGACGCCCGGCATGCCGGCTGAAAAGGCAGGGCTGCAACGCGGGGATGTTTTGCTGAGCGTTGACGGCCAGCCGATCCGCTCACGGTATCGCCTGCAAGAAATCATACGCGCCACAGGGGGCAAGCCGGTGGTGGTCGAGTTCTCGCGGCAGGGCCGTGTGCGGAGGGTGGAAGTGCAGCCGGTGTACGCCAACTTGGACGGCACGCCGCGATGGATGATCGGGGTTGAGCCATCCCATCGCGTGATACTGACGCGGCTGGCTTTTCCTGAGGCGCTGCGGGAGTCTGTGCGGCAGAATCTCAAGCATGCCACGCTGATCTTCCGGTTCCTGGGCGGTATCCTGGAGCGGCGCCTTTCACCGAAGTCCATCGAGGGGCCTATCGGGATTGCGCGCCTGTCCGGTGAGGCGGCGCGGGAGGGGGTCCCCTCATTTCTGGTGTTGATGGCGGTGGTCAGCTTGAACCTGGCGGTGTTCAACCTGCTGCCCATTCCGATTTTGGACGGCGGTGTGATCCTGCTGCTGCTGGTTGAGATGGGGTTGCGACGCGAGCTCAGCCTTCAGGTGAAGGAGGCGGTTTTCAAATTGGGGCTGGTGTTCTTAATGGCGGTGGTGGTATTCGTGCTGTACAACGACATCGCCAAGATGTTGCCTGGCTGATACCGCTGGGTCATAAACGTCGTATCCCAGAGAGAGGGCGGCAGACCGGCGGACTGCAACCGACGGTGAACGCCACAGCCTGCTGGAGGCAAATCAAGCCGTATAAGCAGAGGATTGCCGGCCTTCCTCAGCAGGACGCGATCGCCGACAAGTTCGCGTATCAACTCGCCGCCGCTGAGAGAAAGCCGGCGAGCACGCAAGAGGTTCTTCCCCGATCGGCGGGCCCAGTAAGGGGCAAGTGTGCAATGGGCCGAGCCTGGGACTGGATCTTCCGGCCCGCCGGCCGCCGGAGCAAAGAAGCGCGAGACGAAGTCCACGTCGGGGCCGGCGAAAGCATCCACCTGCTGAATCGGAAGGCGGACCTGAGTTAGAATAGCGCGGCGCGGGTGATCCGATGGATGGTCGCGCACCCACTAACTTATGGCTATCTTCAGGAGGATGCTCATGCCGGCAGAATCCCGCTTTACACGGCTGCTGACAGCGTGGATCGTGTCATCGGCTCTATTGGCTGCCCCGCAGTCTCCACGGTACCGGATGACGGGCAGGGTGTCCAATCTTGCGCCGGGGCACCATGCCACAATTTACGCCCACGGGCCGACGAACCGTTCCGCCGTGACGCGTTCGGACGGGACCTGGGAAATCAACAACGCGACGCCCGGAGTTTACAGCGTCACCGTAACCCGTCAGGGCTACAGCTTCACCCCGACCGACCGCACGGCCGACGTGCGTACCCGAGACGCACACGACCTGAATTTCACGGCCCGCCCAAGCGACCAGGCCTCGACGGGCCAGGCGACGAGCGAGCGCCGCAGCATGACGGGCCGGATCTACGGGCTGCGTGCGGGACACCATGCTACCGTTCACGTCCACGGTCCCACGAATAGTGCCGCCAGCACGCGTTCCGACGGCACTTGGGAGATCAAGAACCTGCCGGCGGGAGTTTACAGCGTATCGGTGACCCGCTCCGGATACACGTTCACTCCCGTGGACCGGTCCATAGACTTGCGCCTGCGGGATGCACACGGCGTGAACTTCACCGGCCGCCAGCAGTAGTTCCGGCTGCCGTCCCTGCATCCGGCGCCCCGGGCGCTGCGGACTTATTTGCAAGACGGTCGGTTCCGCGCCAGGCCGAGCGAGGGTGCAGGTGTGACGGTGTCAATCCCGGTTGGAGTTTCCCCGTTTCGTCGGGTAAGACGTTTGTGACTCAGTAGCGCTAATACCCTGGGGCTAAATATTCTTCCCAAGCAACCGATCTGAGAGGCAGGCGGCTTTGCGCCGTTCGGGAGAGCTGGATGGAGCTGCTTTGCGGGTTGCTGGGGGCAGTGGCGTTGCTCACCGGACTGCTCGCGCTCCTCTGCCGGCTTGTCCGAGGCCGGTCCGCCGAAAGTCGCCGGGTTTACGAGAGCCTTTTTGAGGACGCCCCGATTGCGTACCACGAGATTAACTGCCGGGGCATCATCTGCCGGGTGAACCGGGCCGAGTGCAGGCTGCTGGGGCTGCCGACCGTTGAAATGCTGGGACGGCCGGTGTGGGAGTTCGTGGCCCCGGAAGAGCGCGAGGCCAGCCGCGCAGCGGTCCACCGGAAGCTGGCCGGGCAGCAGCCGCTGGTGCCGTTTCTGCGCGTCTACCGGCGGCGCGACGGCAGGAACGTGGTTGTCGAGATACACGAGAATCTCATTCGCGACGTGCGCGGCAACATCGTCGGCATTCGCACCGCGTTGTTGGATGTGACCGAGCGCCAGCAAGCCCGCGAGCAACTGGAGGCGCAAGCCCGCGAGCTGGAGCACGCCAACCGGGAACTGAGAGCGGCTCTGTCGCTGGCGCGGCAAGCAACCGAGTTGAAGAGCCGCTTTCTGGCCAACGTCAGCCACGAGATCCGCACGCCCATGCATGGCATCCTGGGTATGACCGAGCTGTTGCTGGCCACGCCGCTGGATGAGCAGCAGCGGACCTACGCGCGCGCGGTAATGGAATCCGGCGAAGCCCTGCTGGAGTTGATCAACGATCTGCTGGACATCTCCAAGATCGAGGCCGGGCGCATGCACCTGGAGCACTCACCTTTCGATCCCGGAGCCCTGGCGCGCAGCGTGGCCGACTTGCTTCGCGTGCGCGCTACGGCGAAAGGTTTGGAGCTGAACTGCTGGTTAGACCCCAAGCTTCCGCCGCGCCTGCTGGGGGACGCCGGACGGTTGCGTCAGGTGCTGCTGAACCTTGTGGGCAACGCGGTGAAATTCACGGAACGCGGCCAGGTGCGGTTGCGCGCCCTGGTTCAGGCCGAGAGCCCCGATAAAACCACGCTGCATTTCTCGGTTGAGGACACCGGGATCGGCATTGACCCCGAGCAGCAAACGCTGCTGTTTGAAAGCTTCGTACAGGGTGACGGCTCGAGCAGCCGCAAATACGGAGGCACAGGCCTGGGCTTGACGATTTCCAAACAACTCGTGGAGATGATGGGCGGCAGGATCGGTGTGGACAGCCAACCGGGGCGCGGCAGCACCTTCTGGTTTACAGTCGAGTTGGACAAGGCTCCGGCGGAGGCCGCCGAACCTGAGCCGGACCGCACGCGGACCGCCAACTTGCCCGAGCCTGCTCAGCGCTGCCGCATCTTGCTGGCCGAGGACAACGCCATCAATCAGAAGATCGCCTTAAAGATTCTCAGCCAGGCAGGTTTTCAAGTCGAGGCCGTCAACAACGGCGCCGAGGCGGTCCAGGCGCTTCAGAAGTCCAGCTACGACCTGGTGCTCATGGACGTGCAAATGCCCGGTATGGACGGGCTGGAGGCTACTGAGCGCATCCGCCGGTTGGAAGCCGGGCGGCGCCGCACTCCCATCATCGCGCTGACTGCGAACGCCATGGCGGGAGATCGCGAGCGCTGTCTGGCGGCAGGCATGGACGACTATTTGTCCAAGCCAGTTCGGCGTGAGGAGCTGTGGGAAGCGGTGCGGCGTTGGGTGGCTTCCAGCGAGACCACCATGCGACTGTCGTTCACCCTGGGCGGCGCGCACTCGGAATTCCCCCACGATCCAACCGCCTCTAAGTGAAGCGCGGCGGGCACCCGCGCAAAGGAAGCAGCGGTCGCCGTATTTGTTGAAGACCAGTCGCGCCGCTCGAGACCCGGAGGTCGCTTCCAGCGGGATGCCGCAGACGAACGCCGCCTCGTTGGTCGCGATGTTGCGGATGAGCAAGGTGTTCGCCATTAGCTGTCGTTCAGCCCAGTGCTCGCCGGGCCGCTGCCGCCTCCCGGTGTGCTAGACTAAGCGGATTCCGGCGAGGGGCCGGACGGGTCTCGATGCGGGGCTTTCAATACGGTTTCCTACTGAGGAACTTGATCCTCAGGGACTTCAAGATTCGTTATCGGAACATGTCGTTGGGAGTCTTCTGGTCGCTGCTGAACCCGCTGGTGCTGATGGGCGTGCTGACGTTCATCTTCACCCGGGTCTTCCCCAGCCCGGCGATCCCGAATTTCAGCGTGTTCGTGCTCTGCGGACTGGTTCCCTTCAACTTCTTCGCACTGTCCTGGGTGAGCGGAACCACCTCGCTGTTCAACAACGCGCCGCTAATCAAGCGAGTGTCGTTTCCACGGCTGATGGTGCCGGTGGCAGTTGTGCTGGCAAACGGGATTCACTTTCTTATCCAACTCGCTCTGCTGGTTGGATTCGTTCTGGCCGCAGGCTACGGCGTAAACCGGCACTGGCTGTGGCTGCCTTTCATCCTCGGATTGGAAGTGGTGTTCGTCTGCGGCCTGTCGCTGATGTCTTCGGCCCTGGACGTATTTTTCCGGGACGTGCGCTACGTCGTGGAATCCGCCAACACCGTGCTGTTCTGGCTGGTGCCGATTTTCTATTCCTTCTCCATCATTCCGGATCAGTACCGCACGGTATACCAGTTCAACCCGGTGGCGGCGGTGGTCCTGGCCTGCCGATTAATCTTGCTGGAGAACCGCCGGCCGCCGTTCTCGCTGCTTTGGAAGCTGGCCTTTGTGTCGGTAACGGCGGCGGTTTTGGGTCTGGCAGTGTTCCGTCGCTGCCAGCGCAAGTTTGCGGATCATCTGTAGCTCATGGCGGTCGTCGAATTCCGCAAGGTTTCCAAGGTCTACCACCGGCATCCCAGCCGGCCGTTTTTCTACCGGTATCTGTTGGATAAGTGGCGGCGTGCTCCCGGCGAACGTTTCTACGCGCTGCGCGAGGTGAGCTTCACGCTGGAGGCGGGAGAGACCCTGGCGGTGATAGGTCCCAACGGGGCCGGCAAGAGCACGCTGCTGAGTCTGATCGGCGGTCTGTCGGAGCCCGAGGAGGGTGAAGTGCGAGTGCAAGGACGCGCCGCGGGCTTGCTGGAGCTTGGTTCGGGGTTCCACCCGGATCTCACCGGGCGCGAGAACCTGGCGGTCTACGCCTCCTTGCTTGGCATGAGCGCCCGACAACTGCGCCAGCGCTTTGAGCAAATCGTAGAGTTCGCCGGCATCGGAGAGTTTCTCGACGAGCCGCTGCGCACTTACTCCTCGGGCATGATTCTGCGACTGGCCTTTTCGGTGGCGATCCACGTGGAGGCCGACATCATGCTGTTCGATGAGGTGTTGGCTGTGGGCGACCAGGCCTTTCAAGCGGCATGCCTTGCCAGGATCTTCGAACTCAAGCGACGCGGTTGCACCTTTGTTTGCGTCTCACACGGCGCGGAGCTATTGAAGCGATTGTGTGAGCGGGCCCTGTGGCTCGAAGAGGGCCGGGTGGTGCGAGACGGCCCCGTCGGTGAGATCCTCGAAGCCTATCAAGCCTGCCAGGCGGCGAACGCCCGGACTTGAACGCCAACTTCAGGGCTGGAAGCGGAGGGCATACAGATCTGCATCCTTGAGCCTGATGCGCAAGCGAATCGGGCGGCCTTCCAGCGCCGCCAGATCGCTGCCCGCGCGCCAGCGCGCCGGAGCTTCGATTTCGTCGCCGATCAGTTCGCGGGCCTCCGCCAGCGTGTAACCCGGCAGGGGAGCGCCGGAGGCGTCCTGGATTTCGACCCCCACCGAGCCGCCGGCCGAGGTGGAGTAATTCAGCAGCAAGATGCGGCCGCGAAAGCGCAGTGGTTTGGTGGTGAGTTCGCCGCCCCCGTAACCGGCGTGTACGCAAGCCAGCCCGTCCATGCGCAATGTGTAGCGCCGTAGATGAGCGGTAGGTTGGCCGTAGTTGCGCGCCACGAAAAACGACATCTCGCGCTCGCCCGTGGGGACTATGTTCAACGCCGGGTAATTGGAGCGGGAGACCCAGTTCTCCCAGCCCAAACCCGGGCGCAGGAAGGCCTCCGGAAACGCCCGGTCGTACCGGTTGCCGCCGCGGCTGGTGATAAGAACGGCGTCGGAGCAGTCCTGGTAATATTTCGGATCCACCTGAATCGCGGCGGCCTGCTCGGGGCTGAGCACCTGCCGGCCGGGAAAGAATCTGGCGCAGATTCCCAAATAGATGTGCGGCGCGCGGAAATAGGGGCTGGTCTGGTTGGTGTAAAGATGCTCAACCGGGGCCTCCGCGAAGTTCATCTCGACGGGCGGACTCCATCGTACAAAGTCCGGGCTGGTGGTCCGTGAAACCCAGCGGTACCTGACTTCGCCCACGCGCTTCCAGCTTCGGAAATAACAGACGTAACAGCTCTCGCTCTCCGACCAGAAGGCCACGTTCTGCGAGTCGAAAGCCGAGGGATCCGGAGCAGGGATCACAGCCTCTGGACGCCAGCGGCGCCACCGGACGCCGTCGGCGGACACGAAGGCGTGCAAGCCGCTGCGCGACGTGCCGGCCAGCGCCTTGTATCGCTCTGCGGGCGGCACATCAGGGCGCGCGTCCAGAAACGGCGAGAAGTTGTGCGAAAACGGCGGCTGGCCGGCCAGTATGACGTTGTTGTCCCGGCGGCCATTGATTTCGTACAAGCCTAGCTTGGGTTTCACCCATCGGATGGCGTCGGGCGATTCGGCATAGCAGGTCACCTCGCGAGCGCTTCCGTCGGCCCCGGCAGCGGGCAAGCCACGGTAATAGAGGCGATACAGGGGGCCGTCTTTGAGCACCGTAAAATAACCGCTGAAGGGGCCTTCCCAAGGTTCCTCCAGCCGGAGCGCCACCCCGGCATCGGCCGGCTGAGCAAGGCGCAGCTCGGCCCCCGCCAGGCGCTCGATCAGCCAGTGGTCCACGAAAAGCTCGCGCCGCGAACCGAGATCCAATACTTGAGCCGCGGCCAGCAAGACGCAGGAGGGTATCAGCAGCAGGCATTTGAATGACATCTCACGGGCAGACTAGCATAAAGGGGGTCCGCTCTCCCGATGATTCCCGCTGCGGGCCGGCGGCGCCGGCCGGAGATTGCACTTGCTGAACAGCGGCGCGCCCTTAGAATCAGCCGGCTGATGACGGTCGCCGCAGCACAAGCCAGAGACTGCGGCTGGGCCGATTCCCTGGGGGCGGTTCCGCAGGACGCCACGCGGGCCATCGCGACCGTTGCGGCCGTGGAGGCGCACGCGACCGTGCCGGAGTTGAGGGGATTCCCTGAGTCGGCCTCCCGCTTTTCCCCGAGCAGGGTAATAAATCAGGCCCCGTCGCCCGATCATAAAGGCTGAGGATGGCGCCGCAAGGCGCCGGGCCAGGTGCATGTCGAGCGAGACGCTGTCGGCGCTGCTGTGGGTGGTCCTACCATTGTTTGTGGCCGCGGGTTCGGCCCTGCTGGCAGCGGCCGTGACGCAGGCCCATATGGGGGCCACCCTGGCCAGGGAGCGGGCGGCTACTGCCGAGGCCCGCGCCCTGGCCCTGGCCCAGAGCCAGCAGATCGAAGACCGCATCCGCGCCGCTGAAGAAAGTGCGCGACGAAAGGCGCTGGAGGACATGCTGGCGGACATCCGCGTGGAGGAGCGACGCTTCTTGCGCGAGAGCAGGTCTCTGTTCGTGAACCGCAAGTGCCTGGTTGTTCAGGAGCGGCTCTATTTCCGCAACATTCCTCTTTCCGACTGGGTCGAACACGAATACTGGCTGGAAGAGGGCGGTGACGCGACCGCACACAGCATTGCCGTGAGCACGCGCAAGCTGCTGCCGTGAGCTGCGGGCCCGCCCGCCGCATGATCAGCGCGCCATCACAAGCATGCGCAAGCTCATTACCAGCAAGAACAACGCATAGACCCGGCGAATCCATAATTCGGGCAGCGAGATCATGATGCGGGCACCGAAATAGGCCCCCGCAAAAATCCCCGCCGCCACAAGCAAAGCCCAACTCAGCTTCATGTGACCGTTGCGGTAGTATTCGGCCGCTCCCAGCAAGCCCACCGGCGGGATCAAGGCTGCCAGGCTGGTTCCGATAGCAAGCAACGGCGGGGCCTTCAAGAACAGCATCAGAGCCGGCACAATGATCAGACCGCCGCCGATGCCGAACATTCCCGCCGCCACGCCGGCCACCAAGCCGATCACCAGCAAGCCCAAGTACGCCATCCCCATCACTGTAGCAAGCCGCCGGCGCCGGACTGAGTTGATACAATGAAAGCAACCGGCTACTGCCTCATGCTGGCTGCCGCAGCGATCACCGAAGAAATCCTGGAGCTCAAGCGAGAGCGTCGCGCCATCCTGCTGGCGCATCACTACCAGGAGCCTGAGATCCAGGATTTGGCCGACGCCGTAGGTGACAGCCTCGAGCTGGCACACAAGGCGCGCGAATTCTCCGGGGACGTCATAGCCTTTTGCGGCGTGTGGTTTATGGCGGAGACCGCCAAGGCGCTCAATCCCACGCGGGTGGTGGTGGTGCCGGATCGGGAAGCCGGCTGCTCGCTGGTTGATTCCTGCACTGCCGAGCAGGTGCGCCTTTTCCGCCAACACCATCCTGATCACGTGATCGTCAGCTACATCAACACCTCGATTCAGGTGAAGGCGCTGAGCGACATCCTGTGCACTTCGCGCAACGCCGTCGCGGTGGTCAACTCCATCCCGCCCGAGAAGCCCGTCCTGTTCCTGCCGGACGCCAACCTGGGCCGCTACGTTCAGCAGCAGACCGGACGGCGGAACATGAAGATCTGGCAGGGCACTTGCGTGGTGCACGCTACCTTCACGGCCCGCCGGCTGACTGCGGCGCGCGCAGAGCATCCGGACGCCTTGGTGGCGGCGCACCCGGAATGCCCTGCGGAAGTCCTGGAAATGGCCGACTACATAGGTTCGACTTCGAGCATCGTGCGCTGGTGCGCCACTGCTCCCTCCGAGGAGATAATTGTGGTGACCGAGAGCGGCATATTGCATTCGCTGCGGCGAGCGGCTCCCGCCAAGCGCTTTTACTTTATCGCCAACGAACAGTGCAATTGCAGCGAGTGTCCCTACATGAAGCGCAACACCTTGGAGAAGCTGCGCGATTGCCTGCGCACGCTCCAACCGCGCGTTGAGCTGGATGAGGAACTCGTGCGGCAGGCCCTGGTTCCGTTGGAGCGCATGCTGGCATTGGGTTGAAGCAACTTCGGTCTCGGGGCTGCTGGTTGCCCGCCGGCCGCAAGGCGCGTAAGCAGGTCGCCGGCAAGCCCGGATCCTCGTCTCTGCCCTCCTATGAGACAGGAAACGGCCTTGAAGCTGCTGTTTTGGCCGCTCAGCTTAAGTCCAGTAACTCCGGTCCAGACTGCGATACTGCACCGCCTCGGCCAGGTGCTTCGCCGTAACGCCTTCGGATTCGTCCAGATCCGCGATCGTGCGGGCGACTTTCAGGATCCTATCGTGGGCGCGGGCCGAAAGGCCCAACCGCCGCATTGCCAGCTCAAGGGTCCGCTCGCCGGCCTCATCCAGTCGGCATAGTTCCCGCAGCATCTTGGGGGGCAGTTGCGCGTTGTAGTAACCGCGAGCTTGCTGGCGGGCGCGAGCGCGCTCAACCCGCAGGCGAATCTCGGCCGAGCTAGCCGCAGCCGGATCGGGCCCGCGCAGCTCCTTGTACGGGACGGCCGGCACCTCGACGTGCAAGTCAATGCGATCAAGCAAGGGGCCGGAGATCTTGGCGAGGTAACGCTGGATAATGGCCGGCGTGCAGCGGCACTCGCGCGTCGCGTCGCCGTAAAAGCCGCAGGGGCACGGATTCATGGCCGCCACCAGCATGAAGGCGGCGGGAAACTCCAGGCTCATGTTGGCCCGCGCGATGCGCACGGCGCCGTCTTCCAAAGGCTGGCGTAGCAACTCCAGCACATTGCGCGGAAACTCGGGGAACTCATCCAGAAACAGGACGCCATTGTGGGCCAGGCTGACCTCGCCGGGACGCGGAATGCCCGTGCCGCCGCCGATCATGCCGGCGTCGGAGATGGTGTGGTGCGGCGCGCGGAAAGGGCGCTCCGCCAGCAGCCCTTCGCCTGGCGCGAGCACTCCCGCTACGCTGTGCACCTGTGTGGTTTCCAGGGCCTCGGCAAAGGTCAGCGGCGGTAGTATGCCTGCCAGGCGTTTGGCCAGCATGGTCTTGCCTGAACCTGGCGGGCCGATCATGAGCACGTTGTGTCCGCCGGCCGCAGCCACCTCCAAGGCGCGCTTGGCCGTGGTTTGCCCGCGAACGTCGCGGAAATCCAAGGCCGCCGCTCCGGGCGGTTGGCGGAGCTGACCATTGGGTTGTGCAGGCTTGAAGCGCTCGGGCTGTTCGGCCAGTGCCACGACCTCGGCCAAGTGTCGGAGGCCGTAGACCCGCACCTCATTCACCACCGCAGCCTCCGCCGCGTTTTCCTCCGGCACGACCAGCTTCGAGATACGCTCCTGTCGGGCGCAGATGGCGATGGAAAGCGCGCCGCGAACCGGACGGATCGCGCCGTCCAGTGACAGCTCGCCCACCAGCAGATAATCATCCAGCCGGGGCAAAGAGCCCATGGCGCCAAGAATTCCGACCGCCATGGGTAGATCAAAACCCGCGCCTTCCTTGCGCAAGTTGGCGGGCGCCAGATTGATGGTTACGGCCTTGTTGGGGTAGCCGAAGCCGGAGTTGGCCAGCGCGGACTTTATTCGCTCGCGGCTTTCGCGGACCGCAGTGTCGGGCATACCCACGGTCACGAAGTCGCGTGCGCTGCCGGAGGGATACAAATCCACTTCGACGTCAATAGGGTGCGCCTTGATGCCGTAGACGGCCGCGCTGCGTGTCCGGAACAGCGCCATCTCAAGCCCGCTTTAGCGTAATGGTGGGGCCGGAGAAGGATTTTTCTCAGCTTCAGGCGGGCTTATGCAGGCTTGGCTCGTCAGCGGCGGGTTACGACCACCGAGCGCCAGCCGGCGTTGCCCGCGGCGTCTCGGGCGCGAACTATCACGGTGTTGGTTCCCTGATTGAGCGGGATGGGACCGGCGGTCCACTGCGTAGTCCCCTGAGCTGTGCCGGAGGCGCCGGTGGAACTGGACCAGACCACTTGGGTGACGCCGACATTATCCGAGGCCGTACCTCGCAGGGTGATGCTGGCGGAGGAGGTCAGAAAGCTCGTCGAGGCCGGATAGGTGATGGCCAAAGCCGGCGCCACGGTGTCTGCGCCCGAAGGCGTCTTGGGGTTAGCGGGCGGCTGGGGATCGGCAGGGGTAGTCGGCGTAGTGGGAGGCTGACTGGGCGGGGAGCTGGGAGTCTGAGGCGGGGAGGGAGTCGGTGTGGGTTGCGACGGAGGTTGCGGGGTCAGTACCTGCTCGCGGGTGGCGTAAAGTTCGCGAATGGCGGCAATGTCCTCCGCGCTAAGGCCTGTGAGCTTGCGGTAGTACGGGTACATCACCGTGCCCGGTTTGTCGGAGTGACCCAGGCCCAGGGCGTGCCCTATCTCGTGCAGCACCACGCTGAAGACGTCCAGGTAATCGCCGATTCTCCACGGCTCGTCGTCATCCAGGTGGACATCGCCCGCGATGGGCTCAGGATTGGGCGGAGCGGGATAAAAGGCGTGCGCCAGCACGCGCCCTCGTCCGTCGAAGGGGTAGGAATCACCGTGGGCGCCCCTGGCGAACAAGAAGCGTAAGGTGCGAGGACCCCACTCGTCGTCGGCCGCTGTGAAGTTAATCTCAACGTAACGCGCCCACTCCTGGAGGGCTCGCAAGATCTCCCCTTGCACCTGCTCGCGCGGCAGGGACCGAGCCAGTTGCGCCAGATAGTAACGCAAGTCGGCGGCGCCGCGCCCCGGGCCGTCCCAACCTTCGCCGGCGTGCGCCACATACTGTGCCAGCGTGCCCCATACAGTCAGCGCTCCGGTACAAGCGTGGACTGGTTCACCGCTCAGAAGCTGTTCGGAAGCCGGATAGATGTAGCTGACTTCATCCCATTCGGCCAGATGCTGGAGACGCGCGGCTTCTCCGACCACCAACAGCTCGTTGGATCGCAGGTCTGCATGCTCGAGTATCTCGAGCAGGTGCTCTTGGACCAGGGCTCGCGCCTCCGCCTGGGGGACATCGGGGTGGAACTCGACGACGCATCTCCAGGTGTCGCCGCCGGCAAGCAGCGGGCTGAGCTTATCGGGTGCGCGAAGCCGGCCGGCCCAGCGCACACCCATGCCGTCAAAACGCACGTAATCCGGCGCGCTGACCAGCAGGCCGGTGTCCGGAACATAGCCCACGACTCTGACCCCTCTTTGCTCCAGTTCAAAGACTTGCTCGAGTGCCGGCGGCTCGCCGAATTCAATCAACACGTGTGAGCGGTCGAGGCTCCGCCGCTTGGGCAGCTCACTCAGGAATTCCTCCAGGTCATCTACCAGCGCAAGCCTGTGGTTCTTCAAGTGCAGCCGGGGTTCGGCGGCTACAGCCACGCTTGCTAAGACGAGCAACGACCCTGCCAGGCCCCCGCGAACGCTCACACTTGCGCTTATCGAACCGAGCCCGCGGGATTTGAATCACGACGGCGAGAGCTTGCCCTCACCTTGAGCACCAGATATTTACGGGACCGCCATGATGAGAAGGTACGTGCGCGCGGCCTGGGTCGTGCTCGCCTTGTACGGCGCGAGCGTTGCGCGAGGCCAGACCGGCTACGTCGTTCGCACGGTGGCGGGCAGCGATTTCGTCGGAGACGGCGGCGCGGCGGTTTCGGCGCTGCTATTTGCGCCTGAATGCCTGGCGATGGACGCCGCCGGAAACCTTTACATCGCGGACCCGGCGGACCATCGCGTGCGCAAGGTCAGTGCCTCGGGTGTCATCACGACCGTGGCCGGCGACGGCCAGGCAGGATTCGCCGGTGACGGCGGTCCGGCATCCCAGGCGCGCTTGAACCGGCCCTACGGGCTGGCCGTGGACGCGGCGGGAAACCTGTACATCGCGGATTTCGGCAACGCCCGTGTACGCAAGGTCGGATTCGACGGCGTGATTCGAACACTCGCCGGGGGAGGCGTGGTTGAGCCGTCGGCAAGCGGCGGCCGCGCGAGCGCAGTGCGGCTGTTGGGACCGCGCAACTTGGCGCTGGATCGGAGCGGCAACCTGTACGTTGCAGATTTTCTGGACCACCGCGTCTACCGGGTCACTCCCAACGGAGACATCAGGGTTGTCGCGGGCACGGGAGCGCCCGGGCTGGCAGGCAACGGCGGTCCGGCCGAGCACGCGCAATTGAACTTCCCGGCGGGTCTGGCGCTGGATTCCGCCGGCGAGCTTTACATCGCCGACAGCGGCAACCGGCGCGTGCGCCGGCTCAGTGGCGGCATGCTGCACACGCTGAACGTCCCCGTGACGCTCGAGCTGCCTACGGGTTTGACCTTCGACGTCGCAGGCAACCTGTACGTCGCCGACAACGCGCGCATCGTGAAGCTAACCCCTGCGGGCGCTGCCTCGCTGATCGCAGTGGCGGCGCGCGAAGTGGTGGTGGACCGTACAGGCAATCTGTACGTGGCCTCCGGTTCGCCGCAAGTATTACGGGTGGCGCCGACAGGAGCCATAAGCCTACTGGCGGGCGGCACGAGGGAGCCAAGCTTTTGGGGCGACGGCGGACCGGCGGCGATGGCGCGCCTCAATAGCCCGCGGGGTCTGGCTATCGGTCCGGACGGCGCGCTGTGGATTGCCGACTCCGGCAACGCACGTGTGCGCCGTGTGAGCTCAGCCGGAGTAATTACGACAGCCGCAGGAGCCGGCCGGGGCGGGGTGACGGGAGAGAATATTGCGGCGCTCTCGGCGCGTTTGTGGACGCCGGTCGCAGTGGCGCTGGATGCGGCCGGCAATTTGTGGCTCGCGGATGCCGGCGTCAGCCGAATTCGGCGCGTCAGCCCAGACGGCTGGATCACGACCGTCGCAGGCACCGGGCAGGCAGGCTTCAACGAGGATGGCACAGCGATGTTCTGCCAGTTGAACCTTCCCTCGGGCCTGGCGGTGGACGCGGCCGGCAACGTCTACATCGCCGACACCGACAACCACCGCGTCCGGAAACTGACGCCCGGAGGCGCGCTGATCACCATCGCCGGCAGAGGAGTGCGCGGCTATGCGGGCGACGGCGGACCCGCCGCGGAAGCTTGGCTCGATTCGCCCGCCGGTCTAGCCGTGGACGCGGAGGGCAACCTATATATCGCCGACCGCATGAACCACGCGATCCGCAAGGTGAGCCGCCAGGGTTTCATGTCCACGGTGGCAGGCAACGGAACGGCCGGCGCGGGAGGGGACGGCGGCCCCGCCGTGCGGGCGCAGCTTAACCGCCCTGCCGGCGTGGCCGTAGACCGGCAGGGGAACATCTATGTCGCAGATACTGAGAACCATCGCATTCGTAAAGTAACCGCGGACGGAATCATCCGGACAATCGCGGGCGATGGGCAGCCGGGATTCAGCGGGGACGGCGGCCCGGCCAGCGAGGCGCGTCTGCGCTGGCCTGCGGCCATCACCGTGGACGGAGAGGGCAACGTTTACGTGGCGGATCAGGATAACCACCGCATTCGCCTACTGGCGCCCGTGGTCGAACCGGCCGCCGCGGCGCTGGAGCAGGCGACGGTGGTGAACGCAGCCAGCCTGCTGCCGGGGCCGGTGGCGCCGGGTCAGATCGTATCCATCTTTGGTTCGGGGATCGGGCCGCAGAGCGCTGAAGGGCCGAAGCTAGTCGAAGGTAGACTAGAGAGCATCTTGGGCGAGGTCGAGCTGCTCTGGGACGGCAAGCCTGGACCCTTGCTGTACGTGAGCCGCGATCAGATCAATGCGCAAGTTCCTTACGCTGTGGCAAGCGTGAAGGAAACGCAGGTAGAAGTGCGCTACAAGGGTTCGCTGCGCGCCAAGATGGTGCTGCCGGTGGCGGAAGCAGTCCCCGCGCTGTTTACGGTTTCAGGCGGCGGCACTCAGGCGGCGGCGCTTAACGAAGACGGCACCCTGAATTCGCCGGCTAATCCTGCGCCACGGGGATCGGTAGTGACGTTGTTCGCCACCGGCGAGGGCCAGACGGATCCTCCCGGCGAAGATGGCCGCCCGGCCGGCGTGCCGCTGCCCAAGCCCCGACTGCCCCTAAGCCTGATCATCGGCGTGCACCCGGCGGAGATTCTGTTCGCAGGCAGCGCGCCGGGTCTGGTGGGCGTGCTGCAAATCAACGCCCGCGTGCCGGGCGGATTTCTGCCGGCCGGCCAGCTTCCCATAGAGCTGCGCATCGGGGACGCGCGCAGCCCGGCCGGCGTGACGCTGGCTGTCCGATAGCCCCGGCGCCCGCCCTGAGGCGCGCCTGTTGCGTTATCATTGCCTTTGACCACGGGTAGCGATATGCATCGCAGAAGCTTTTTGAGCGCATCATTGGGTGGCGGTTTCGGCTTCCAGATCCTGGGCGCGCAGCGCGAGAAGAAATATCGTACCGCCTTGATCGGCAGCGGTTGGTGGGGTATGAACATCCTCACCTGCGGCGCCATTGAGTCGGGGCAGTGCCAGGTGGTCGGGCTATGCGACGTGGACGAGAGCCAACTGGATGCGGCCGCCAGGAAAGTTCAGGAGCTTACCGGCGATCAGCCCAAACGCTACAAGGACTTCCGTGAGCTTCTGGCGCGCGAAAAGCCGGAGATCGCTATCGTGGCCACGCCGGACCACTGGCATGCGCTGGCCACGATTGCGGCCATCGAGGCCGGATCGCACGTGTATGTGGAGAAGCCGATCGGCCACACGATCATGGAGGGCCGGGCGATGGTGAATGCGGCGCGCGCCAACAACCGCGTGGTGCAAGTGGGTCTGCACCGGCGCGTCTCGCCGCACAATGTCTCCGGGATGCAGTTTCTGCGCTCGGGCAAGCTGGGCAAGATCGGCATGGTGCGCGCCTTCGTGCACTACCCGGGCGGTCCCGGCAAGCCAACACCCGATTCGGATCCACCGCCGGGGCTGGACTGGGACTTTTGGTGCGGCCCCGCGCCCAAGCGCCCCTTTAACAAGGCGATTCATCCGCGGGGTTTCCGGCAGTTCTTGGATTTCGCCAACGGCACGCTGGGAGACTGGGGCGTGCACTGGATGGATCAGATCCTCTGGATCACCGAGGAGAAGTATCCGCGCAAGGTTTTTTCGACCGGGGGACGTTACATTAGACAGGATTCCACCGACGCTCCGGATACGCAGACCGCCGTCTTCGAGTTTGAGTCTTTTACCGCGGTCTGGGAACACCGCACTTACGCGGGTAACGAAGCCGAGAAAACCAACATCGGGTGTTACTTCTATGGGACCGAAGGCACGTTCCACATGGGTTGGTTGGATGGCTGGACTTTCTATCCGGCTAACAAGAAGCGTCCTCCCATCCATGAAGAACCTAAGCTGGGCAAGCCGGACGATCAAAACATCCGCGAGCTGTGGGCCGACTTTCTGGAGGCCATACGCACGGGGCGACGCCCGGTGTGCGACATCGAAAACGGCCACCGCTCCACGAACATGAGCTTGCTCGGCATGCTCTCGTTCAAGTTGGGCCGCAGTCTGGCCTGGGACGGCGAAAAGGAAGTGGTGATCGGCGACCCCGAGGCGAACAAGCTGCTGCGACGGCCTTATCGCGCGCCCTGGCAGTATCCCAAGGTGTGAGGCGTCCGTGGAAGAGCGAGCCTTCTTCAACGAATCGCAGACCACCCGCCGGGCTGCGTTGAACTGCCCTTTTTGCCGCATGACGGAAACCTACGAATTGCGCTGGCTGGTGCGTAAGAAGAAGGACCGCTTGCCGCCGGGGGCCGACGAACGTGACCGTGAGAAGTTCCAGAAATCGCAGAGCTATATGGTGCTGCTGGACGACAAAGTTGTCTGCCGCAACCTGCGGTGCCGGCGGCGCTTTGAGGTTTCCGGCATAAAGACGCTGGCCTTTCTGGAAGAGCCGATGACGGCGGTGCGGCGCTGAGAGGTTCGCCTCCGGCCGGTCTTACTCGATTAGGGCCGCGGTGTTGGAGAGCTCGCCGATGCCTTCCACCCGGATGCTGACAACATCGCCCGGCTTCAAGGCCGCTTGCTCGGGCACGATGATCCCTGTCCCGGTCAGCAGAACCGAACCCGAAGGCACCCGGTTGGCCCGTCGCAGATAGCCGATCAGCTCCTCAAATTTTCGCGCCAAAGCGGATGTGGAGACTCCGGCCTCGAATAAGACCGCACCCTCGCGCCGGATGGTGCAAACCATCTGAAGCCGGTAAGGGTCGGCGATCTCATCCGGCGTGACTATTACGGGGCCCAGCGCGCAGCAACCACAGTAAATCTTCGATTGCGGAAGATACAGCGGATTCTCGCGCTCAATGTCCCAGGCGGAAACATCGTTGGCCAGCGTGTAGCCGAGGATCTCCCCGCGCCCCCCGAGCACCAGGGCCAATTCGGGCTCGGGAGCCGTAAACGATGAGTCGGAGCGAATGCCGATGGCCTGCCCCGGGCCCACGCAAACCCGCGCCGTGCCCTTGAAGAAAATCTCCGGGCGCGGCTGGCGGAAAACGTAGCCGTAGATGCCCTGATGTTCGCCGTGCTGGGCGTCTCGAAAGCTGGCGCTGGGCTGGTAGGTACAGCCGCAGGCCCAAACTTCAGGCGGGTAGATGGGGATCACCGGAGCGGCGGCCTGGCGGTGCCGGCTGGCCAGCTCTTGAGCCAGCTCGGTCAGGGGAACCGCCTCTTTCTCGGCCTTGCGGATCAACTCCGCCATAGAGTAGTTGGGGATCGGACGGACAAGCTCGCCTTCAAAAACAGCCCCGATCACCGTGTGGTCGAATCGAATCTGACCAAGACGCATGAATAAGTCCAACCTCAGTATTTCAAGTAAACCGTTTTGTAATCACTGTAGAATTCCAGCGCCGCAGGTCCCTGTTCCTTGGGCCCGAAGCTGGAACCTTTAGTCCCCCCGAAAGGCAACTGGTATTCAACGCCGGCGCTGGGCAAGTTGACGGTAAGCAACCCGGCTTCCATGCGTTCTATGTATTCAAAAACACGCGACACATTCGTGGTCTGAATGGATGCCGACAGCCCGAAAGGAACGCGGTTGGCCATCCGGATGGCATCGTCGAAATCCTTGGCCCGCATTACCGCCAACACCGGACCGAAAATCTCCTCCTGCGCGATGCGCATTTCGGGGGTCACCTCCGAAAAAATGGTGGGCTGCACAAAGTAGCCTTTGTCATAAGGGGGGCCGGTCAAACGGCGCCCGCCGAAGACCGGTGGGCCGGCCTCTGCGGCGCCTATCTCTATGTATCGCAGGTCGGTTTCCAATTGCGCCGCATCAATTACAGGTCCCATGTCTACGCCGGCAGCCAGACCGTTGCCTACCTTGTAGCGGCGCGTGCGCTCGACGAGCGCCTCCAGGAAGCGATCGTAAATCGCCTCCTCCACGATGGCGCGGCTGGTGGCGGTGCACTTCTGGCCGGTGGAAGCGAAAGCGCCGTTAACGACGTTCTCGACCGCCAAGCTCAGGTCGCAATCCGCCAGCACGATAGTTGGATTCTTGCCGCCCATTTCAAGCTGGATTCGCAGCCGCCGCCGGGAGGCTTCCTGGTGCAAGGCCTCTCCGACCTGGCAGGAGCCCGTGAAAGAGATCGCTTTCAAAGCCGGAGCCCCTAGCAAGGCCCGGCCCAGCTCTCCGCCGGGCCCGGCCACAAAATTCACCACTCCGGGCGGGATGCCGGCTTCGTGACAGGCTTCCACGATCCGCCAGGCGCTCAGCGGGGCGGCGGAAGCAGGTTTCAAGACCACGGTATTGCCGCAAATCAAGGCGGGCGCCAACTTCCAGGCGGGAATGGCGCTGGGGAAGTTCCATGGGGTGATCAGTCCCACCACCCCGAGGGGCCGCCGCAAGGCAAACGTAAATACTCGCTCGCGTTCTGAGGGCGTCAGCAAACCGGGCAGTCGTGAACCTTCGCCCGCGTAGTACCGGAATATATTGATTGACCGCCGGACCTCTCCCTTGGCTTCCGGAAGGGTCTTGCCTTCCTCTCGGGTCATCTCGAGGCCGAGCTGCTCGAAGCGACTGTCCAGGATCTCGGCGACTTTGAAAAGGTAAGCGCCCCGCGCGGGGGCAGGCAAGCTCGCCCAGCCGGGCAAAGCCGTCTCGGCAGCCCGTACCGCGTCCGAGATGTCTTGGGCAGTCCCTTTCACAAACAGCCCCACCAGATCATCCGTATCGGCAGGATTGCGGTTTTCGAAAGTCTCGCCGTCCAGCCACTGGCCGTTAATGTAATTCCGGTAGACCTCAGCGCTCATCGTCTGCACACACGCTTGCGGCGCGCCCTCCTGACTTCCCACATTTGCTCCCCACTTCTGACTCCTGCCCCTTAGAACTTGACTTGCGGCGCCGTGCGGGCGGCCGGCTCCACCCGGAAATAATCGTTGTTGCGTGAGAAACCGAAGATCGCAGCCGCGACGTTATTGGGGAACAGCTCGATCGTAGTGTTGTACTTCTGGACCGCCTCGTTGTATTTCCGGCGCTCGACGGCAATGCGATTCTCCGTGCCCGCCAACTCGTCCTGGAGCCGCAGGAAATTCTCGTTGGATTTCAACTGGGGATAGTTTTCGACCACCACCAGCAGCCGGCCCAGGGCGGTGTCCAACTGGGCGTTGGCGGCCATGCGCTCCTGCGGCGTGCGAGCTCCCAACAAGGCAGCGCGAGCTTCGGTGACCGACTGGATTACCTGCCTCTCTTGGGCCGCGAATCCTTTGACGGTCTCCACCAGATTGGGAATCAGGTCGGCCCGGCGTTGCAGCGCCACGTCCACCTGGGCCCAGGCCGCTTCGATCGCGTTGCGCTGGGTGACCAGCTCGTTGCGCATCGAAACCAGCTTGCCCCCGACCAACAAGCCCAACAGCAGCAGTACCACAAAGATAATCACCAGCGTTCTCATTTTTCTTCGCCTCCCTTGCGGTCACTTCGCCAGTGCATCCACCTTTTCCGCCACCGCCTGGATCGTCGCCAGGTACTGGCCGAACAGAGCTCCTGGGTCAAGCTCCCTGGGCTTGACTTTCCCCTCGCGCAACTCGAGCACGCGTTCGAAAGCTTCTGTGTCCACCCCCAGGGAGTCGCGCACCTGAGCCAGCAGTTTGCGCTTCTCGAAGTCTGCGGGCGCGCCGTGCAAACGCAAGGCGTGGCGGAACAAAGTGCAGAAAGTTGAGAAGGAATCCGTCAGCAGGCTGCGCAGAAGATCCTTGTCCTGAAGCACCCCGGCGGCCTTTTGTCGCAAGCGCAGGAGCTTGGCGCGCAGCTCGTGCTCGACCTGGGCCCGGTAAAACGAGTCGTCAATCTCCAGACCGGCCGCTACGTCCTCGCCGTACAGCACGCGGTGGCGCTCGCGGATATCGTGGAATTCGATGGGAAAGCAATCCGTCGAGCGCCGCAGTTCCTCGCTGCTCAGCAAAAGGGGCGCGGGGTTGCCCAACTCGCGCCACCATCGGAAGACGGGAGCCGATTCGGCAAGCTCACGCGGCGTCACCTGGCGCAGCACGCACAGCACGTTTAGGTCGGAAAAGCGCCCGTGATGGTCGCCCACTGCCGCCGAGCCGTAAAGCACCAGTGAGACCAGGCGGTCCTGGTAGGTTTTCTTGAGTTTCTCGACTAACTGGTCTAGTACCCGCTGCATGGCGCAACCTTCTCACCAGCTACTGGAGGCGCCTCCGCCGCCGGAATCGCCGCCTCCGAAACCGCCAAAGCTGTCGCCGGAGTCGAATCCTCCGAAACCCCCGCCGCCGGTGCGGAATCCGCTACTGCGACTGAGCAAGGTCCCAATCAGCAGCCCGGTTAACAGGTCGCCCGGACCGCCTTGGCTTCGGTGCACGCGCCGGCGCCCGGAGGCCAAACCCATCAGTAACGCAAAGCCCAGCGCCAGCAGCACGGCCGGTATGAACCAGGCAGGCATCTCGGCCTGGGGCTGGCGGCGCGGCAGGAGCGGCTGCTCGAGTTTCGCGCCCTTGGCCTGCGCCACTCGCTCGCCGATCTGGGCGGCCGCTATCATCAAGGCCTCCCCGTAATGTTGCTCGCGCAAGGCCGGGCGCATCGCCCGCAGAACGCTGCCTGCGTAGCCGTCCGGAATGACCGGTTCCAGACCGTAGCCGACCTCCAGCCGACTGCGCCGGTCACGGATCGCCAGCAGGAGCAGGAGGCCCTCGTTGGTCTGTTTGCGCCCTATCCCCCAGGCTCGGAACAGGGCGTTGGCCACGTCCTCTACGGGCTCGCCTTGCAAGGTCGGCAGGGTTACCAGCGCCAGTTGAACGCCCGTGGCCTTTTCCAGCCGCTCACAGTACTGCTCCAGTTTGCCGCGCACTTCCGGCTCCAGCACCCGGGCGAAGTCACTGACGTAGCCCTCGGGCTTGAGCGCGGTGAAATCGAAGGCCGCGGCGCACAGCGCCAGCGCCAGCAGCCACAACAGCACAGGGCGAAACCGGCTCACCTCGGGCAACCACACAGTTTACTACGCGGCGCCCACTGCCACAGCGGCCGGGCGCCGGCGCTCTCAGGCCTAGCAGGTGAGTTCCTCCCGGCGGATGCGCACGCCGTCCAGATTGCCCAACACCGTCAAAGTGATGTAGCGGGAATCGAAAAACTGATGCGCCAGTCGCTGCACGTCCTCGGCGGTTACGCGTTCAATGTCCTCCACCAGCTCGTCCAGGCTGAAGAAACGCCCAAAGTACAACTCCTGGCGGGCGAGGTTGGCCATCCGGTTGGTGGTGGACTCCAAGCTGAGCATCAGCGAGCCTTTCAGATAATCCTTGCCGCGGCGCAACTCCTCTTCGCCCACCAGTTCCTCTTTCATGCGGCGAAGCTCGGCCAGGATCAGGGTCACCACTTTGCGCGCCGCTTCGGCGGAAGTTCCCGCGTAGACCGACAGGCAACCGGTATCCCGGTAAGCGCTCAGTTCGGAAAAGACCGCATACGCCAGCCCTTGGCGCTCGCGGATGTTTTGGAACAGCCGGGAGCTCATGCCTCCGCCCAGCAATGTGTTCAGCAGGTAGGCGGCGAAGCGGTCTCGATGAGGCATGGGATGCGAGGGGACGCCCAGGCACAGGTGGACTTGCTCCAGAGACTTCTTGTGCCGGAGCGCCAGCCGCGCATGCGTAGAGGGCGGATCGTCGGCAGGCACCGTCCCGTTGGCCGGCAAGGCCCCGAACCGCTCGCGAGCCAGTTCGACCAGCCGCTCGTGATCGAGATTACCGGCGGCGGTAATCAAGATGTTCGATGGAATGTAGGTGCGCCGGTAGTAAGCCTCGATCATGTCCCGGTTGAACCGCTTGATGGTTTCGCGGGTGCCGAGAATGGGACGGCCCAAGGGGTGCCCCTTCCAAAAGTTGCTGGCGAAAATCTCGTGCACCAAGTACTCGGGGTTGTCAGCCTCCATCTTCAGTTCTTCCAGGATTACGCTCTTCTCCTTCTCGATATCCTCCGGACGCAGCAAAGGGTAAACCACCATGTCGGAAAGCACATCGAAAGCCAGGGGCAGGTGCTGGTCCAGCACTTTGGTGTTAAAGCTGACCAATTCCTTGCCCGTGAAGGCGTCCAGGTTGCCGCCGATGGAGTCCACCGAGCGCGCGATTTCCTCGGCGCTGCGGTGGGCTGTGCCCTTGAAAAGCAGGTGCTCTAGGAAGTGGCAGATCCCCGTCTCTTGAGGAGCCTCCAGGCGAGCCCCGGTGCCCAGCCAGATTCCGACGGAGACCGAGCGGACCTGCGGCATCAACTCGCTAAGGATCCGCACCCCGTTGGGAAGCACGGTACGGCTAACCTCCGCGGACATCCAGGTCACCTCAGGCATGCGATCTTGGGGGCAATTTCATTTTCTCATTTCCGGGACCCCCCCGGCCGGGGGGCCATCCGCCAGGGCCGAACCGGCGGCCAACCGTTTCGAAAGCGGCCTTCCCCCTGACCCCGCGCTTGTGACAGAATGGGGCTCCCCGGAACCGCAGGAGGTGCTAGTGGACAGACAGGAGAAGTTGAAGCGGTTGGCGACGGCGGTGTTGGAAATGGACCTGGAAGGCGTCGGGCCGCTGGTCGAGGGCTGTCTGGCTGGCGGCCTTTCCCCGATCGAAATCCTCTCGCAGGGGCTCTCGGCCGGCATGCGTGAGGTGGGGGAGAAATTCAAGCAGGGCGAGATATTTATGCCCGAAGTCCTGGTCTCATGCGATGTCTATTACCGGGGCTTGGAAATCCTCCGCCCGTTGATCCGGCAGGCGGGCGGGGCCGCCTGCCGGGGCAAGCTCATCATCGGCACCATCCACGGCGACATCCACACCGTGGGCAAGGACGTGGCTGTGCCGGTCTTCCAGGCCGCGGGTTACGAAGTGATTGACCTGGGCGTAGACGTGCCGGACGCCGCATTCGTCCAGGCCATCCGCGAACACGCGCCGGACATCGTGGGTTTAGGGACTTATATGACCTCGACCTTCATGCACACCCGGGAGACGGTGCGGGTCATAGAGCAGGCCGGCCTGCGCGAGCGCGTCAAGATCATCTGCGGCGGGCCGGCGGTGGATGCCTCCGCCGCCCGGAAGATGGGCGCCGATGACGCCAGTGACGACGCCTGGGAAGCGGTGGCGAAACTGGACCGGCTGGTGGAAGAACTCCATGCCGGACGGAGGTCATGATGAGCGAAGTCGTGGATGGCTGGGTTCGCCGGCTGAAAGGCAAAGTCCGTCCGATCGGAGAAATGACGCACTGGGAGCGGATGGCGGCCGCCTTCGATCGCAAGGCCACCGATCTGGTCCCGGTGGCCCCGGAGCTGGATTACTGGCAGATAACTTATGCCGGTTATTCCCACCAGGAGATCTATAACGACGTTGACAAGACGACGGACGCTTGCATCCGGACTTGGGCGGATCTCCGCACGGACGCCATCTGGATGTATGTGGACATCTCGCACCAGATAGAAAACTTCATCCCGCCCGAAAGACGGCCCGAACATTTCCTGCATCGCGGCGACAAGGATTACCTGCTGTTCAAGCCCCTCGCGAGAACCATTGATGAAGCCATCGAACTCTACGAAAGCCGCGCCTACGAACGCTACCTGGAGGGCTCGCGACCGGTAACCCACTATACGCCGCACATGTTACAGCTTCTGGAATTCCAGGAGAAAATGGACCGCATCGTTCCGGTAATCGTAGGCGTCGCGACCCCTTCCAATTACGCCGAAACGATCGTCGAAGTTCAGCAGTTCGTGCGCTGGACAATTACTGAGCCGAAAAAGGTCAAGCGGTATCTGGATCTGGCGCTGGAAGAACGCCTGGCGGCTCTGGATTTCTACGCCGAGTTTGCGGGTCGCAATGGCTGTCAGTTCCTGTGCCTGTTCGGCGGGGCGCGAACTTGGGGGCCCAAGCAACTGGAGCAATTCGGTTATGCCGACGAGCTTTTCGTTCAGAAGGCGGTGAAGCTGTTTCCTTACGTCTTCTGGCACATCTGCGGGCACAATCTGCCGGAAGCCATGCGTTTGCTTACTCAATGGGAGGGCATCAAGGCAGTGCAGTACGACATGCCCTACTATAGCCAGAAGCTGTCCTGGGCTGAGTGGTGCGAGTCCGTGGCGCGACTGTTCGCGGGCAAACGCTGCGCAATGAACTCTCCCACCACGCAGGTGGCTTGTCACGGCACGCCGGAGGACGTGCGGCGGATGGTGCGTGAGTTTCTGGAGGCGACGCTGCCGCACACCACGGCCGTAGTGATGCCCGGCTGCGAGATTGATTCCTATTCGCCGGTCGAAAATGTCCGGGCCATGATCGAGGAGGCCCGGCGAAAGCCGCTCTCATGACGCCGCGGGAAAGGGTTCTCTCAGCGTTGCGGCGCAAGCCGGTGCGCCCGGTTCCGGTGGCGGCGGTGACGCAGTCGGCCACCGTGGATCAGATGGAGGCCGCAGGCGCGTTCTGGCCGGAAGCGCACCGTCAGGCCGAGGCTATGGCCCGGTTGGCGGAGGCGGCCCATACGGTTGTCGGCTTCGATGCAGTAAGGGTCCCGTTTGATCAGACCATCGAGGCCGAGTTGTTGGGCGCCGAGGTGGATCTGGGCGATCGCACAACTAACTGCTCCATCCGCTCGCAGCCCCTGCGTCTGGCAGAGCCGCCGCCCGCAGTGCCGGACCTGGACGCGGGACGCGCGGGGGTGGTAGTGGAGGCCATCGGGCTGTTGCGCCGTCGGCTCGGTGACGACGCTGCGGTGTTGGGCGGGCTGGTCGGTCCTTTCACACTGGTATGCCAACTCGCCGGAATCTCGGCGGTGCTCACGGAAGCCGTGCGGCGTCCCGAGAAGCTCCGCCCCTACTTGGACTTTGCAGTCGAACTGGCTATCGAATACGCACGCCGGCAAGTGGCGGCGGGCGCGGACGCTATAACCGTCGAAGACATGGCCGCCAGCCTGGACTTGACCTCGCCGCGGCTTTACCAGCAACTCATCCTGCCCGCGCAGCAGCAGCTTGTGGCCGCCGTCCCGGCCCCGGTCATCCTCCACATTTGCGGATCGAACACGCGGATCCTAAGCCTGCTGCATCAAAGCGGTGCCGAAGCTTTGAGCCTGGAAGACCGAACGGACTTGGTTCAGGCGGTGAGCGCCGGCGATTGCGCGGTCATCGGGGGCGTGGCCACGATCGAGGTGTTACTCAACGGCACGCTGGAGCAGGTGCGGCGGGCCTCGGAAGAATGCCTGGCGGCGGGCGTGCACATGCTGGCGCCGGGTTGCGGCCTGGCGCCCTTGACGCCGCTCGAAAGCCTCCGGGAGATGGTGCGTGCCGCGCGCCAGTGGATCGGCTGAGACGGCCGAGGTAGTGCTGGAGGGTGTCCGAGTCGAGCCGGACCGCAGTGAGATACTGCGCTATCTGGGTTACCCGGCCCAAGCGCAGGTTCCGCCGTGGGTGACCTCCCGAGTGGAAGCAGCCTTGCAAACGGTTGCCGGCCGGCTGCGGCCGCGTGGAATCTACCGGCTGTATCAAGTGGAGTGCTGCAATACCCACGCCCTAAGGCTGGCCGGCGGCCGGCTTCTGCGCGGGCGCATCGGCGAGTTTCTAGGCAGCGCGCAACAGGCCGCCGTGTTCCTGGCCACGGCCGGGCCGGAAATAACGGCTTGGGCCGAACAAGCCATGCGTGAGCGCGATATCCTGAGCGGTCTGATTTACCATGCGCTTGGTGCGGCGCTGGCCGAAGCCATGGTGGAGTGCATCGTGGCGGATCTGCGAAGCAGGCTGCGCCCTGGCGAAGCGCTTACCATGCCTTACAGTCCGGGTTATTGCGGGATTCCTCTGAGCGAGCAGCGCACCCTGTTCGAGTTGATTGACGCCGGGCGTGTGGGCGTAGAACTGCTGCCTACCCTTATCATGCGGCCTTTAAAATCGGTCTCGGGAGTGATCGGCATCGGACCGGCGGAGCGCGTGCAGGCCTACGGCAACCCCTGCCATCAGTGCCCCCTGACGGATTGCCGGATGCGGCGCTGAGAGATGCGGTTACGCTACTTGGGATAGGGGTGCCCGCGTAAGGCGGCCAGGGCCCGGTAGATTTGCTCGGCCAGCACGAGGCGTGCCAGCTCGTGAGCGAAGGTCAGCCGCGACAGCGACAGCAGCAGGTCGGCACGCTGCGCCCAACCCTCCGGCAGACCCTCGGCGCCGCCGATCAGAAACACCAGATTCTGACCCCGCATCTCGGCCTGCCGCAGCAGTTCGGTGAAAGCTGCCGAGTCCACCTGCCGGCCGGCGGCGTCGAGCAGGATCTTACGGTCCGCCACGTGACGCTTCCAGAAGTCCGCACGGCGCGGATCCAGTTCGGCCATCCTGCATCGCGTCCAGCGCGAGGCGCGCTTGAGATACTCTTCGGCTGCCGCGGCAAGCCTGCGGTCGCGGGGCTTGCCGATGTAGTAGACGTGGATCGTCACGGCGCGCCCGCAGCGCCGGACTGTCCGGCGGACCCGTGCCGGCCGCCGTCAGTGAGCCGCCGGATAGGCGTGATCATGGTAGTAGCCGCGCTGGTGTAGCTCGTTGTGCAGCCGCCGGTGAGCGGCTGTCAGCCGGAGCCGGAGCCGTTTGTAAACCCGGTCCTCCGCCCGCGTTCCGACCGTATCCAAGTATGCCAGCGCACCTTCGATCTGGTCCAACATGGTAAGTGCATCCACTGGGGAGAAAAACTCCGAGCCCTCGACGGCCACCATCACCGGTGAAGAGTGCGCCGCGATTATCTCCGGCTGCTCGGGATAATGTCCACGCACCATGAGGGCGATCCACGAACTCCGCTTTACAGGCAGCGACCAATAGCCTGCATCCCGTTCCGGCTTGACTTGCAGGCTTTCGCGAATTTCCCCGTTCACCACCAGCTCCACCCTGCTCATGGGGACCGTGACGCTGGCCGCCTCCCAAGTCACATCCAGCGTGCCGCCGCTCGATTTCAACTCCAGCCTGCTGCCCGGCGGACGCCCGTTTACCGTGAACTCAAGCAGCGGGCCATAAGTGACAAAGGTGTTGCCCGCCCTTACCGCCGCCTTCCAGTTTTCGTAAGTGAACGGCTGGCCCGAAGCAATCCGCGCATAGGTGCGAACCGTTCCGACCGCGGTTGAGGCCGACATTTTGTCGGTGCCGCCGACGCATGCCACGAAGTATCCGCAGTTCAAGTAGCGGTAATAGTCCGACAGAGAGTAAGGATCTATTCCACCGTAAAGATTGCCCCAGGAGGTCATCTCCAGGGCGTCAATTACTCCCGTAATCAAACCTGCTGCGTTCTCACAGCGCGGGTTAGGAAAGTGAGGCAACACCACCAACCCGCCTTGCGCGCGGCACTGCTCGGCCCACTCCAGCAGCAAGACCGCCACGGGATCGCCGATGGCCGCCTCATCCGGCCCGCCGGAGCACATCGGCGCAATGATGCCGCCGTTATATCCGAGCAGGGAGATGTGCCCGAGCACGTGCTGCCTGTTCTCGGTGCCCACGCGCACCAGCCATTCCCCGTCTCCGCCGGCCTCCCGGGAACCGTAAACCGTGCTCCCGTCGAAGTCTCCCACATTGGTCATCAGCTCACCCCACTGGCTGGCCAGCAGGTTGACCACATTCACGCCCTCGGCCGCCCCTTCCAGTCGCGCGGTCGCCGGGGAGAGGAAGTGCACATGGGTGTCTGCCGTCACCCAGCCGCGCTCCCGCCAGGGCAGGATTTTCTCGAGCACCACGTCAATCTGCTCGGTCTCGCCCGTCACCGTCACGCGCTTGCGTACCGGGCGTATCTCAAAGCCCTTGCTCACTTCCAGGAACACGTCGCCCAGCGGCAGGCAAACTAAGGTTTCTCCGGGGATGTAAGTGCAGTAATGCCGCCCTTGATGCTGAAACTCCGGTGCGTAGTCCTCGAACCAGGCACTGTTTGGGTAGCGATGGCGATCCACCGGCGCCAAATACTCGCCGCTCTGTCCGTGCAGGTGTAACTTAACCGGGACCACTGCACCACTGGTCTTGTCGGTGACTCGGATTCGGACTCGGCGCGTGGCGGGGGCGACCCGCGCCATCGGCCCGCTTTCCCGCTCCGACTCGAGCTCCGCCACCGGAATGCGCGTGCCATCCCACAGGTGAAAACGGGCGTCGGGATGCGCAGCGTACTCGATCAGAATCTCCCGCGGCGAAATCTCGGGCAGCTTGTTGTTGTAAGTGTCCCCCCAGTTGTCCTGGGGGTAAATCCTGCGCGGCTCGGCCGAGATTATTTGGCCCATGTCAAGCTGAATCTGTTTGTGGCGCCCCAGCGCATCCAGCCGGTAATCGAATTCCAGGCCCTCAGGCAACCTGAGAACGGCCTTCCTGCGCGTCTCCCAGCGAAGCGGCTCCTGGCTGGCGTGGCCTGCTGAAACTCCGGAGACGATGGTGACGCCGGAACGCGGCTCGAACCGCAAGGCCACGATAGGCTTGTCGGGCTGCGGGTTCTTCCAGGCCCAGAGCCAGTTCACCCAGGGGCCCCGGTCTGCCGCCCGGACGCGCGTCTCCGCCTGCCCCCAATTACCGCCGGCGTCCAGCAACGTCGAGGGTTGCTGGTGCAAGGGGCGCACGGCGAAAGGCTTCGTGTGCGCCACTGCCTGGAAGCAGTTCTCCCCCCAGCGCGGGCGGAACATGCCGATCTGATGCCTGCGATGGATCGGTATCCGCACCTCGCCGCCGTCTGAGTAAACGACCACATAGTCCGCTACATGTTCCGCCAGCCAGCCCTCGCCGCGCATGGGCCGGATCAAGCCGCGCTCGTCGGCAACCGGCGGTTTCATGTCGGTCGTGTGGACAAAGGCGAGCCAGCCGGCTTTCAGGCCGGCAAGCTTCTCGGTTACCGGGTGGTCCTTCAACAGCAGCGGACGATCAATCTGGAAGGGAATCCCCCACGAGATGCAAGCCCCCCGCGGCGCCCGCGGCAAAGCCTTCGCCATCGCCTCGGAAATACCGGCGCCGGCCAGCTCCTCAAAGCTTACATTGCCCTGGAGAGGAATCGGCCAAAAGTTAGGCGACGCCGGCCCGTCTCTTACGACCGGCTGGGTTGCTTCTGGGTCGGCGGCGCCCGGGGCGGAGATCACCGCCGCAGAGAATTCAAGGAAGTTTCTTCGCGACATGCTCATAACGCTCCCTCTCCCGGCGCTCGAATTACATCTCCGATCTGCGCTCGGAGGTCAGTTCCACGGAACCGAACGTGCCACGGATATTCCGCGAACCTCGCGCGGCCAGCGCCCGGAAACCGCGCAGTAAAAGTGATAAAGAGCACCTTGATGATAAACGATCGAAGGTTTGTGAGCGTAAGTTGAATCTATGGATCCCGGGGGCCCGACGTCCACCAAGATCCGTTTCACTTTTTCCATGTGAAAAGGATCTCTGCCGAGGGCCAGTAAGTCCCGTGCTACACCTTTCCTGTCCAGTCCGTAGTAGAAAACCGCCCAGCGGCCGCCATCCAGCACAACGCATGGATCGCTGGCGAAGCGTTCATCCCAACTTCCGGGTGGGCCGTTAACGATGATTGGATTGCACTGGCAGCGCGTCCAGTGCTTCAGGTCCCGGGAAGTCGCCAGGCCGATTTGTTCCCGCCAGCCGCCCCCTTGCGTCTTGGGGAGGCTTTTGGTCTTAGCGTTATAGAAAAGGTAGTAAGTGCCGGCGTGCTCGACCAGGCATGGTTTGTAGAGGCCGCCCTGCTCCCAATCGGCTCCCTCCTCCGGGCGAAGGATGACGTCGCCAAGTTCCCAGTTCATGAGGTCGCGTCCCCAGCACAATCCGATAACCGCCGGGCCGCTTTCGTAGCCCGGGTTCGGATAGGCATGAAAGACCCCCAGCAGTCGTCCGCCTACCTTCTTGAGTCTTCCCGGAGACCGCAGGGCGTTCTCGCGCAGGATCCAATTCATGGCCACGTTATAGCGCGCGACCGACGAGGCCGGATCGCGGCGGAGGATGCAGCCCAGCTTTTCCCACTCGGTCAGATTTCGGGAAGACGCCAGGCCCGTCTGATAACCCGTGCCGTCGAAGCCCACGTAGAGCATGTAAAAGCGGCCGTCGTGTTGAAAGACGAAGGGGCAGTCCACGGCCCGACTGTCGAAGGCGCCGCTCTCGCCGGAGGCCTGAAGCACGAGCTTGCCGTACTTGTGCGGCGTTTCGAAGCGGCTCACTTCGGGCCCTTCGGCCAGGTTCCATCGGGTCGCCGCCAAAGCAAGACTCCAGCGGCGCAGCCAGCCTCGGCGGTTCTGGAGAGACTGTTCCATCGCAGTGTCCGCCGGGGCACGCATCGGCGGCGGTCCCATCATATCATCGGCCCATCGAGTCTCGAAACGCCGGCGCGAAAGCCGGGGATTTGGCGGACGGAATCGGCTGCCCGGCGCCGGCAAGCCGGCCTGCGAGTTACGGCTCCTTGGTATAATGCCGGCTCAGTATGGCGCCCATTTCCCGACGGCAGTTGCTAACCTCTGCGGCGGCTTGCTGGGCGCACGCGGCGCTTGCGAACGACAGGGTCGCGATGTCGCTGATCGTTGACGACGGCGCGCCCGTGGATCCGATGTACTACGAGCACCCGGGCTATCCGACGCGGTTGCTGATCCCGCCCCAGTTTACCCGGAAGGTGGCCGATACTTTCGCGCGGCACGGCATACGGGGCAAGTTCACGGTGATTCCCATGCCGAGCTGCCTGGGGCGGATTGACCGGTCGTTGAAGCTCGTGCCGCGCGAGCGGCTGGCCGCTTTTCTGAAAGAGGTCCGGGAGCGGATCGCCCCGAGCTTCGACATTACGCCGGAATTCCTCACTCACTCGCGCGCCTACGATCTCAAAAAGGACCGCTACCTGCACCTGTTCGAGGATGCCTGGATTTCTCGGGCGCCGCTGGAGGAAGTGGTGGAGTACTTCGTGCTGGCCTTCCAGATCCTGCGCAACGTCGGATTGGAGGCCACCGGCGTCACTTCGCCCTGGACGTCGGGCATAGACGTCGAAAAAAAGTACGCACGCGCCGTGGCGGATTCGCAGTGGAAGGTGTTCCAACGCAAGCTGACGTTCTATTTCCTGCACTCCACGGGCTGGGGATCGCCGCGCCGCTGCTCGGTGGAGTGCAAGGCGCCGGAGCGCGGGCAAGTGGTAGTGAGCGTACCCGCCAACTGCGCCGACATCTTCTGGCCCGCGGAGTCGGCCCCGCGAGCTGAGCAGCGGGATCAGATCCGGAAGGGCATTGACCGGCTGCTTTCCCCGGACGGGCGCACAGGCCGCATCCGGGAGCTGGCCGAAGCCGGCTACCCGGTCGTGCTGCTGACGCACTGGCAGTCGTTGTTCTACCTGGGAACCGGATTGGGGCTGGAGGGTCTGGACGCGCTGGCCCAGCGGATTCGCAAGGTTTTCGGGGATCGCGTGGAATGGATCACGTGTTTGGAACTGGCGCGGCGGAGCGTGGCAAGGAGTGTTGCGTGACTACTTCGTCAAGGAATCCCGCGTCCCGTGCCATCACACGGCTCGCCCCAGGTCTTATGAAACACGCGCTGACGGTTTTTTTGCTGCTACCCGGGTTGTTGGCCGCTCAATCTCCGGCGGCCGCAGGGCAAGCCGCGCTTCATCTGGATCAGCAACGCCTGAGCCGGGTGGACCGCTTGCTCCAGCAGTACACAGACCAGAACAAGATTGCGGGGGCCGTCGCCCTGGTGCTTCAAGACGGCCGGGCAGTCTACGAGCGGGCCGTCGGCTGGAGCGATAAAGAAGCCGGCCGCCGCATGACGACCGACACGTTGTTCCGCATCGCCTCCCAGTCCAAGGCCATCACCAGCGCCGCCGTGCTGGCTCTGGTCGAAGAGGGCAAGATCGGACTAGATGAGCCCGTCGGTCATTTCATCCCGACTTTCGCCAAGACCACCGTGGCCGTCAAAGACGAGGCCGGCGTCAAGAGGGTACCCGCCAAACGGCCCATTACCATCCGAGATTTGCTGACTCACACCGCGGGCATCTCCTACGGCGTCGAGGCTCACATCCGAGACATTTATGCAGCCGCCGGACTCGGCCCCGCCGCGGGCTACGGTTGGTACACCGCCGATAAGGATGAGCCGATTTGTGAAACCATGACCCGCCTCGGCACATTGCCGTTCGTCGCTCAGCCGGGCGAAGCCTACGTTTACGGCTACAACACCGACATCCTGGGTTGTGTGGTGGAGAAGGCCTCCGGGATGCCGCTGGATGAGTTCTTGCGCCTCCGGATCACCGGACCGCTGAGCATGAAGGACACGCGCTTCTTCGTGCCGCCGGCCGAGCGCGAGCGCCTGGCCACGGTTTACGCTAGCGGCAGCGACGGCCTGATCGTGCGCGCGCCGGAGGGCGCCCGGGGGCAAGGGCATTACGTAGACGGCCCGCGCCGAAGCCTTTCCGGCGGCGCAGGGCTGACTTCGACCGCCCGCGACTACGCCCGTTTTCTCGAGATGATCCGCAACGGCGGCGCGCTGGACGGGGTGCGTGTGCTGGCGCCGCGCACCGTGGCGCTGATGACCACCAATCAGACCGGAACTCTCCACTCTGCGGGCGGCCTGGGCTTCGGCTTCGGGTTCCAGACTGTTGAGCGCTACGGCGCAAGCGGCCTGGCGGGCGTGGGCGCCTTCGGCTGGGGCGGCGCTTACGGCACGACGTATCAGGTAGACCCCCAGAGCCGCCTAGTGGTGGTCTTTATGATGCAGCTCATCCCCAACGCCACCGACATCCAGCCGAAGTTCTACGCAGCGGTATACCAAGCCCTGGTGAACTGAACGGGCGTTGTCCTGGCCCCGCCGGCTGACAAAGGAGCGCGTGCCAGGCTGGTAACTAAACTGACGGTGAGAACAATCTCGCGCAGTCTTGTGTCGGCTCTGAGGTTGGGGGTGCCGCTAGCGTCCGTGGCGGTCGAGCGCGGTGAAGAACTTGCGAGCGAGTTCTACCTGAAGCCGGCGGGGGAAATCGCTGCCGTCCCGCTGCGAGCCGAAAGCCTTCCCCTGGCGCGCCCGGAGGGACTCGAACCCCCGGCCTGCTGGTTCGAAGCCAGCCGCTCTATCCCGCTGAGCTACGGGCGCGGCTTGACCCATTATAGCTTGGGCGGGAGCGCCGGCCGATAGCGGCGGGTTGACCGCTTGGAAGCGTGGCTGTATTAGAATTACTCGGAAGTCCAAAGTCGAAAACTCGGGCGGTGACTGCCATGCGACATACCCGGCGCCAGTTTCTGAATAGCTCCATCGCCGCTTCCATAGCTGTGGCCAAGGCTCGACCCGCGGCCCCCAGCGATCAGATCCGGATCGGCCTGATCGGTTGCGGCGGCATCTCGGTCGGCGATACCAACGCCTTCCTGGCGCACCCGGAGTGTGAGGTCGTCGCCGTCTGCGACGTAGATGACGCGCGAATTCAGAAGACCTTGGAGCGGCTGGCTGCGCTCGGCCGCCGGCGCCCGGAAGCGGTCAAGGATTTCCGCCGGATCATCGACCGCAAGGACGTGGACGTCTGCCTGATCTGCACTCCGGACCACTGGCATGCTCTGCCCGCCATCGCCGCCTGCCGGGCGGGCAAGGACGTCTACTGCGAAAAACCGCTTGCCACGACGATCGGCGAGGGCCGCCTGATGAGGGACGTCGCAAGTGAGCACGGCCGCGTCTGCCAGATGGGGACCCAGTGGCGCAGCGGCGAACATTACCGCGAGGCGGTCGAGATGGTGCAATCCGGCAAGATCGGCAAGGTGCGCCAGGTGCGCTGCTGGGCATACCTGGACTGGGTCACCGACATCGGCAACCCGCCGGATGAGCCGGTTCCTGCCGGCGTGGACTACGACATGTGGCTCGGCCCGGCGCCCAAGCGCCCTTTCAACCGCAATCGCTTCCATTTCAACTTCCGCTGGTTTTGGGACTATGCCGGCGGTCTGATGACCGACTGGGGCGTGCACCTCATAAACATCGCGCTCTGGGCCATGGGGCCCCAGTGGCCGAAGAGCGTCGTAGCTTCCGGCGGCAAGTATCTGCTCGAAGACAATTCCGAGACTCCCGACACCCAGATCGCCGTCTACGACTTCCCTTCTTACACGCTGATCTGGGAGCATCAGGTCCAGTGCGGGCTGGGCCCGGACCGCCGCGAGCACGGCGTCATGTTCACCGGCTCGGAGGCCACCCTCATCGTAGACACCTCCGGCTGGGAGGTGATCGCCGAGCCCAAGAAGCGCGGAATGGTAGAGATGAAGCGGCGCGCCCGCACCGACGAGGCGGTTCGCGCCGCGCACGTGCGCAATTTTTTGGATGCGATCAAAGCCCGCGGTCAGCCGAACGAAAACTTCGAGATCGGCCACCACGTCTCGGCAGTGGCGCATTTGGGCAACATCGCCCTGCGCTCGCGTAACCGCATCGAATGGGACGCCGCCGCCGGGCGTATCACGAACCACGAGGCCGCAAACGCTTTTCTCACGCGGTCATACCGCGCACCCTGGAAACTGGCGTGAGCAAGCAACGCGGACGATACACTCGATTTCCCTTTTGCGCTGTGGGCTTGCTCAACTAAAGAAGAACTCTGCGGTCGCGGTGCAGGATTGCTGCGATACCAGGCGCGCCCAGTGCGCGGCGAAGCCTTCTGGGAACACGTGGTGTTTATAACCTGCCACGCGCAGCGTCTCGTAGGTCTCCCAGGAGCCGTTGCCCAGGAAATCAATCTCAACGCGGATTTCCGCCGGGCGATCGGTCTTCAGGTGGAGCACCTTCTTATCGAACCCGGTGAAAAGGAAAGGATCCGAAGGTTCGCCTGCACGCACTTCCGTGCGGCGCCAGGGACCTCCCCAACCCTGCGGTTTGCCGAAACTCCACAGGTCGTCGGTCTTGCCGAACCAGATGCCCGACTGCGGCTGGCCGCCTAATGGGTTGTTGTCTGCGTTCGGCGTGTTTTGATTGCCGGCCATGACGAACAAGCCGCGGAAGGAGCAGAAGTCCGGAATGATGCGCAGGTGGCGGCAGATGGGGCTTACGCCCCAGATGGCGTCTTCAAAGGCGATGGGCTGCAATTCGTAAAACATGCCGTGGATGTCCATGAGGAAGCGCTCGGTTTCGACTTCCCGGATGCGCGTCCATTCGGTTTGCCAGGCGTGATCGAAACTGTGGCTGGCCTTGGGCAAACGGTAACGGCGCCACCGCCCTTTGATCAACGCCCACAATAGCACCGAGGCTTCATCCCAGCCCGTCGCGAACATGACCTCGCCCATGTTCCTGCGCGCCGCGCATTCCATGTGCGGCTTGCGGCTCAGCGCGCGCCACCGCTGGCCGTCGAACTCAAACAGGCCGGCTTGCTCGTCGCCGAACTCGTAAAAACCGTTGTTGGCCGCCACCACGCGCCCCTGGGCGGTGCAACCGCCTTTGAAGTGGGGACGCTTGATCCCGAACTCTTTGTTCAAATCAAACAGCAGCGTGGTTTTCAGCCTGCCGACGTCCATCTCGAAAAGCAGCCCTTCCATGGTCAGCATGTACACGCGGTTGGCCGGATCGCTGAGGTGGGTCATGGTGGCGGTCAGCCGATGGTCGAGCAGCGACTCGATCACCCGGAAGTTGCCGCGCAGGTCAATGGCGTAGGGGCCGATGATCGCCTGTTGTGATTGCGTGTGGACGTAACGGTTGGCGTGCGTGCCGTCGCTGCGGTGCACCAGGCGAATATTCAGCCGGTCGTCAATCACATGCAAACCCAGGCCGGAGCCGGTGGGCGCCTTGTGCGAGTTGTAGGTGACCGCCCAGAGTACGTCCGCCCAGGGCAGCAAGGCGCCCACGCCGCATTCTGAGCGGGTCGGGCCAGTGTCGGCCTTCACGCCCACATTGGGAAGGCCGGGCAGGAAGCTTTGTGCGCGACCGGTGAAAGCCGCAGCCGCGAGTCCGACAAGCGTCCGTCGCGTCATAAATCGCTCCACGAAAACCTGGGATCTAAGTTTACCAGCTCATGCGCAGGCCGAACTGCATGATCCGGGGATCCCGGGCGGTTGTAGTCCGCCCGAATTCGCCGGCCAGAGCGCTGGTATTGGGCAGTGTACCGGCCCCCATTTCCTGAACGCCTTTGGAATTATCGTCACGCAGCAGCCTCCTGTAGCGCAGCACGTTCTGGGGCCGGTTCACCCGCTTGTTGGTCCAGGAATTGGCGTCCAGCGCGTCATTGCGTAGGGAATCGTGAACCGCTCCGGACCAGCGGTTGGTTCCCGAGCGAGTTATGACGTTGATCAGCCCGCCGCCGGTCACGCCGAATTCCGCCGAATGCAGGCTGGTGGCGCTGACGGAGGGCTTTTCGGTGTCGAGGATGGGAGCCTGGCTGAGTGATAATTGCCCGTGGGCAGCAAAGCCAAAGTGTAACAGCCGACGTCATTGGAACGCGTGGCGTACTTGAGGCCGGTGTCGGTGTTGCGAGCGGCGACGTCGGCCTCGGGAATCACAGCGGCGGTCGAGTCGGTGATGCGTCCGGTGATCTGCGCCGTCTGGCCGGGAGCAACTCGGTCGCGGCCAGGCGGGATTGCTCCTTGGGCGCCGCCGAACGCGCTTTAGCTTGCGCTGCGCAGGATCTCGCGGATTCGCCGGGCCACGATGCGGTCTTCGCCGGGCTCCAGCATCCAGACGCCCACCATCAACTGATCGCGGCTGCCGGGGACAACTTCGATCGAGGGCTCGCCCTCCCGGAGGCGCTTCACCACTTCCGGCACGCTGATCTTCACTTGCGCCTGATCCCAACGGATCCTGAGGTGCGGAACGTGGTTGGCGATTTCCGGGATCCAGATCTCGGTGCTGACTCCGCGGACCGAGGCGGCGTAGTCGGCTATCAGCTTGGCGCGCCGCTCGAACTCGCGCCATTCGGCCTGGTGGTCGCGCTTGAGATATAGTTCCACGGCCACCATCATCGCCAGCAACTCTTCCTTGTTGACCTTCATGCCGCGCCCGATGGTGTCGGCGTAAGGAGAGGCGTTCAGGCGCGCGGCCTGGATCAGGTCCTTGCGTCCGAGCAGCAGGCCGGCGCTTTGCGGCCCGCGCAGGCCCTTGCCGCCGGAGAACGTCACCAGGTCGAAGCCCATCTTCAGGTACTTCGACAGATTCTCGGCCGGCGGCACGTCGGCGGCGCAGTCGTTGAAGGTGGGCACGTTGTGCTTGCGTCCCAGTTCGGCGAATTCCGGCGCCTTGATCTTGCCCACCGGATCGTTGGCGTTGAGGAACAGCATCATCGCGGTGCGGTCATTGATGGCGCGCTCCAAATCCTCACGAGTCTGGACTTCGATCAGGCGTATGCCGCAGTTGCGCACGGCGTGATCGTAGCCAAAGCGGTGAGACTTCTGGATGATGACCTCGTTCTTCATGCCGGTGGTGTCCGGCAGGCGGCGGATGAATTCCTGGTTGGTTCCGGTAAGGCAGGCGGCGGTGCCCAGCGTGAGGGCGGAAGCGGCCCCGGCGGTCACCATGGCGGCTTCGCAGCCGAGCAGCTCGGCGATGCGCCGGCCGACAGCATCGTGCAGTTCGGGCAGCGAGCAGTACTTGCGGGAGGCGTATTCCCAGGCCTGCTTGACCTCGGGCGGCATCAGAGAAGCGGTCAATACGGTGTAGGTTCCGGCGGCGTTGATGAAGGTGCGCACGCCGAGTTCTTTGAAGAAGTCGCGCTTGGCGGGCCGGGCCAGTGCGGGAGAAGCAAACAGGCCGCCGATTACGGGCAGCCCGGCGAGCGATTCCAGGAAGACTCTGCGGTTAGCCATGGCAAACTCAGTCTAACGCATCAGGTTGGATCCCGCGCGGCCTTGCAACGCTTGAAGGCGCTCGGCCATTTTGACCCGCGCGGCGAACCAGGCCGCTGGATCGCGCGAGAAGCGGCGGACGCCGTCTACCAGCTCGCCGGCCAGCTTGGCCGCCAGCTCGCCTTCGCCCAGGCTGCGCAACATCCAGAGACACTCGTAGTCCTCGATGCCTTCCCGCAGCAGCTCGAGGCGAATCGAAGGAACCGGTCCCTCTACGTCCCTCTGGCCTGTGTAGCGCCGGACGCGGTTGCCGGGATACAGCAGCGATCCCTCACCGTTCAGCACCCAACCGTCGCTACAGAAAAAGCCGCGCAAGTAAGTCACCGGGTTCAGCCAGGGATCCACGGTCTGCGACCAGAAGTTCAAGGCCCAGTAGAGAATGCCGTTCAGGCCGAGCCGCCACGTGATCCAAGGAACCATTACCGAATCCATAGCGGGCCCGTCAATAAAGTAATTCGGCTGAGGATGCTTCTGATCGCAGGAAATGTACCAGGTGATTTCGCCGCCTTTTTTCTGCTCGGCCGCGATGGCGTCCAGGACGTCATTCCGGTTCAGAGCGTTGCCGTGCACGCAGAAATGCGTGGCGAAACCCGTGAGCGGTCCCCACTCCGGCCGGTCTGGAACCGGCGCCTCAGTTACCAGGAAAGGCACTCCCGGCGCAGCCTCTCTTACCAGCCGGGCCCAGCGCCGCGTCTGTTCGTAAGCTTCCGCGGTGTTCGGCTCGTCAATGGGGCTGTTGAAAACCAGCCGGTCAACCCAGCCGTGGTTGCGGAAATAGGCCGCCACCTGCGCCAGGTAAGACTTGATTTTGCGGTTGAACTCTTCGGAAAAAGGCGGGTCGGCGATCTGACGCCGTAACTGGGCCGGCGCCGCTTCGAGCACTACCCGCTTGCTTTTCCAGCCCACCAAGTACTGCCGGTAAGCCGCGTCATCGAATTTCAGGTTAACCGCGTCACCTTCCAGCGCAAGCTCCGGTTGGAGCAGTTCGTTGAACCACGGCTCCATGCGGTTGGCGTAAAGGAAGGCGTGATACTGCATCAGCAGGCGCCGGGCTTCTTCGGATCCCTCCCTGACGCCGTGAAGCCGCGCCAGGTGTCGTCCGGATACCCCCATGTAGGTGATTAGGTGTGTTTCTTCAGGCAGCGCGAAATCGTAGACCGTAAGGCGCAACTTGATTTCGTCCACCAGCTTTCCGTGCTGTGTCACGCGCAGTGAACCGGCATACTCGCCCGGAGCTGCCTTGGCGGGCGTAACTATGTCCACCCACAGCGGCCGGTTGCGCACCGTGCGGCGGAACTCGGCGCCCATTCCGAAGGGATCCGTCAGTGGCGCCAGCGCATCTGGCCAGAACCCCGTGGCGCCCACCGGACTGGAGGGCGCGTAGCAGAGTATGAAATGTTCGAGGTACAGCCTGACTTGCCCGCGCGGGATGCGCCCCCGCGGCGACTCCAAATCGCCGGCCTCGACGAAGAAGCCCGAAGCCGGGGGCAGGCCCCGGCCAGGCGGCGGAGCGGCGGTAATCACGAGTTGAAAAGGTACGTGCTCGTTGCGCGCGCCGGCCAGCGTGACGGTCTTGCTGGTTTGATCCCAGACGGCATTCCGCTGTTGGGCCGACTCATCGGGCCGGACCTTGTACACACTGGGCGCCGCCCAGACCGTCACTTCTGAGGCCCGTAACCCGACAGCGCCGCACAGCAGAATTACGCAAGAAAACAGCCTCTTCATCGCGGGGCATTCTAGCACAGGCGGCAGTTTGGCTTTGCGTTTCCTAGTCCACGCCTTCCGGCCGCGATCCGTAGTGCGGCAAGGGACCGTGACTTCGCCAGCCAAGGTGGCGTTCTGCCCGGTTGCCGGAATCCATCCGCTGGCCAGTCCTGCCATCGCCCATCTCACGCGCCCGATCCAGCGCCCGCCAACATCGCTGGATTCCTCCGTTCACCCGGCTTGCTCGCCTGCCAGTTTACGCGGTGAGGGACCGACGCAGCTTCAAGGTCTCGGCCACGCCAGGCCACTTCCGCCAGATCAGTTCCGCCAAGTTCAACAGGATGGCCGTGGCCAGCAGGAGCGGCCATAAGCGCCAGCTTGTGGGAACCGCGCGCCGGCCACCGTCAAAGACTTGGCCCGGCGGGGGCTCGAAGCGCCCGCCGGTAAACTCGGCCAGTTGGCGCAGCAGCCTTTCGTCGTGGCCGTAGTCGCCGAGCTCTTGTTCTTGAAGGTAGATCCCGGTCTCGGGGAAGGCCCGGGACTCCTCGAGCGGGCGCACCCGGAACAACCCGCGTCGTTGCTCTAATGCAATGCGGCCGCGGTAGATTCCCTGAGCGGCCTTATCCACCTTCACCGCGCGTTGGAAGCCTTCCGGGCCGAAGACAAACACGTCCGGGACCGCGGCGGGTTCCTCTACGGTCCGCCCCAGGCGGTACGTAATGAGCAGCTCGTCGTCGGCGGCGTTGTAAGCCAGTCGGGCCTCCCCTTCTTGCGCCTGCGGCAGCAAGTCGCGCAGGAGATTGGCCCAGAATCGGTCGAACCCTTGCCAGCCGATCCACCGCGCCGCCCAGCGGCTTTTGGCGTCGGAGGTGAAAACCGCCGCTCGCCCCAGGCCGTATTGCCAGCGAACCAGCAGCGGGTCACGCTCGTCGGCCTTCAGCAACAAGTCCGCGGTTGGCCGCGCAATGAACCTGACGTAGCCTGCCAGCGGAGGCGCCGACTGCCAATCTACGCCCTCCAGGATTTCGACCTTCTTCGCCACCAGGGGCCGCACAGGCTTCTCCACCGCGGTGGTTCCGGTATGCTCCATCACGTCGCGGATGAGAATCTGCTCCAGCCCCGAAGGATCAGCCATGAAGTAGGCCTTCCCGCGCGCCAGCAAGGCGACTTTCTCCAGGTAGGCCCGGTTCACATCCTGCCCGAGGCCCACCGTCGAAATAGTGACGCGGTTGGCAGCCGCTTCCTGGGCCAGCGCCAGACTGTTGCCCTCTTCGGAAATGCCGTCGGTCAGCAGCACGATGTGCTTCAAGACCGCGCGCACCGGCAGAATGCGCCGGTAGGCTTCTTCCAAAGCGGGCGCTATCTGGGTGCCGCCGTCCGCCATGACGCCGGCGATCAGCCGCTTCAATAGATTGCGGTCATCGGCCTTACGGATGGGCACGATCCAGTGGAACGAATTATCGAAGATCAGCACCCCGATCAGGTCAATGGGGCGCAAGTTTTCTACGACGCCGATCGCCGCCATGCGCGCCAGCTCTATCTTGCGGCCCTCCATCGAAGAGGACTTGTCGAGAATCAGCACGACTGCCGTGCCTTCCGGGGTTCGCGGCGGCGCCAGCTTGGCGGGAAGCGCGCGCTCCAGGGGCTCCTCGATGCCCTTCTTATCCACGTACACGTGGTTCTCTCCGCCGATGACCAACAGCCCGCCCCCACCCTTTACGAATTCCTCGAAATCGCGCTGGCGCGCCGGCGGCACAGATTCAAGCCCCCAGTTATTGAGCGCCGCTATCTGATAATCCGACAGCTTCCCCGGCAGATCCGCGGCGCCGCGCACCACCTCGAACTGGGCGGCTTCGAGCACTTTCAGCAGGTGCCGGTCAGCGTCAGGCGGATCCTTGGAGAGCCACAACAACTTCGGGCGCCGCACGGTAACCGCCAACGCAAAGCGCGCCTCGCCTAACTCGGCGGTGCGCACCAGACCCGCCAGATCCACGGCCCCGCTGGTCGTCAATCGAGCATGCACTCGCACGAGATTCGGCCCCGCCTCCAGCGTCACGCGGCTTCCTCCCAGCGGCTTGCCTGCCGCGCTGATCTGGACTTCGGCTTGGGCCGGGCGCGGCGCCGCCAGCGTCAGATCAATGGGGAACTGCTCGCCGGCGAACACCGTGGCTGGAGCGCCGGCGGATTCCAGCCGCAGATCGGGGCGCCTACGGCCGGCCAGTAGAAACACGTCAATGGGAACGCCCAGCTCGCGGGCCTGCCAGGCGGCTCGTGCAGCGCTGCCAAGGTTCTCGCGCCCGTCCGACAACAGCGCCAGCCGCCAGACCATTCCGGAAGGCAACTGTGCCAGGCCCTCGTTGATTGCCGCTTCCAGGTTAGTGGCGCGTCCCGCCTCGCCCGGCGTATGTCGCAACTTCCAGCGGCCGGCAGTCTCCTCCGGCGCCGGCGCACGCGTAGCGCGAGCAAACGGGAGGACGCGCATCCAGTGCCTGCCGCGAGCGCCTTCCAGGCGTGCAAGCAGAGCGGAAGCGCCCTCGAGATCTTCCCCTGACACGCTAGCCGAGGTGTCGGCCAGCACAATGACGGCCGTCCTGCTGGAGAAGACCGTGAGGCGGGGTTCGGCGAGCGCAAGCAGGATTAGTCCGAAGGTCGCGGCTTTCAATAGCAGTGCGCCCCGGCGGAGGCTGCCGCGCCAGGACAGGATCGTCCAAGCCAATGGCAACAACAGCGCCAGCAACAACCAGCTACGCTCGAACGTCACGGCCTGCCTCTCGCCGCGGGCGTTCGCGCCGGTCGCGCCCGCCAGTTGGGGAGCCACCGCCGGCCGGCCTTGCGCCGCAGGGCGGCTGTTCGCGACCGCCCGTAAAGCTGCCACTCCGCCAGCAGACAAAGGCCGCCCGCCAGCGCCAGCCAAGGCCACAGTTCAAATGCGCGGGTTTCGCTGATCGCCCGCGACGGCAACCCCCGCCGCACGTGATCGGGCGGTTGCCAGCGCACCTCGGCCACCTCGGGCAGAGTCAGCGAGTAGACCAATTCACTACCCGGAGTGAGCACTCGGATCAATCCCGGTTCGGCCCAGAAGAACTTCAACCCGCGCTCGTCGGCGGTGAACGGCACGTTACGGCCGTCCTCGGTAACTACGCGGACTTCGCCTGCGTCATCCTGGGCCAGCTCGACGCTCAAAGTTCCCGGGCTTGCTGCGTGCACTTCCCACCGCCGGAAAGCTGCGGGCGCCATCCAGCGCAGGATGTTGGCGATCAGCAACGGCGCCGCCAGCTCGTACCGCAGGGAAGAACGCGCGGGATGAAAGCCGAACACCACGGTCTTGGAGGAGCCCGGCCGCGCCACGATGACCGGGCCGGCGTCAGTTTCCGCGATCGCCACGTCGCCGGCCGCCGGCGCCAGGACTACGGCCCCCTCCAGACGGAGGTCTTGCGTGCGAATGCCCGCCGCCACCGGATGGTCCGCTCGCCAGCGCAGCAGTGAGCCTCTGCTGAGTCCGCTGCGAACCGCCACGGGAGAGGCTTCCGGCGGCGGTTCGATCCAGATGGCGTGCGCCCGCGGCGGCACGGGAGGCTTGTAGCGGTCCAGGATCACGACGTCTGCCGGCGCCGCGGGGTCGTATTCCTCCGGCTTTCGGTATTCCGCGCGCACCCAAGGATTGGTTCCAAGCAGCGGCCGCAGCAGTTCAGGCTGCGAAGAATAGGCGATCACATGAATCAACCGCAGCGAAGGAAGCTCCAGCAGCGCCCGGTCGTCGGCGGCCAGAGCGTCCTCTCCCGACAACTGCACCTGAAGCCAGCCTGCCGCTCTGGTGCGCAGCGAGAAGGTCGCGCTCAGTTCTTGAGCCGGCGGCAAAGAAAACTCCTCGGAACCTACAGGCGCGCCGCCGAAGTCCAGCACCAGCCTGCGGCGTTGGGCTCTTTGCCCGTAGTTGCGTACGGCTACGTAAACGTTCCAGACCGCCGGCTCCTCAGGGGAGCGCGCCAAGCCGATCCGGCGCAAGCCGCAGTTCTCAAGGCCGGCGTCCACAGCCAGCCAGCGCAGGTTAGGCGGTGCAGGCGGCCCGCCGGTTGCCTGCGGTTGCGGCATGCGACCCGCTCCCAGGAAAATGATCTCGCCCGCCGCGGCGCCCCGCAGCCGCTGGACCCGCATCGCCATCGCCAGAGCCTGTTCCAGACGTAGCGCGGTTGCACCCGGCCGGGACTCGGCAATGGCGCGCTCCAAGGCCTGGCGATCGCTGGTGAACGCAGTGGCGGGCGTGGCCAGGGCGTCTGCGCGCACCAACATGACGCGATCCCGCGGGGGCAGCGCTCTCAGGCAGGCGCGCGCCAGCGCCTGGGCCTGCTCCAGCAGCGTGCCGTTCGCCGTGCGAGCCCCCGTCCATGCGCTGGTATCAAGGATCAACACGTGATCGCGCGGCGCCGGGCCGCGTGAGCCGCAACTCAACTGCCCTAGTGCGGACACCAGCAAGGTCAGGCTCAACATCTGCAACAGCAGTGAGGGCCATTGTTGAATGCGCCGCCGGCGCCGGGTCTCAGGCGCTCGTTGCGCCGAGATCCAGAAGCGCAACGTGGAGACCAGTTGCCGGCGCCGCGAGCGGTCGAGCAGGTACAGGGCGACGATCACCGCCGAGCCGGCTCCCAACAGCAGCAGGAACTGGGTCAGGGTCAGGTTACCGAAGAACATCACTCGATGCCTCCGGCTTGAACCAGCGGCCCGAAGATGGCCTCTTCGATCTCCAAGCCGGTGGAGACGCTGATGTAGCGCCCGCCGTTGCTGAGCGCCAGCCGCCGCAGGGCCTGCCGGTGGGCGTCGAAGGCGGCCGTATAGGCGTTGCGCGCCTGGGAGTCGAAATCCAGCTCCAGCCGGGCTCCGGTTTCGGCGTCAATCAGCTCAAGCCGCCCTTCCCAGGGCGGCCGGCGGTCTTCCTCGGCCCAGACCTGGACCAGCAGGAGTTCGTGACCGAAATCGGCCAGGTACTGCAAGGGCCTCTCGCAGCCGGAGTCATCCATGAAATCCGAGATGATGATGGCCAGCCCGCGATCCGGGTAGCTGGAGACGAACTGCCGGGCCACTTCCAGGTAGTCGGTTCGGCCTTGGGGTTGCAATTGGGTCAGAAACTGTACCACGGGCGCGAAGCGGTGGCGTCCCCCCGCGCAGCGAAGGCTGCGCTCCAGGCGCTCGCGAAAAGGCAGCAGGATGATGGTGTCAAGTCGAACCAGGCCGACGTAACAGAGCGCCGCAGCCAGTTTGCACGCATAGTCGAACTTGGAGTGCGCGCCGAGGCCCATCGAGCCGCTGGCGTCCAGCAACAGGCGCACCGGCGTGTGAGGTTCGATGCGGAAGATTTTCAGAAAGAGCTTTTCGAACCTCAGATAGGCGCGCCAGTTGACGGCTCTCAGATCATCGCCGTAGTGGAAGTGCCGGTGGTCCAGGAACTCCAGACCCGGTCCGGGAAACCGCGACAGATTGTGGCCGCCCACCAATCCGGGAAACGACTTCTGCCAGCGGATGGCCAGACGCTCCAGCTTCTCCAGGAACTTCTGGTCCACCAAGGGCTGCTCAGACATTTCGGGCCCCGGCCAGGGCTCAGGCCGCGGGCGCGCGCACGGCCAGGCTGCGGATGATATCCTCCAAGATGCTGTCGGCCGTCTGCCCGTCGGCGTGAGCGTCGAAGTTGAGAATGATGCGGTGTCGCAACACTGCGGGGGCCACGGCCAGCACGTCCTCGGTGCTGAGGTGATAGCGGCCGCGCATCAGCGCCGAGACGCGCCCGCACTCCACCAGAGCCTGTGCGCCGCGGGGCGAACTGCCGTAGCGTATATAGCGCCGGGCCATTTCATGCGCTTGGGGATGAGCCGGCTGGGTGCTGAGCACCAGATCCACGGCGAATTCCTGCACGTGCGGCGCCACCAGCACCTCGCGGCAAACCGCGCGCACTTCCAGGATCTCCAGCCGATCCATGACCGGCTCGACGACCGGCTCCTCGCGCTGAATGGTGCGTTCCACAATGGTCGTCAGCTCGCTGCGGGAAGGATATTTCACCAGGATCTTCATCAGAAAGCGATCCAGTTGGGCTTCGGGCAGCGGGTAAGTGCCTTCCATCTCGATGGGATTCTGCGTGGCCATGACCAGGAAGGGCGCCTCCAACTGGTGCGTAGTGGTCCCGCTGGTCACCGTCCGTTCCTGCATGGCTTCCAGCAACGCAGACTGCGTCTTGGGCGTAGCGCGGTTGATTTCGTCGGCCAGCACCAGGTTGGCGAAGATCGGGCCGGGCTGGAAGCGCAAGGCCTTGGCTCCGTGGTCACCGGTCTCCAGAATCATGCTGCCCACGATGTCGGCCGGCATGAGGTCGGGAGTGAACTGGATCCGGGAGTATTTCAAGTTCAAGGCGCGCGCCAGCGTGCGCAGCAGGGTGGTCTTGCCCAGGCCCGGCACCCCCTCAAGCAACACGTGGCCGCCGGCGAGCAGGCAGATGAGCACGCCCTCGACCACGTCCTGCTGGCCGACGATGATCTTGCCGATCTCTTGCCGGACGCGCTCCAACCGCGCTACGGCTTGCTCCAGCCTGACCTCGGCCCTCACTCTCTCATTGTAAGCGATCGGCGGCCGCAGCCCGGGATTGCCCGGCGGCGCCGCGGCGCGAACCGCCGGCTCAGAAGCCGACGCTCAGCCGGTCGGCCAAAATCTCCGGCAGTCCTGCGCGCCGTATCTTAGCCTGCGCTACCTCCACCCGGTAAGGCGTGCGGCGCAGCTCAACCTGTCTGGCGTCGTCATAAACGGCGTAGGCGGCCCGGGGATCGCGATCGCGCGGCTGTCCGACCGAGCCGGGGTTGATCAAGTAGACGTGCTCGGCGCGCAAGCTCAGGCGGAGTTGCCTGTGTTCGGGCGGAACCCCCGGCAGCGGCTGCACGCTGTTGCGGTAGAAAACGAAACCGCCTTGCCAGTGCGTGTGCCCGAAAAAAGCCACCGGCGTGTGCAGGTAGTACAGCAGATCGGGCAGGGCCGCCATCAGATATTCGTCTTCATCGGCCGGGGATCCGTGCAGGATCTCGAAGCCCGCCACCTCGAGCGGTCCTTGCGGCAGATTGCGGAGGTAGTAAAGCTGGTCGGCGGTCAGCGTCTGTGCGGTCCACTCGGCCGCTTCGCGCGCGGCCGGATTGAACCCTTCCAAGTCCGCCAGTCCCGCGCAAGCCTTGTCGTGGTTGCCGCGCACCACCGCCATCGCGTGCTCGCGCACCCACTCAATAACACGGTTGGGATCGGCGCCGTAGCCCACCAAATCGCCGCAGCAGACCGCCTGGTCCCAGTCCCCTTCCGCGTCCCGGAGTACGGCCTCCAAAGCTTCCCAGTTGGCGTGAATGTCGCTGAGGATCAGGTAGCGCACGCTGGCAAAACTCGCCCTCGATGGGCGCCTGCGGCATCGCCGCGCAGCGGCCGCCGACGCCGGGCGTCCTCCTCATTGCGGCTTGCGAGGCTGGTCGGAATGCAGCAGTTCAATGGTGACTCCCAGCGCCTCCCGGCTGTCCATGTAAACGTAGGTGCCGTTGTCCTGGTCGTAGCGTCCGCGGTGGAGTGGCTTCAGGCCCATCCCTTGGAGCGCCTCCAGGGTCCGTTCCAGATTCGCTACTTGAAAGCCGAGATGCTGCACGCCCTCGCCGTGCTTTTCCAGGAACTCGGCCCAGCTTGTCTGGCCGCCCACCGGCTCCAGGAACTCCAGCACCACTTGTCCCAGGCGGATGAATGCCAGTTTGGCGCGCCCGTCGGAAGGCTGCCCGCGATAAACCACCTTGACTTCGCGTCCGGGCCGCGTGATGTTGATCTTGGGCGGGGCCACGCCGAGCAATTCGGCCCAGCGCCGCGTGGTGGCCTCGATGTCTTTGCAGACGATGGCCACCTGCACGAGGGTTTTCAAACCCGGGTCGCGGTAGGGCTCTTGCTGGGCGGGCAAGGTGCACGCCGCCGTTGCCAGTAACAGGGTGAGGCGCTTCATGCCGCGATGATAGCGCAAAACAAAAGCCGCCCCGCACCGGGGCGGGGCGGCGTCAAAGATGAGCTGGAAAGCGCCGGGCGCCTCAGTAATCCATGTCGTGGTGGCCGCCGCCGGGCGCCGGCTCCTTCTTCTTCTCGGGGATTTCGGCCACCAGCGCCTCGGTGGTCAGCATCAGAGCCGCGATTGAGGCGGCGTTCTGGAGCGCCGTGCGGGACACCTTGGTCGGGTCAATTACGCCTGCGGCCACCAGATCTTCGTACACGCAGGTCTCGGCGTTGAAGCCGAAGTTCAGATTCTGGTTGCCGCGGATGCGCTCGACTGCAATGGCGCCTTCATAGCCGGCGTTGCCCACGATCTGGCGAAGCGGCTCTTCGCAGGCCCGCTTGACGATGTCCACGCCGATCTGCTCGTCGCCGGTCATCTTCAGGCTCTCCAGCGCGGTGGAAGCCCTGAGCAGAGCTACGCCGCCGCCGGGCACGATGCCCTCTTCGACCGCCGCGCGGGTGGCGTGCAGGGCGTCCTCAACGCGAGCCTTTTTCTCCTTCATTTCGGTCTCGGTCGCCGCGCCCACGCGGATCACAGCCACGCCGCCGGCCAGCTTCGCCAGCCGCTCTTGGAGTTTTTCGCGGTCGTAATCAGAGGTGGTCTCCTCAATCTGGGCGCGGAGCTGCTTGATGCGGCCCTCGATGGCTTTCTGGCTGCCGGCGCCGTCCACGATAGTGGTGTTGTCCTTGTCCACCGTGACGCGCTTGGCCCGGCCGAGATCATCCAGCCGCACGCCCTCCAGCTTGATGCCGGTCTCCTCCATGATGGCCTTGCCGCCGGTCAGTATGGCGATGTCCTCCAGCATCGCTTTGCGGCGATCGCCGAATCCGGGAGCCTTGACCGCGCAGGCGTTGAGCGTGCCGCGCAGCTTGTTGACCACCAGAGTGGCCAGCGCCTCGCCTTCGACCTCCTCAGCGATCACCAGCAGCGGCTTGCCGGAGCGCGCGATCTGCTCGAGCAGGGGCAGCAGGTCCTTCATGTTGGAGATCTTCTTCTCGTGGATCAGGATGTAAGGATCCTCGAGCACGCACTCCATTCGGTCCGGATCGGTGATGAAGTAAGGCGACAGATAGCCGCGATCGAACTGCATGCCCTCGACGGTGTCCAGCTCGGTGTGCATGGTCTTGGACTCCTCGACCGTAATCACACCGTCCTTGCCAACCTTCTTCATGGCGTCGGCGATGATGCGCCCGATATTGGTATCGCCGTTGGCCGAAATGGCCGCCACTTGGGCGATCATGTCGCCTGAGACCGGCTTGGAGAGCTTCTTGATCTCCTCAACCACCACTTCGACGGCCTTCTCAATGCCGCGCTTCAAGGCCATGGGGTTGGCGCCCGCCGCTACGGCCTTCACGCCCTCGCGGAAAATCGACTGGGCCAGAATGGTGGCCGTGGTGGTGCCGTCGCCGGCCACGTCGGAAGTCTTCGAGGCCACCTCGCGCACCATCTGCGCGCCCATGTTCTCCAAGGGATCCTTCAGCTCGATCTCCTTGGCCACCGTCACACCGTCCTTGGTGATCGTGGGGCCGCCGAACTTTTTCTCCAGCACGACATTGCGGCCCTTCGGGCCGAGGGTGACCTTTACGGCGTCAGCCAATTGGTTGACGCCCCGCAAGATCGCCTGCCGGGAAGTCTCGCTGTAGACAATCTGCTTGGCTGCCATCGTCCATCCTCCTTGTGAAAACCTACTTCGCGGCGCCCTCGATAATGCCGAGGACCTCGTCCTCGCGCATGATCAGGTACTCGACGCCGTCGAGCTTAATCTCATTGCCAGAGTATTTGCCGAACAAGATTCGGTCGCCGACTTTGACATCCAGCGGCACCAAATTGCCGTTCTCCAGACGCTTGCCGCGGCCCACCGCCACCACTTCACCTTCCTGGGGCTTTTCCTTGGCCGTGTCCGGGATAATGATGCCGCCCTGAACCTGTTCCTTCTCTTCAATTCGCTTCACCACGATTCGATCGTAGAGCGGACGAATATTCATGAGCGGAATCCTCCAGTGGCTCGTTGGAATTCTACAGTTCGGGATGGGAGCCGGCCGAGCGCCGCCCCCCAATTTCAAATTATTAGCACTCGAGACCGAGGAGTGTCAAGCGCGCATGCTAAGGCCCGATAGCTCAATGCATTACGATAGGGTGCTTAGAGAGACGACATCCCAGCCGGCCGCCTCCACCACCTCTACGTGCGACCACGGGTAGAGCTGCCGAACCGCGGCTGCGCCCAGGCGACGTCCCCGGCCGTCGAGGGCGCCCGCCAGCAGAAGACGCCGCGGCGCCATCAGCTCCGCCAATTCCGGCAAATCTGCTTGCTTGAGCAGGCCGAAGACGAAATTGCCGAACACGGCCGCGTAGTTTTCCCCCTGCGCCAGATCACGCCACGAGATCAGCCCGCCCGCCAGATACAAGCGCCGAATCCTGGGCTCCAGCACCGCGGCACACAGCGCCGGAGCGGTCAAATGCCCGCGCGCCGCAAGCCACAACTGCCGCCCTGCCGCGAGCGGGTAGGCGGACAGTGCTTCGACCAGCGCCAGAAGGTCCGTCACGCGTTGGCCCAGCAACGGCCGACCTAACACTAGCGAAGCCCAGGCGTAATTCTCCTCGTCATTATGGGACCGCGCGTAGCGCGCCGCGCCGCGACCGAACTCAGGCGTCAGATCCCCGATGCCGCGCAAATCCGCCGCGCACACCGGCCAGCCTCGCGCCGCCAGTTCTTGATAAAGTTCTCCTTCACGCCATTGCGCATTGCGCCCCGCGGGCTCCACCAGCAGCCAGAGGGGCTTGCCCGCGGCCGCCTCGCGCGGCATGAACAGCCAGGCCGGAAGCCAAACGTCGCGCGCCACGCCAACTTCCAGCGCCTGTATTTCGAGGCCGGCAGCGGGGGTCCGCGCCAGCAGCCGGAAGCGCGGTTTCTCCGGCGGACGCTCAATCGCCAGCAGGCGCTCGAGCGCCTCCGGGCGCGGCTTGGGGGCGGGCATCTGCGCCAGCGTGCGGCGGGTCAGATCGAGCGGCGTAAGGCTGCCGAAGCTCCGCACCACACTGCCTGATTCGGAAACCCAGAGCTGGCGGTCCGGCTCCGGTGCGGTGGGCGGTTCCTGCTCGATCGGGCGATCTTCGCCTTTGAGCCACCGTCCGAACCAGTTGTAGATTTTCAGGCGCGTGTCGTAACTTAAACCGTGCGGCAGGGGAGTGGAAGTCCAGGCAAGCCGCTCGCCGGCGCCCAGAATGTCGTAAATACGCTTGAGTTTTTGAAACTCTTCCCATCCGCTCGAGATGTAACTTGGCGAGTAAGTGCCGAAGAAATCTTTGTCGGAAACGCTAACCAGCAGCGGCTTGGGCGCCAGCGGATATAGTAAGTCCCAGCGGTCAAAACCGAGCGGTCCGGAGCCTAGCAGGTTCTGTTCGGCGTCGTCGGTGGAGCCGGGCGGGTTGAAGTCTGCGCAGGCCAAGTTCTCCGTGTTTCCGCATGCCACCGCGGCCGCCGCCAGCCGGTCGTCCACGCAGGCCAGCAACATGGTAAGTGTGCCGCCTCCGGATTGTCCGGTCGAAGCCAGCCGCCTGGGATCCACCAGGGGATGTGAAGCCAGGCAGTCCAGGCTGCGCACGGCGTCCCAAACTTGCAGTCGCGTGGCGGTGTCGCCCACCAGCAACATTTGCCGGCCGGGAAGGGTGTGCTCCTCATCCGCCGAGCCGAGGCGCGTGCGGATGCCCGAGCCGTCCGGGTAGTATACGCGCTCGCCCTGGCCCATGGGGTCAAACGCCAGCACCAGGTAGCCTAGGCGGGCCAGCGCCTGGCAACAGCGCTGGTAAGCGGCGGAAGCCTTGCCGTTAAGCGCGTGGCCCATTTGGAAAAGCACGCCCGGCAGAGGCGGGCTGGCGGCGGTGGGAATGTAGAGATTCGCGGGTATGTGGAATCCCGGGCGGCTCTCATAAACCAGCTTTTCCAACCGGTAGCCGGACCGTTGAAAGCCGCCCACGACCCGGGTGTTGAGCGGCGTGCGCTCCACAGGCCCGCCGACTAGCTTCCAGAACGTCTGTTGAACCCACCGCTGGCGCTGCCGAACTTCTTCGGGCGTACGCACGGCGGCCAGGGCGCGATTGCGCCGCAGGTAGGCTTCACGCGCCAGTGCGCGCAGATAATCGGGCAGGCAGCGCGAATAATCTCGATAGGCCGCGCCTGGATAGGGCTCGGCCGCCGCACCGAACCGCAGGGGCAAGCCAGTCGACAGGCAGGCCTTCAGCAGGCTGCGTCGTCTCACGCGGATAGTGTAGCGCGCCCGCGCGGGCGACCGGGCGTCCAGTATATAGCGTGCGAGGGACTAACGCGGCCCCGGATTGGCAGGCCTGTAGGTCATCGGCGCGCGCAGCCGCGGCAGCCTCTGGAGTTTGCGCAAGTGCTCCGGAGAGCTGGCTTGCGAGCGATGTTCGTTCAGCTTGGCCGGAGGTGCGGGTTCGCGCACCAACGCGGGATCAAGTTTGGCCGGCGCCGTGTTGGCCGCGATGGGAGGCTTTCTGACGACCGCCTTCGCAGACTTGCCGGCGCCACCCACCACTCGCGGACTGCGCGCCTGGGCCCCGAATTCGGTCTCTTCATCCCCAAGCCATTCCAGGATCGGGTTTTTCTTGTGTTTTTCGGGATTTGCCATACCCTTACAGCCTCCTCAGATGATTGCAGGCTCGGCGCCGCCCGAAGGTCTGCCAGCTCCCAGCGGTGACGGCGCCATAACATTCTGGTTCGATTCTAGGGCGGAAATTCTTATCTGGCAAGAGAGATCGGCCAAGGCCAGCAGGATTTTAACGTCGGAGTCGGGCAAACCGCTTGACGGCAAGGCATTCCGCTGTGTAGAACGGTACGAGTCTATGGCAGCGCGTAACCACATTGAAGTGTTGGCCCGGGCGTTCCGCGTGCTGGAGTCTTTGGCGGAAGGGGCGGCGGAACTACGCCGCTTGTCGGAGAGAACCGGGATGGGCAAGAGCACGATCTTCCGCATTCTTTACACCCTGAAGGAATTGGGCTACGTTGACCAGCCGGCTCCCACGGCGCCCTATACGCTTTCCCTCAAGCTGCTGGCTCTGGCGCGCGGGCCGGCGGCGGAGCTAACGCTGGCTAGCGTGGCGCGCCCGCATCTGACCCGCCTGCGCGACGAACTGGGCGAATCGGCCTGGCTGGGGGAGCTGCGCGGCGGCAATGTGGTGCTCACCGAAGCCGTCCAGGCGCATCACAAGCTGCGGCTTTCTTTAGACTTGGGGGATGCCTGCCCGCTGCATGCCAGCGCCCTGGGAAAGGCTGTCGCCGCGCATTTGCCGGCTGAGGAGCTGAAGCGGCTGCTGGGCGGCGGGCGGCTGGCCCGCTTCACTTCCCGCACCATCACCAACCGATCGCAACTAGCTGCGGAGCTGGCGCGAGTCCGCCGGCAAGGCTACGCCCTGAACGATGAAGAGACTATAAAGGGTGCTTTTCTGGCCGGAGCGCCGGTATTCGACGCGACAGGCAGGGTGTGCGCCGCCGTCAGCGTGAGCGCTCCTACGGCCCGCTGCCTGCCTGCCAAGCGGCAAGCGATGATCGAGGCTGTGAAGCGCGCCACTGGGCAGCTCAGCCGGGACCTGGCCCGTCTGGGATATCGCAGCCGCGCGGCGGCGTGCTGACAGTTTTCCGGCGCCTGCCAGATTGCTGGCGCCGGCGGAGGCGCAAGTCCTTGAATTCGCTGGCGGGGGATTTGGAAGCATTCGTGCTCGGGCATCGGGCGGAATGCTGGAAGCAGTGGCGCTGGCGCTGGAACGCTACATGGATCTGCTGGCTGCCCGCCAGAAGTTGGTGGCCTCGAACCTGGCCAACGCCGATACTCCGGGATATCGGACCCGGGATATAGATTTCCAGCGCGAATTCCGCAACCTGATTCAGGGCGGCAGCCCGCAGGTGATTGAAGTGGCCGGGCTGCCGGTCAAAAACGACGGCAACAACGTGAGCGTGGATCGCGAAGCGCGCCTGCTGGCTGAGAACGCCCTTCGGTTCAACCTGGCCTCCAATTTGCTACGAGCCGAGATCCGCATGGTGCGCGCCGCAATCCAGGAGGGCAGACAAGCATGAGCCTGTTCGCGGCTTTATCGGTCAGCGCCTCGGGGCTGGCGGCGCAACGCACGCGCGCCGAGCTGCTGGCGGAGAATCTGGCCAACGCCGAGACCACCCGCACGCCGGCGGGCGGGCCTTATCGCCGCAAGGACGCGGTCTTTTCCAGCGAGCCGGTGAGCTCCGCCTTCTCCAGCGTATTTGCGGCGGAGCTGGACGGCTCGCTGGCCGGGGTGCGTGTGGCGGAGATCGTCGAAGACACGCGGGAGCCTGAAAGGCGCTATCTGCCGGGCCATCCGGATGCCGACGCGGAGGGTTACGTGGCCTTCCCGCGCATCAACCCGGCCGAAGACATGGTGGATCTGATGGGTGCCGTGCGGGGCTATCAGGCTAACGTGGCGGCGGTCTCGGCCGTAAAGGACATGATCCACCGCTCGATCGAACTGCTGCGGTGAGGCTATGTCTGGGCGCATCGCAGAGGTATCCGGCGTCGCCCCGCTGGCGCCCCTGGCGCCGGCCGGCGGGCGGGGGGAAGCGGGCTTTGCAAGCCTGCTAAAGGAGGCTATCGGGCGGGTGGAAGGCCTGCGCCGTGCGGCTGATGAAAGCACTATGAAGCTGCTGGCGGGCGAGAGCGAGGAAGTGCACCAGGCCGCGTTGGCGGTTCAGCGAGCGGAGCTCGCCCTGGAGCTGTTCCTGGAAGTACGCAACAAGGTGGTGCAGGCCTACCAAGAGATCATGCGAATGCCGATATGAGTTTGCGGCCCTTCGAGCCGCAGCCGGCCTGAGGCATGGACCAGATTCGCAAGCTTTTGGCCAGCCTGACCTTGCGCCAGAAGATAACCCTGGCCGCGGCCGCCCTGCTAGTGGGCGGTTTCCTGCTGGCTTTCACGCAATGGCGGCGAGAACGGGACTTCCGCCCGCTGTACACCGAGCTTTCGGCCGAAGATGCCGGGGCGGTGATCGAAAAACTGCGGACCAGCGGAGTTCAGTACCGGCTGAGCGAGAACGGCTCGACCGTGCTGGTGCCTTCGGCCCGGGTGGCCGAGCTGCGCCTCCAGATGGCCACCGCCGGATTGCCGCGCAGCGGCCGGCTGGGCTTTGAGCTTTTCGATCGCACCAACTTCGGCGCTACGGATTTCACCGAGCAGGTCAACTACCGCCGGGCCCTGGAGGGCGAGCTGGAGCGTTCCGTGATGGCGCTCACCGAGATCGAACAGGCCCGGGTGCACATCACCTTCCCTAAGGAATCGGTGTTTGTCGAGTCCCGCCAGCCTGCCAAGGCCAGCGTGCTGGTGAAGCTGCGACGCGGCGCGCGCCTGGCGCCCTCCCACGTACAGGGCATTTGTTACATGGTGGCCAGTGCGGTGGAGGGACTGGCCCCGGAATCCGTGGCGGTGCTGGACATGCAGGGCAATCTGTTGAACCGCGCCCGACGCATTGCCGCGGCCGAGGGGGAGGATTCCTCCGAGCTGGCGCTGGAGTACCGGCAGCGCCTGGAAAAAGATCTGCTGGCGAAGATTCACGCCACCCTGGAGCCGTTGGTGGGGGCCGAGAAGTTCCGGGCCGGCGTTTCGGTCGAGTGCGATCTGACCAGCGGCGAGCAGAGCGAGGAGATTCTGGATCCCTCACGTTCGGTCATGGTCAGCTCGCAGAAGACCGAGGACATCAGCGGGAGCAATCTGGCCGCCGGGGTGCCCGGCACGGCCTCGAATCTGCCGCGTCCGACTTCGCGGCCCGGCCTGGGCGGGACAGGGACGACGCGGCGAACCGAAAGCATTGCTTATCAGGCCAGCCGCACCGTGCGCCGGACGAAGCTGCCCCAGGGGGCGGTCAAGCGGATTTCGATAGCCGTGTTGCTGGACCACAACGTGCGTTGGGAAGGCGTGGGCGCCAAGGCTCGCCGGATCCTGGAGCCTCCGCCGCCGGAACGGCTGAAAGTGATCCGCGATCTGGTGGCGGCGGCCACCGGTTTCAGCGCCGACCGCGGCGATCAGTTGATCCTGGAAAGCCTGCCGTTTGAGAACACGCTGAACGCGCCCCCGCCGGAGCCGCCGGCGCCGCCCTCCAAACCCGCGCCGGTGACCGCGCTGCCGTCCTGGTTTGAGCCGCTTCTGCGGCAGAACCCAGCCTTACTGGGCGGTGCGGCGGGCGGGTTGCTGCTGTTGCTTGTGCTGTTCGGCTGGCTGTGGCTGCGGCGCCGTCGCCGCCGACGGTCGGTGGAAATGCAGGCCGCCTTGCCCGCCGGGCAGGCGCAGGCTTCGCTGGAGGCCGCGCCGGAGGTTGATGCAGGCCAGAGATTGGAGGCCCGGCTGGCTGAACAGGCCGCCCGCAAGCAGCAACTGGAAGCCGAAGCTTTGAACGCGTTGAAGCTGCCCCCGGTGACCACCAAGAAGACCGAAGTGCTGAGCAAGCACTTGGTGGAGACCGTAAACAAGGATCCGGTGTCGGCGGCCCAGATACTGCGGAGCTGGCTGTATGAACTGGAGAAGTAGAACGCGAGCTTTTGCTCGGTTGCTTGCCTTGGGAGGTGAGCGGTGATTCTGAACACGGCGCAGAATGAGCCGCTCTCCGGCCTGCGCAAGACTGCCATCCTGCTGGTGTCCTTGGGCGAGCAGACCAGCGCGCAGATCCTGAAGCAGTTCGACGAAGAGGAAGTGCAGGCCATCGGGCGCGAGGTGGCCCGCATGGGCTCGATCCCCGCCGAGCAAGCCGAGAGCGTGCTGGAAGAGTTCTACCAGATGACGCTGGCGCACGATTACATGCTCAAAGGGGGGCTGGAATACGCGCGCAAGCTGCTGGTTAACGCCTTCGGTCCGGAACACGCCAAGAAGTTGCTGGATCGCGTCATCAAGGCGCTGGGCAGCGAGGTGGCCAGCTTCGACGCTCTTCAAAAAGCTGATCCCCAGCAGTTGGCCAAGTTCATACATAACGAGCACCCGCAGACCATTGCTCTGGTTCTCTCGCACCTGAATCCTTCGCAAGCCGCCGCCCTGCTGATCTCGCTGCCTCCCGAGATGCGGGCTGACGTGGCCCTGCGCATGGCCAGCCTGGATCAGATCTCGCCGGAGATCATCGGCAAGATCGCCAGCATCATCGGGCAGAAGCTCAAGGCCCTGGGCGAGTTGAGCCGGGAGTCCTACGGCGGCGTGCGGGCGGTGGCGGAAATGTTCAATCGGCTGGATTCGGCCACCAGCAAAGAGATCCTGGACACCATCGAGCAGCAGGATCCCAATCTGGTGGAGACCATCCGGCACCTGATGTTCGTTTTCGAGGACATGCTGCTGATAGACCCCAACGGCATCAAGGAAGTGCTGGCGCGGGTGGATCGCAAGCTGCTGACTCTGGCGCTGAAGGGCACCAGCGACGAGCTGAAGAAACATTTCATGGAACAAATGTCCAAACGGGGCGCGGAGATGCTCCAGGAGGACATGGAAGCCCTGGGCCCGGTGAAGATCAAGGAGGTGGAAGCCGCCCAGCAACAGATCATCGCCATCGTGCGGCAACTGGAGGCCGAGGGAGTCATCAGCATGCGGGGTGCGGTGGGAGAGCAGTACGTGGTGTAGGGAGGGACCCGCGGTCCCCCGGGCGGCGGGTCAGGGCAACCGAACATGGCGTCCAAGGTGATTCGCGGCGCGGAGGCGGAGGCCGCCGAGGCCTTGCGTTGGCGACCGGTGGCGGCGGATCGGCGCCCCGCGGGCCCGGAGACGGTCTCCGCGGAGAAGCTTCAAGCGCTGGAGCAGCGCTTGGCGGAAAGCCAGCAGGAGGCTGCCCGTCGCGAGCAACAGGCTTTCGAAGCCGGCTACCGGAAAGGCGCAGCAGAAGGTCACCAGCAGGCGGCGTCGCAACTCAAGCCGGTGCTTGAGGGACTGGCCGCCGGCCTCGGCGAGCTGCAAGCCATGCGCCGGCGCATGCGCCGGGAAGCGGAGCGCGACCTGGTGCAATTGGCGGTGGCGATCGCCCGGCGAATCCTGCATCGCGAGCTCAGTGTGGATCCGGAGGCCCTGCTTGGGATCGTCAAAGCCGCCCTGGAGCGTCTGGAGGGCCGGGAGGTGGAACGGGTGCGGGTTCATCCCGCAGACGCCGAGCTCATCCGTCCGTATCTGGAGCAGGCGGGGTTGTCTGAACGGGTCCGGCTGATTGCAGATTCGCACCTGGCGCGAGGCTCGCTGCTGGTGGAGACCGCGCAGGGGGCGCTGGATGCTTCCCTGGAGAGCCAGCTTCAGGAAATCCAGCGCGGACTGCTGGATCGGTTGCGAAGGCAAGCATGAGCGAGACAGTAGATCTCAGGCCGCACCTGGAGGCGCTCAACCGATTAGATCCCTTTCGCTGGACCGGCACGGTGACCCAGCTAGTGGGTTTGTTGATCGAATCGGCAGGCCCTGCCGCGGCGGTGGGCGATTTCTGCGAGATACATTGCGCCGGGGGCCGCAGGATCCGCACCCAGGTGGTGGGCTTCCGCCAAGGCCGGGTGCTTTCACTGCCGCTGGAGGAGACCGGCGGGCTTCAACTCGGCGATCTGATAGTAGCGCGCAAGGACGAAGCGCGGGTGGCGGTGGGGCGGCAGTTGCTGGGCCGTGTGCTGGACGGATTCGGCCAACCCATGGACAGAGGGGCTCCGATTGAGGCCGAGGCCTTTTACGATTTGTACCGGCCGCCGCCGGGGCCGCTTGAGCGCGAGCCTATCCGCGAGCCGCTGGTGACCGGCATTCGGGCCATTGACAGCCTGTTGCCCTGCGGCAAGGGCCAGCGCATCGGCATCTTCGGGGGCAGCGGGGTCGGCAAGAGCGTCCTTCTGGGCTCGATGTCGCGGCACAACTTCGCCGATGTCAGCGTCATCGCCCTGGTTGGCGAGCGCAATCGCGAGGTGCGCGCTTTCATTGAACAGGAACTGGGACCGGAGGGAATGAAGCGTGCGGTGGTGGTCGTGGCCACCTCGGACAGACCCGCGCCCCTGCGTGTGCGCGCCTGCTTCGTGGCGTTGGCCGTGGCCGAGTACTTTCGGGACTTGGGCGCAGATGTGCTTCTGGTCATGGATTCGGTTACCCGCCTGGCCATGGCGCAACGCGAAATCGGGTTGGCGGCCGGAGAGCCGCCCAGTCAAAAGGGCTACACCCCTTCGGTGTTCAATCTCCTGCCGCGCGTCTTTGAGCGCGCAGGCAATTTCCGGCAGGGCTCGATCACCGGGTTCTTCACCGTTCTGGTGGAAGGCGACGACCTTAACGAGCCGATCGCCGATGCGGTGCGCGCCATTCTGGACGGCCACATCGTGCTCTCGCGCCAGTTGGCTGCGGCCGGTCATTACCCGGCCATTGACGTGCTTAACTCAGTGAGCCGCTTGAGCTCCCAGATAGCGCCGCCGGATCACTTGCAGGCGGCGCAGAAGATCCGCGAGGCGCTGGCCGCCTATCATCAGGCCGAGGATCTGATCAACCTGGGAGCTTACGCCAGCGGCGCCAACCCTCGACTGGATGCGGCGCTGCGCGCCCGTCCACGCCTGCTTGAATTCCTGCGCCAGCAGGCAACTGAGAAATCGCCTCTGGAGCAGACGCGCGCCGGTTTGGAGGAAGTGGCCCGACTGTTATGAGGACTGTCCGAGCGGCCTGAATGAAGCGGTTCCGGTTTTCCCTGGAGAGCGTGCGGCGCTGGCGGCAAAGCCGGCTGGAACAGGAGCAGGCCCTGCTTCAGGGCTTGCTGGCCGAGCGGGCGGCGATCCAGGAGCGCATCCGGCAGCGCGAACTGGAGCGGCGAGAGGCTGAGCAGGCGGTGCTGGGCGCGTCCTTTATCCAGGCCGGGGAACTGGCGGCCCTGGAAGCTCACCGCCGCTGGCTGGCGCAGGAGCGGGCGCGCCTGGAGCAGGCGGCTGCTGACTGCGAAAATCGCATAGCGGCCCAGCGCGAGAAGGTCCAGGAAGCGCAGCGCAAGGTGCGCTTGATCGAAAAACTGAAAGAGCGCCGACTGGCGGAGTGGGAGGCGGAGGCGGCGCGCGAGCTGGAAGCTCTGGCGGCGGAGACCTACCTGGCGCAGTGGGGACGGCGTTAGCGGCCGCAGCGCCGGCAGGAACAAACCCGAGCCGGGATTCGTCTTCAATGTTGATGAGGTCCTCTGCCTCGCTATGGGAAGCGGTGTCGGTGGCCGCCGCCTCGCTGCGTTCCAGCAAGTTGCGCAGCTTCCTGACCCTGCTGGGAATCATACTGGCCACCACCACCTTGATTGCGGTGATGTCGGTCATTCACGGCATGGACATTTACATCGCCGAGACGGTTTCCGACATGGGGGTGGACGGCTTCCGCGTGGTGCGCTTCCCGATGATGGGTCAGTTCGATCCCAAGAAATTCGTCGAGATGCTGAAGAAGAACCCGGAACTCAGCCCGGAGGAGTTCGAGTTCCTGCGGGTCAAAAGCTCGCTGGTCGGCGCTCTGGGGATGCAGGCTGCGCGGCGCATAGACGTTGCTTGCGGGGCTGAGACGATTCAGGACGTACAGTTGGCGGGGGTGAGCGCCAACATCGGCGTGATCACCAACACGCGCACGGCGCTGGGCCGGTTCTTGGTGGACAACGACGACCGGCGACGCCTGGCGGTTGCGTTTCTGGGAAACGACATCAAGGAGAAATGTTTTCCTTCCACGGATCCGGTGGGCAAGACCGTGCGCCTGGACGGGCGGCCTTTCGAAGTCGTGGGCGTGGCCAAAGCGCAAGGCAGCGTCTTCGGCCAGTCCCGCGACAACTTCGTGATGGTCCCCATCCAGACCTTTTTCAAGATGTACGGGGCGCGCCGCGGCGTGAGTTTCGCGGCCAAGGCGCTTGGCCCGGAGTACCTGTACCAGGCGCAGGACGAGATCCGCATGCTGATGCGCGCCTATAGGCATCTGCGGCCGGGACAGGAAGATAACTTCGGGATCTTCAGTTCCGACTCGCTGGTGGCGCGCTGGAACCAGCTCACCGGGGCGATTGCGGCCACGGCGGTGGCGGTGGTTTCGGTCTTCATGGTGGTGGGCGGGGTGGTGATCATGAACATCATGATGGCAGTGGTGACCGAGCGCACGCATGAGATCGGCATCCGCAAGTCGGTCGGCGCGCGGCAGCGCGACATTTTGGACCAGTTCCTGGTGGAATCGGCGATGCTGGCGGGCGCCGGCGGGCTGATCGGCGTGTTGCTGGCCTGGATCGTGTCGCTGCTGGTGAGGAACCTTACGCCCGTGCCCAGCGTGATTCCCGCCTACGCCGTGGTGCTGGGCGTGGGGCTGTCGGCCAGCGTGGGCCTGTTTTTCGGGATGTATCCGGCGCGAACCGCCGCCAAACTGGATCCGATCGCGGCGCTGAGGTACGAGAAATGACCTGGGAGACCATGCGCTCGGGCGCAGGCATGGCGCTTGGAACCATCCGGGCGCACAAGCTCCGCAGCTTCCTCACCGTGCTGGGCGTAATCATCGGCACGGCCACCGTGATCGGCGTGGGCTCGATAATCACCGGGCTGGATGGGGCGGTCAGCAACATCTTCCGTTCCATGGGGCCTACCACCATCCTGGTCTTCAAGTTCCAGATCGGGCCGCGCGTGGGCCGTCTGAGCGCCGAGGAACGCAACCGCAAGCCGCTGACCTTGGAGAACGCCCGGGCCATCGCCGAGCGCTGCCCCTCGGTCGAGCACGTCAGTCCGTATCTGCTCAGCCCCAACGTTTTCTCACGTTTCGGCATGGACCGGGCGCGCTACAAGGGCGACGACATTTACAATTTCGAGCTGGGCGGGACTGAGGAAGGCTACGCTTTCGGCGGCACGGTGATGAAGTACGGGCGCTTCATTTCCGAGACCGACAACCAGCACCGCCTGCCGGTGTGCGTGATCGGCGAGGACATCCAGAAGCAGTGGTTCCCGAACGTGGATCCGGTGGGCAAGTGGATAGAGGTCAACGGCCGGCCGGTGGAAATCATCGGCTCCATGGAGCGGCCGGCAGCTTCCTTCCCGGGCGAGGAAGACCGGCGCATCTTGCTGCCTTACTTCACCATGCGGAAGATGTTTCCCAACGCTCGGGAACACCTGCTGGTGGTGATCGCCAAAGAAGGCCGCTTAGCCCAGGCCATGGACGAGGTGCGCAACGTCTTGCGCATCGAACGACGCGTGCCGCACAACGCCCCAGACAACTTCGCTCTTTCCACTCCTGAGCAGATGCTGGAGGATTTTCGCCGCATCATGTCGGTGACCGCGATAGTGATGGTGGTGCTGAGCTCGATAGGCTTGCTGGTGGGGGGCATAGGCGTGATGAACATCATGCTGGTGTCGGTCACCGAGCGGACGCGCGAAATCGGAGTGCGCAAAGCGGTGGGGGCGCGCCGAGCCGATATCGTTCTCCAGTTCCTGACGGAGGCCGTAGTGTTGACGGCGCTGGGGGGCTTGTTCGGCATGTCGCTGGGCTGGCTGATTTCGAAGGCTGCCGGGCTGTTGTTTCCGAATTTGCCCACCTCGGTGCCCCTGTGGGCGGCGGTGGCCGGCGTAGCGGTGTCGGTGGGCGTGGGCCTGTTCTTCGGCATCTGGCCGGCGGCCAAGGCCGCCCGGCTGGATCCGGTCGAAGCCCTGCGCTATGAATGAAGCGCGTCGCGGGCGGGGTGTTCACACCGCCCGCCCGGCCGCCGAGCGCCGGACTTATAGAGCCGGCAGCGGCCAGTGTGAAGAAATGCCGCCGCCGGCGTTCACATATCGGCCAGCGCGGCCACCAGCGCACCTTTGGCAGTGGCGTGCAGCGGCTCGGAAGCCAGGCGCACCTGGGAGATGTGCAGAGGAAAGTCGGTTTGCCGTATGGCCTGCTCAAAACGTTCGCGGAAGCCTGTGGGCAAAGTGCTGCCGCCGGCCAGCACCAGCGGGATGGGGCGGTCTATTCTGGGCAAGCTGCGTTGCTGGAAGGCTTCTCGCATGGCCTGAACCAGCGCCTGGATGAGGTCTTCGTAGTAAACCTTCAAAGCCTGATTCAGCTTCGGCGGCAGCGTCGTTGCGCCATGTTGGCCGTTCAAACTGAAATACTGCTCTTTGAGCAGCCTCACGCGCGTAGCGACTTCGTTGGCGGCGCGGGCTGCTCCGGCATCCACTTGATCGCCCGCTCGCGGCAGGCTGAAGCTGACTACCGGCACCGAGAGATACGCCAGGCAGACGTTGGACAAGCCCGCCCCGCAGCTTATGCCTATGCCCGTATAGTTGGAATCTTCCAGTTCCGAGTACACTACGGCCAGGCCCTCCTCCAGGCTGCGGGCCTTGTAGCCGAGCTCGCCCAGCAACTGAGCAAGCGCGGCTTGGTGGAACTTGGGGCTCTCGTCGCATCCCAGCGGCGGCGCCGGTACGGTGTAACAGATCCTGGCGCCGGACTTCTGGCCCCCTCCGGCCAGCAACTCAATGATGGAGCGGACCACCGCGGGTCCGTCCGGCTCCTCGGGGTTCAATGTGCCTTCCCGCATGGGACGTCGCGTTTCAACGTGCAAGACGTCCGCGAAGCGCTCAGCGGCGTCGCCGTAAACCAGGATCTGGTCGCCTGCCACCGTGCTGGGGATGTTCTCCTTCTCCAGCACGCCGCAGGTCAGCTTGGAATAGGGCAGGCTGAGGAAGGCGTTCAACTGTGAGGCAAAGCGGTAATCGCCCGGGACTCCGCGGGCCATGACCACGCGGCTGGTGCCTACGTCCAGGCCGATTCTCTCATGCGCGTTCTGACTCATGGTGATGACTCCTTGACGCCCCGGCAGCGGAGGCAAGCTTGCCGGTAGCGTTCTTGCTGCCAGCGACGGTACCGGGCCAGCGAGAGACCGCCGGCCTGGGCTTGGCGCGCCACTTCCAGCCGGCCAAGCTCCAGGGCCTCTCGCAAGCGTGCGCCTGCCCGCCGGGCATATAGATCATCGGCTTCGAAGCCGAACAACAACATACTGGGCAACAGGCGAGCGTAGTTGTCGGGCAAGCCCAGCTCGGCAAACGGAAAGCCGTCTGCCCAGTCCGTGTGGTATCCGATACGTCGGTTGGCCGGATTGATCGAGACTTGCGCGTGGGTGACGCAGTTCTCGGCCGCGATCCGATAGCGGGCGCGCAGCATCTCCAGCAGGGCGCGACCGGCCCGAAGCTGAGCCGGGCTGAGCTGCGGCGGTTCGGGCCCCGTCGTGGAAGCTTCGAAGCAAACCCCCAGGAAACTCTCATTGAGGTCCAGGTAGATCCAACGCCCGTCGGCCCACAGCGACTGGCCCGCGTGATGCGCCCGTTGCTCGTCCTCCAGGATTCGATGAACCACGCCGAAGCGGTCCACCAGATAGTGGTAAAGCCGGTGTTGGCGCACCCAGGCCAGCAGGGCCCGGCCTTCTCGCTTCAGTCGCACGTTCTGCTCGGGGGAGAACGGCGCGGGGTCGTTCTCCGAAGCGTGAAAGACAATCCCGGCCGGATCCGGCGGCTGTGCGCCGTCCTGTTCATGCCGCGGCGCCCAGCGAGGCCGGCGCAGTTCGCCCGCGGTCAGGAAGTCGCGTTCGACGCGCAGCCCATTGCTGTATTGCTCAAAGGCGTCAGTACGCTCGACCAGCCACAGGGGCGCCGCCTGTCGCGCGGGCGCCGTCAGAGGCGTGGGATGCCAGGCGGGCGCGGCGGCGCCGGAGCCGGTGGGCGCGGGGCTGGCCAGCAGCAGCAGCGAGACCACGATCGGCATAAGAACCGCCCGGGGCCGCCGCTCGGTGATGATCGTCTGCGGGCAGTCCAGCGCCTGCCGGAGGTATCGCAGGCGCGCCACCGGATCGCACACTTGCCGGGCCTGGCGGTCCAGCCACTGTAGCAGGTCAGGATCCGGCGGCAGCTCGCAGGGGCGCATCAACTGCTCCCCTGATTGATCGGACGGCTCGGGTCAAAACCTTATAGCGGCACCTTATAGCGGCCTGCGCGTTGCGCGGTTAGCGGGAGCCTTCCAGCAGCGCGCCGATCCGACGCAGCGCTTCGGGAATCGCCGCCTCCACGTCGGGATGCATCCTGCCGCCCACGGTCGAGCAATCGGCGGGCTCCACCGCTACGATGAAAACCTCATCCGGAGCGCCGAAGCCCAGATGCCGGGCCAACTGCCAGGCTTCCCACAGGCCCGCGCCGTGCAGCGAGCCTCCCGGCGGGGCCTGCAACTCAGCGCTCCCCAGCAGTCGCAGGGTTCCGGGCGCGAACTTGCCGGTCTGAAGCGTGTCCACTATTATCAGGCGGGATGCGCCCATAAAATGATCCAGCAGCGCCAGACCCGCTTCTGAGCTGCGAGCGACCTCCAGGCCTGGGAACCAGGTGGCGGCACGCTCAGCCACAAGCAGCCCGAAAGCGTCATCTGCCAGCAGCTCGTTGCCCAGGCCCAGCAGGCGGACCCGTAGCCTCTCACTGGCGGCGGATGGTTCCATCGCTATCCCGGCGCAGGGTGCTCAAGGGGCGCCCGCGGTGGTCGCGCACCTGCACCCACAGCGGCATACTGCCCGGCAGCGAGTGAGTGGCGCAACCCAGGCAAGGATCGTAAGCCCGGAAGGCCATCTCGACCATGTTCAGCAAGCCTTCCGACACTTCGCGGCCCGATATCAGACGGCGGGCGGCCTGTTCGACGCTCAGCGAAATACGGGCGGCGTTGTTCTGGGTGGCCACGATCAGGTTGGCTTGCTGTATGATGCCGCGCGCATCCGTGCGGTAGTGATGTATGAGCGTGCCACGCGGCGCCTCCACCACGCCCACGCCTTCGTGCGGCGTGGTGGAGGGCAGCGTTCGCACATGGGGAGAGCAGATCTCGGGATCATCGGCGAGCTGCTTCATGCGCTCGGCCGCGTAAAGCAATTCGATGAGGCGCGCCCAGTGATTAGCCAACGTGTGATGTACGGGCCGCCCCAGCGTGGCCATGTAATGTGCGTAGGCCTGCTGGGCAAGCGGAGTGGCCAGCTCCTCGGCGGCGTTCAGGCGGGCCAGGGGAGCCACGCAGTAGACGCCGCTTTCGGCGCCGTCGGTGAAGCCGCGCCAGCCCACCGGCTTCAAGTAACAGAACTTCATGTAGCTCCAAGGTTCCACACGCTCGGCGATGTAATCCAGATACTCACCGGCGCCGAACCGGGCGTAGCGGTGACCCTCGGGCGTCACCACGCGAATTGCGCCGTCGTAGAAATTGACCCGGTTGCGCTCGTCCACCAGGCCCATGTAGTAGGTCCGATGCGTGAAGGTTTCCGAGAGAATCAGCTCGAGGTAATTACTGTTCTCCAGCACCAGCTTGCCGAACAGCTCCAGGGTGAACTGGGCGAACCCGACGGCCTCCTCGGCGACGCTGCGGAACTGCTGCTGGTCATCCTTGCTGAGCGGCTTGGCCACGCCGCCCGGCAATCCGAAGACCGGATGGGCGGGCTTGCCGCCCGCCAGGGCTATCAGATCGCGCAGCTTTCGCCGCATGGCGATGACCTTCCGTCCGGTTTCCGCCCCCACCCTGGCAATCACGCCCAGCACGTTGCGCTCGGCCGGCGGGGCCTGAGGCCCCACGATGAAATCCGGGCCGCCGAGAAAGTAGAAGTGCAAGGCGTGGTCCTCGATCATGAAGGTCGAATAGATCAGCTCGCGAATCTTCTTGGCGGCCGGCGGCGGCTCAACCTGGTAGAGCGCATCGAGCGCCTTGGTAGAAGCCATGTGGTGGGCGGTCGGACAGACGCCGCAGATGCGCGAGGTGATCTGGGGCATGTCCTCGGCCGGCCGGCCCTGGGCGAATTTCTCGAAACCGCGTAACTCGGGCACCTGGAAGTAGGCGCGGTCCACCGCGCCCTGTTCGTCGAGAAAGATCTCGATGCGCCCGTGGCCCTCCAGTCGGGTCACGGGATCAATCGTGATCCTGCGCCTGCTTGCGGTCTCAGCCATCGTGTCACCTCACCGGATCGCGCCGGATCCCTGGCGAACCCTTGCCACCCGCAAAACCGGCAGGCTGTAACGGTAAAAGGTTCCGACCGGGTCGGGAATCTTTTCCAGGATCCGGATGATCTGCTCCTCCTGGTTGCTTGCCGCCAGCGAGGCCGTTGCCGACAGCGCCTTGGCGCCGAAGTCGCGCACCCGGCTGGTGGGGCCGAAACAACCGGTACACGGCATGTTGCCCTGGATGCATCGCGCCTCGCAGCCTGCGCGGGTGGCCGGGCCCAGACACAGCAGACCCTGCGCCAGCAGGCACTTGTCGGTATCAATGAGAACCTCGTGAGGCCGCTTGAACTCCGTGATCAACAAGTTTTCCGGCTTGCTGTCGCGCCGCGGACACTGCTGGCAGAGGGCCTGATCCGGAGCCAGAACCGCGCCGGGCTCGGGCAGCTTGCCGGCCAGCAACGCAGCCACCGCGTCCGCCAGCAGTTTGGGCGTGGGCGGGCAGCCGGGGATGGAGTAGTCCACCGGGATCACCTGGCCCAGCGCATGCACGCGGTCGTGAAACTCCGGCAGCTCCAGGGCGCGCCCGTCATCGGCGTGGTGCTGCCGGGGCAAAGTGCCGTCGGGGTTGGAGACGCTGGGGGCCGACCGGTAACTGCTTTCCAGGATGTCGTCGCGCTCGTACAGATTGGCCAGGCCGGGCACGCCGCCGCTCTGCGCGCAGGAGCCGAAAGCCACCACGACTTGCGCCTTGCGCCTCAGCAGCCGGGCCATCTCCTCCTGTTCACTGGTCCGCACGGCGCCGTTGATGAAAGCCGCGGTTATGGAGCCGTCCGGCATGGCCTCCACATCGGTGCGCTTGAAGTCCAGCGCTACGGGCCAGAAGACTACGTCCACCGCGGCGGTTACGTCGAGCAGTTTGTCAGCCAGGTCTACAACCGCCTCCTCGCAGCCGCCGCAAGCCGCACACCAATAGAAAGCCACTTTGGGTTTCATGGCAGGCTTGCCTCCGCGATTGGTTGCCGGTCCCGCAGGCCGCCGAAGGGCCCCAAGGCCCGCACCTTCTCGACCATGTCGTTGACCACCGCCTTCAGGCGCTCGCCTTCGGAGGCCGAGATCCATTCCAGGCGGAAGCGCTCCGGCTCAACTCCCAGTTGCTCCAGCATTCGGCGCAGCAGATGATACCGCCGGAGCGCTTTGTAATTGCCCTCCTGATAGTGGCAATCTCCCGGATGGCAGCCGCCGATCAGCACGCCGTCGGCGCCGCGCGCGAAAGCTTCCAGCACGAACTGGGGATCCACCCGGCCCGAACACATCACCCGAACGACGCGAATGTTGGGGGCATAACGCAGCCGTGAGGTGCCCGCCAGATCGGCGGCCAGGTAGGTGCACCAGTTGCAGAAGAAGGCTACGATCTTGGGCTCGAAAACCGCACCTTCCGATCGCGGGGAGGGGCCGGATGGCTCAGACATAGGCCATTACTCCTTCGGTTTCCTCGAAGATCTCCTCGTCCTCGAACAAGTTCTGCCGGATGGAGCCGGACGGGCACGTCGCCACACATGTGCCGCAGCCTTTGCAAAGCACAGGGTTGACCTGAGCGTGCCACTGCCCGTCCTGCGCCGCCATCGAAATCGCAGAGTAGGGGCACATCGAGATGCAAGTGCGGCATCCCGAGCAGTGCTCTTCGACGACGTAGGCCGTGTTCGGCTCCTGTTCCACGTAGCCGGTGTCAATGAGAGCCAGGGCCTCCGCGGCCGCCGCGCCGGCTTGCGCCACGGTGTCCGGGATGTCCTTGGGCCCCTGACAGCAGCCGGCCAGGAACACACCGTCGGTAAACGTGCTTACCGGCGCCAGTTTTGGATGGCGTTCCAGGAAGAAACCTTCCTTGGAACAACTGATGTTGAACATCCGCCGGACTTCTTCTGCGTCGCGGTGCGGCTCCAGGCCCACCGCCAGCACCACCATGTCCACCGGGATGCGGCGCACCGTGCCGAGCAGGGTGTCTTCCACGCGCAGCACCAGCTTGCCCTCTTCGCTGGGGTCCAAGGCCCAGTCGGTCACCTCGGCCACGCGCCCGCGTATGAAGTGCACGCCCTCCTCCAGCAGTTGCTGGTAGAACTCCTCGAAGCCTTTGCCCGGCGTGCGCATGTCAATGTAGAAGTTGAAGACCTCGGCGCCGGTGCGTTCCCGGATCAGATGGGCCAGCTTGAGCGAATACATGCAGCAGACTCTGGAGCACCAGCGATTCTGCTTGCGATCCCGCGATCCCACGCAGTGGATGATGCCGACCGAGCTCGGCCGCCGGCCGTCGCGCAGCAACAACTCGCCGGCGGTGGGTCCGGAAGAGTTCACCAGTCGCTCGATTTCCAGCGAGGTGTAAACGTTTGGGTACAGGCCGTAGCCGTAATCGGGCATGCGCGCGGGGTCGAAGGCTTGAAAGCCGGTGGCCACGATGATGCTGCCCACCTGGATCCGCTCGACCTTCTCGCTGGCCTCCAGGTCAATGGCGCGACGTTCACCGCAAGCCTGGACGCAAGTCTTCTTGCACCTGCCGGTCTTGAATTGGATGCAGGTGCTCGGGTCAATGACCGGGACCTGGGGTACGGCTTGCGGGAAGGGCAAATAGATGGGCTTGCGCTTGCCCAGGCCCAGGTTGAACTCGTCCGGGAATTTCGCGTCTTTGTAAACGCAGGCCTCAATACACTCCAGGCAGCCGGCGCACAGATCTTCGCGGATGTAGCGAGGCCAGCGCGTCACCTCCACCCGGTAATTTCCGACATAACCTTCGACGCGCGTGACCTCGGAGAGCGTCCACAAGGTGATGTTGGGGTGAGCCTTGACGGCCGACATTTTGGGCGTCAGGATGCAGGCCGCGCAGTCCAGCGTCGGGAAGGTCTTGTCGAACATCGCCATATGACCGCCGATGGACGGCTGTCGTTCGACCAGGTACACGCGCTTGCCTGCGCCAGCCAGCGTCAGGGCGGCGTGAATGCCTGCAATGCCTCCACCGACCACCAGAACATCGGGATGAATCGGCACGCGGAGGTTTTCCAGGGGCTTGTGGCGTCGCACGCGCCGTACAGCCGCCCGCACCAAGTCGCAGGCCTTTTCGGTGGCCCGGCGCCGGTCTTCATGCACCCAAGAGACCTGCTCCCGGATGTTGATCATTTGAAGCAGATAAGGGTTCAACCCCGCCGCCGCGATAGCGTGGCGGAAGGTGTGCTCGTGCAGGTGAGGCGAACAGGAGGCCACCACGATACGATTCAAGTTGTGTTCGCGGATGTCCTGCGCCAACAGATCCTGCCCGGGATCCGAGCAGAGGTACTTGTAATCTCGCGCCACGACGACCCCGGGCAGTTTGGCGGCGTAGCGGGCCACTGCGCGGACGTCCACCACGGCGGCGATGTTGCTGCCGCAATGGCAGACGTAGACCCCGATCCGGCTGGCGCCGTCCGGCGGGCAGGGCAGAATTCCGCGTTCCTCAAACATAAGCCTCCCGAGGGGAGCGCACGCTGAACCAGCGGCGGATCAAATCGCGGCCGGAGATGCTGCGCTCCAGCCCCAATTTCTCAGGCGGGGCGCCCAAGGCCCAGCCGAGCACTTGAGTGAAATAAAGAACCGGCATATCCAGAGGTTCACCGCTCTGGCGCCCGATCTGGTCTTGGTAGGCGTCCAGGTTGAACTGGCACAGCGGGCAGAGAGTCACGATGGCCTCGGCTCCCTTGCGAGCAGCTTCCTTGAGCAGGATGTAGTTGAGCCGCAGTCCGACTTCGGGGATGGTGCCCGTCAGCGAGCCGCCGCAGCACTTGGTCTTCAGAGCGAACTCCACGGTCGGCACGCCGACCGCTTCCAGCAGCTCGTCCATGCGCCTGGGATTGTGGGGGCGGTCAACCTCCTCGTAGGGTCTCACCACCTGACAGCCGTAATAGCAGGCCAGCCGGCCGCCGCGCCAGCGATTCACCACGCGGGAGCGAACCTCCTCCAAGCCCACGTCGTTGTAGATCACTTCCAACGGGTGGCGGACCTTCACGGAATCCAGCGGGGTGAGGCTGGCGCTGGCCAGAGACTGGTCCAAGCGGCGGCGGATTTCGGGATAGCGCACGGCGTAATCCTGCGTCTTGCGCAGCACCAGATAGCACGCGCTGCACGGCGCCACCAGATCGCACCTCTCGTCCTGCTGGCGGGCCAGCGACAGGTTCCGGGCCGACAACAGAAAGGCGGCGCCCTCGTCAATGGCCATGTAGGAAGTGGCGCCGCAGCAGTTCCAGTCGGCTAGTTCCTCCAACCTCAGTTGCAAGCGCTCAAACAGCGCGCGCAGGCTTTCCTCGTAGGCCACCCCGGTGGCTCGCAGCGAGCATCCGGGGAAGTAGAGGTAGCGTCCCGCGGGCATCAGCCGGCCTCCCGGGCGGCGGCCAACTCACGCCGGAGTTGCTCCAGCCGGTCTATGCGCTCGCGCCGCAATGACAGGCGGCCGGTGCGCAGCAGTTGCCAGCCGGTGCGGATCATGCTGAACAAGACCAGCGGATTGGTGCGCAGGGCCATTCTGAGCACCAGCCAGAACTCTGAGCTGCGCCCGCGTCGTTCCACCATGCGGAAAAACTCCTGAGCCAGCACAGGGATAGGTAGCCGCTTGGGATATAGACCGCGACGGATGGCCTCGCGCTTGAGGCTGTACATCAGATCGGTGATTTGGATCTGCTGGGGGCAGTGTACCGCGCAGGCGTAACAGGAGGCGCACAGCCAGATGGTCTGGCAAGCCAGCGCGTCGTCGTGAAAGCCCTCGCGAACCAAGGCCACGATGCGGCGAGGCGTGAAGTCCATATAGATCGCCAGCGGGCAGGCCCCCGAGCAGGTACCGCATTGCAGGCAGCGGAACAAGGCCTCACAGCCGGGCAGACGGCGCACGCCGTCGGCCCAGGCAGGATCGGCCTCCCGCTGGTAGCGTAAGGTGCGGCCGAAGCCCATGGTCATCATGTATCGGTTCAGGCCTTTCCGGGTCGCACCCGTCTGGGGCGAGCCCTGGAGACTATGTACGGTGCATTTCAAGGACCAAAGGGTATTAAGACCCGAAGATCTTAAAATGCAACCGCCTGGCTGCCCCTCTCCGCCGCCCCGCGGCGCCCGGCTGCGCGATATGACCGAGCCGGGGTGTGCATTTCGCCCAGCTCCGGTCTTAACTCGCCCCCGTTCAGGCCAGCACCCCGGCGACTTCCTCCAGAATCTGCTGGTCCTCGAACAGATTCTGTCGGATGGAGGCCGAAGGGCAGGCCGCCACGCAGGTCCCGCAGCCCTTGCACAGCACTTCGTTAATCGCCGCCACCTGCTTTTCGAGCTGGAACGAGATCGCGTTGTAAGGGCACAAGCCCACGCAGGTCTTGCAACCCGAGCAGGCTTCCTCAACGATGTAAGCAGTGTTAGGCTCCAGCTCGATCGAACCGGCGTCCAGCAAAGAGAAGGCCTCCGCGGCCGCCGCGCCGGCCTGCGCTACGGTGTCCGGGATGTCTTTGGGTCCCTGGCAGCAGCCTGCCAGGAAAATTCCGTCGGTGAAGGTGTTCACCGGAGCCAGCTTCGGGTGCCGCTCCAGGAACCAGCCTTCGCTCGAACAGGAAATGTTAAACATGCGCCGCAGTTGGGCTGCATCCGGCTTGGGCTCCAGCCCGGTGGCCAGAATCACCATATCCACCGGCACCTTTCGCACCTGGCAGAGCAGGGTGTCTTCGACCTGCACCATCAGCCGACCGTCGTCGCCGG
>Ga0272448_1000210_pt1 | contig 90182 bp, 66 predicted proteins | sample YNPCB0191_FD_202220 | JGI IMG/M metagenome (GOLD analysis project Ga0272448, IMG submission 202220) | Hot spring sediment microbial communities from Yellowstone National Park, WY, United States - YNP-CB-019-1 | ecosystem: Environmental > Aquatic > Thermal springs > Hot (42-90C) > Sediment... | reverse complement strand
CCCAAAGCAAAAAATCCTGGTATTAAAAGATGGGCAGAAAGTAGCCGACTTTCCAATCTAATTTTTTTCCCCTAACGTCTACTTTTGATTTTTACAAAATGTATACTTTTGATTTTTACGGAACACTTAAGCAAAAAGAAGTTGAAAAAGTTACCAGCAGTATGAAATCATAATGGAGAGTGAATCAGGTACCAGGCCAAACCAGGAGTCTTGACCATGAAAGAAAAGACCTGCCTCCATAATTTAAGCTTGAATATTTATCAGGTTATAAAAAAATCAAGCCTTATCATCGTGACCATGTCCCTGGTCATCTTCTTTTTTGCCTGTTCTGGCCAGGACAGCACCGTTCTTTCCGTGAAAAAAGAAACCATCACCACCTATCCTTATTCTGACCCTGATCCCATCCCGGTTTTTGCCCGCTCTTCCATGTGGGGGTCAGGCACCAGGATTTATCCCTATTTTGTTTTCAACGGCTTCACCACTGAATCCCGGCCCCAGGACTGGACAGTGGTCAGGCTGAAAAATCGTTTTCTGGAAGTGATGGTGCTCCCGGAAATAGGCGGTAAAATCTGGGGAGCACGCTGTCTGCTGACCGGCAAAGATTTTCTTTACACCAACCGGGTGGTCAAATTTCGGGAAATAGGGCTGCGCGGACCCTGGACCTCGGGCGGCATTGAATTCAACTTTGGGGTAGTTGGCCACTCGCCAGCCACCGCTTCACCCGTTGACTACACAGTAGAAAAAAGAGCTGATGGCACTATTTCCTGCACTGTCGGCAATTACGACTGGCCCTCTCGCACGCGCTGGCGCGTCACCATCCAGGTTCAGCCCGATAAAGATTTTTTTGAAACTCAGACACGCTGGATTAACCCCCGCCCATTCCGTGAATCATATTACGCCTGGATGTGTGCTGCAGTACCCGCCACTGAGGACCTCAAATACATTTTCCCGGGTAAGTATCACCTCGGCCATGATTATTCTCAGCCACTCAGTCCCTGGCCAGTTGACCGGGCAGGCCGGGACCTCTCCTGGTACCGGAACAACGCTTTTAGCAGTTCCAAAAGTTATTTTGTCATAGGTTCTTACGACCATTTTTACGGCGGCTATTACCAGAAGTCGGACTTCGGCTTTGGTCACTGGGCTCTCTATCCTGACCAGCCAGGCAAAAAAATCTGGATCTGGGACCTCAGCCGGGCCGGTGAAATCTGGGTTGACCTGCTGACGGACCATGACGGCCAGTACACTGAGCCCCAGGCCGGCCGGTTGCTCAACCAATCTGACCACGGCTCCTTCCCGCCGGCAACCGCTGACCGCTGGCAGGAAATCTGGTTTCCCTACAGCGGTATCGGACCGATGACAGGAGCTTCTCCGGAAGTTGTACTCAGCCTGAAGAAAAAAGAGGGCCAGGCCGCCGAGCTAAACCTTTATGCCCTGCAAAAAATTAACGACCGCCTCCTCATCAAACAGGATGATAAAGAACTGGTCAACCTGAAGCTCAGCCTCCAGCCGGGCCAGAAACAAACCATTCAGATAGACAACTTTCAAGAAGAGAAAAACCAGGTTATCTGGCTGGGCCAGAAAATCATCCACCAAACCCTGGAATCAGCCAGAGAAATAAAAAAACCTTTCCACTTTTACCTTCCTTCCGGGGAAAACACCGAAGAGCTTTTTCTGGCCGCTGAAACGGCTGAAAATCAGAGGGACTACCGCTCTGCTCTAGAAAAATATCAGCGGATATTAAATCAGGCACCAGACCACCTTCCAGCTCTCTGCCGGCTTTCGGAACTTTACAGCCGCCGCGGCCAGTATGAAAAAGCCCTGGATTACGCCAGAAAGGCAGTGAGCCTGTCCATGTATCACCCGGAAGCCAACTACGTCTACGGTCTGGCCAGCCTCAGGTTAAACCAGCTTACCGAGGCCAAAGAAGCTTTTGGCTGGGCGGCCCGTTCAGCCGCTTACGCACTACCAGCTTATCTGCAGCTGGCGAAAATTTCTCTTCAGGAAAAAGATTATGAACTGGCCAGGACTTATGCGGAAAGGGCGGCTGATTATGACCGTCAGAATCCTCTGCCCTACGAACTCCTGGCCGCTATCTACCGTCACCTGGAAAACAAGAAGGCTGCCCGCCAGAGTTGTTTCCAGGCTTTAAATTTAGACCGGCTGGACCATCTGGCCCGCTATGAGCTTTATTTGCTCCAGCCTACCGAGAAAAATCTCAGGCTCTTCCAGCAAGCCATCAAGAATGAATTTCCCGAACAGACTTACCTGGAACTGGCTTTACACTATCTGGAAATAGGCGAAAGAGAAACTGCCCTGAAACTGCTCTCCCTGGCCCCGCAGACGGCTGAAACCCTGGTCTGGCAGGCTTACCTGCTTCAGTATTACGATTTAAAAGAAAGTAACACCAAACTGGACCAGGCGACCAGTGCCTCCCCCTACCTGGTCTTTCCCTTTCGTGAAGAATCCATCCCGGTTTTTACCTGGGCCAGCCAGCTTCGTCCGGATTGCTGGAAGTTTCGTTATTACCTCGGTCTGATTTACTGGCACAAAGACCGTCTGGAAGAAGCCCGGCAGATGTTTGCCGCCTTGGACCAGGCTGATTATTACCCGGTCTTTATCTCCAGAGCTTACTTAAGGTATCAGGAAACAGAACAAGCCCGGGCTGATTTGCGTCGGGCTCTGGAGCTTTCTCCGGAAGCCTGGAGAACCTGGTACCATCTGATCAGGTTTGAACTGGCCAGGAATAACGGCCGGACGGCGCTGGACTACAGTCTAAAAGCCCTGGAAAAATTTCCGGAAAACATGTTTCTCCAGGCTGAAGCGGTCAAAGCCTTCTTGGCCAACCAAGATTATCTCCGGGCCGCAGAATTGCTGGACAGGATGCAGGTGCTCCCCTACGAAGGGGCCAGTGAAGTCCACAGTCTTTACCTTCGCACCCACCTACACCTGGCCTTAGAGAAAATGAAAGAAAAAGACTGGGAACAGGCCCTGAAGGAAATAGCTCTTTCGCGAGAATACCCGGAAAGACTGGGCACCGGCCGACCTTTTGACCCGGACCAGAGAATCCAGGATTACCTGGAGGCTCTTGTGTATGAGAAGATGTCGAAAATTGATCTGGCTCGCCAGAAACTGGAGAGCATCATCAGTTATTCCAGAGAAAATGAAGAAGGACCTTATGCCTGGTTTCTGATTCCCGCCCGGGAAAAACTCGGTCAGCGAGAGGAAGCCAAAAAACTCCGGACACGTTACCAGCCACCAGAGGAATTCTGGCCTGATATTCAGAAAATGGAAAAATTAAGATAATAAAGCGGTTTCAGGATTTTTTTAAAACTTTTTCATATCTTTTGCTTTTTATCTTTTGGCTAGGGCTTCTTTCGGTCTACCATTATGAACTACCAGTTTTTTAGGTCCACCGCGGATAAAGCCAGCGGAACTTCCAGCCGGTAAATCTGATAATAATCATCAACTTCTGGCACCAACTTAAACTTAAAATAACGGATTAAACCATATTCAGATTGCGGTTCCAGAAGACAGGGAATCAGGTTAGCTCCCGGCTGCTCACAGGAAATAATAAAATCTCCCCTTTTCAGCGCTACCTTCTGTTTTTCTAGCTCCACCGTTATTTTTTCTGGCGGCAGATAATCAGCCCGGGCTGGCACCAACTCTTTCACCCGGTAGATTCCGACTTCTACCGTAGCTGCTTTTTCCAGCATCTGAACTTTCAGTCCATGACTGAGCAGAACTTCCACCAAGTCAAATCTTTCGGCGGGTATGACGTAGCCGGCAGGCCGCTGGACCGCCAGTTCAGACTTAACCAGAGGAAACCAGTTTTTCTCCACCCGCGTGACCACTTTATAATCAGCCGGGCCTGAGTAAGGGGCAAGATCTTCAGCCAGCAGATAATCTCCGGCTTTCTTGTCCACTTTTAAAATGCCCCTGATAGGAGAAGAGGGCCTGGCAAAAGCTTTTATCACCAGCTCCGGTTGGCCAGGGTCGCGTTCATAACGCATCCTCAAGTGCACAGGGTCCTCTTCAGCCCGCTGCCGGGCTCTTTTAAGAAGCTCTGTCCGCAAACCCCTCACCAGCTGCCTGATTTCATCCGGCCGGGCAGCCACGGTCTCTACCAGAGCCCTGATACCTTTATACTGCCAGCCCGTTCGCCATTCCAGGGTAGCCAGGTCGTGGCGGGAGGACACTTCCTGAATAAAGGAAAGCGTTTCATAAATACCAAGACTGTTGCGGCCGTCGTTCAGGTCCGTGGTGCTGTACCTGAGCATCATTTCTCCTGGCCCTTCGGCGGAAATCCTGGCTCCGGAAGAGGTATCCAGACCGAGCGGCTCAGAAACCAGGTATTCAAAAAAGGTAATTTTTTTCTTCTCCAGTTTTTTTTCTATTTCCCGCAGGATGACCTGCCTGGAAAAAGATTGAAGCGAGGGATGAATGTTCAGGTTGGACACACAGCCGACAGAAACACGGTAATAATCGTCCCCTTTCTCATGCAGGTCCATGGTCACTTCCGGCAGATACCGGGCAAAGACGCGGTGAATGGCCCGGGTGCTTTCTGCTTCCAGCTTGACGTGATCGCGGTTTAAATCTAAATCAACTTCATTCTGCCGGAGGTCAAAATAATTACCGTAGGGGTTAGCCTGAGGAATAATCAGGACGTTGACTTTCTTCAGCAGCGGGTTAAGGTCACCCAGAGCCAGGTCGCGGATAAGCCTTAAGGCCGCTTCCTTGGCTGATTGCTCGTTACCATGCTGGGAAGCAATGAAAAGAATGGTTGGTTTCTGGCTGTTCAGCTCCCTTGGTTCACTTACCTCTTCCTCGGTCAGAACTGCCAGGAAAAGGTCCCGGGCTGGATATTTATCCACTTCCCTGGTTCGCCCGATTATCTTTACCTTGAGGTTCTGGCTTCGGGCTTCAACCTGGGATAAAAATTTCACCACCTCTTCATACTGGGTGTACCTGGTGTAACGGTTTTCTTCCGCCGGTGTCTTAAGGCTAACAGCGGCCCCGGCCGCTGAGACAAAAAGAAAAAAGGTCAGGGCTAAGCCAAGAACCTTTCTGGACATGAGCCACCTCCTGAGGTTTTTTACTTAAAAAGTTTTTGGCCATTAATTTTTAAAAATAATTTTTTTCAAACGTTATCCCTGAACCTGAGCCAGCTTGAGCAAATCCCGGACCTGCTCATTCACCTGAAGTTGGCTCAGCATAAACTCTTCTCCGCTCTTTTAATAATTTTGGTTTTCTGCGCCACCTGCTTCCTCAATTATTCTTTTTTAAAAGCTCCGGGTCAAACCTGATTTTTAGCTGAATTACCTCGCCGCTTCTGAGCACTTTGACCTTAACTTCGTCTCCCCAGTTATGGTTAGCCATCAGCCAGCGAAATTCGTGAACATCTTCAACTGGCTTTTCCTCAACCGTCAAGATGACATCGCCTTTCTGAAAGCCGGCGTTTTTCGCCAGTGGTTCAGTGGGATTGGCTGCTACCACCAGGTTAGCCAGCCCCTCTACTTTCTTTAAATTGAGACTGAAAGCCGGATAAGCCGGAAAAGGTCTTTCTTTTACCCCGTAGAGGTAATCAGCCAGTCCTCTGGAAACTTTCAGCCGGGCATTTTCCGGCACCCCCAGCCCGATGATGGTCACGAATGGCTGGCGGCTCTTCTGCCAGGCTCTATAATTAAGGCCCAAGTTGTAGAGCATATGGCCAGAACCAGCCAGCACCACCACCCGGCGGCCGGTGGCTTCAGCCGCTTTCACGGCGTTAGCTCCCATGGTCTCATCCCAGGCCACCTGGGCCCGGTAAAGTCCTTCCAGCATCGCCTCCAGGTTAGCACCTTTCATCTGGGGCGGGATTTCCTCGGCTTCAAAGATGGTCCGGATAAGTAACCGGTGTTCTTCGTTGGTCAGGTCCAGAGGCGGAACAATCTTCTTTTCTTCTTCGCTCAGAGCTTCATAACCCTGCATCCGAATTTTGCTTATGATGTTTCTGGGAGCATTAAGAGCAAAGATAGGCAGCTTCTTTTCCCGGGCAAATTCAAATATCTTTCGGTAATAACCATAATTAAAACTCCAGGTCACATACCATTTTATTTCCTGGAGAAACTCTTCTTCGCTGAGCTCGCCGGCTACCCAGCGGTCCAGAACTGGCTGAAGGTCAACAGTTACCTGTTCCAGACCGAGGGCCAGGCTGGGGTCCTGCTGATAAAGAGCCTGTATCACCCGAAACTGCATCTCGTGCATCTCCAGGTTGTCGTGGGTTTCACCAAGGTAGACAAACTTGGACTTCTTCATGTCTTTTATCATCTGTTCAAATTCAACCGTGCGGTCCTTTCTGGCTGAGTAGATTTTGCCTGGTTCAACCAGCAAATATTTTCCGCGGTATTCTCTGGGGCCAAGCGGCAAAGTCAGAGACCGGTCCTCTTTTGCCTGGGCGTAAACGAGCGGTGAACAAACAAAAGAAAAAAGCAGCAGAATCAACAGAAAGCATCTGGCCGCGTTTTTTCTCTGACAAACAGTCTTTCTCATTTTCCCTTCTCCATAATTTATTCAGATTAACTTTTTAATTAATTCTGCAAATTTAATCAACCTTTTTTAGCCCACCAGGTCCTCGGCCACTTTGTTCAACCTGGCCGTCTGACAAATTATGGTCTAAAAATTTTGCTTAAAAAGGCCTGGCAAAAAATTCCTTCCACCACAACCTGAATGAATAAATCTTTTCGCCGTCGGCGGACAGAGGAAAAAGAGTTACAGGCAGAGAAAAACAAAAAAGACAAAAAGCTCTGGCTGATTAATAAAATGCCCGGCCGTAAGGAAAAAAATTTCAAGCCGCTTTATCTGGTTTTATTTGATTTGCTTAATCTTTTTTTACTTAATATCAGGAAATTCACTGCTTAAACTCTGCAGGACAAAGTCAGCCAGGCTTTCCTGGAATTCAGCCACCCGCTCGGGGCTTTCTTTTGTCTTTTCCCAGGCCAGGAGCTGAGCCTGAGTTTTTTCCAGCACCTGATTTTCTATCCTGAACAATTTGGCCAGCACGCCTTCCCCACCGTAGGTTCTCAGCCTGGTCACGTTGAGGTACTGAGGCATTCGGCCTCTCCTGTCTGGATAAAGATAGGCCACAAGCTTCCTGGAAAAAGCATTGAGAGCACAGGTTTCCTGACCTGGAGCCGAGGCCGCTTTGGGTACTCTTTCGGCATAGGGCCAAACTGGTATGGCCACGCCACTCACCGGTTGTCCTAAAATCACCCACATAGTGGCCAGGTCTGGCCGGTCTGGTGAGGGTGCGCCCGAAAACACCACGGCCGCGGCTGTGCTGTTACGGTTAATGGTGTCATTGGTGTTGATGTAAAGCGGCTCAGCCGGGTCCTCAGGCAATGGTCTGCTCAAGGGGTAGGAATGAAGCTTTTCATGGTTGAGGTCGCGCGCTGCCTGCTGCAGGATGAACTTAACCTCCAGCTGTCCGGTAGACCAAGCCATTTCTGCCAGATGGCTCATCCTTTCAAACCTGATAAACCCACCGCCCTGAAGAAAATCCGGTGAGGTGTAGCTAAAATTAGTCCTTACTATGTAACCGAAAGGAGCCACCTTTTTATCACCGGTATCAAAGCGGGTGAAATAATCGCTTGAAGTCTCAAAAAAGGCCGCCCCACCGTTGGCATCTATCACCCCGAAATTGGCGGCCAGGTCCCACTTCCCTTTTTCTCTTGCCAGAAGCTTTTCAAATTCATCCACGGTAGCGCACTCACCGAGGGCCTTTTTCATAAAAGCTCCGTTTCCGGCACCGTCGTACTTTTTTTGTTTGAGAGCCAGGTCATCAGCCTGGGAATTCATTATGGCCAGTCCTCGCTCGTTCAAGCCGGCCCAGATTTCTTTACCTTCGGCATCATCCGCATCTATAAGGCCGATAAATTTGTACTTGGCCCCCCTGAAGTACATTAGCTTATTAAGGAGCTGTGAGGTATCGCGGTTCTTCCACATCAGCGGCCGGCCCGTGGCTGTGGCCTTGCCTGAAGCTACTATCAGAGTACATTCTTCAGCATAAGCTAAAAAACGCGCCGCTAAGATTAAAGCAACCAGAAGAAAAATTAAAAGAGTTTTTCGCCTGTTTAACATATCATCTTTCTCCTGTTTTTTCTCAGGTGATTATTATATCCATTTAAACTTCCGGATTAAACGTAAAACAAACAGGAGGAAGATTTTTATTTCCCTCCCCTGGTGGGCACTAAAAAGTTAAGCCAGGCGTCCGGGCAACCCGGGAAAGTCCTTGCTCTTTTTCGGTTGACGTTTTTTGTCTTTTATCAGCCTGTTTCAGGTGATGGTTTTTCAGAAACGGGAGCTAAAAATCAACCAGCTCCAGATTGGCTGATGAAATTGCTTCCTATGTCTGTTTAAACTAATTAAACTAATAAGTCAGTTTTAAAAGCTTGAGGTTTTGGTCTTTAAGAGAGGAGCGGGGCATCAAGCAATTTTTCTTTCAGGCCTGAACAACTGGCCGGCTCAGAAAGATATTACCACTTCTTCAGAAGTTAGAAGAGCTAACGGGAAAAACTGTATTCTTGTTACTCTTCTTCTGGTTTTACCCGGCCTTCTTTGATGGCTTCGGCGATGATTTTCTGCTGCAGCTGAGCGGGCACTTCTTCGTAGTGGGAAAATTCCATGATGAAAGAACCGCGACCGCCAGTTATGGAAGTCAGGGTTGGTTCAAAATCGAGCATTTCGGCCATAGGCACCTGGGCTTTAAGAATTCTCATGTTGCCTTTCTGCTCCATACCCTGGACTTTGCCGCGCCGGCCATTCAGAGCTCCCATGATGTCGCCCATGTAAGCTTCTGGGGTGTAAATTTCCACGTTCATGATAGGTTCAAGCAGCGTCGGTTTGGCTTCTTTCATGCCTTTCTTGAAGGCCATGGAAGCAGCAATCTTAAAGGCAATATCAGAAGAATCTACTTCATGGTAGGAGCCATCATAAAGGATAACCTTGAAATCCACCACCGGGTAACCGGCCAGGATGCCTTTTTTGCGGGCTTCCTGGATGCCTTTTTCAATGGAAGGAATAAAGTTCTTGGGAATGGCACCACCAAATATTTTGTCCTCAAACTCAAAATCCTTGCCCCGGGGCAAGGGTTCCATTTTGATTTTGACATCACCGTACTGACCGCGGCCACCAGTTTGTTTCTTGTACTTGCCCTGGACATCACTCCGGCCCTTAATGGTTTCCCGGTACGGGATTTTAGGGGGCTTCAGCTCCACGTCCACGTTGTAACGTTTTTTCAGCTTCTCGGTAATGATGCGCACGTGCAATTCACCGTTACCTGAAATCAGCAACTGGTTGGTTTCCGGGTCCCTTTCAATTCGCACCGTCGGGTCTTCTTCGGTAACCCGGTGAGTAGCCTGAGAAATTTTATCTTCATCCGCTCTGGTCTTTGGTTCTATGGCAAAAGAAATGGAAGGCTCAGGGAATTTTATGGGTTCAAACTCTATCTCCGCGCCCTTGGCACACAGGGTATCACCGGTGAGGGTGGCTTTCAACTTAGCCGTGGCCACAATATCTCCGGCTTTAGCCTGACCGGCCGGAACCTGCTCTTTGCCCTGGAGGAAGAAAAGTCCACCCAGTTTTTCGTCCGTATCCTTGGTAGTATTGGTTACGGTAGCATCTGGCCCGATTTTTCCGGAAAAAACCCTCATGAGAGAAATGCGACCGGTGTAAGGATCAGAAATGGTTTTAAACACCAGGGCAGCAAAAGGTCCCTCCGGCGATAGCTCCAGTTCCGTTTCCTGTCCTTTGACTCTGGCTTTTACCTTCCCTCTTTCCAGCGGCGAAGGCATAAAATCCACGATACCATCCAGAATCATCTGGGCACCGATGTTCATCAGGGCTGAGGCGGCAAAGACGGGGAATATCTGGTGGTTGAAAACACTCTTCTTCAGACCACTCAACAGCTCTTCGCTGGAAAGTTCGCCCTGTTCAAAATATTTCTCCATCAACTTTTCATCAGTTTCCGCGACCATTTCCACCAGCTGGGTGTACCTGCTTTCTACTTCTTCTTTTAGCTCAGCCGGCACCTCCGTTTCCTGAAATTTGCCGCTTTCATCTTTTTCAAAAAGGTAAGCTTTTTTCTTAATCAGGTCCACCACGCCGGTGAAATTTTTTTCTTCCCCGATTGGTATCTGCACCGGGATGGCCTGGCGGCCAAAAAACTGCTGGATTTCATTGACTGTCCGGCTGAAGCTGGCGTTTTCCCGGTCCAGCTTGTTAACCACTATCATCCTGGGCAGGCCCAGCTCTTCCATCATTTCCCAGACTTTTTCCGTGCCCACTTCTACTCCGGCCACCCCGCAGACCAGCAGCAGGGCTGAATCAACAGCTTTCAGGCTGGCTCTGGTATCCCAGAGAAAGCTGCTGTAACCAGGTGTATCAATGATGTTAACTTTATGGTCTTTCCATTCCAAAAAACAGGGAGCAGAATTTATGGAAATTTTTCTTTCAATTTCTTCCGGGTCATAATCTGTGACGGTGTTGCCCTTGTCCACCTTGGTCAGCCTAGAAGTCACCCCGCCCGCGAAAAGGATGGCAGCCGTAAGAGAAGTTTTGCCTGATGAACCATGTCCGACAAAAGCAATGTTTCTCAGTTTTTCTGGGCTATAATCCTTCATTCTTGTTCCTCCGGTAATTTGGTTTTTCTCGGGCCAAGAAAAAATTTCTTGGATTTAAGCATATATATTAATAAAAAAAAGCATTTTACTCAAGGAGACAAACTGATTTTTTTATTTTAGAAGCCTTTCTCGTTCAAGGACCTGGCTCAGTTCTTCCGGCAACGGAGATTCAAACTCCAGCCGTTCTCCAGAAAGCGGATGAGTAAGAGCTAACTTCCAGGCATGCAGAAAAAGCCGGGGCCATCTTTTCCGGCCCTTCTCCCCCAGCCCGCCGTACTTGGGGTCGCCGGCAATCGGATGGCCGGTAGCAGAAAGATGAACCCGCAGCTGATGAGTGCGGCCGGTAACCGGTTTTAAAGCCAGCAAAGCGGTCTCCTTAAATTGCTCAATTACTTCGTAATGAGTAATAGCTACCCTGGGCTTCCGGGTTCTAACAGAAATTTTTTCCCGCTGATGGAGGTGCCGGCCAATGGGCAGGTCAATTGTCCCCTTTTTCTCTTTAAAGCGGCCCAGAGCCAGAGCCAGGTAGGTCTTGCTGATGCTTCTGTCCTCAAACTGTTCCCTTAACGACTGATAAGCCTGGTTAGTTCTGGCCACCACCAGCACCCCAGAAGTATCTTTGTCCAGCCGATGGACAATTCCTGGCCTTAAAGGCGAACCAACTCGGCTAATTTCCGGATACTTTAGTAAAAGACCATGCACCAGTGTTCCGTGCTTCAAACCAGCGCCAGGGTGCACGGCCAGACCTGACGGTTTATCTACCACGATTATTTGACTGTCTTCAAAAATGACCCGAAAATGGACCTCTTCTGGCCGGAGAGCGGTCTGTTCCGTCGTCTCTTTTATCCTGACTTCCACCAGGTCACCCGGCCTCAGGCGGTAGCTGGGTTTTACTACCTGGTGATTGACAGTAATTTTGCCTTCTTTTATGGCTTTTTGAATCTGGGCTCGGCTGAAATTTTTTAATTCTTTCTTGAGATAGACATCCAGACGTTCTTCCTTGGCCTGTTCTACAAAATATTTTTTCTCAAGCACGTTTAGCCCGTCGGAAAATCTGAAGCAGCACAATTCCAACCACCAAGCCGATCAGACAATAAAGCTGCGGCAAAGATAGGCTGCTCAGGGCCGTTTCTCCCCGGATTAAATAAGTGTTGTCCGCATGGTCACCGCGAAAATACTCGGTAAAAAACCTGATAATTGAATAGTTGATGATGTAGAAACTGAAGACCTGCCCGTCAAACTTTTTCTTTTTTAAAATCATAAACAGGATGAAAAAATTAAGGAAATTAAGCGCTGATTCATAAAGCTGAACCGGATGAAGCGGGACGTTCAGGGGAATGCCTGTCAGTTCATGAGCATATTCATTCTTAAAAACCACGGCCCAGGGAAGAGAACAGGCCCGGCCATAGCAGCAACTGGCTGAAAAACAGCCGATGCGTCCAAACCCGTGACCCAGAGCAATAGCGGGGGCAATGATATCAGCTGTAGGCCATAAAGGAATTTTTTTCTTACGAAAATAAAAAACGGCGAAAATCACTCCAAAAGTTAGCCCACCCTGGAAAACGCCTCCTGACCTGGCCAGACTGAGCAATTCTCCAGGATTATTGAGGTAGTAAGAAAATCGGCCAAAGAACAGGATAAGCTTGGCACCGAGGAGAGAGACCAGGATAATCCAGAAGGCAGCATCAAGAAGCTTGTTAGTATCATAGCCCTGTTTTTTCGCCTGGACCATAATAAACCACAGGGCAGCCAGAAGCCCTATGGCCATCATCACACCATAGGTGTGAATAGTAATCGGTCCAACCTTAAGAAGTACGGGCAGCATGTTTTGTTCCTTTCAATAAAATAAAAAGTAGAATAACCGTGCCTACCGTAATACAACTATCCGCCACGTTAAAAAACGGCCAGTGAAATCTTTTTACGTAGAAATCAAGAAAATCTATCACATAGCCACGAAAAATCCTGTCCGCCAGGTTGCCCATGGCTCCGCTGATGATCAGGGCAAAAGATGTTTTCATCCAGCTCAGCTCCGGGGGTGTCTTTAAAAAATAATAAACCACCACAGAAAAAGCCACCAGCGCCCCCAGATTAAGAAAAATCAGAGCTAGAGGTTTTTCGCTGTTTCCCAGAAAACCAAAAATTGCTCCCCGGTTGTGCACATGAGTAAGGTTAAAAAAACCAGGAATGACAGTCTTTACTTCATAAAGATTGATATTTTTGTCCACCAGATACTTAGTCAGCTGGTCCAGAGCCAGCCAGAAAAATATAAAGAGGTAATAAAAAACGCCTTTCTTACTCACTTTCCGATTTCCTTCAGGACCTGGCTGCATCTGGCGCAAACCTCTGGATGGGTGGCACCCTGTCCAACGGTGGTGGAGAAGTTCCAGCACCTTTCACACTTCTGACCTTCAGCTTGCTCTACCATAATCTGTAATTCTGCCCCGCTCACCGGCTCAACCTGAACGGCTGAGACTATGAAAAGAGCCGGCAGGTCTGCTTTAAATTCAGCCAACAGGTCATAGACCTCTTCCGGCGCCTTAAACAAAAGCCTGGCTTCCAGCGAGTTACCAATCAGCTTGCTTTCCCGGGCTTTTTCCATCTCTTTTTGAACTTTTTCCCTGATATCCAGGAGCCGGTCAACCTTTTTCATCATCTCTTCAGAAAGCCATCCAGCAGTTTCCTCAGGAAAATCTGTCAGATGAACAGACTCTTCTTTGCCCTGATACCCCGGCATGGCTTCCCAGGCTTCATCAGTGGTGAAAGGCAGTATGGGAGCCATCATTTTGAGCGTATCTCTGAGTACCAGGAACATGGCCGTCTGGCCTGACCTTCTTTCCAGAGAAGCCGGGCCCGAGCAATACATCCGGTCTTTAATGACATCCAGGTAGAAAGCACTCAGGTCAACGGTAAAGAAATTATAAAGCGCATGGAAAACCACATGGAATTCATAATCATCATAGGCCTGAACAACCCGGTTCCTTATCTGCCTGTTTCTTTCCAGAATCCAGCGGTCCAGCCAGAGCATTTTTTCTGGCTCAACCAGATGCTGATCAGGGTTAAAATCGTAAAGATTGCCGAGCAGAAAACGCCAGGTATTTCTGATTTTGCGGTAAGCTTCCACCAGGCGCTGAAGGATTTCCTGGCCAAACCTGGCATCTTCCTTGTAGTTGAGCATGGCCACCCAGAGCCTCAGAATTTCCGCTCCGTGCTGGGAGATGATTTCATTGGGTTCTATGTAATTGCCTAAAGACTTGGACATGGCCCGACCCTGCTCGTCCAGGACAAAACCATGAGTCAGGCAGGTTTTGTAGGGGCTGCCATTTTTAGCTCCCACACCAATCACCAGAGAGCTGTTGAACCAGCCCCGGTACTGGTCATGACCTTCCACGTAAATGTCAGCCGGCCAGGGCAGGTCTTCCCGTTTTCCCAGAATGCTGTGGCTGGCACCTGATTCAAACCAGACATCCAGGATGTTATTTTCCTTCTTAAAATTCTGACTTCCACAGACCGGGCACTTCTGTCCTGATGGAAGAAGTTCAGCCGCTGGCTTCTCAAACCAGGCATTAGAACCTTCTTTCTCAAAAATACCGGCTACGTGCCTGGTAATGTGGCCGTCCGCCAGAATATTACCGCAGTTTTCGCAGTAAAAAGCCGGTATGGGCACTCCCCAGGACCTCTGTCTTGAGATACACCAATCCGGCCTGGCTGCCATCATGTTGGAGATTCTTTCCTCACCCCAGTAGGGAATCCAGCGAATTTTCTTAATTTCTTCCAGCGTTCTTTTTCTCAGGTCGTTCTTATCCATGGAAATGAACCATTGCTCGGTAGCCCGGAAGATGACCGGCTGCTTACATCTCCAGCAATGTGGATAAGAATGGCTGATTTCACTGGCTTTAAGCAGGGTACCATCCTTTTTCATATCCTCAATAATTACCGGGTTGGCGGCAAAAACATTCATCCCACCGTAACGCTCCACCTGAGGCAGAAATTTCCCTTCCTCATCAACCGGAGTATAAATATCAAGACCATAAGCCACACCGGTCAGATAGTCATCATATCCATGACCGGGCGCAGTGTGGACGCAGCCAGTACCATCATCCAGCGTTACGTACTCAGCCAGCACCAGAACGGATTCTCGGTCAATGAACGGATGGCGCGCTTTAAGCCCTTCCAGTTCTTTACCAGAAAAGACCGCCAGTTCGCGGTATTCGGTAAAACCCAGTTCTTCAGCTACCACCGGCAGCAACCTTCTGGCCATGATAAAAACTTCCTGGCCCATTTCCGCGGCTACGTATTCATAATCGGGGTGAACAGCAATGGCCAGGTTAGCCGGGAGGGTCCAGGGTGTGGTGGTCCAGATGATTACGGAAACTTTTTTACCTCTCAGAGCTGGAAACTTCTCCGAGAGGTCAGAAAGAAGCGGAAACTTCACGTAGATGGACGGAGATTTCTTTTCTTTGTATTCTATTTCAGCTTCAGCCAGAGCCGTCTGGCAGTGCAGGCACCAGTGGACCGGCCTTTTCCCTTTGTAGACATTGCCGGAATCAAAAAAGGCGGCCAGGAACCTTAAGATATCAGCTTCATATTCCGGGTTCATGGTCAGGTAAGGCTTCTGCCATTCGCCAAAAACCCCTAACCTGACAAACTCTTCTCGTTGAATGTCTATGAATTTAAGGGCATATTTGCGGCATTCTTCTCTTTTCTCAATGACTGAGATCTGTTTTTTCTTCTCGCCGAGGAGCTGATCAACCCTGATTTCAATCGGCAGACCATGGCAGTCCCAGCCTGGGACATAAGGAGATAGATATCCCCTCATGGTTCTGGATTTAACGATAAAATCCTTGAGAATCTTATTCAAAGCCGTGCCAAGATGAATATGGCCGTTGGCATAAGGCGGGCCATCATGCAGCACGAAAGTTGGATGACCCTGGCGGCGTTCCTGTATCTTCTGGTACAGGTTCATTTTTTCCCATTTCTTGATTATTTCTGGCTCTTTCTGGGCTAACTGAGCCTTCATGGCAAAAGTGGTTTGAGGAAGGTTAAGGGTCTTTTTCAGGTCGTTTTTGTCCACCATGGAAAATCTCCACCGTAAATTAAAAATTTGTTCTATTATAAAACAGCTCAGGCTAAACTGCCAGAGTCCAGAGCTAATTAGCTCAAATTTCCAGCTGGTTAAGCAGTTTAATCTTTGCGGAAATGAGCTCCCCGGCTGTGGGGGTTGGCCAGAGCGGCGTAAGTTATCATCAGAGCAACCTGAATGCCGTGTCTTAAATCAACCAGCTTGGGGTCCATGGGGGCTTCTTTGTAGAAACGGTCAATCCTGTGCTTCAGGTACTCCAGGTCAGCCCTGGCTCTTTCCAGCCTCCGGGCGGTCCGCACAATACCCGCATAATTCCACATCGTGCTTCTGATGGTGGCCCAGTCCTGATTAATCAAAGCCGGGTCAATTTCTTCACCATCAGCCGGATAATACCAGGGATGAATCTCGTCCGGGTTACAGGCCAGAGCTGGGTTAAAATTCTCAGCTATGTGTTTCACCGCTCTTCTGCCCCAGACCAGTCCTTCCAGAAGAGAAGTTGAGGCCAGGCGATTAGCACCATGAACACCGGTGCAGGCGACCTCGCCCACAGCATAAAGCCCGGAGAGTGAGGACTGACCCCAGGTATCAACCAGCACCCCGCCACAGCAGAAATGAGCGGCCGGAACCACCGGAATCGGTTCCTTGGTAATATCAATTCCGTACTGCTTACAGGTGCGATAAATGTAGGGAAATCTTTTCTTGATGTTTACTTTCACATAATTGGCCACATCCAGCAGAACAAAATCGGAGTTGGTGTTGACCATTTCCTGGTAGATAGCTCTGGTAACCTCATCGCGGGGAGCCAGGTCTTTTAGCGGGCTGTACTTTTCCATAAAAGTCTGGCCATCCCTGGTTTTTAACCTGGCACCTTCGCCCCTGACTGATTCAGAAATCAGAAAACTATCCGCTTCCCGGTGGTAAAGAGCAGTCGGGTGAAACTGAATGTATTCCATGTTAACAATCCGGGCCCCAGCCCTTAGAGCCATAGCGTATCCGGACCCTACTGCTGTCCTGGGGTTGGAGGTAAACTGAAACACCGCTCCGCACCCGCCGGTGGCCAGGATAGTATAAGGCGCCAGAAATTTTTTTATTTGCCTGTTATTATTGTCCAGCACATAGGCGCCGAGACAACGCGGAGGCTGATAATAATGCAGGGGATTTTTCGAATGATGTGGTATGGTCAGTAAGTCAACGGCCGTATGGTCAAAGAAGAAATGGAGGTTAGGAAACTCCTGCAGCTTGCGGTGAAAGGCCTGGCTGATAGTCTGGCCGGTGGCATCAGCCACATGCAGAATGCGCCTTCTGGAATGCCCCCCTTCCAGGGCATAGTCTAGTTTATCGGGCGAGGTCCGGGCAAAAGGTATCTTTAATTCTTCCAGCAGAATCTCCTCTACTGCTTTTTTCCCTTCTCTGACCAGAACTTCAACCGCTTCCGGGTTGTTGATGCCGTCTCCGGCGCGCATGATATCATCGTAGAGTAATTCCGGATGGTCATCTTCGCCGAAAGAGACGATGCCCCCCTGAGCCCAGTAAGTGTTGGAACCCTCAGGGCCGGACGATTTTATGACCACGTTAACTTCAAAACCCTGACGGGCTGCTTCCAGAGCAGCCGTGGCTCCCGCCACACCGCAGCCGATGATGAGAAGGTCGGAATAAAATTCTTCGTCTTTTCTTAAGGCCATCATTTTCCTGATAAAAATTCCAGCGAAATGTCTGCCGACCGGAAAGAATGAGTCAAAGCCCCCACGGAGATGTAATCCACTCCGGTTAAAGCCAGGCTTCTGACATTTTCCAGCCTGACCTTGCCGGACACTTCCAGCGGAACTTTTCTGCCTACTAACTCCACGGCGGCTTTGATTTGAGCGTGGTCCATGTTATCCAGCATAATCCAGTCGGCCCCGTTCTCCAGAGCTTCCCTTACTTCCTCCAGAGAAGTGGTTTCCACTTCTATTTTTACTTCCTTCAGGCCTTTTTGCTCTAAATAAGCTCTGGCTTTTTTCAGAGCAGGGGCGATGCCGCCGGCGGCCCGAATATGGTTATCCTTGATGAGCACCATCTCTGAGAGATTCAGACGATGATTCTGGCCGCCGCCCAGGCGCACAGCATATTTTTCCAGAATCCTCCAGCCCGGGGTAGTTTTTCTGGTATCCAGTATCCTGGCTCCCGTCCCTTCCACCGCCCGGACAAATTCCCTGGTGAGCGTGGCCACGCCGCAAAGACGCTGCAAAAAATTTAAGGCTGTGCGCTCTGCTTTAAGTACAGAAGCAGCCGGTCCTTTTATTTCAGCCAGTGTATCACCAGGCTTAAACTCCTGGCCGTCTTCCTTTATTTTTACTAACTCTACCCGGCTATCTACCCGGGCAAAGACCCGGCCGGCTACATCTATCCCCGCCAGGACTCCGTCCTGTTTTGCCAGTAAAACAGCGTCAGTCATAAGGTCTGCAGGAATGATGGCTTCAGTCGTTATGTCCCCGGCTGGCAGGTCCTCCTCTAAAGCCAGGTCAATCAGATGGTCAATTCTATCAAGATTGGCTAATAATTCAGGTCTCATCAGCCTGATTATAGGGGTTTAAAAAGGCCAGGTCAACCAGTCCTCAGGGCTCTGAACCCAGAGTTTGTTGCCATCCCGGGCTTTTTGTGTCAAAATTCTCCTTAATTTTTATCTACCATCAGCTTAAATTTGCAGTTCAAAAAACAAAGGCATAAAAATGATGGACCAGAAAAACTTTGACTGGGAAGGAAAAACCGGACTGGACCTCAACCAGGCCAAAAAGATACTGAACCTGGCTCTGTCCACAGGCGGCGATTTTGCTGATTTTTTCTTTGAATACCGTCTTTCCCGCTCCATATTGATGGAAGAAGACCTCATAAAAGAAACTTCTGAAAACATCAGCCTTGGTCTGGGCATCAGAGTAATCAAAAAGGACCGGACTGGTTACGCTTATACCAGCGAATTTTCTCTGGATAAAATAAAATCTGCCGCCCTGACGGCAGCGGCTATCTGTCAATCCGGTTCAGTTAATCGCTTGCCCAGCAGGCTCAGACACCTTCATCTGAAGAAAAATGTTTTCACCGGCCGTAAGCCGGCTACCTTAGCCGCTTTAGACCGGAAGATTGACCTGGTCAAGAAAGCTTATCATCAGGCATTAAAATATGACCCGCTCATCAAGAAGGTTCAGGTAGTTTACGGAGAATCTATCCAGGAGGTATGGATAGTTAATTCGGAAGGCCTGTCTGTCAAAGATACCAGGCCCATGACCAAATTGATAGCCATGGCGATAGCGGAAAAAAACGGCCGCCTGGAAACTGGCTTTTATGGAGGCGGCGGGAGAATCGGTCTTGATTACTTCGCCGATAAGTTAACAGCGGAAGAAATCGGCCGGGAAGCAGCCCGGGAGGCCTGTTTGTTGCTGGAAGCGACTGAGGCACCGGCTGGAGAATTTCCAGTTGTTCTGGCACCTGGCCACAGCGGTGTTCTGGTCCATGAAGCAGTTGGCCATCTGCTGGAAGCTGATTTCATCAGAAAAAAAACTTCCGTATTTTCTAACAGTCTGGGAAAAAAAGTGGCCTCTGAATTAATCAACATCTACGATGACCCAACCATACCTGGTTTCCGCGGCTCTTACAACGTTGATGATGAGGGCCACGTTCCAGAAAAAACCCTGCTGATAGACCGGGGACGAGTGGTGGACGTGCTGACCGACCGGCTCTCAGCCAGACTTTTAAAAAAGAAAGAAAACGGACATGGGCGCCGCCAGGACTACACCTGCTGGCCGCTGCCGCGCATGAGCAATACCTACATCAGCAGCGGAGAACATTCAGCTGAGGAAATAATCAGGTCGGTAAAAAAAGGCCTCTACGTCAGCCGTCTTTCCGGAGGACAGGTAGAAGATTCAGGCCACTTCACTTTTTCTATCACGCTTGGTTACCTGATTGAAGATGGACATCTGACCAGGCCGGTCAGTCAGGCTACCCTGATTGGCCACAGCCTTGACATTCTAAAGAAAGTGGAAATGGTCGGAGGGGACCTGGATTTCGGCCTGCAGACTGGAACCTGCGGTAAGGAAGGGCAGGAAATTCCCGTGTCTGACGGTTGTCCCACGCTTAAAATTAAATCTATGACCATTGGAGGAACGAAATGACCGGGAAAGCTACCGCTGGCTGGCGGCCCCTGGCTGACAGATTAATTAACTATGGTCTTAAGCTCGGAGCTGATGAAATAGAAATAGCCTTCAGCCAGAGCCGGGAATTTAACGTAGATGTAAGACTTGGCCAGGTAGAAAACCTGGTGGAAGCAGATGCCCTCTACTGTTCGGTTAGGTTGTTTAAAGATAAGCGAGCTGTTTCTTTTAGCTCCTCTGACCTCCAGGTTTCCACCTTACAACAGCTCCTGAGAAACGCTTTGAAAAGAGCCGAGCTTACTAACCCCGATGAGTTTTCAGGCCTGCCTGCGCCTTCATTATTTAAGATTGATTTTAATTCTTTAAAGCTTCATGACGCAGAGATTTACCGGCTTAAACCGAAAGACCAGGTTAAACTGGCTCTGGAAACCGAACGCCTGGCTCTAAAAGATAAGCGCATAACAAATTCTTTAGGAGCCAGCTTTACCGCCTATGAGATGAAAACCCTTCTGGTAAACTCTCTGGGGTTTGCCGGCGAGTATCCCCAGACCTACTTCAGCCTAAGTCTTGGTCTTCAGGCCGGCTCCGGGGATAACCTGGTTGAAGACTACTGGTTCTCCTCCAGACGTTTTCTCTCTGAACTGGCCAGGCCAGAAGAAGTGGCCCAAAAAGCCGTGGAAAGAACCGTTCGCCAACTTCACCCCAGGAAAATAAAAACGCAGAAGGTGCCGGTGGTCTTTGAGCCTTTAATGACTTCCTGGCTTCTTGGCTTTCTCTTTTCCTGTGTTTCGGGCACGGCAGTCTATCAGAAGGCTTCTTTCCTGGCCGGCCGCCTGGGTGAAAAAATAGCAGGCGAAAACATCACGGTAGTGGACGATGGACTTCTACCCGGAAAGCTTGGCTCACGTCCTTTTGATGCAGAAGGGGTTCCCACCCAGAGGACGATGGTGATAGAAAAAGGGGTCTTGAAGAATTTCCTCTGCAACACTTATGCGGCCCGCAAACTTAACCTGAAACCCACGGGAAACGGAGATGGCTACGGCGTGGTGCCAAACAACTTCTACCTGGAACCCGGCCCCTACAGGCCAGAAGAAATCATCCGTTCAGTAAAAAAGGCTTGTACCTGACTAAGACCATAGGCCATGGTCTTAACCCGGTTACCGGAGATGTCTCCCGTGGAGCCTTTGGCCTGTGGATTGAAGATGGAGAGATTGCTTACCCGGTATCTGAAATTACCATTGCCGGAAACCTGGGAGAGATGCTCCAACAGATTGAGATGGTGGGCCAGGACCTTAATTTTGAGAGCGCCATCTGCGGCCCGACCATCAAAGTAGCCGAAATGACCGTAGCCGGGCTTTAAGCTTCCGGTTCAGGTCTCTGGCCAAAGCGGTTCAGATGAACCACACTTTCCAGCTTTCTCTTGGGCACATGCAGGGTACCGTGTTCGTCTTTCCAGTATTTAACTGAACCAGCAAAATCTTCTACGACCGGATTTTCATCCGGGTACCCCAGGGCAATAATTGAATCAAGGCGGTATTTATCCGGAATGGCTAAAATTCCCCTGACTGTTTCCCGGTCCACTGAAATCAACCAGCAGCTTCCCAGCCCCTGAGCCAGGGCCGCCAGGATGATGTTTTCGGCCGCCGCACCCACGTCATATTCAAAGCCCTTGTCCCTTATCTCCGTGTTAACCAGTATGACCACATAGGCCGTTGGTTCATGTCCTGGTTTTGGGTCTCCAGCCGGAGAGATGTAAGCCGCCCACCGGAGACAGGGGAAAATTTTTCTCCTGACTTCCGGGTCTTTAACCAGCACAAACTCCAGAGGCTGGAGGTTAGCCGCAGAAGGAGCCAGCCGTCCGGCCTCAGCCAGTTTTAACAAAACCCGGTCAGGAATTTCTTCGGGTTTGAACTGTCTTATGGTCCTTCTCTTTTTTATCAATTCCAGAAAATCCTGCATCATGCTTTTTCCCTCCTTTTAGCTATTATACTCTGGAAGGTTCTGGAGCTTTAAGGGTAAAAATCAGGTTAGCCAGAATGAGCAGCACCCCGGCTACCAGGTACATCTTTCTCAACCCCACTAGCTCTGAAACCCAGCCATAGAAGATTGAGCCAAATCCCATACCTACATCAAACAGGGAATTATACCAGCTGATAGCCAGCCCTTTGTTTTCTTGGCCCATGAAATCTATTAAATAAGTGCTCAAAGCCGGAAATATCAACCCCTGCCCGAAGCCTCCTACAAACCCAGCCAGCAAAAGCACCAGAAAACTCTTCATGGAGGCGATGAGAAAAAGGTTTAGGCCGATGACCAGGGCCGAGATAAAAACTACTTTTTTTCTTCCGTACTCATCCGAAAGACCGCCAAGTTTAAAACGAGAAAGGATAGCCGCGGCAGAAAAAATGATAAAAAACGGACCCACCCGTCCGAGGTTCAACGATTTCACCAGAAGCGGAATAAAATAGATAACCGCTCCCCGCACCGAACCATGGAAAACAGGCATGAAGCCAATAATTAATAAAATCAGCCAGGAATAATTTTTCCAGCGTTGCTGACTTTTTCCCGCCGGTAGCCTGACTCCCCGGTCCTCTTTCGGCAGCTCACGAGTAATCATTATTAAAACGAGTGAGATGAGCAGGAAAAGCACACAGGCGTGGAACAGACCGGAAAAACCAAACCGCAGAATTATCTCTTCGCCCAGAGACGGGCCCACGGCATTAGCAATCAGTCCTGCTACCCCGACTAGGCCAATAGACCGGGCCATGCTCTGAACCGGCGCCAGGTCGGTACACATGGTAATGGTAGCGGTCATGCTTATCCCCCAGCCAATGCCCGTCAGAGCCCTTAGCAGCACCGGAAAATACCCGGCATCTTTTACCAGATGAAACAGCGGCACTGAAGCCAGCAGGATGAGGATACCAGCCATTGATATCCTTTTCCCACCCTTCCGGTCAATCACCGGTCCAAAAAAAGGCCTGATCATTATGGCTGTCAGGCTGTGTATGCCCATAATCAGGCCCACCTGGCTTTCTCGGGGTGAAAATTGCTTGAAAAAAAGCGGCAGAAGAAAGAGAAGGCTAATAGACAAAAAGAGAAAAAAATAGGCACTGAGACCGAGCACAAAATCTCGTGTCCAGAGTGATGGGGAGCTGGAGCGGTCCTGGTCCAACATGGTTCTGGTATCTATCAATCAATTCATTTTTTAAGCCTTATAAATACCCCACTTTTTTGCTTTTGTAAATAAAGAATGCTGGCTGTAGGGGGTTAGGGGAAAATTAAGGGGATGATTGAAGGAGGGTATCACCGAACTCTGCCCAGCCAGCCAAACAGAGTTCTTTTTTATTTTATCACCATTTGAATAAAATTCAACCTGATTAATTCTCTTCCGCCGGCACGAGGGAGCTTGAGGTTATCTTTATATCATCAGAGACCACAATTTCTTTAAATCAATTTTGCTCTTTTTTAAGTCACCAAAACCCGGCTGGCTGGTTGACAACTTCCTTATCCTGTGTTAGAAAAACAGGCACAATCATCTCGTTGAAAGAAGGGTTCCGGAGATGAAAAACTGGCTTACTTTAGACCATAGTTCTGTAAAAAAAATATTTCAAAATGTTTCTTTCATCATCCTCGGCTCAGCCATCATGGGTTTGGGCTATAGCCTTTTTCTTATACCGTTTCATCTGGTACCTGGCGGAGTTTCTGGCGTTTCCATAATTTTAAACTACCTGTTCAAGCTTCCGGTAGGCTTGCTGACCATTGTCCTCAACCTGCCCATTTTTCTTTTAAGTTTTAAATTCCTAGGAAAAAGATACGTCCTCAATACCCTCCTCGGTATGGGCACCTCTTCCCTGTTCATTGATCTTTTCCACGAGATTATCAAACTACCACGAGGAACAGAAAACCAGCTGCTGGCCGCCATTTACGGCGGGTTGCTGCTGGGGTTGGGGCTCGGGCTGGTTTTTAAAGGTGAAGCTTCCACTGGTGGTTCGGATGTCATAGGTTTAATCATCAATAAATATTCGGGTGTTTCTGTGGGCATCGGTATCATGTTGACTGATTTCTTCGTCATTTCCGCCTCTGGACTGGTTTTCAAAAACCTGGAAGCCCCGCTTTACGGCTACATCGTGCTTTTCATCTCCTCCAAAGTCATTGACCTGGTGCTGGAAGGCTGGAGCTTTTCCAAGCTGGTCATCATCACTTCTTCCAAGACAGAGGAGATAACTGACTTTATTCTCAACAAACTTGACCGTAGCGGAAGTGCTCTGAAGTCACGCTCTCTGTACCTGAACAAAGAGGGTGAAATTATCATCACCGTCATTCACCGCAAACAGCTGCCCGAGCTAAAATCTTTCATCAAGAAAGTAGACCCCAAAGCTTTTGTCATCATCAACGACACTTACGAAGTGCTGGGCAAAGGCTTTAAACCCATTCACTCGAGCTGAAACAGCTGTCCATCCGGCTCTTTCCAGATACTTCCCTTAGACTGGATACCAGGTCCTAACCTGAAAGAAATTTCTGTTTGTAAATTATTTTCCTCTATGTTAAAAATAGTTACTTATTTTAAGTTCAGGGGCAAAGAGGAGTCGACATGAACTTTTTTGAACAAACCTTTATGGATTTTTTACTGGAACACCAGGAAAGACACGGCCGCACCTATCATTTTTTAATCCTCATGAACTCTATTTTAAACGCGGCCAAGCGCATCCAGCACTATTACCTGACAGGAGCCCTAAAAGGTTACCTGAGTCTCTCCGGCCAGATAAACGTTCAGGGCGAAAAATGCCTGAGGCTGGATGAGATGGCCAATGAAGTGGTAAAACATCATATCTGGCGGTCAGGCCGCGTCATCCAGGCCGTAAGTGAAGAAGAGAAAGATATCATCCAGATGAACCCCGATGGTCGCTATTTTGTTTATTATGACCCCCTGGATGGCTCTTCTAACATACCACACAACCTGCCAGTCGGTTTTCTTTTCGGCATAGCTAAAAGAAACTTGGAAGGGCCAGAAGATTATCATCTAAGAGCGGGAAAAGAATTCATCGCCGCGGGCATGTTTGTTATCCCGACCGGTACTTTTACTATCGCCCTCAAAGAAGCCGGTTGCTGGCGTTTCCACATAGATGAAACGATGAATTACGTCAAGCCGACCAGAATTAACCTGCCCACAGACCGCAGTTCCTGGGAGCTTTCGTTTAACGTGGCTCACCGTGAGTATTACCGTCGGGAAATCGCTGACTGGCTCTGGCAGAACGAAAAAAAATACCAGTTTCGCTACCTGGGAGCTCTGGCAGCTGATTTCCATCGCCTGCTGACTAACGGCGGGTTGTTCCTTTACCCGGCCATCATCAACCATCCCGACCCGAAAAAAAATTATCCTGAAGGTAAGCTACGGCTGATGTATGAAGCTGCGGTAGTCAGCTTTATGTGTCAGGAAGCCGGTGGCTTAGCCATAAACGAAAAAGGCGAAGCCATCCTGGAGATGGTCCCTGTTCACCATCATCAGCGCACGACGTTGTTCCTTGGTTCCAGAGAACTGGTGGAAGAAATAGCCAGCATTTTATAAAAGCCAGGATAAAATTCAACTGGTTTAGATTTTTAATTTTTTGATTTCTTTTAAAACCTTCAAAAATTTCTCATCATTACCGTCAGCATAAGCCATTTCCAGTTGACTGATTAACTGGGCCAGTTTCCAGGCCTGTTCAGAATTTATTTCTTGGCTGACCTGCCCTGGCTTACGGAAAAGACCGGGGTAAAGGTCCCCATAAAAACGGCCGGAAATATCCGGCTCTCCGGACTGAAAGAGTTTCTGGTTCACCAGTGAAAGATAATGGTCGCGGAGGCTTAAAAAACTGAGTAAGTTATATACCTCCAGAAGATATCGTTTATCGCTTCCCGCGCAAGTGCCCAGAGCCTTTTTGAATTCTTCTGTTGTCTGGTAAGGCAAAACCTCAGCCAGGGCCTGGATTAATTTTTCTGCCCGGTTAAGAGCTCCAGGCAAGACTTCTTCATTGTAAAACTTAGAGATAGCTTCCAGGTCACAGGGCAACCTGGTTATTTTTCTGCTGTGTCCATCAATAATTAAAACCGGCCGAACACTGCTGGCTAGGTAGATTTCTTGACGGTCAAAATAACCATCATCATCCGTATCAAAATACCTGATTTCTCCTATTCGGGGTAAACCAGCCACGTAGCCGATGGGCCACCAGCCGCTTTTGGCTCTAAAAAGATGAATACGGTGGTCAAGTTCACTGTAATAAAACTCCGGTCCGCGGTTTAAATTTTCGGCTACTTCTCTTCTGACATTCCATTTCTGAACATCCGGACTGGAAGCAGGAGCTTTAAACCTTTCCCAGCTCCAGCCCAGGCCCTGGTTTTCTTTTTCTGTCAGGCTCAAGATTTTATCTTCAGTTGGTAGATGGACTTCCTTCCAGCTAAAAAAAACATCCTTAGCCTTAATTTCTTGGAGCAGACTTTCCAGACGGTCAGGTGGTATTAACGGCAATTCTTGGGGAGGCCTTCTGAGGGGCGAAAAATTTTTAATTTCTGGCAGGTTATAATTTTCCGGCCCACTGATAATCAAACCCAGGTCGTAGTGGTAAGGATTTTCCGCTGAATTACCGTGGTCCAGGTCAAAGCTCAACTCCAGACTGCTCATTTCCACCACGTTCTGGCCAGAAGGCCGAAGCCCCATTTTCTCTTCAAATACCTGTTTTAGCCCGGGGTTCGGTTTCAGGTTGACCCTGAACAGCTTTTCGCTCAGACCGTTACCATCAGGATCCAGGCTGGCCAGAGGATACAAAGAATCCGGCACCCAGCCGAGCTTCTGGGGTTCATACCGCACCTGGTAATAAGCCTTATTACCGGATAGATTAAATTCCAGCTCAGAGGAAATCAGGTCCGCCGGGTCAGAGATTCTGATCATCTCCCCGAGTCGGTCGTAATCAAAAGCTATCCAGGCCCTGGTCAGCCGGCCGCGGTCAAAAAACCTTACTTCCATAAAGTCTGCCTGACCATCTTTATTCTCATCAGCATAATCAACCATAAAGTCAACCTTGCCGTCGCGGAAAAAGTCATAAACATAACAGTCATCATGAAAATCCCCGCCTTTTTTCAGGCTGCCATCTTCATCATCGTCAATAACCCAGACCAGAACTTCTATCTGCTGACCGTTTTTATCTTTAACCTGGGCAATCCTCACCAGCATGTTTTCCTGTTCGGCTTTTCCTTCCTTCCATAACAACTCCTCACCTACCTTGAGTCCCGCCACCTTTTTCCACCAGCTTTTAGTTTTCAGACTGGGCATCAGCCCTTCGGGGGTGAGAGCCGTTTGTTTCATCCACCACGGGCCCCTGTTCTCTTCTCCCGGTTTAAGAGGCCGGGCTATATTTTTTTCGGCGGCCGCGACAAAAGCCCAGCAAACTACCAGAATAAAAAAGAGCCAGGTTAGGCATCTTCTGGTTAACTTATCTTTCCCCAGCATTTTTATCCAGCCATCCTAACAGAAACTTTTTTTATGCTATTTTATTAGCTCAACATTGTCAATAAAGCCCGGGTTCGTTGGCCAAAAGTGCGGTGCTTCTGGCGCTTTTTTATCATGAATACTTAGAATTTTTTTCCCGTCGTAAGATATGGGTAAAAGGAGCTTTTTTATAAACTCACCTCTCAATTTTTAAACAGCAGAAGGCGAAAATAATTTCGTTATTTTTAAGACGCTTCTTAGCGACCCTCAAAAATTTGCTCCTTCCGACTTTTAAATGGGTAAACTCGAAGAATCATAACTCTCAATGAGCGAATAGAGGACTCAACGATGAAGGTTTTAAAAGATGGTTGGAGAGGAATGTTCTTTATTTTGTTTATATTTCCTCAATTAGCTTCATTTCCTATGAGTTGGCCAAGATTCAACTTAGGTTTAAGGAACCAGGAATTTATCATTTTTACCCACAATATAGCCGGATGAGCTAACTATTTTTATCCTGCTGTTATTGAACAGACTCAAGAAAGGCAAGAGCGGGATAGATTTCTTCCTGTTTTAAAAACAGACTAAAAGCCTTTTCCGAGGCCCAGGACATTTTTTATCACCACAAAAATTGATATAATTTTAAAACTTAGAGAGGTGAAAAGATGTTAATTTCTTCCGCAGAGCTTAAAAGCCTTATCCAGCCAAAATTTAAACCTACCTTTGACCGAGACTTTATACCCATGGGACTTTTTATGGAATGGTACCGGGCTCAGGGAGCCCGCCGCACTGTAAAAATCAAAATAGCCGTGGAAAGAGAAAACCACCTGATTTCTACCTGGGAAGATCTCCTGCTACCACTCGAAGAAAAAACTCTGCCCCTGACCTGGCTCTACCTGGAAAGAATCATAAAATTTTTACTCTGGCAGAAAGGCGGTTGGAAAATTTATTTCTGCGGGCCAGAAGCTCTGTTCCGTCTGATAAAGGAGACCTACGCCATTTCTGGCCCCCGACAATTTGATGTCAACCTGATGAGCACCGTTTATGAAAAACCTTTTGCTGTCTGCCTGGTGGAGGAAAAAGATTTTCCCCAGGCCAGAGATAACCAGCTCCAGCTTGGTGGCCATCTGGACGGCTGTCGCCTGGGTTTTGACCTGGGTGCTTCAGATTTCAAGATAGCTGCTCTTAAAGATGGTGAGGTAGTTTTTAGCGAGGAAATACCCTGGCAGCCTCAGGATAAAGCTGACCCCAGCTACCATTACGAACACATCCAGTCCGGTCTGCGAAAAGCAGCCTCTTTCCTGCCCAAGGTAGAGGCCATAGGTGGAAGTGCGGCCGGCATTTACATCAACAACCAGGTGCGCATTGCTTCGCTCTTTCGCGGTGTGCCCAAAGACGTTTTTGAAAAAAAAGTTAAGAACATGTTCCTGGACATGCAAAAAGAATGGGGTGTCCCCTTGGAAGTGCTCAACGATGGAGAAGTTACCGCTCTGGCCGGATACCTGAGTCTGAACAGCCCGGGAGTTCTCGGTGTGGCCATGGGTTCCAGTGAAGCCGGCGGTTATCTCAACCCTTCCGGTCATCTTCCTGGCTGGCTGGATGAGCTGGCTTTTGCGCCGGTGGACCTGAACCCCCAGGCCGCTGTTGATGAATGGTCAGGAGATGCAGGCGTGGGTGCCATGTACTTTTCCCAGCAGGCAGTAAATAATTTAGCCCTGGCCGCTGGTTTTCATTTTCCGCCAGATAAAAAACTGCCGGACAGGCTGAAAGACATCCAGGCTCTGGCTGAAAAAGGCGAGGACCGGGCCCGGCAGGTCTTCCGGGATATTGGCCTTTACCTTGGTTATACTGCTCATCTTTATTCTCTATTCTATGATTACCAGCACCTGATGATTCTTGGCCGGGTAACTTCTGGAATCGGCGGCGAGTTGATAAAAGAGGAAGCCGAAAAAGTCCTGCACACTGAATTCCCGGATCTCTCCCAAAGAATTAAAATTCAACTGACTGATGAAAAAAGCCGCCGGGTGGGACAGGCGGTAGCCGCCGCTACCTTGCCGGAAATAAAAAAATAAGGTTATCTGGTTCTTCTTTTTTTCTATATTTTCTCTAAAGGAGAGAAAGATGGAAGTCATCATCCAGCCTGATAGTGAGAAGGCCAGTTTGCTGGCCGCCAGAATAGTCAAAAAAATCATCCAGGAAAAACCTCAACCGGTAATTGGTTTTGCCACCGGCAACACCCCCTTGCTTCTGTATAAAAATCTTGTTCGGATGCACCGGGAAGAAGGCCTGGATTTCAGCCGGGTAGTAGCCTTTAACCTGGACGAATATGTCGGTCTGGCACCAGACCATCCAGCGTCCTTTCACTTCTACATGTGGAAAAATCTTTTCAGCCAGGTGAACATCAAGCCCGAAAACGTCCACATTCCTGATGGCCTGGCTAAGGATATTCCTGCTTACTGTGAACAGTATGAACAGGAAATAAAAGCCGCCGGTGGTCTTGACCTGCAAATACTGGGCCTGGGCACCGACGGGCACATCGGCTTCAACGAACCGTCTTCTTCCCTTGCTTCCCGCACGCGGATAAAAACTCTGACTGACCAAACCAGAAAAGATAATGCTGTCTTTTTTGGCGGAGAAGAAAATGTTCCCTTCCATGCCATAACCATGGGCATCGGTACCATCCTGGAAGCCAGAATCTGTCTGCTTCTGGCTTTCGGTAAGAAAAAAGCCCGGGCCATCTCCCTGGCCGTAGAGGGTCCGGTGACCAGTATGGTCCCGGCCTCGGCCCTGCAGCTTCATCCCCGGGCCATCATTCTTCTGGACCGCGATGCGGCTTCAGAACTTAAACATGTTGATTACTATCAATGGGTTTATGACCACAAGCCGGACTGGCAGAAAATATAACCAGCAGGGCAATTTTTGGATAATTTTTTTGACTTGCTTTTCCGCCCTGTGGTATAAAAATTCAACTGAAAAAATCCAGAAATAAGGATTGAATAATGCATCTAACATCACTTGACTGGCTAATCGTGGTTGCCTCCATCGCTATTTGTTTTATACCTCCGGTTATTTTGAGCCGCCGGGCGGGAAAAAATACGGCTGAGTTCTTTACTTCTGGCCGGGCTGCACCCTGGTGGCTGATTGGCATTTCCATGGTGGCCACCACCTTCAGCACCGACACACCAAACCTGGTCACCAACATCGTCCGGAACAGTGGAGTAGCCGGCAACTGGGCCTGGTGGGCTTTTCTTTTAACCGGCATGATGACGGTCTTTTTCTTTGCCCGCCTCTGGAGAAGGTCTCAGGTTTTGACTGACCTGGAATTCTACGAACTGCGCTACTCCGGTAAGCCGGCTTCCTTTGTCCGTGGCTTCCGGGCCATTTATCTGGGTTTATTTTTTAACTGCGTGATCATGGCTTCAGTTAACCTGGCCGCGGCAAAAATTGCCAACGTTATCTTGGGCTGGCCCATGTCCAGGACTTTGATTATCTGCAGCATCATCAACATCATTTTTGCCGCCACCGCCGGTCTCTGGGGAGTTCTGGTCGTGGACCTGATTCAATTTGGTATTGCTATGACGGGCGCTGTCTCGGCAGCAGTTTTTGCTTTGAAACAACCAGAAATCGGCGGCCTCTCCGGTCTGGTTCATAAGCTAGACCCAAAAGTGCTGGGCTTTTTGCCAGATTTCGGCAATTGGACTATAGCCCTTTCTGTCTTTATCATCCCGTTTTTTGTTCAGTGGTGGTCAGTCTGGTATCCTGGAGCAGAACCGGGCGGTGGAAGCTACATCGCGCAGCGTATGCTAGCCGCCAAAAGCGAAAAAGATGCTCTGGCCGGAACCCTCTTTTTTAATTTTGCCCATTATGCCTTACGCCCCTGGCCGTGGATTCTGGTGGCTCTGAGTTCTTTTATCATCTACCCGAACCTGTCTGACATTCAGAAAGCTTTCCCCAACGTTGACCCCAGGTTAATAAATCATGACATGGCTTACCCGGCCATGCTGAGATTTTTGCCGGCAGGCTTTCTCGGGTTGATGGTTGCTGGCATGCTGGCGGCCTATGTTTCCACTCTGGTTACTCACCTTAACTGGGGCAGTTCCTACCTTGTTCATGACTTTTACCGTCGCTTTATCAAACCCGGCCAGGAGGAAAAACATTACGTGGCGGCCGGTCGGGTGATGACGGTGGTGCTCATGATTCTGGCCAGCCTCTTAACTTTTGTGCTGGAATCGGCCAAAGCCAGTTTTGACCTGATGCTTTCTATCGGCGCCGGCACCGGACTTATCTACCTGCTGCGCTGGTTCTGGTGGAGAATCAACGCCTGGTCGGAAATTGCCGCCATGGCCAGTTCCTTCACCGTGGCTGTCTATTTCTTTATCCGTGGAAAAGCCGGTCATCCCGTTCCCCAGCACCTCTCCCTTCTGGTAACCATTGCTTTTACCACTCTGGTCTGGCTGATAGTCACCTATCTCACCAAACCCGTGGCCAAAGAAAAATTAATTTCCTTTTATCAGCTGGTCAGGCCCGCCGGCCCGGGCTGGAAAAAAATTAGAGAAGAAGCCCGTTTAGAACCTTCACCTGACAGTTTAACTCAATCTCTGGCTGGCTGGGTCAGCGGTTGCCTCTTTGTCTACTCTGCACTTTTCGGTGCTGGTGCTTTCCTCTACGGGCGCCTTTCCCTGGGCTTGTTCTGGAGTGCTTTGCTCCTCATCAGTGGCTTTTTCCTGATAAAAATTTTCAGCCGCATCTGGACAGGAAAACCGGCCGAGAAGACTACTTGAGCTGTTTAAATATTTAATTTAATTGTTAAAACAAACAGAGAGGTCAAGCATGTACGCCATAGGCCTTGATTCAGGTACTCAGGGCACTAAAGCTCTGGTGGTGGAAATTGACTCTGGCCAGGTTCTGGGCCGGGGTTATGGACGTCATCAGATGGTTGAGGGACTTAAACCAGGTGAATCAGAGCAGCACCCGGAAACCTGGCTAAAAGCCCTGGATGAAGCCATCTGCGGTGCGCTCAAGACCTCTGGTATCAAACCGGATGAAGTGGTCTGCCTGGGAGTATCAGGCCAGCAGCACGGCTTCGTCCCCCTGGATGAAAACTTTCAACCTATCCGGCCGGCTAAGCTCTGGAACGATACTTCTACCGTGGCCGAAACAGAAGAGATCATCTCCGCCCTCGGCGGCCGGAAAGCCTGCGTGGATAAATTAGGTCTCAGCCTGGCCACCGGCTACACCGCTTCTAAAATTTTGTGGTTGAAAAAGCATGAACCACAAAATTATGCCTGTTTGCGACATGTCCTTCTGCCCCATAATTTCCTTAATCTCTATTTTACTGGTCGTCCGCACATGGAATACGGAGATGCTTCTGGAACGGGCTTGATGGATATTAGAAACAGAATCTGGCACGAAGAAGCACTCCGCCTCATAGACCCGGAGCTGAAAAGCAAGTTGCCTCCGCTTTCCCATCCGGCTGAAGCTGTTGGCTGGATGAAAAACCAGGTGGCGGAAAAGTATGGCTTTTCCCGAGTGCTGGTCTCCAGCGGTGGTGGTGATAACATGATGGCGGCTATCGGCACGGGCAACGTTAGCGAAGGAACCGGCACCGTTAGTCTTGGGACTTCCGGCACTATTTTTTCTTACTATCCTCAACCTTTCATAGACCCGGAAGGAGAAATCGCCGCCTTCTGCGATAGCACCGGCGGCTGGCTTCCTCTGCTCTGTACCATGAACGTGACCAACACCACTGAGCTTCTGAAAAACCTCTTAGGAGTTGATAACGAGGGGCTGGAAAAGCTGGTAGAAAGCTCGGTCCCAGGAGCCCACGGCTTAATCTTCCTGCCTTTTATTGATGGAGAAAGAGTGCCTGTGCTTCCCGAAGCCTCAGGCGTGTTTTTTGGCCTCAACCGCCATAATTTTAAGGCTGCTGACCTGGCCCGGGCAGTGATGGAAGGAACCATCCTGAACCTGGCCTATGGCTACGGACGGATGAAAACTCTTGGCCTCAAACTTCAGGAAATTAGAGCCACCGGTGGTGGAGCCAGGAGCCGGGTCTGGCTGCAGATTCTCTCTGATGTCCTTAACCTGCCCGTGGTCACCCTGAGTGAACCTGAATCAGCGGCTTACGGAGCAGCCATCCAGGCTATTTGGTGCTACCTCAACCAGGAAAAAGGTGAGAAAATTCCCATCTCCGAACTGACGGCAAAGTTTGTTAAAAAGGATGTTCTGGCCGCAGAGCCAGAAGAATCCCGCGTTTCTCTCTACCAGGAAATCCAGGCCAGATTTAACTCTTTGTGGTCAACCCTGCGGTCAGAATTTTCTGAGCACCGGAGGTTTGTTAGCTTGAAGTTTTAAGGCCCGGGCCTTCAATGTTTGTGTAAATCACGGTGCATTATTCTTCTGGCCAGCACCAGGCGGTTATCAGAGGAAAGCGAGGCTAATTGCTGTTGCAGGTCAGCGTCGTTTTCTCTGTCCAGCATACCGGCGATATAATCAATAATACTCGGCGGAAATATGCCGTCTCTTTCATATAGGCTGCGCTTTTCCAGTAAAATCCTGGCTGAGGCCTGGCAGCTACCCGGCAAGTTCTGCAAGCTCTGCAGCAGTTTCTGGTCAGCAAAGATGTTGCCGCTGACATAAAGCTTGTCTGCCAGTTCCAGGGCTTCCTTTCCGCTTTCATTCTCAGCCTTCCTGTTTAATGCCCAGTCTGCGGCCATAAGAATACCAGCCAATACCAGATGAACGAGGGCACTGCCGTCAGGAGTTCTTATTTCTACCGTTTGTTTGCTCTCCTGCCTGTTATAAGGTTCGTTTTCCTGCTGGTTGACCAGGCGAGCAAGGTCGCTCAGGCTGGACCAGCCCAGAGGAACACGGATCATGGCACTACGGTTCAGGTCGCTCCAGCAAATCCTGGTGGGCGCCTCCTGGTTAGGGACTAACCTTAGGTAAGAAGCCGCCACGGTGTTGCCGAAAGCGGTCAAAGAATCAGCATACTGGCAGAGCCCCCCGATGAGTTTTCTGGCTTCTAGGCTCAGCCGGCCATCAGGCCCGGTCATGACATTTTTGCCTTCCTTCTTTAACTCCAGATGAAAATGAAGCCCGTTGCCAGCCACACCATCCTCTAACTTTGGAGTAAAAGTAGCGACCATCCCGTGCCGGTAAGCCACATTTCTGATGAGCCATCTGGCCAGAACCAGATGGTCAGCCGAATCTTCCACTCGTTCGGGTAGAAATTCAATTTCTAATTGTTCAGCCATCTTGCCCCGTATTTCTTCTTTTTCACTCTCCACTCTTTCTACAAAGCCAACCTCGCTGTGAGCATATTTCACCGCTCCGGTAATCTGCGAGATTAGCCTGACCATTTCATCCAGCACGGCTCCGCTTTTTAAGAACGGGGAGGAAGCGTGGTAACCGCGCTGCCGGGTAAGCTGGTAGACAGGTTTTTCCTGGTCGCTCAGCAGAAAAAACTCTAGCTCTCCCAGGGTCCAGAGTTCCAGGCCAGAATTGACCTGAAAATTCTGATGGGCTCTGGCCAGAATGTTATCCAGGGTGAAATTCACTGGCTTCCCTTCTTTGTCCAGAAAACGACACATAAAATCCAGGCTTTTATTGTTGAAGGGGTTGAGGAAAGCTGAGCGGTAAATGGGAACTACATAAAGGTCCGACACTCCGGCATCTACCAGGCCCTTGTAGAGAGAAGAGCCATCTACCCTTTCCCCTTCAGCCAGGATGCTTTCGGCCTGCTGCCGGCTGGTCACCGGAATCTTTAAATCCTTAATCTGGCCATCAAGACCAAGGTAATGAAAAGTGATCATTTCTAACTGCTGGAGTTCCATCAAGCGCAGGAAATCCTGCCTCTGAAAATTTTCCTTTTCTTTGTCCAGCAACAAAGAAATGGGGTTAGCCAAAGGAAGTCTTTTTCTGTCTTCCATCTCTTTCTCCCTCAACGGTTTATTTTCCAGCCGAGCGATTAATTGTATCTGAAAAAAGCAGTTTCTGGCAAGAGAAAAGCCGAGTTCTCAACGACCGTAAAGAAGATATTTTTTTCTCAGAAGCTCAAACTCGGCCAGGTCTTTTTCCAGTCTCTGGATAATTTGCGGCGGTGAAACGCCAGCCTCCAGGGCCAGCCGCACTTCCGAATTGCCCATAATTTTATCGAAATAGTCGGGATAAAAAGAAAATTTATCAGGATAGAGGTCCAGGATGGTTCTGATAATCCAGAGAGTGGTTATAAATGGCCTGAATTTCTGTCGGTCTATGACATGCAGCTGGCAGCCGCCGCACAGCTGATTCTGATACTTGGAAAAAAAGGGCGTAAACCAGGCCTCCCGGAAAACAACTCCGGGCAGGTTCAGGCTGTTCAAGCGGCGGGTCAATTCAAAGCCATCAATCCAGGGAGCTCCGAACAGCTCAAAGGGCCTGGTGGTCCCCCGGCCTTCTGAAACATTCGTGCCCTCCAGATAAACCTGGCCAGGATAGACCGTGGCCGTATCCAGAGTGGGCATGTTGGGAGAAGGCATGACCCAGGGCAGCCCGGTCTGGTCAAACCACAGGTTTCTTTTCCAACCTTCCATAGGAATGACGGTCAGCTTTACTTTCTTTTTTAAAAAACGGTCGTTAAAAAGTTGGGCTAACTCCCCGGCCGTCATTCCATGGCGCAGGGGAATGGGATAAAGCCCGACAAAAGAGCTAAACTCCGGGTATTTCAGCACAGCCCCTTCCATTATCTCCCCGGTTACCGGGTTGGGCCGGTCAAGAATGATAAAGTCTATTCCCAGCTCCGCGCATGTTTCCATAGCATAAGCCATGGTGGCCAGGTAAGTATAAACCCTGGTTCCCACATCCTGAAGGTCAAAGACCAGCACGTCCACATTCTGCACCATGCTTTTATCAGGGATTTTACCGAGGTGCTGGGTATCAAAAGAGCGCATGTATTCGTCTATGTTCTTGAGCATCCCCGGGTCGGGCCGGAAGGTCTGACCATAAAGGCTGAAAACTGGAAGTCCAAACTTCTCATCAAAATAGAAAGGCACGTACTCGCCAGCCTGGGCGTTGCCTCTCACCCCATGCTCGGGTCCGTAGAGGGCCACCAGGTTAATCTTAGGATTCTGTTTGAACAGCCAGGCCGTGCTCTCCAGTTTTCTGTTGACTCCGGAAGGGTTGGTTATCAAACCGACTTTTTTGCCGGCCACCAGGTCCAGGTGCTTTTCCAGGAAAACCTCCACCCCTGGTTTAACCACCGCTTCTTTTTTAGAGCTTTCTTCAGCTGGCCTGGAACAGGAAACAAGCGTTAAAAGACTTAAAACCAGGAACAGGCTGAAGAGTCTGTTTCTAACTTTTGCTAAAACTAAAAGCCCGCAAACCTGTTTTAAAGCAGTGTTGATTAAATTCCTCATCCCTTTCTCATTCTCTGGTGATTTTTTCATTTATTTTTATTAATATCCACGGCCAAAATCATTGGCAAAAAGATTATAGCCGGATTAACTCAACAGCTATTATAATTAAATTCCCTTGAGTTCTAAAAGATAAATTTTTTTATCGGGCCTGAGATGAATTCGGCTTGATATGTGGCCAGCCGGCGAATAAAATCTTTATGATAAAATGACAGATATGAGGCTATTAAAAATGAACACCAGCAATAAAACTATCTTTAGCCTGAGTCTCATCTTATCTCTGGTAATTCTGACCATTATTTCCTGCCGGCCAGAAAAACATTTCCTCAACGAACCAGCTTACCGGGAAATGGTGCACCAGCAGTACCTGAAACGGCTGGAACTAGCCCGTGGCCGCGAAAACGAGCTGTTTTCGGTTATGAAACAGAAACTGACCACAGAAGAACGAGAAGCCCTGGAATTTCTGTTTGCTTTTATGCCGCTCAGCGACCTGGCCAACCTGGATGGCCAGTATTTTTTAAACCAGGTAAAAGTGGCTTTTCAGGCCCGGGACTTTTTCCCCTGGGGAAAAAACATCCCGGAAGACATTTTCAGGCACTTTGTCCTTCCCTACCGGGTGAACAACGAAAACCCGGATGAAGCCAGAGGTGTTTTCTTCCAGGAGCTCAAAGACCGTATTAAAAACCTGTCCATGTACCAGGCTGCTCTGGAAGTAAACCACTGGTGCCACGAAAAAGTAACCTACCAGCCAACAGATGAAAGAACTTCTGCTCCCCTCGCCACGGTTAAGACGGCCTTTGGCCGCTGTGGGGAAGAATCAACTTTTACCGTGGCTGCTCTCCGGGCCGTTAGCATTCCAGCCCGACAGGTTTACACCCCGAGATGGGCCCACACTGATGACAACCACGCCTGGGTAGAAGTCTGGGTGGAGGGCCGCTGGTATTACCTGGGAGCCTGTGAACCTGAGCCTGAACTCAACCTGGCCTGGTTCACCGGACCGGCCAAAAGGGCCATGCTGGTTCACACCACTGTTTTTGGCCAGTACCAGGGTCCGGAAGAAACCATCCTTAAGACTGACCTTTACACTAAAATCAACCAGCTGCCCATCTACGCTCCGGCTTCTGTCTTGAAAGTGGAAGTGGTAGACGAAAAAGGCCAGCCCCGTGCCGGCGTGAAGGTTGATTTTTGTATTTATAATTATGCTGAATTTTATCCGGCTGTCACCAGAATTACTGATGAAAAAGGACAGGCTTCCCTGCTGACCGGTCTGGGCGATATGTATGTCCAGGCCTACCAGGACAACCTGTTTGCCTGGGCCAAGGTTTCGGTGGGCACCACAGACAAAGTCACTCTGGTTCTTAAGCCGGCTGATTTTACGGAAAGGACCGTGGACCTGGACATCATCCCGCCGGTGGCCAGAAGCGTGGAAACAGTGGACCGGGCTAAATCAGAAGAAAACCTCAGGCGGCTTAAACAGGAAGACGAAATCAGAGCCAGGTATGAAGCTTCATTCATCAAACAGGAACAGGCTGAAAGTCTGGCCAGAGAAAAGAACCTGTCCCCTGACCTGACCTGGAAATACTTAAAGCTTAGCCGCGGCAACTGGCCTGAGATTCTGGAATACCTCAAGGCTCTGAAACCAGAAGAAACAGGGGTTGGACTTGGTCTGCTGGGCGCTATCAGCGAAAAAGACTTGCGCGACACTCCGGCTAGTTATCTACTGCATCATCTGAGAAACTCACCCCCTAAAGGAGATAACCTTGATGAAGAAACATACGTTCAGTATGTGGTCTCACCCCGCATCGGTAGAGAGCTCATTACCCCCTGGAGAATTTTTATCAAGCAATTTTTTAACGAAAAACAAAAGACGGAATTTAAAGAAGAACCGGAAAGAATAGTCCGCTGGCTGGAAACCAACCTCAAGCTTGACCAGTCCGAAAATTATTATAACGTGCCGCTCTTCCCTGAAGGTGCTTTAAAGCTTGGTCGAGCTGACCTCTATTCACAGAAAGTTCTTTTTGTAGCCATAGCCAGAACCTTAGGGATACCCGCCAGAATTGACCGGACGACTGGCCGGGTTAATTATTATAAAGACAGAAAATGGAGGGAAATACTTTTCCGGGCCGAAGAAGAAGCTCAGGAAAATCAGGAAAAACTGGAGAAAGCCAGGCTCCGTCTTGTTTATCAACCAACACCGGAAATAAAATCACCTGTTTATTCTACTCATTTCACTCTGGCCCGTTTCAGCCATGGTAAATACCAGACTCTTGACTATGAAAACCACCCGGCCTTTTCTTCTTTCCCGGCCGAAGTAGAGGTTGATGCCGGGCAGTATCTGCTTATTACCGGAAACCGGCAGCCTGACGGTAGCGTTCTCGCCCGTCTGTATTTCTTCCATCTCCCGGCCGGAAAGACTCGAGAAATTAAGTTTACTCTGCGGACAGAAACCCAACCACCGGCCGCTCTTGGCCAACTTATTCTTAAGGGCAAAGCTTACGACCTGCGGCAAAAAGTGGCCTTTGACCTGAACAGCCTGTCGGTCGCACGGGGCCTGATTCTGCTGCTTATTGACCCGGACAAAGAACCAACCAAGCACCTGCTGAATGAAATTAAGCAGTTCAAAGAACAGTTCGCCGCCTGGCCGGGCCTGATGCTGGTAGTGGTAGCTAAGGACAGATTGCCGGCCGGGTTTCAGAACGAGAGTTTTTCTGACCTACCAGAAACAGCCAGGCTTCTTTATGATGAAAACGACCAGGTGAAAAAGCTAATTACTGGCACGCTTCTGGCTTCAAGCCGAAACCTGCCAGCTGTCCTGGCCATCAGAAATAACGGCCAGATCATCTTCTTTTCCGAAGGTTACCACATTGGCACCGCGGAACAGCTGATAAAATTCTTTCGCTGGCTGAGATAAATAAATGGAAAATCAATTAGACCTGGGCAAGATTATTGCTTTCCTGCAGAAGAGGCTAAAAGAAGAAAAACCCGGTCTTCGGGCTCAGCTCAGGATGTGCCCCCAACCACCTCCTTCTCTTCAGGTATGTCCAGAAAACTGTACCTCCTGTCTTAAGGCTGCGGTGTTAATCCTGCTCTACCCCAAAAACAACCAGCCTTATCTGGTGTTTATCAAGCGCAGCCATCTGGTGCACCACCATCAGAACCAGATTTCTTTTCCTGGCGGGCAACAGGAAGATGAGGAATCCTTAGAAGAAACAGCCTTACGAGAAACCGAAGAAGAACTGGGCCTGAACGGCTCCCGTGTTTCTGTTCATGGCCAGCTAACACCGCTTTATGTTTCGGCCAGCAACTACCTCATCTATCCGGTGGTGGGCAGCCTGCAGAACACCCCGCATTTTTCCCCCCAGCCAGAAGAAGTGGCGGAAATAATTGAAGTACCCCTGGCCCACTTGTTAAAAGAAGAAAATTTGAAAAAAGAAATCTGGCCTCTGCGCGATAGAGTGGCTCTGGTGCCTTTTTATCATTTCCAGGAGCATAAAATCTGGGGAGCTACAGCCATGATTCTCTCTGAATTTCTTAGCCTGATAGAGGAATTTATTTCGGCTTCTGACCATAAATGAGTTTAAAGCCGGTTTAAACCGGCTGAAAAAAAGACTGACGAGGTTCTATGGCTTCGGTTCTAAAATTACCTTTTAATTCTTGGGAAAAAAAGGACTTTAGGCCAATTATAATCTTTAAATCTCTTTAAGGAGGTCCAGCATGCCGCTGGTGGAAATTCATTTACTGGAAGGACGGACTAAGGAACAGAAAAAAGCCCTGCTAGAAGCCGTTACCAGAGCAATTCAGGAATCCCTGGGCACGCCTTTAGAAACTATCCGGGTCTGGGTTCAAGAAATACCCAAGGATGAATTTATGACGGCCGGAATTCTGGCTTCGGAAAAAGAGAAGATGAGAAAATAAAAAAAGGGAGAGCCACCTGGCCCTCCCTTTTTTACTTTTTTTCACGCTCTACTAACGCTTAGCCCTCTAGTCTTACTGGTTCTCAATAAACCATGTAGAAGGTCAGAGCAAAAGTTCTCGGTGGTGCGTAGGAAGTGGGCATCATGTAGGTCGGCTGGTCTCCCCGGACATCTATTCTCAAGACTGTCTGGTTGTCAAACACGTTCATCATCCTGGCTTCAATCATAGTCCTGAACCGCCCCCGAACTGGCACTTCATAGGTGAGCTGCAAGTCACAGTTGACCCAGGTTTTCAGACGATGTGAACCAGCTTTTTCCAGATAACGGTAGTAGTTGCCGTAATAATCAAGCCCTCTGGTTTCCCAGGGCGCACCGCTCTGCACTCTGAGGTAGCCACCAAGCGTAAACCTCTTGATAAATTCCCAGGTACCAAAAAGTTTAAACACATGGGTCCTGTCGCCGAGCATAATGCCATTACGATTGGGGTCACTGATGTAAAGGCCTGGAGCATCTTCAAGGTAAGAGGAAGCATAAAACAGAGCTGTGCCTGGAGCGTAATCCAGGTCCCAGTTACCGCTCAAACGGCTGAGGGTGTAAGACAGGTTAAGCGACCAGCGGTCAGCATACTGCCTTTTTAATTCAAAGGTCAGAGCTTTGTAGATTCTTTTGGCTTTCCCAGCATAGAAATCAACAAAGCCGTTCTGAGGAATCAGCGCCTGAAGATTTTCTGGAAGGTTAGCCCAGCTCATTAACTGTCCATCAAGATTTCCATAAACATAGCTTGAAGGACTGGTATCACGAAACCTGGTGGGGAAATCTTCTATCACATGCTTCACATAGCGGTAATCACCCCAGATCTCCACGCTCCAGCGGTGGCTGAGCGGACGGCTGTAACCGGCTACTATTTCATCAGTATAAGTAGGCTTAATGGTGGGCAGAATGATTTTACCGGTCTCATTGCCCTGGACCACCTGAGCCAAGATAGTTCCATCAACTCTGGAAATATAAGCATCTGTTCTGAATATTCTGATAGGCGCCGCTGCCCGGGCCAGCGACCTGTTATCCATGTTGTTGTAGCGTCCAAAGCTGGCGAAAATCTTGTCTCCCACCTTCAAGCTGGGGGTGAAAGTAAAACCAAGCCGCGGCTGAATTTCTTTATCAAAATTAAAGGTCAGAAAACGGAATTTCTGTTCCGTCTGGCTAATAAACTCATCGCGGTTAGCCAGCACCCCCAGGGTCAGAGTCAATCTCTCCCCGATGGTTATGTTATCCTGCAGGAAGATACCGTAGGTCCGACCGCGAGATTTCTGCGGAGGCTGCTGCGAATAATAACGAGCCCGAAAGGCTGGCTGTCCGGCATAGGTAGTGGTGATGATACTGCCCCAGCCATTGGCCAGTCTTTCCAGGTATTCGCCGCCATCATCATAGCTGAAGCCCAGCTTAATCACATGAGAATGACCGGAAAAATCGAGATATTTGGTGAACACTGCTTTAAATTCATCGCGGAAGAAGTTCTGGGTGTTGTATTCAGAGGCAGCGCCAACATACTGACCAGTGGTCGTAGCCCCGCCACCTATGTAACCAGTAGCTGTCCTGAAATAGCCCATGGTCCAGGGTTCCAGGTAGTTAAAGGGAGTGGGCAAATAGCCCAGTTCAGTTATCGGCACACTCTTGTAGTTCTCGTTAACATGGTCATATTTCACTTCCAGCAACGTCGACTGGGTGATGGTCCAGACCCAGGAAGCATAGATGATTCTGGAGAGACCATTACCGTTGACGGCTACGCTTGGATGGTCATTAACACCTATGCCGGCATTCTTGTCAGTATAATCATTGTTCCTGAAACTGACAGAAAAAAGATGCGCCCGCCAGGGATTGGCCGTTAACTTGACAAAAAACTCGCTGGCTGTACTTTTAGCGTCAGGTACCGGACCGAGGTTGTTAATCCGATCCGTTGTCCGGGAATAAGGCAAATTAGCTGACACATACCACCACAGTTTATTTTTGATGATGGGCCCACCCAGACCAAGGGAAGGAACATACCGGTCATATTTGGTGACCAGATTCGGGTCATGGCTTTTCCAGGTAAACTCAGATGGTTCAAAGACAAAACGGAAAGTACCTGAAAGAGTGTTTGAACCTGACTTGGTAATGGCATTGGTCACCATACCGGCCGCCCGGCCAAACTCCGCGCTGATGCCTCCTCTTTTAATGTTTACTTCTTGTATATCCAGTTCCGAGAAATTAGCCCCAAGAAATCCGTAGAAGGGGTTGGTGATGTTTGAACCATCATACAGATAAACATTATCCTGCTTATTGCCGCCGGCGTTGGGTGCAAAATCACGGTTATCAGCCACGCCAGGTGCTAATTGCACCAGTGAAGAATAGGAACGGCCGAGGGGCAATCTCTGGACCACTTCAGATACCCAGTTAGAAGCCACCTCCGTTGACTTGAGGTCCACCATGGGGGTGGCAGCCACCACCGTTACCTCTTCCTGGATTTTGCCAATCGGCTTCATGACGGCATTGACAAAGGTCTGGCGGTCTACCGCCACGATAACTTCGGCCGTAAAATCAATCATCTCAGGATGAGTGACCACCAGTGTGTACTTTCCCGGCGGAAGAGCCTGGAAAAGGAATCCCCCATCTTTGCCCGTGATAAACTCCCGGCCCAGGGGCAGAGGTGCCCCGGAAATGACCACTGTGGCTCCTTCTATCACTTTGCCCTCAGCACTCTTGACCACGCCGCGCACCGAGCCTCTTTCCTGGGCAGAGGCTAAGGTGGCCAAGAGAAGAAGCAAGGCCACAACCGATAGAATTTTGATTTTTTTTATCATAAAAAACCTCCTTTCTCCCTGTTATTTTAAACTGCCTGGCCACTCCGAAATCATGTTTTTATTTAATTATTTTAAAAGAGGTTTGTCAAATTTTTTTTCAGCTTAAGGCATGTTGTTCAATCTAAGCGAAGTTGGAGGTTACATCATGAACAGCTGGCTGTTGGGATTTAGCTCTAATTACTAAGATACTTTCTTAGCTTATGCTCTAATCGAAATCGACCAGAATGACTACCGCCAAATCAGCTTACCCGAAGGCTGAACCTATTTCTTATTTCCGACAACCCGGCCGGCATAATAGAAATTTATTGCTCAGGTTAAAAACCAGGCTTTTTTTTACCATAAATTTTTACTTTTAATATTACAAATCTTCTTCAAAAAAGAAGCCGCCTCTTTACGAGAACAGGCTTCTTAATTGTAAATAGTGTAATTAATTTTTATTTCAGAAGGAAAATCTAAATCCTAAGCGAGCTGACCAGGCCGGAAAACGAGTTGCCCACCACTTATAAGCCGGATGAGGGTCGCCGTACTCTTCAACCCAGGTTTTATAATTTTGAGCCAGAGTATGATCTAGAATTTCTTCATCGGTTACTGAAATAGAAGTGCGATTGAGATCGGTAATAGCACTCTGGGCGGTCTTAGTATTGGTAAAATTATTTACCTGGAGATTAACAGCCGCCGAGTATTTGCCTCCGAACTTCAGCGTGTATTCAAGATAAATATCGGCCCAGGCAGTAAAGGGTAACCGACCCATATCAGCCCGGTTTTCCGGATACATATACCTGTTATTCATGTTTAATCTGGAAGTAAGCGGCAAGCCACTGCGGGCATAAGCGGTAATACCCACCGTCAAGCCAAAGGGAAAAACATAAGAACCATAAGCTTTTAGATAGTGGGTTCTATCCTGTGGCAGTGGTCCATGGAGTACATGCCCGTAAACATCGTACATCATAAACCAATCATCATAATAAAGCTCGACATTAGGAGCATTCCGGCCGCCTTCGTCAGCACTACTGAGCCCTGAATAATTGCCAGCCACCCGGCTCAAAGTATAATTTATGCCTCCCTGCCAATTATTGCTAAATCTCTTTTCTAAAGATAGATTCATAGCATAATATTCTCTTTTGGCTTTGGGGCAAGGCCAGTATTCATCAGCAAATTTTCCACCCTGAGAAACTGGCCGCGAATAGCCATAACCCGGGTTGGTAATATAAAAGATTTCTTCCAGTGTGGTTTCACCTGTTTGAGGGTCTGTTACCCACTGCAGAGCACCAACATCTTCGATAGTGCGGATTAAATGCTTTTGAACCAGCCGGAGAGATAAGGACACATTCTCCATCAACTTTTTTTCAGCTCCCAGAGAAATTTCTCTTTGAGCTACTGGCTTCAAATCGGGGTCCACCCGGTCAAAGGAAGGAGGCAGAAAATCCAGAGTCCCGGCATAGGTATTGCCGTTTTCCTGGCTGGCCCGGTCATCAATTAAGCCACTGGCTGCGATTTTTGTCCAGTCCGGGTCTTTCAGGGCATAATAATCTCTCTTGTGTTTCCATCCGCCAAAAGTCAATTCCGCCATGTAGAGTTTCATGACATCGTAATAAATACCAAAGCTACCAAAAATTTTCAGACTGGAATCTCCAAAAACGTCATAAACGACACCAATTCTTGGAGCTAATTTCTGTCCAAAGTTGAATTTAATCGGTTTCTGATATTTGGGGTCAGACCACTCCGGGTCGGTCGTCATCGAAGGTACATATTCGCTTTCGGCTCTAACTCCAAAATTCAGGGTAAGCTTGTTGGCAATCGTCCAGGAATCCTGAAGGTAAAAAGCCCAGTTATTGCTGTGAATATTCCAAAAACCTCCATATACTGAAGTCCAGCCGCTGCGAATATAATAATACCCATAAGGCCCATAATATGGACTGCTCGGATCAGCTCCTACCCCCACCGGGTAGCCAAGTCCCCAGTAAGTTCTTCCCCAGTAAATGGCCACCCGGGGATGCGGGGCAATATCAGCCACATCTTCATGAAGCCTGATATATTGGATGCCACCTTTGATCGAGTGCTCACCCAGCCAGTCAAGATAATAGGTTATGTCCAGGTTGTTAGAAATTTTTTCGTAAATCCTTCTTTCTGTCTCGAAGTAGTTAGGGCAACTGTCCCAGCCGCGATAACGTATCAATTCCGGATGCGCCTGGTAAAAAGGATCATTGGCATAGATGGAGTTTGAATAAACGAACCAGTAGGTGGAACTATTCGGTGGCTTAATCTGCTGATTGTTTTCATTCTGATAATGCCAGCCGGTTCGGAAGCTAATTAATAAATTATTTTTGACTGAATAATCGCCGGTAAAGGTAGCTGTCCAATTGGGATAGTCATACCCTTCTTTATACCACGGGTACTGAGAATCGTCAGTACCATTAATATCTGGAATGGCCCCACGATATTTATAAAAATTATTAACAAAACTGGCTGATAGTCTGAGACCCGTGATGGGAGCGGCCGTTATCTTTAGGGAGCCGTTTATATAATAATTTTTATTTACAAACTGGTAAAAAGGACCACTACGGGCATTAAAATCCCGAACCGCTACCGTTTGACTAAAGATGGGATCAATAGAACCAAAAAACCAAAGCCGGTCTTTGATGATATATCCGCCAAGACTGAATACTCCTTCTATTCGATAATACGGGTCGCGCCTTTTGCCTCCGTTAAAGAAAAGGTCATCATCGTTAACATATTCGTATAAATTATCGTTGTAAGGATTCTGCCTCAAATAGTCTCTGGACTTGCCCAGCATCCAGGTTTTATTATTTTCATAATAAGCCAGGATATCGCTGTGAAAAGTATTCCCGCCAGACCTGGTTATAACATTCACTACTCCACCCATTGAGCCTCCGAATTCTGCATTATAGCCTGAAGCTGTAACCTTGACCTCATCCAGCAATTCCAGAACTACGTTTTGGGCTCTGGTTCCTACATGAAGATCGGTGATATCTGCGCCATCTACATACCACATGTTTTCGGAACCAGTAGCACCATCCATAGAAAAGCCCCCGGTTATACTTTCGTTCTGGACTCCCGGAACAGTATTAATTAACGAATCAAACGTCCGGCCACGCGGCAAAGTCAGAAAAGTGTCCTTAGTCATAACCTGCCCCTTAACTGTGCTCTTGACATCTATTAAAGGAGATTGTCCTACCACCGTCACTTCCTCTTCTACTGCCGCCGGTTCAAGAGTAACGTTTAAAACCAGAGTTTGAGATAATTCCAGGTAGATGTTTTTTCTGACCAGCTTTTTAAATCCCGGCAGTGTAAAACTTATCTCGTACACTCCGGACGGCAGAGCCATCAAACGAAAAACTCCGTTAGCATCTGTGATGGTGGTGGCTTTACCCACCAGCTTCGGGCTGGTAGCTTCTACGCTTACTCCGGGCAGGGGGTTACCCTGGTCATCAACTACCCGGCCGGTAATCTTGCCCTCGGGCATGATTTGCGCCAGAGCCGGGCTGATAACCAGGAAAAGAACGATAAGAAAGAATAAAAATTTTTTAATTTCCCTCATTTTCCATACCTCCATTTCAAAAACCCTGAAACCCCAACTAATAACCTAAAATTTTAAACATCCTTCAGGTCATTCCACCTCCTAAATTAAGATTTTGAAAAACGAAAATTTCCTCATTATTCCCTGCAATAACCCATTTATTTATTAATAAATCCCCAGCGGCTTTTAAGTCAAGTAATTATTTAAAAAAATTCTTTTAAAGGAACTATTCTGGTGGCAAAATCTTTTCTTTTTTTACTTCTGTTTGATGCCTTTACCTTGAAGTTATAACCTCTATAAAATACAATAAAAAGTCAAAAAAAGATGGAGTGCAGGGATATGACCCAATTAACCTACCAAAAACCGCAGCTGGAACCTGATGAAGTCAAGCACCTGGCCAGAGAAAAATATCACCTTAATATAAGGCGGATAAAACCTTTAGCCGGGGACCGCTCACAAAACTTTCTTCTGGAAACTGAGCATAAAGAGAAGTACGTGATTAAAATTTCCTCAGCTTTTGACCGCCTGGAAGAACTGGATTTTGAAAACCAGGTTATGATTCTCCTGAGACAGAAGCTTCCAGAATACCACTTCCCGCTGCCTTTGCCTGATGTTGACGGTCAGCTAATTTCCACCTATAAAAAGAATAAAAAACAGGTCTTCTGGGTAAGGCTCTTTGCTTTCCTTTCAGGAACTTATCTGGCTGATTTAAAAAATATTCCTCTGTCATTATGGAGAGAAGCTGGTGAGCTGCTGGCCCGGCTTGATCTATCACTCCAGGACTTTTACCACCCCGGTCAGAAAAGACAGCTTCCCTGGGACCTGAAGAACATTCTGTGGTCAAAAGATAGATTAAAATTCGTCCCGGACCCAGTTCTCAGGCGCCAGCTGGATTATTGCCTCCTACAGTACGAAAACAGAGTCCTTCCGGTGGCCCATCGTTTAAGAACGCAGGTAGTCTACGGCGATGCCAACGAGCATAACTTTCTGCTGACCAGCCCTGAACCTGAACAGGCCAGAATTAAAGGTCTTCTTGATTTCGGCGACATGACTGAATCATTCCTGGCCGGTGAAGTAGCCATCGCCCTTACCTATGCTCTGATGCTTAAGCCCGAGGAAGAGGTGGCCAGGGAAATTCTTTCAGCCTATCAGGGGAAAAATCCACTGCAGCCAGAAGAACTGGATGTTCTTTTCTACCTTATCCTGGCCAGGTTGACCATCAGTTTGACCATGTCCGCCTGGCGCAGAAAAGCCGAGCCTGACAACGCTTACATGACCATCTCGGAAAGCCCTGGCCGGCGCCTTCTTGACCATCTTCTTGCTGAAAACCCGGAAAAATGGAGAAAATTATTTTACGAGGCCTGCGGGCTCAAGCCAAAAAACAATTTTCTGCCTTCTGATAAACTCCTGGAGTTCAGGAAATCTCACCTCAGCGGAGCTTTGAGCCTGACCTACGAGAACCCCCTTCATCTCGTTCAGGGTTGCGGGCCATATCTATTTGAAGCCGATGGAAGTCGCTACCTTGATTGCGTCAATAACGTCTGCCACCTGGGGCATGCCCACCCGGCTGTAGCCAGAGCAGTCTCCAGGCAGATGGCCCTGCTTAACACCAACACCAGATATCTTTACGACCAGCTGGCGCTTTATGTGGAGAAACTTCTGGCTCGTTTTCCCAAAAAATTCAAGTACGTTTTTCTGGTAAATTCCGGAAGTGAAGCTAACGACCTGGCTTTGCGGCTGGCCAGAAATTACACCGGTGGAAACGAACTGCTGGTCATAGATGGAGCCTACCACGGAAACCTGACTTCTCTGGTAGAGATAAGCCCTTACAAGTTTGATGGTCCGGGAGGAAAAGGTGCTCCGCCTTTTGTGCATAAAATACCTACACCCGACCCTTACCGCGGGAAGTACCAGGGTAGTACTTTAAAAACAGCCCTGAAATATGCGGAAGAAGTGGTGCAAATTATCCAAAAGCTCCAGGCAGAAAACCGGAAACTGGTGGGCCTGATAGCTGAATCCATGATGGGCTGCGCCGGGCAGGTAATTTTCCCACCCGGCTTCCTGAAACTGGCCTTCGCTGTGGTCAGGGCTGCTGGCGGAGTTTGCCTCGCTGATGAAGTTCAGGTGGGCTTTGGCCGTCCGGGAGAATTTTTCTGGGGCTTTGAGTCGCAGGAAGCTGACCCCGACATTGTTACCCTTGGCAAACCCATTGGCAACGGCCACCCCATCGGAGCAGTTGTGACTACCGAAGAAATTGCCCGGGCCTTTGAAACCGGTATGGAATATTTTAACACCTTCGGTGGTAACCCGGTAAGCTGTGCTGCGGGCCTGGCCGTGCTTCAGGCTATTGAAGAAGAAAACCTCCAGGAAAACGCCAGAGTGGTCGGTGATTACTTTAAAAAAGAACTTAATAAACTCCAGAAAAGCCACCGTCTGGTGGGAGATGTTCGCGGGCTGGGCCTTTTCCTCGGAGTAGAACTGGTCAAAGACCGGGACACAAAAGAACCGGCCACCCAGGAAGCCAGCGCAGTTGTGGAAAAAATGAAACAGCGGGGCATCCTGCTCAGCACAGACGGACCCTTCAGAAATGTTCTGAAAATAAAACCCCCCGTTGTCTTCAGCAAAAATAACGTTGACCAGGTGGTGGAAGCCCTGGATGAAGTCCTGCGAAATTTCAGCTGAGTATCAGCTCTCCATATAAAGAACCGCCAAAGAAAAAAACGCCCTGAACCTATCAATCACTCAAAAAGCACGTCTGAAACCTTCAGTTGATAATTATTTTTTTCAAAACTGATAGCTATTTTTTTCTGATTTTCCCGAAAGCGTCCTTTTTTGGAAGAAAGATACGGGCAGGCGGAAATTTTTCAGAACTTATCGGCTTCTCTCCAGGACAGCTTGCAGAAAAAAGACCTCCCCTTCCTAAAAGAAAAAGTGCCGGAGGAGGGAGTCGAACCCACACCCGAAGTGAATCGGACTGGATTTTGAGTCCAGCGCGTCTGCCAATTCCGCCACTCCGGCACAGCTTAGAGTTTAAACTATAAAGAAATTAAAAACTTTTTTCAAGATTTCAGAGTCTAAAATCCAGGCGCCTGAGATAGAAAAATACTGAACAGGGCATTTTCTGTTCCCCTGTTTGCCAAGCAGCGCCAGGTCTGCTATAAATTCTCTGTGGCCACTAACAGAAGAAGAGAAAAAATTATTTCCGTGCTTTCTAAAAGGCAACCCGACCTGCGGGTAGTTCTGGAAGATGTTATCATTGCCCACAACGCCAGTGCGGTCTCCCGCACCTGCGAAGCAGTCGGTGTCCTCAACCTGCACATAATTTCCCCGGAACCAGAAAAAGTCGTCTTCAACGAAGCCATTTCCACCCGCGCCGAAAAATGGCTGAACATCCAGTTCCACCGGAACACCGCTGAATGCCTGACTTCCCTGAAAAACCAGGGTTATAAAATTGCCGTGACCACACTTTCCGCCCAGGCTGTTCCCTATCATGAAATCAATTACTGCCAGCCCATAGCCATCGTCTTTGGCAATGAAGCCGAAGGCGTCTCAGAAGAGGCCATTAAACTGGCCGATTTTTGTATTCACATTCCCATGGTCGGCATGGTTCAGAGTCTTAACCTGTCTGTCTCAGTGGGCATCATTCTCTACGAAGCCTACCGCCAGAGGTATGAAAAAGGATTTTATTCTGCGCCCCGCTTGAGCCAGGAAGAATTTGACCGCTGGCTAAAGCTCTGGCTCAGCAACCCCAAAAACAGAAAGCCATTCACTCAGGAAAAGTAGATATAGCTTAGAACCGCAAGCAGAAAAAAGGCGGAGCCTGAGCTCCGCCCGTGAGAATGGAGCAGGTTTTTACAGGCGCTGAACGGTCAGCCCGTCAAACGCCTGGAAATTTTCAGATAGTTCCTGGGCCGGCAGTTCCGTTTCAGCTTAATTTTTTCTGCTTACTCGGATAGCAGGGCTGCCTCTTGTTCTATCTTCAATCTCAGCCGTTTTCCCATGATCATAAGCTCTTCCGGCGATGGGGAGCTAAGTTTTTCCAGGTCCTCAGAAAATTTTTCCACCCGTGGCCCGAAATCCCGGCTTTCTTCAGCCACTTCCACTTCCACTTTCATCTTTTTCTTTTCGCGGATAATTTCCAGGACAATTTTTTCCCCTTTTTTCTTGCCCTGGATAATATCCGTGAGCTTTTCCAGCCTTTCGGTTCGTTTTCCGTCAGCCGAGATAATCACATCGCCCACTTTAAGACCGGCTTTTTCCGCTGGACTGCCCGGGTTGACTCTGGCCACCAGTAGCCCCTGGCCTTCAGGTACTCCGAAAAACTTAGAAAGCTCCGGGTTAAGCTGCTCCAGATAAACACCTATATAACGGTAATTTTCCACCCCGAACTCAAAAGTAAACTTCTCAGGCTTCGGGAATTCAGGAATCTCTGGCAGCACTGGTTGGTCCGGCAAACCGCGGAAAATTTCCGGAAACCTCAATTCCAGCTCTCGTCTGGCTTCTTCTTCCGGTACCGCCCCCAGCTTAACTTTGACTTCCTGCGTTTTGCCCTCCCTTTCTATTACCAGGTTCACTTCTTTGCCTGGCTTGGTCTTCCTGATTTCATTCACCAGCTGGTCTGTGGACCTGATTTCTTTCCCGTTAAACTTAACAATCCTGTCCCCTTCTTTAAGCCTGGCCAGTTGAGCCGGGCTATCTTCTTCCACCTGAGTGATCACTACCCGTCCCTGCCGGTCCTGAACTATGGCCACTCCCAGCCAGCCCCTTTCTACCTGGCCCTTTGATTTTATCTCCTTAAAAACCTGCAGAACTGTCTCCACAGGGACAGCCAAAGCCATACCTGAAGAACGGGCTTCAGCCTGGCTGAACACATAGCCAGAGCCTGTGGCTTCCCGGTCCCGGAAGCGGAAGACAATGGGGCTATCCTCAGCATAAACGCCCCTCAGCAACCCAACCATCTGGCCCTTTTCGTCTAAGACCGGTCCTCCGCTCATGCCGGGGGTGGTCCAGAGGTTAAGCCTGATGCGGTCTTCCCCGATTGAACTGACAATACCTTGAGTCACGGTGATGCCGGTATCCGGCAGAACACCCAGAGCACAAACCCAATCTCCGGGCTCAAGTTTTTCGCTTGCAGCGATGGCTATTTCCGGCAGTTTTTTATCTTTCAGCCGCAGTATGGCAATTCTGGTCTCCGGGTCAAAGCCCAGAAATTCAGCTTCATAACCTGTCCCCTTCTGGTCAATGACGGTCAGTTTTTCTCTTCTCGGAGAAATAAGAGCAGTGGTAGCCACATAGCCTTCCTTATCTATTACCACGCCCGTAGCTACTCGTCTGAGCCCATCCCTAACTTCTACCCTGACCACAGAAGGAGAGGCTTTCTTAACTATTTCACTGACCTCTTTGTCTGGAGCTAAGGGAGATGGGGTGGCCGAAGAAACAGCTGAGGTTAAAAACACAACCAGCCCAACAACAGCCAGAAAACCATGATTTTTAAAACCCTTTTTCCTCAACGGACACCTCCTCAATACTTGATTTGTTGAACCCAGTTATCCGAAACCTGCTCCAGTATAAAAATGGTCTGTGGTTCTTCGTAAGCATTCTTGATTTCTTTTTTTAGGTCCACCGGTTCTATGATGAACCTGTCCTTAACCGCAGGCTGAGCGGTGGAAGCGAGCTCAGCTGGCTTTAAACGCCACACGGGCAGCGGTTGAAAAATCAGTTGCACTACGACTATTAAGACCACTGCCGCCGCCAGACTCCATTCCAGACGCCTGAGCCAGAGCCTCTGTTTTTTTATTTTTCTGAGCCGGTCGAGCACTGCCTGTTCAAAACCAGGTGGGGCACTGACTTTTTCCAGCTGGCTCAAATATCTTTCCTCGTCCATTTTTTTAACTCCGCTTATTTATAATTCAAAATCAGTATCTTTAGTTTCATAGTCACGGCCATCCGGTCTATTTTTTATTTCCTGGCCTTCTTCCAGCCACTTCCTGATGTATTCCCGGCCCCGACTAATCCTGGCTTTAACCGTACCCACTGGTAATTTCAGCATCCGGGCGATTTCTTCCTGGGAAAAGCCTTCCACATCCTTGAGAATGACCGGTATCCTGTACCTCGGATGAAGCTTTTTCAGGGCTGCCCGGACATTCCTCATCAGGGCCGGGTCGTTGTGGTCCGTAGAATAACTGCCAGAGGAATAAGCGTTGGTCACTTCTTCCAGGGGCACAGCCGAGCGGTTTTTCATCCGTTTTTTTTCCGTCCTGGCCAGGTTAGCCGCAATGGAAAAAATCCAGGCTGAAACCGGGGCAATCGGCCGGTATTTTCGGGCCTTAAAATAAACCCGCAGGAATGTTTCCTGGGACAGGTCCACAGCTACCTGGTAATCGCCTGTTATCTGATAAAGAAAGTTGACAATCCGGTCCTTGTAAAGACCCATCAGCTGGGCGAAGGCCTGCTCGTCACCTTCCTTTATCAATTCCATTAAGGCCTGCTCGTCCATTCTCTTATCCTATAACCAACCTGGACAGTTTCAGGTTGCATATTCTGGCTTCATTTTATAATATAGCCAAAGCAAAGTAATAACCAGACCTGGCGGGGAGTGGTACAGGCAGGTAGGCCTTTTCTGTTTAAGGAACTTTTCGGGCTTAAATTTCGTCTATCAAGGTGACGTGCGTGGAAGTGAAAGAAATAGTAACTAAATGCTTAAAAGGAGACGCAGGAGCCTGGAAAATGTTAGTTGACCTCTATGCTAAAAGAATTTACAACCTGGCTTACCAGTTCTCTGGTACCCCGCAGGAGGCAGAAGACCTGGTCCAGGACATCTTCTTCAAGCTGTACAACTCTTTAGGAAAATATGAGCCTGAAAAAGATTTTTCCGCCTGGTTCCTGACCCTGGCCAGGAATTATCTCATAGATGAATACCGGCAGCACCGTCAGGAAAAATCCTTGAGAGATGATTTCGACGAACTGACCCTTTCGGCCACGGCCAGCGACAGCCCGGAACATCAGTACCTGGCCAGGGAACGAACTGAGCTTATCCGCCAGGCTCTGTCTGAGCTTTCACCCGAGTTGAGAACAGTGCTGGTCCTCAGAGAAATTGAAGGCTTCAGCTATGAAGAAATTGCCGAAAAATTAGGCCTGCCCGTTGGTACGGTCAAAAGCCGGATTAACCGGGGACGGTTGCAGATGGCCGAGGTCATCCTGAAAAGGACGGGAGGAAAGCTATGAATTGTCTGAGATACAGGGATTTGTTCAGTGCCTATTTAGAGGGGGAACTCAGCCCGGCAGCTAAAAAAGAACTGGAAGCCCACCTGGAAAGCTGCCCCGCCTGCGCTCACCTGTTCAGAATAACCGCTCAACTGGGTAAAGAAATTCAGAACTTGCCTGAAGTGGAACCACCGGCTGAGCTGCTGGCCCGGCTTTATCAAATACCCCAAACGGCCGCCAGCCCCCAGAAAAAAGTAAAGCCCAGTTTTAGCTGGAAATTCTGGCTCAGTCCAGGCTGGCAGCCGGTGCTGGCCACCCTGACCGTCATTCTGGTGCTTATGTCCTTCATCTTTTTTACCACACCCGGAAAAGCGGTTAAAAAATCAGCCGCTCTGGAACTTCACCGGGGCTACAGCCAGGCCCAGAAACTGTTGGTCAGAACCGGCCTGGTCAAAGATAAACTAGACGGTTACCGAGAGAATTTTCTGGCCTCTCTGGAGGCAAAAAATATGGTGAAATCCGAATAAAAGGAGAAAAAGAAATGGAAGAAAAAATTAAGATTGAACCCAAAAAAATCACTAAATCACCTGCTCTGGCTGCCATTCTCTCTTTCCTGCCTGGCGTTGGTTCTATGTACAACGGCCTGTTCCTCAAAGGCATCATCCAGCTGATTATCTTTGCCGGGCTGGTGGAAGCTCAAAGCCGGGGCGGTGGACAGCCTTTCCTTGGCATTCTGCTGGCTGGCTACATCTTTTACGCCATCTTTGATGCCGTGCATGATGCCCAGAAGATAAACGCCAGAGCTGGCGCAGGAGAAAGTCACCTTACAGCTGAAATAGAATTAGAAGTAGAAAAACCATCTGGTTCCATATCCTGGGGCCTTATCCTGATCGGTCTTGGTCTGGTTTTCCTGCTGGCCAACTTTGACGTCATAAGCTGGGATTCCTTCCTGAAGTTCTGGCCGCTGGCTCTGCTGCTGCTCGGCTTGAAACTTATTATTGATCATTTTACCGCCAAAAAATCATAAGGAGGACAAAATGAATAAAAGAAATAGAAGCAATCTCATCTGGGGAACCGTCCTGACCGTCATCGGTCTGCTTTTCCTTCTGGAAAATGTCGGCGTAGACGCCTGGGAAATTATCTTCAAGCTGTGGCCTCTGATTCTTATTTTCTGGGGCGCTTCCAAGCTCTATTACGGAATCAAGGAAAAGAAAGCTGAAAAGCAGGCTGAAGCTACGGTAGAAGTCCTGAAAGAGGACCAAAAAGATGAAAGCTAAAGAAGTCATTCTGCTTATTCTGATTATCCTGCTGGGTGTCGGTTTCCATTACCTGCAGGATTTCCGGACCTCCGTAGATTTCTGGGACTTCCACCTTTTCAGAGGCCAGCCCTTTGTTTTTGAAGAAAGCCTGCAGTTAAAACCGGCGGTGACGGTGGAAATACTGAATGCTCACGGCCGGGTAGAAGTAGAAGGTGCTGAGGTGGAAAAAATTTCTGTCACCCTGGAGAAGAAAGTCTGGGCCAGAAACGAAGAAGAAGCTAAAAAGATCGCTGATCGGCTTAAACTTTTAACCACAGAATCCCCGGAGAAGTGGCTTGTTTCCAGCAACCGCGAGACCTTCAGGAAAAAATCCTTTGAAACCAGCTTCCGTCTGACTGTGCCCCGTGAAACCGCGGTGAAGATTAAGAATTCCTTTGGCCTGGTTAGAGTTTCCAAGGTGAAAGAAGCACAGGTAGAAAACAAGCACGATAAAGTTGACATCTTTGAGATTTCAGGCCCGGTCAAAGTGATAAACGCTTTTGATGACGTATCCCTGATGGATATTTCCGGCTCCTGCCAGGTGGACACCAGGCATGCGGCCCTGCTTCTCAGCCGAATTTCTGGCCCCGTCAGAGTGAATTGCGCCCATGAAGAAGTCGAGCTTTTTGACCTGAGAAATTCTATAAGCCTGGAATCCCGGCATTCTAAAATTAACGGTGTGAAAATTGTCGGGCCGGCAGAAATTTCCGGTTCTTTCGAGCCGCTGACTTTTTCCGAAATAACCGGTTTTCTGACCATAAAAGGACACCATTCGCCCATAACTGTTGACAACCTGAAAGGTGAACTGAGAGTAGAAAACATCTACGAGCCGGTAAAACTCTTTGACCTGGAAGGAAACGTGACCGTGGAGGGAAAAAGCCTGGCCATTAAAGCCAACAGAATCCGGGCCGAAAAAATCTACCTCAGCAGTTCCTATGAAGACGTACGGCTGGAAGATTTTTCCGGTGAGCTCCACCTGGAACTGGCTCACGCAGAGGCCTTCCTGGCTCCGGCCACGCTGAACTACCCGATGGAGGTCAAAGGACAGTACGCTGACCTCAAGTTCCTCTGGCCAGCCGGTCAGGTCTGTTCTTTCCAGGCTCAATCCAAAGGCGGCGAGGTAAAATGGGAACTTTCTCGGCCCTACGACGAAAAGAAAACCAACGGAACTACCATCATCAGAGCTTTTATGGGCAGCGATATCACCCCTCGCCTGAACTTGACCACCACCTACGGAACAATTCAGGTGATGGAAAAAGAGTGAAAACGGGCTAAGCTTAAAGCGCAGGGCCTTCTTCAGGCCCCGGAGAAAATCAACTTCGTTTATGAGTGTTTAAACTTATAATTCGTTATCCAGTAACCAAGAACGCCGCTTATTTTGATGTTCAGGTAGGAGATCAGGTTGGTCAGGTCTTTTTTGTACTTGGTTACGTAACGGACAAATTCAGTTTCTTTCTTATAGCGAAGGAGATTTTCAAATTCGTCCACTTCATCCCGCAGTTCCACCAGGTAATGGGTTATTTCGCGGTACTGACTTTTAATCTCAATTAAGTCTTTGCCAGACATTTTTTCAATCTCCGGATAGGGAGGCAGAGACTGCAGAATCAACAGGCTTTCCGTATAGGCTTCGTTCACCGATTCTTTGATTTCCTGGAAAAAGGATTTATAGGCCATCGGCTCTTTAATCCTGGCTTCGGCTTTATCCAGCAGGCGCTCGTACTGGTCCTTGATGGAAACAATCATATCCTTCACTCCCCAGTACTTCCTCTTGAAGTTGAACAGGTCCAGGAAATCGCGGCCAATGTAAATTTTATCCTTGTAGTTGGTTAGTAATTCTTTGGGCTCATGGGTATAAAACTTGATTTCGTACTTGCGACCGTCACTCCCGTTTTCCCTCAATCGGGCCAGGACCAAGTAGTTATTTTGCTCTATGAAATAGCTGCTCATTTCCAGGATGACGGAATAGACCGCCAGATTCTGGACGATGTATTCTTTCAGGTAATTCAGCAGGCTCTCTTTTTTGTTCAGAAAATCTATGACCTGGTCCGTGGGCACGGTGTTCAGCACTGAATAGGAAGGAGAGATAAGGTAGAGGGCTGGTCCGAGGCCAAGCTCCAGATGAAGATTTCTCAGAACATTCTGATGAAGGTCATCATAGAGCATTGGCTGAATGGGAGGAAGCGTGTTTAACTCAATTTTTGCCAATTCTTCTATTTCATTCATAACTGGCCTCCTTCCTCCAACCGGATGATTAGATTTAATGTTAACACCCGCGGCCTAAAAAATCAAACCAAGCTCTGGTTCTACCCGCTCCAGAGTCCACCGCGGGTTAGCGTATTTTTTGGTTTCTATCTCCCGAATGATGCCCAGCTCCTCGGGACTCAAGCGCCTTTCTTCTGCCTGGAAGCCAAAATAACTCCGGAAGCCAGCCAGGATGTACTCAGCGCCTTCCAGATAAGATACCTGACGGCCAAGTTCATCACTCAAAGAAGTAATCCTTTCCTGACGGGAGGCATCCAGCCCCTGCGAAATAGCGGCCAGAAGTTCCAGCTCTTTTACCAGAGGAATAGAGCCATGCTGGATAAAACAGTTACCGACTCTCTTCTGGGCGCTGCCGATGATTTTCTTTCCATTAATCTCTACTTCATTTTTGGCCGGGTAAGCAAAGCAAGGCAGGTGGCTTCGGGCGTAGGTGGAAGAAGTATTCTCCGCCAGTTGTGGCTTTAAACCCATAAGCTCCAGGCCCCTGACCAGGGCTTCGGAAAGCAAACGGTATGAACCTTCCAGCGTGCTGGTAAAAATTTCTGTCTCAGAAGAAGCCACAGAGTAGGTCACTTCCAGATGGTGCAGGACCATCTTCCCGCCGGTCATCCTTCTAACGACCTCTACTCCCCTTCTGGCACATTCTTCTAATTTCAGGGCCCGGCTGACATCCTGACCAGCCCCCAGGGAGGCAGTCGGTTGACTCCAGGTGTAAAGGCGTAAGAAGGTGGCTTTCTTCTGCTGAGCTAACCGAAAAAGATACTCATCAACAGCCATGTTGTAGGAACCACGGCCGGGCTGGGTTTCCAACAGAACGAACCAGAGACTCATTTTGCTCCAGAACCTTCTCTGAATCTATGAATAAAAAAAGAGCGGGCAACGGGATTCGAACCCGCAACTCCGAGCTTGGGAAGCTCGCACTCTACCGTTGAGTTATGCCCGCTCGCTCCTGTAGAGAGCACCAAACTCTTTCTTCAAACTGATTTTCCGTCAATCAGAAAAGATTTTATCAAATCACTTAACCTTGTCAACTGAGGAGCGACCGAATGGTCGCAGGTCAAACCTCTTTTTTTATCACCGGCCCAACGGATTAAATTAAATTAAATTGTTGACTATCCGGCTAAATAAAATATAATCTCAAAAACAGGAGAGAAGCACATGAGCCCGGAAGAAAAGAAAACAACCGTTGACACCTCCTTGCTCAAAAACAGCGGCCGCTTGAGCCCCAATTTAAATTTTAACGGCCAGGTAAGCGGCAGCGATGATTTAGAGATATCTGGCTCCTTTACCGGCAGCATAGACCTCCCCCTGCATGACCTGACCATTCAGCGGACCGGGCGGGTAAAAGCTGAGGTCATCAAAGCAAAAAACCTTTTCCTGCACGGACAGCTGGAAGGCCAGGTTAAGGCGGAAAGGGTGATCATCAGCGAAACCGGCCTTTTCTCCGGTGAAATCGTGGCCTGCAAAATTTCCGTGCAAAACGGAGCCCGTTTTAAAGGCAACATCAAAATCACCAAAGATTATCAACCCTGAAAGCCCCGGACCTGCGCACCGGTTAGCCTTTTTCTCTGCTATAATTATTTAGATGGATAAATTTATCTTACAATCAGAATTTGAACCGCGGGGTGACCAGGTCCAGGCTATTGACAGGCTGACCGAAGGAGTTCTGTCCGGTCACCGGCATCAGGTTTTACTGGGAGTAACCGGCTCGGGCAAGACCTTTACCATGGCCAACCTCATTGCCAGGCTTAACCGGCCGGTGCTGGTTATCAGCCCTAACAAAACCCTGGCCGCTCAGCTTTACCAGGAATTCAGGCGTTTCTTTCCCCATAACGCTGTGGAATACTTCGTCAGTTATTATGATTATTACCAGCCAGAGGCTTACATTCCGTCCACCAACACTTACATCGCCAAGGAAGCCACCATCAACGAAGAAATAGACCGGCTGCGCCTGGCGGCCACCAACGCCCTTTTTTCCCGGCGCGATGTCATCATTGTGGCCTCGGTATCCTGCATCTACGGCATCGGCGCACCGGAAACCTACTATTCTCAGAGTTTTCCGCTGGAAGTAAACCAGCCCCTCACCCGGAAACAGTTGCTTGACCGGCTGGTCAGCATTCAGTACGTCCGCTCTGATGATGACCTCAGGCGCGGTACTTTTCGGGTGCGGGGCGACATCGTTGATGTTTTTCCCTCCTACGAAGATTTTTGCTACCGTCTGGAAATAGAAGAGGGCCGGCTGAAGGAAATTTCCGTCTTTGATGCCCTGCTCGGCCAGAAACTCCAGTCCCTGACCCGGGTAGTGATTTATCCCCGGACGTTTTTTTCCACTCCCCGCCACATCCTGGAAGAAGCCATCGCCGGAATTGAAGAAGAGTTAAAAAAACAGGTAGAATTTTTCACCTCTCAAGGCAAATACGTAGAAGCCCAGCGAATTGAAGAAAGAACCCTTTACGACCTGGAACTTTTGCGCGAATTTGGCTACTGCCCGGGAATTGAGAACTATTCACTGTACCTCAGCCGCCGTCAGCCAGGTCAACCACCCTACACCCTGCTGGATTATTTTCCGCCTGATTTTCTAACCATCATTGATGAATCCCACATCGCTGTGCCCCAGATTGGTGGCATGTACCATGGAGACCGCTCCCGCAAACTGACCCTGATTGAACACGGCTTCCGCCTGCCTTCAGCTCTGGACAACCGGCCTCTCAACTTCCGGGAGTTTGCAGAAAGAGTCGGACAGGTCATTTACGTGTCAGCCACGCCCGGTCCCTACGAACTGAAGAAAGCCGGAGGTCGGGTGGTGGAACAAATCATCCGACCAACCGGCCTCATAGACCCGGAAGTTGAAGTCCGGCCAGTCCGCGGTCAGGTAGATGACCTGATGAAGGAAATCCAGGAACGGGCCAGGAGAAACGAAAGAACTCTGATTACCACTCTAACCAAGAAAATGGCTGAAGACCTCACCCGCTACTATCATGAGCTGGGGCTGCGCGTCCGCTACCTGCATTCAGATATAGAAACTCTCGAGCGGGTCAAAATTCTGCGCGACCTGAGAAAGGGAAAATTTGATGCCCTGGTGGGTATTAACCTGCTGCGCGAGGGACTGGACCTGCCCGAGGTCTCGCTGGTGGCTATCCTGGACGCCGACAAAGAAGGTTTCCTGCGTTCTACTTCCAGCCTTATCCAGACCTTCGGACGGGCTTCGCGAAATGTGGCCGGTAAGGTCATCATGTATGCTGACACCATCACTGAATCCATGCGCCAGGCCATGGAAGAAACTAACCGCCGCCGCCAGCTGCAGATAAAGTACAACCAGGAACACGGCATTACGCCCCAGACTATCAGGAAAAACATTGATGAAGTGCTGACCAGCGTTTATGAACGCGACTACGTGGATTACACCAGGCTGGCCGAAGAAAAAGAAGTCTACCTCTCGCCGGAAAAACGGAAGAAGCGGATGGAAGAGCTCGAACGGCTGATGAAAGAAGCGGCGCGCAACTTAGAGTTTGAAAAAGCGGCCCAATACCGGGATGAACTCAACCGGCTGAAAAAACGAGAGCTGGAGCTTATGAGCTGAGGGTGACTACCGACTGGAAATCAAGAAAAGCCGGCCGGGAAAATGCCAAAAGCGTTATAATAAAGATGGCTTCAGTTAGAATGTAAGACCATGGATATTTCCAGGCTGAAAGAAAAAATCAAGAAGTTTCCAGCCAGACCAGGCATCTACTTCTTTAAAAATGCCAGCGGCGAGGTGATCTACATCGGTAAAGCCCGTTCCCTGAAGGACCGGGTCAAAAGCTACTTTCTGCCGAACCCTGATTTCAAAGTCCAGAACATCCTGAGCGAAACAGCCGATGTGGATTACCTGCTGGTCAGCTCGGAGAAAGAAGCCAGCTTCATTGAAAACAATTACATCCAGTTCTATCAGCCGAAGTTTAACCTGAGGCTCAAAGACGACAAGAGCTTCCCCTTTTTAAAGCTCACGGTCAACGAACCCTACCCCGGACTTTACCTCAGCCGCCGGGTAGAAGATGACGGAGCCCGGTATTTCGGTCCTTTCAGCCCGGCTGACGACGCTCGCCGGCTTATTTCTCTCCTCACCCGCTCTTTCCATCTCCGCACCTGTGAGAACACTGTTTTTCGTAGCAGAAAACGCCCCTGCCTGGAATACGACCTCAAACTCTGCAGTGCTCCCTGCTGCCAGTTCATCTCCGAGGAAGATTACCGGCAGGAAGTGGCCAGAGCCCTGATGCTACTGGAAGGTCGCAAGACAGAACTCATTGAACAACTCCGTCTTAAAATGGACCAGGCGGCTGAAGCCCTCCAGTTTGAAGAAGCCGCCCACTGGCGTGATGTCATCAAAGCCCTGGAAAACCTCCAGGAAACACAGCGGGTTATTTCTACCAGAAAAGAAAACCTGGATATTGTGGGCTATGCCCGGCAGGCTGACCTGACCAGCTTTTTCCTGTTTCACATGCGCGAGGGTCGCATTCGCTCTTCCTCCGGACGCCTGCTGGAAAAAAGCCAGGACTCAGAACTCAGCCAGCTGCTGGTTAGTACGCTGCTGGAATTTTACGCTACCAGAGAAGTACCAGATAACATTCTCCTGCCCATCTCTCTGAACCCCGAAGAAAAAGCCCAATTGTGTGATTATTTAAAAAATCGTAACACCAGATGCCAGCTTCTCTTCCCCACCAGCCAGAAGAAACAATGGTTGCTGGAACTGGCCAACCAGAATGCCCGGCTGATGCTGGAAAAGCTGGAAGACCACTCCCCGCTGGCTGAGCTGCGCCAGGTTTTAAAACTTAAAAAGTGGCCGCAGCGAATTGAAGGCTTTGACATTTCCAACACGGCCGGCCAGGAAGCGGTCGGTTCACTGGTGGTTTTTCTCCATGGCTATCCCGACAAATCCGAGTACCGGAAATACAGGATAAAAACAGTCCGCGGGCCAGACGATTTTGCTTCCATCAGAGAAGTTCTTTTGCGCCGTCTCCGCCGGCTGCTGGAAGAAAAAAAACCGCTGCCAGATTTGATTTTTGTGGATGGCGGCAAAGGTCAGTTGAGTGCCGCCAGAGAAGTCCTGGAAGAACTTGGCCTTCAGGACCTGGACCTGTGTTCCCTGGCGAAAAAAGAAGAAATCCTCTACTCAGCGGCTCACCCGGATGGCCTGAAGCTGGACCCGACTTCTCCAGCTCTTAAACTCATCCAGCAGGTCAGGGATGAAGCCCACCGCTTGGCCATAACTTTCCACCGACAGCGCCGCCAGAAAAAATCCTTTTCTTCGGAACTTGACGGCTGTCCGGGGCTCGGACCCAAGCGGAAGAAAAAGCTGCTGTCCGCCTTTGGTCACCTGGAGAAAATTAAAAAAGCTTCGGTAGAAGAACTCGCTGGAGTAGTTGGGAAAAAGACCGCCCTGGCCATCAAAAAACACCTGGACAGTTCTGGCCGCACCGAATAAATCCTTTACTTCAGACAGCCTGATTTGTTCAATAACTATTCTCCATGATTCATCCAATGCTTGAAAACAGGTTCAGGTATCCTACTCCCGGGAAATGATTTTTTATGGGTTACGACCCAGTCCTGCTTATTATTTCATTATTCCACTTATTTTTGACCTTAAAACAGCCTCAAAAAATAAGCGCGGCCAACCGTATCAACAGGCTGATCACCACCGCTACGCTTAAGTTTAACAAAACCGATAGAAAGGCTACCTTGCGCCCCATTTCTTTCCAGATGATGGCCAGCGTGGACAGGCAGGGAATAAAGAAATTTACGAACACCACAAAAGTTAAAAGCTGCACCTGACTGATGGCTGAAAGCAAGCTGGCATAATTAACCCCCAGAGCCTGAAACATCATCAGCAGAGAAAGTTCTTTCCTCAGGAAGCCGAAAACCAGAGTTACTCCCAGGCTCTGCGGCAAACCAAGCAAACCACTGACGAAAGGCGATAACAGAGTGTTCATCAAACGGTCAAATTTGATAAAGCTCAGCAGGCTTAAAAGAACACTTCCGCCGATAAGGATGGGCCAAGCAAAGCGCACAAACTCTGCCAGGTTGAAGTAAGTTTTCTGCATGATGTTCTTAAAAGACGGCCACCTCAGGGAGGGGATTTCCAGAATAAGTCCGGGTGAAGAGTACTTGAAGATTCGGCTCAAAATGGAACTCAGCACGGCAATGACCAGGAGATTAAAAAAGTAAAAACCTACCGCCCACCAGGGACCGAGGAGAAAAGCTACCAGCGCCAGGATGATGGTCGTGCGCGCCGCACACGGTATAAAGGGAATCAGAAGTACCGTAATCAGGCGGTCGCGCCTTGACTCCAGAATGCGGGTGGCCATGACGGCCGGCACGTTGCAGCCAAAACCAAGGATGAACAGCGGGACCGATTTGCCATGAAGACCGATGTAATGCATAAAGGTATCCAGCAGAAAAGCCGCCCTGGCCAGGTAACCAGAATCTTCCAGCAGCCCCATCAACAAGAGCAGAGGAATGAAATAGGGAAAAACAATGGCCACTCCCCCACCAATCCCCTGAACCAGTCCGGATAGAAGCTCAGCCATCAGACTTTGACCAAAGCGGTTTTCTATGGCTAAACGGATAGCCTCCCAGGGTTTTAGCAGCCAGGTTTCCAGCGGGCTACCTATCTTGAAAATCAGGTAAAACATACCGGCAAAAATCAGGACTAAAAAAACCAAGCCGAATACTGGATGCATAATCAAGTTGTCAAACTTCTCCACCGCCCGAACCCGGGCGTGCCGCACCCGACAGCAATCCTCAAAAATTTTTAAAGCCAGATGATGGCGTTCAGCAGCTATAACTTCATAGGCGGGAAATTCTCTGAGGGCCGAAATCTCCTGGCGTACCCGGTCTAACTGCGTTTTAAACTCAGGATTATTTTCCAGGAAAAATTTATCCACGGCCAGTGTTTCTGATTCTATAGCCTTGATGGCCGTAAACCTCTTGTTGGCCACCACGGGAAAATCCTCGGGCAGAAGGTCCTGGACTTTCTTTATTCTTTTTTCCACTTCCGGCGAAAATTTTAAAGCTTGCGGTTTTATCTTCTGGCTCAGAACTTTCTCCACGCTGTTCATCAACTCCGTGGTACCAAGACCGCGGATGGCGATGGATTTAATCACCGGCACTCCCAGTTTTTTCTCCAGTTCCCCAGTGTCTATGCTCATGCCCTTCTTTTCCGCCAGGTCCATCATGTTGAGCACGACAATCATCGGGTATTCCAGCTCCAGCAGCTCCACCGTCAGCTCCAGGCTGCGACAAAGAAGAGAAGCATCCACCACGTTAACGATCAGGTCAGGCTTTTCTTTAAACACATGGGTCAGGACCACTTTTTCCTGCGGTTCGTGGGGAGTCAGAGAGTAGGTTCCCGGCAGGTCCACGATGGTGTAAACTTTCCCCTTCCAAAGCACCTGGCTATGGGCATGCGTCACGGTGGTCCCGGGAAAATTGGAAGTCTGGGCTTTAAAACCGGCCAGAGCGTTGAACAGGGTGCTTTTGCCACAATTGGGTTGACCCACAAAAACAATTACCGGTGCACTCTCATTCATGGTTCCTGACCGGCTCAACAATTATTTTACCGGCAATGCCCCGGCCGAGGGCTACCCTGGTATCAGTGGTCAGATTCCTGACCAGAAGCGGTCCTCGCATCGGCGCTTCGCCGTCCAGCACCAGAAGGTCGCCACGGTGAAAACCGAGAGCCAGCAAGCGGCGGTGCAATCCAGGGCCTCCTTTTATCTCCACGATTCTGAATACTTCACCCTGGGGGATCTCAGCCAGAAGACAGATCTGGCCCAGCTCGGGCAGTTCGGAATTTTTCGCGTTATTTTTATGAAACATCTTTAATCTTTCTTATTAGGCTTATTTTAAGCTCTATTATAATCTTTTCGGCTGATAATTTTTAGTCTTTAAAGAACAATCAGCAAAAAATATTTTCAACCCGGGGCCAGAAAGAAAATTTACATTTCTGGTTCTTCCCCTTCAAATTCATCAGCTCTTTTGAGATAATATAAAAAATAAAAACAGGAGGTTTTCATGAAGAGATATCTTCATACTCGCCTTAAAGTTTTTCTCTTCTTGCTGGCCTTCGTCTGGCTGCTGCTTCCGCTGTCAGCCGATGAAGGTATGTGGCCCTACAACCTGGTGCCAAAAGACTATATTGCCAAGAAGTACAAATTCAAGGTCACCGATGAATGGCTGGAGCACCTGAGGCTGGCTTCCATTCGTTTTGGCGGAGCTTCGGCTTCTTTCGTCTCGCCTGATGGACTGGTGCTCACCAACCACCACGTCGGCCGTGGTGCCATTCAGAACCTGTCCACCGCCGAGCGAAACTTGATTAAAACCGGATTCTACGCCAAAACAAGAGAAGAAGAACTGAAATGCCCGGGTGTGGAACTTTGGGTGCTGCAGGAAATTGAAGACGTAACTGATAAAGTTCTTTCTTCTGAAAAGCCGGGGATGAGCGCCCAGGAGGTGCTGGCCGCCAGACAAAAAATCATCTCCGAAATCCAGAGAGAAGCCAGCAGTAAATCTGGACTGCGCTGTCAGGTGGTGTCTCTTTACTCCGGCAGTATGTATCACCTCTATAAATATAAGGTCTACTACGACGTCCGGTTGGTCTTTGCCCCAGAAGAAGATGTAGCTTTCTTCGGAGGCGACCCTGACAATTTCACCTACCCGAGGTATGACCTGGATATCTCTATTTTCCGGGTTTATGAAAACGGCCAGCCGCTGAAAAGCCAGCACTACCTGAAATGGTCTACCACCCCGCTCAAAGAAGGCGACCTGGTTTTCTGTTCCGGGAATCCTGGTTCAACCGGACGGCTTCTGACCTACGACCAGCTGCTTTTCCTGCGCGACGTCAGCTATCCTTTTACCATCGCTAACCTCAAAAGAAGACAGGCTTTGCTTCATGAATATGCTAAGAAGGGACCAGAACAGGCCCGCATTGCCAGCAACACCCTTTTCGGCATTGAAAACAGCCTGAAAGCTACCATCGGCTATCAGTCCGGCTTGCTGGACAAAGAATTGATGGCCAAAAAACTGGCTGAAGAACAAAAAATACGCCAGGCCGTGGCCGCCAACCCGGAACTGGCCAAGGAATATGGCCAGGCCTGGGATGAAATCGCGCAGGCTCAGAAAGAATACGCTTCCTTCTTTAAAGAGTATCAGTTGTTTGAAAGGGGCAATGCTTTTGACACCGTTTACTTCAACCTGGCCCGTTCCATCGTCAGGATGGTGGCGGAAAGAGACCAGCAGTCGCCAGAAATGGCCGCGGCCAGAAGAGCCATGGGCACTCGCGGTCCGATTAACGATGATTTTGAAATCTACAAGCTGGCTGATTCTCTGAGATACCTGCAGAAGGAACTACCAGACCTCCAGGAAACAAAATGGCTCCTGGGCTGCAAATCACCAGAAGAGGTAGCTAAAGAATTGGTTTCAGGCACCCGGCTGAAAGACCCTGAATTCAGAATTAAATTGCTGGATGGTGGCAAAGAAGCTGTTTATCAATGCCAGGACCCGATGATTAAACTGGCTCTGCTGGTTGAACCTCTTTCCCAGGCTTTAAGAGAAAGATACGAAAAGAAAGTTCAGGCCGTGGAAGTCAAAAACGGAACTCTGGTCGCCAGAGCCATCTTCAAGCTTAAAGGAACTTCCTTCCCGCCTGATGCTACCGGAACCCTTCGCCTGAGCTTTGGAGTGGTCAAAGGTTACGTAGAAAACGGAAAGAAAATTCCTTTCCAGACCACCTTCGCCGGCCTGTTTGCCAAAGCTAAAGAGAAGAACAACCAGGCTCCCTGGTTCTTGCCGGAAATCTGGTACCAGAAAAAGCCGGTCCTTAACCTGAACACACCTCTTAATTTTGTGGCCACCATAGATTCAATCGGTGGTAATTCCGGCTCACCGGTGGTGAATAAGAAGGGCGAACTGGTGGGCGTTCTTTTTGACGGAAACATCCAGTCGCTGCCGACCAGGTTTGTTTACGAAGACAAAGTTTCTCGCTCGGTTATGGTGAGCAGCCAGGGAATCATTGAGGCCCTGTTAAAAGTTTATGAAGCCAAACCACTGGTAGACGAACTGCTCGGCAAGCATTAAGAAGGTTTGCGGGCCGGAAGTCTTTTTGCTTCCGGCCCGTTTTTATTTTAAGACCGAAGGCAGGTTATGTTTTAGGAGGGACAGAAGATGAAAAGCTGGAAGGAGTACCTCTGGTTTCAAACGGAGCAGAGACAGCAACTGATAAACATCACGGACAAAGTTCAGGAAGCTGTCAGAAAAAGTGGCATAAGGGAAGGCCTTTGCCTGGTCAACGCTATGCACATCACCGCCAGCGTCTTCATCAATGATGATGAAAAGGGATTGCACCACGATTTCTTGCAGTGGCTGGAAAAATTAGCTCCCCACTCCCCTGATTCTTACCGCCACAACCTTACGGGAGAAACCAACGCTGATGCTCACCTGAAAAGGACTATCATGGGACGCGAAGTGGTGGTGGCCGTAACAAACGGAAAACTGGACCTTGGCCCCTGGGAGCAGATTTTTTATGGCGAGTTTGACGGCCAACGCCGTAAGCGAGTGCTGATTAAAATTATCGGAGAATAAAAAAGCTCCGGCTAAAAATCAGGCTCCAAAAAAATTGTCATAACAGAGGTTTTTTTAAATTATCCTCATACAAAAATCTCTAAGCCTGGGCCTGGGAACGGCGGTCGGGGTGGCTGCTGGCGCCCTGGCTAAAGTCATTTCCGGTTTAGTTTCCGTGGATTGGACTGGGTGGCTGGCTTTGGGAGAAACGGTTTGCTTTTCGGCGTAGCCCCTGGTTTGACCCCTTCGGAAAAATTTCGCTCTTCAACCCGGCTAAATGAGAATCAGGATTTTGCCGCACCAGGTAATTTGCCCCAGCCATTTCTTTTTGTTAACATATTAATAGAGGGTGCAGGCCATGCTGGCCGAGCAGATTTACAGGAAAGGCTACCTGGTAGCTGATATCCTGACCTCGCTCAGGGGAGTGGCTGCTTTATACCTTGCCTATCTCAGCTGGCAGGGACGTGCCGTGCTGGATGAATTCATGGTCTTGATTTTTGCCTGCTGGCTGAGCGATTGCCTGGACGGCTATTTTGCCCGCAAGAGTTACCGGCTCGGGCACCTGGCTGAACTTGATGGCTGGGTTGATTGGGCCGTTTATATCATCACTCTTCTTTACGGTACATTACTCGACCATTATTCCTGGCTTTTCTTTTTTGCCTTTGTGGGTCTCAACGTGCTGGCTTTCTGGCTGAGTAAATCCGTTTACGTCAACCAGGCTTTCCATTTCCTGTACATCGTCCTGGGGTTCAGGGCAGTCTGGCAGGAATCAATCTTCTGGCGGCGGTTCTTTATCCTCTGGGTAGCGGGAGTTATTTTTTTCAAGCGCAAAAGGCTGGCCGTGCAGATTAAGGAATTTCTGGCCGGCTGGCAGAAACTTTTAAACCCGCCCAAAAGACCTCAGCCTTAAAAGGGAGCCGACTAACTTCAGACCAGAAAAAATCATCTTTCCTGAACCAGAAAGTTAATTTCTTTTAATACCTCATCCCCTCCTCTCCACCAGCTTCGGACTAATTTCACTGTCGCCTGGCCAGGACTGACAGCTTTTAAAAACTCCTGACAGACAAATTCATAAGCAAAAAAGTTATCTTTATCCAGCTTAAAAATCAGGTATTTATTATCTGGCTCTTTTTTTTCTAACCTGACCAGCGCTTGTCCTTCAACTACCAGGTAGTGAGAATAACTTTTGGTATCATGACAGTCAAACTTCAGAGAAAAGATATCGCCGATTTTAACTTTTCGGTCTTCGGCATAAAACAGGTTCAAGCTGAATTCCTTTAAATTACCCTGGTAATCCACTCCAGAAAAAGTAATCTGGTTGAGTCCTGGCTTGAATTCCGGCTGGCAGGTCAAAAGCTGCAGACCGGAAGAAATCTCTTCCCTGGTCAGGCTCTGCTCCAGGCCGTTAACCAGCACTCGCTGATGATTAAAGAGCCAGCTTAAAAACTTTAACGGCTGAGGTCTGTCTAAAAGCTCGCCTTCTACCAGGTCAAGGACCACCAAGCCTCCTGTGGAGCTGAACTCTGCCTGAGCCTGACACCGGGCTTTCATTTTTTCTGAAGTAAAAATAACTTCTACTATCTTTTTCCCCGGTTCACCGGCATAAACATAATAACTGTCTTCATAAAATCCACTGCCGAAGCCTCCACCGCCCTGCCTGAAAGGAACTCTTTTCCCGTTAACCAGGAAGGCAAAAGTTCCTTTATCCCATTCCATGGGCCAGCGCACTTCCAACAAAAAGCCAGCCGGCCCTGCTTCACCAGCTTTGGTCGTGGAGTATCTTTCCAGGGCCGGCCAGGGTTGTATAATTTTAACCGTCAGCTGTTTGTTTTCAGCTTCTTTCTTCTCGCTCAGGCTTTCAGGCAGAATGGCACGGACCTGAGAAAAAAATAAAATCAAAGAAAAAATCAAAAAATTTCTCCATCTAAAAAGCTTCTGGGCTTGGGTGGTTACTGCTTTCATTTCCCAAAAACCTCCTTTTTTATAACTTTTTGTAAATTATGCCGGCCACACTGGCGCATCAGATATTTTCAATTATTTTCATATTACCAGCAAAATAAAAGGATACACATAAGCCTGGAGCAGGACCAGCAGGCCAACCAGCCCGGCCAGCACCAGGCTGTGCCAGAAAACAAAACGCAAAATCTGACCTTCGTGGCCGTACCAGCGCGTCGCCGTGCTGGCCACCACGGTGCTCTGAGCATCAATCATCTTGCCCATGACCCCGCCCGAGCTGTTGGCTGCAGCCATCAGGACCGGACTGAGGCCGAGCTGTTCGGCCGTGATTTTCTGTAGGCTTCCGAACAGCACGTTAGAGGAAGTATCTGAACCAGTCAAGGCCACACCCAGCCAGCCGAGCAAAGTCCCGAAGAAGGGATAAAGAAACCCGGTTCTGGCAAAAGCCAGTCCCAGAGTACCATCCAGGCCAGCATACCTTGTCAGATAGCCAAGAGCCAGCATGGCTGAGACGGTAAGCAACGAAAACCGAACGCGTTTTATCGTCCTCCAATAAGTCCGCCACATCTGCTTTAAACCGAACTTCATAATCAATCCGGAGATAAGCGCCGCCACCAGAATGCCAGTTCCGGTAAAAGACAGTAAACTAAAGCGAAAAAGAGCTGCTTCCGGAGACGGATTGAGACTGACCGGCGGCATTCTCCACACCTGCTGATGAAGTCCTGGCACCGCGAAAGATGGTGAAAATACTGAATCAAGAATTTTTTTAAACTGAGGAATTCCCCAGATAAAAATCACCAGGCTGAGAATCAGCCAGGGAGCCGAAGCCTGTAAAAGAGCCCGGCTGTTAACATTTTTTTCTTCTGTTTCAACCTGGCCAAACCCTTCAGGTGAATAGATTTTTTTTGGCTTCCAAAACCGGAGGAGAATGATTAAAGCGGCCAGCGAGACCAGGGAGGACACCACTCCTGCGAGCCAGGGTCCATGAAGGTTGGAGATAATGGCCTGCGGAATAGCAAAAGACAGGCCTGCAACCAGAGCGGCTGGCCATACTTCCCGGGCCCGGCGCCAGCCGGCAAAAGCCGTTATCAACCAGAAAGGAATAAGGACAGAAAAAAATGGCAGCTGCCGACCGACCATGGCGCTGAGCTGGCGAACTTCCAGACCAGTAACTCCAGCCAGAGCCACTATCGGAGTGCCGAGAGCCCCAAAAGCCACCGGAGCGGTGTTGGCCAGAAGCGAAAGCCCTGAAGCCTGGAGCGGTGAGAAACCCAGGCCTATGAGCAAAGCAGCCGTGATAGCCACCGGCGTGCCGAACCCGGCAGCACTTTCAAAAAAAGCCCCAAAGCAAAAAGCAATCAACAAAAGCTGTAGTCTCCGGTCGGAAGTTACGCTGGCCATGTTTTCCCGCAGCACCTGGATTGCTCCTCGCTCAAGACAGAGTTCATACAGAAAAATAGCGTTGAGTATTATCCAGCCGATGGGAAAAAGCCCGTAAGCTGCTCCAAAAACAGTGGCGGAAAAGGCTTTCCCTACGGGCATCCTAAACACGAAAATGGAAACGAGCAGTGAAGTAAATAATCCAGCTAAAGCAGCCAGATGAGCTTTAAGCCTTAAAAAGGCCAGACCGCCCAGTAAAACTACCACCGGTAGAGCAGCTAAAAGGGTAGATAGCCAGGCTGAATTGACCGGGTTATAAACCTGAGCCCAGCCCGTCAAGTCCTGAACTCCCTTGGAAAAATATTTATTTGTTTCCCTAATTTATATTTTTCTTCTGGCAGAATCAACGGAAAAACCAATCCCAGTTTCCATCGACCAATCTTCATCAGCCAATCATCAAAACTCAAATCGGCCAGACGACCAGTTGTCTTATTACTGGTGTTTTCTCCAATTTTCTCATTTTTGGCTTATCATTTTGTTTTAATTTAATTGGCTTAGATTTAACCGTAAGGCTAAACAGAAAAAATTCCTGAGCCTCAGCAGAAAAATAATAAGTCTCAGGACTTTAGCCAGAGAAATAATTTGACTAAGACAGGACAGGTTTATTAGCATAAATTAGCATAAAAAAGAAATTTAATGCTGGCGGAAATCATGAACATCATCTTCTCTTTTAAAGTTTTAGAAAAAACAATCTTTAAAAAAGGGATTTTCAGGAAAGCCCATGGCTTGGCCCTACCCGTCTTTTTCTTTTTGCTAATAATACTCATCATCCTGTCTATATCATCCAGCAGCTGCCAGAAGCAAAAGGCTTTGTCAGAAAGAGGAGAGGAACAGGTTGGAGTTGATTTTACCGGTCGAATGGTAGTTCCTACCAACCAGGTCCTGAACCCGTATGGTGTCCAGCTCCAGCTTCCAGGTCTTAGACCGCAGGGGTTGGCTCTGTCTCCCACCGGACACCTGGTAGCTGTTTCCGGCAAAACCAGCGAGCTGGTTATCATAGACAGGCTGGAACCTAAAATTCTTCAGCAGGTCTCTTTGCCTTCTGAAGAACAACGTGACCCCCGGCCAGAATTAGCCTCCAGCAACATTCTTGAGCCCGATACCAAAGGACAGCTGAGTTATAACGGCCTGATCTTTTCCTCTGATGGTTGTTTTATTTACCTGAGCAATGTCAACGGCAGCATAAAGGTCTTTCAGGTAACTAACGAACAGATAGTTAAACCATACCGGACCATTCCCCTGCCAGAAGCCGGGGCGCCGCGGAGAAAAGAAGAAATACCCGCCGGTCTGGCTTTAAGCCCGGACGGCCAAAAACTTTATGTCTGTGGTAACCTTTCTAACCAGCTTCTGGAAATTGAGCTAAGCACCGGTCAGGTAAAGCGAAAATTTGAAGTTGGGGTCGCCCCCTTTGAAGTTAAAATAAAAGGGAATAAAGCCTACGTCAGTAACTGGGGTGGCCGGCGGCCAGCCCCTGGAGACCTGGTTGGACCGGCCGGACGAGGCACCTTAGTGCGGGTGGACCCGGAAAAATACGTGGCTTCTGAAGGCTCAATTTCCGTTGTTGACCTCCAGGATGGAAAAACAATCAAAGAAATCATCGTCGGTCTGCATTCCTCAGCTCTCTGTTTCAGTCCGGATGAGAAATACCTGGTCTGTGCCAATGCTGCTTCCGACAACCTGAGTGTTATTGATACAGATAAAGATGAGGTGATAGAAACTATCTGGGTTAAGAGAAGTCCAGCTGACCCGTTCGGGGCTTCCCCCAACGCTCTTTGCTTTTCCCCCGATGGACAAAAATTATTCGTGGCCAACGGGACGCAAAACGCCGTAGCCGTGGTGGATTTTCATCCGCGGGAGAAGCACTCTAAACTGGTCGGGTTGATTCCTGTGGGCTGGTTCCCTGGAGTTTTAGCCTGGGATAACACTCAGAATCGTCTGTGGGTAGCCAACATCAAGGGCCTGCCTGACCGACCCAGAAAAGACGAAAAGGCCGGTCTGACCGGCTTTAACACCCATCAGTATTATGGTTCCATTTCTATTATTAACCTGCCCGGGAAAAAAGAACTGAAAAAACTTACCAACCAGGTTTATGCCAATTTTCACCGGGAAAGAATCAAGGAAGCCCTGAAAAAGCCGAGGACCGCAGTCAAACCCAGACCTATACCAGAGAGAATCGGAGAACCATCTTTGATTAAACACGTTGTTTACATCATCAAGGAAAACCGAACTTATGATCAGATTCTGGGTGATGTAAAAGAAGGAAACGGAAATCCATCACTCTGTCTGTTTGGCGAAGAGGTAACTCCCAACCAGCACAAACTGGTAAGAGAATTTGTTCTGCTGGACAATACCTACTGCAGTGGCATATTAAGCGCTGACGGCCATCAGTGGTCAACCACGGCCTTTGGCACCGACTACCTGGAAAAATCATTTGCCGGCTGGCCTAGAAGCTATCCAGATGGCATGGGTGAAGATGAGGTTGATGCCCTGGCTTATGCCCCAACCGGCTTCATCTGGGATAATTGCCTGAAACACGGCCTCAGCCTCTGGGACTTTGGAGAATTTGCCATGCCCGATTGTGGATGGAAAGACCCCAAAAGACCAGGCCAACCCACCTGGAAAGATTTCTGGGAAGAATACCTTTACGGCCGGGGTGAAGTAAGAATCGGCAGCCGTCCCGGTATCCCTTCTATTGCCAGCTTTACGCCCACTGATTACGTTGGCTGGAATCTGGATGTACCCGATGTCTGGAGAGCCAGGTACATAAAACAACAGATAAAAAAATGGGAAGATAAAGGTGAAATGCCGCAGCTGGTTTTAATCTGCCTACCTAATGACCATACCAGCGGGACCAAGCCGGGTATGCCCACACCCAGAGCCTCGGTAGCTGACAACGACCTGGCTTTTGGCCAGATAGTTGAAGCCTTCAGCCACAGCTCTTTCTGGAAAGAAATGGTCATTATGGCTATTGAAGATGACCCGCAAAACGGCTTTGACCATGTGAGCGGATACAGAACTACTGCCTACCTGGCCGGTCCCTATGTTAAACGTGGTGCGGTTATCCACACCCATTACAACACCACCAGTTTTCTGCGCACGATTGAACAAATTCTGGGTTTGCCACCCATGAACCAGTTTGATGCCACGGCCACACCCCTGTTTGATTGTTTTACCGATGAGCCTGACTTCCGACCTTTTATAGCCGTGTCCAACCGAATACCCCTGGACGAGCTTAATCCTGAGCCTCATCAGATTGCTGACAGGCTGTTAAGAAAGCAGGCCGTGATTTCCAGCCGTTTGAACTTCAAAAACGTTGATGCTTGCCCGGAGTCAGTGCTCAACCGCATTCTGTGGCATGCCGTTAAAGGCTCAAAGGCCCCTTACCCGGAATGGGCTATCAGCCTGGTGCAGGAAGATGATTAAAAATGTCTGAACTGATTAATGCCAACCAGAGAACAGAAATAAAGCCGGAGCTCAGCCTCCTTTCTGCTTCGGCCATTAGCATCGGCGCCACCATCGGAGCAGGCATTTTTGCTGTAACCGGTGTGGCCGCTGGCCTGGCCGGTTCGGCTTTACTAATGTCGCTCCTGCTGGCAGCCGTAGCTACTATGTTTACGGCCCTCAGCTTCATTCAGCTAATTGCCTGGAGACCGGCCGAAGGCAGCATTTATTATTATTCCAGAAAGCTGGTCTCCCCGTTTGCCGGCTTCCTGGTCGCCTGGACCTGGGTCGTTTCCAACCTTTTTTCCGGGGCTGTGGTGGCCCTAAGCTTTGCTCACTATCTGGTGGAACTGACCGGATTTTCAAGGTTGAGCGTTAATCTGATAGCCACTTTGTTGATTATATTTTTTACGGTTATTAATTCCCTTGGTCTGGAAGAATCTGCCTCTCTTAATAACCTCTTGGTTTTTCTTAAGCTCGGAATTCTCCTGACCTTTTTTCTGGTAGGAGTCTTTTTCATCCGACTCGAGCATTTTAAGCCTTTCCAGGTTTCGCCAAAGGGGCTTTTCCTAGGGGCGGCTATCATCTTTTTCGCCTTCCAGGGCTTTGCCCGTGTGGCCGTGTTAGCAGAAGAAGTGAAAAATCCAGCCAGAAATGTGCCTTTGGCTATCATTATTTCCCTAGTGGTATCCACAATTGTTTATTTTCTGGTCACCTTTGTAGCCATAGGCCTGGTTGGAGCCCAGAAACTGAGTCATTCCGGCGCTCCCCTATCCCTGTCTATCAAGCAGACTGGCCTGCGCTGGACTGTGCCGCTTGTCGGCCTCGGGGGACTGCTGGCTACCGCCAGCGTTTTGTTAACCGGAATTCTGGGAGTTTCTCGCATGCTTCTGGCTATGGCCAGAGAAAAAGACCTACCTGGCTTTCTTCAAATCATCCACCCCCGCTGGAAAACCCCGGTCTACGGGGTCTGGGCTTCTGGCCTGCTGATGTCTGTCCTGGCTTATTCTTTCGACCTGGCGCGGGTTGTTTCTGTTAGTTCTTTCTCGCTTCTTTTTTATTATTCCCTGGCCAACATCAGCGCACTGCGCCTGGAGAAGAAAAACAAAAAATATCCTGATGTTATTCCGTTGACGGGTTTGATACTTTGCCTGTCCATCGGATTTTCCCTGTTAATTTCCAGAATTTATATCCTGGTTATGGGTCTTACTTGCCTGGCCTTAGGCAGCCTGATCTTCGGCTTAAAATCCAAGTGGCGTTAAAGACAGGCATCTGCTGCTGTTTATACCGGGTATAATTGACTTTAAGCCGGCTTTCTGTTAAAAATTAGTAAATGTGGAAATGGCTTTTAACTAAAATCTTCGGGACCAAGAACGAACGGGACCTGAAAAAACTCCAGCCTTATGTTGCGGCCATAAACGCCCTTGAGCCGCAAATCCAGAAGCTGACCGATGCCCAGCTCCAGGCCAAAACGGCCGAATTCAAAGAAAAACTGCGCCAGGGCGCCACTCTCGATGACCTTCTGGTAGAGGCTTTTGCCGTGGTCCGGGAAGTTGCCCGGCGTACCGTCATGATGCGTCATTTTGACGTCCAGCTCATGGGTGGTATTGTCCTGCACCAGGGAAAAATCGCCGAAATGAAAACCGGTGAAGGTAAAACCCTGGTGGCCACTCTGCCTGCTTACCTCAACGCCTTGGAAGGTAAGGGCGTTCATATCGTCACCGTTAACGATTACCTGGCCAAGCGTGATGTTGAATGGATGGGCCCCATCTACAAGTTTCTCGGTTTGAGCGTTGGTGTCATCCAGCATGAGATGGGAGATGCGGAGCGCAAGCAAGCCTACGCCGCAGACATCACCTATGGCACTAATAACGAATTCGGCTTTGATTACCTGCGGGACAACATGAAATTCCGCCTGGAAGATGTAGTGCAGCGGGAATTTAATTATGCCATCGTGGATGAGGTGGACAGCATCCTGATTGACGAAGCCAGAACGCCCCTCATCATCTCTGGTCCCACTCAGGAATCAACCCAGCTCTATTATAAAGTTGACAGATTTGTTCGCCGGTTGCAAAAAGATAAACACTTTACTCTGGATGAAAAAACCAGAACCGTGGCTTTAAACGAAAACGGTGTGGCTGAAGCGGAAAAGTACTTTGGTGTTCCCAACCTCTACGACCTTAACTACATGGACCTGGTACATGCTATTAACCAATCGCTTAAAGCTCACTTCTTGTTCAAGCGCGATGTGGATTACATGGTGAAAGATGGCCAGGTCATCATTGTAGATGAATTTACCGGCCGCCTGATGCCCGGACGGCGCTACAGCGATGGTCTGCATCAGGCCCTGGAAGCCAAAGAAGGCGTCAAGGTAGAAGAAGAATACCAGACCCTGGCTTCCATCACCTTCCAGAATTACTTCCGCATGTACAAAAAACTGGCTGGCATGACCGGGACGGCCGCCACCGAAGCCGCAGAATTCATGCACATCTACAAACTTGATGTAGTGGAAATTCCGACCAACAAGCCCCTGCGGCGCATTGAATACCCAGACGTGATTTACCGAACCGCCCGGGAAAAATGGAACGCCGTGGTGGAAGAAATTATTGAGCTAAATAAAATTGGCCGCCCGGTGCTGGTTGGTACCATCTCCATTGAAAAATCAGAAAAGTTGAGCGAAATGCTCAGGAAAAAGGGCATCAAGCACGTGGTGCTCAACGCCAAATACCACGAACTTGAAGCGCAAATAATCGCCCAGGCCGGAAGAATCGGAGCGGTGACCATTGCTACCAACATGGCTGGCCGTGGCGTGGATATTCTGCTGGGCGGTAACCCAGAGTTTCTGGCTAAAGAAGCTCTGAAAAAAGCCGGCCTGGACCCGGCTAAAGCCACCCCTGAACAATTCCAGAAAGCCTATGAAGAAGCTCTCAAGATAACCCAGGAAGAGCATGAAAAAGTCGTAGCTCTTGGCGGCCTTCACATCATCGGTACTGAACGACACGAATCAAGACGCATTGATAATCAGTTACGAGGTCGAGCTGGCCGCCAGGGAGACCCGGGTTCCTCACGTTTCTACCTCTCCCTAGAAGATGACCTTATGCGTATCTTCGGTTCAGACCGGCTCTCCGGTCTGATGTCCAGAATCGGCATGGCTGAAGGCGTGCCCATCCAGCATCCGATGGTCTCCAGAGCCATAGAGCGAGCCCAGAAACAGGTGGAAGCTCAGAACTTCAGCATCAGAAAGCACCTGCTGGAATATGATGATGTCATGAACATGCAGCGCGAGACGATTTACCGTCAGCGCCGGGAAATACTGGAAGGCAAGGATCTCCGCGATTATTTCCTCAACCTGTTTGATTCCCTCCTCGAGTGGTACCTGGATCAGTACGCCAATAAAGATAAACATCCTGATGATTGGGATAGAGAAGCCCTGCAGCAGGCCCTGCATGCTCAGTTCTCCATCGACCTGAATCAGCTCAACCTTAAGTGGGATGAAATTACCTACGAAGAACTTTTCTCGGCCCTTTCTAACTACATCAGAGAAGTCTACGAACAGAAGGAAAAGCTTTTAGGACCAGAAAGAATGAGGGAGTTTGAACGGCTGATTCTCCTTCAGGTTATAGATGCCCGCTGGAAAGACCACCTGCTGGAAATGGATTATCTCAAGGAAGGCATTGGCCTTCGTGGTTACGGGCAGCGCGACCCGCTTATTGAATATAAAAAAGAAAGTTACGAAATGTTCCAGCAAATGCTGGACCGGATTGAAGAAGATGCCGTGCGTTATCTGTTCCTGATCCAGCCGGTGGTGGAAACGGAAATGCCCAGGCATAAAGAACAGCCCATCTACTACCAGAAACCAGCGCAGGCTGCGGCCGCTGCGGGTGGCGTCTACCTCAAGCAGGCCCGACCGCTCATCCCGGGCAAAAAGAAAAAACATTAACCCAACGAGGAGGATAAATATGCTGGAGGAAAAATTAAAAGAAGGTTTAACTTTTGACGATGTGCTTATCCTCCCGGCCAAATCTGATGTTCTGCCCACAGAAGCTGAGGTCACGACCTGGCTGACCAGAAACATCCAGATAAAAATTCCCATCCTCAGCGCGGCCATGGACACCGTCACCACCTCCCGCATGGCCATCTGTCTGGCCCAACAGGGCGGAATTGGCATTATCCATCGCAACATGTCTGTAGAAGCCCAGGCCGAAGAAGTGGACAAAGTTAAAAGGCACGAAAGCGGTATGATTGTGGAACCCATCACCCTGCGGCCAACGGATAAAATCCACCAGGCCATTGAATTGATGAAAAAATACAAGATCTCTGGCCTGCCCGTCACCGACGAAAACAACAAGCTGGTGGGTATCCTCACGAACCGGGATATTCGCTTTGAAAGCCGGCTGGACATACCTGTTTCAGAAGTAATGACCCGAGAGCTGGTGACCGTACCGGTTGGAACCCCGCTGGAAGAAGCAGAAAAACTTTTTCATAAGCATAAAGTGGAAAAAATCCTGATTGTTGATGAAAACTACCATCTGAAAGGTTTGATCACCTACAAGGATATTCTCAAGCGCATTCAATACCCGCTGGCTTCCAAGGATAAGCTGGGCCGGTTGAGAGTTGGGGCAGCCGTAGGTGTAGGTGCAGAAGTTATGGACCGGGTGGCCGCTCTGGTCAAGGCCGGCTGTGACGTAATTGTCGTGGACACCGCCCACGGCCATTCTCAAAGAGTTCTGGAGACAGTGAAAAAAATCAGGCAGGCTTACCCGGAAATTGACCTTATCGCTGGAAACATTGCCACCGCGGAAGCAGCCGAGGATTTAATCAAGCTGGGTGTAGATGCCGTCAAAGTGGGTATTGGCCCGGGCTCTATCTGCACCACCCGTGTCATTGCCGGAATCGGTGTTCCCCAGATTACAGCCATAGCCGATGTTTACAAAGTAACCAGCAAGCATAACATACCGCTGATTGCTGACGGCGGCATCAAGTATTCAGGTGACATCACCAAGGCCATAGCTGCTGGCGCTTCTTCGGTTATGCTGGGCAACCTGCTGGCCGGCACGGATGAGTCACCTGGCGAAGTCGTTATTTACCAGGGAAGGGCTTACAAGACCTACCGGGGCATGGGCTCCATTGAAGCCATGAAAGAAGGCAGCCGTGACCGCTACTTTCAGGATGCAGTATCAGAAACAACCAAGCTCGTGCCTGAAGGAATTGAGGGCCGGGTGCCATACAAAGGAAGTGCTGTCTCTATCATCCAGATGCTGGTCGGCGGCCTCAAAGCTGGTATGGGCTATGCAGGCTGCCGGACGATCGAAGAATTGCAGAAAAAAGCCAGGTTTATAAAAATCAGCACCGCTGCCCTGCGGGAAAGCCATGTGCATGACGTCATCATCACCAAGGAAGCTCCGAACTACCATCTGGAATAAGGATTATTCCCGGAAATTTCGGGCTGGATATCTGCCGCTACGGGGCTATATATAATATCCGTCGCCTGAAGAAATTAACCGCATTTCCCCTTTTCTAACCGGAAAAAATAACCAGATGTTTGTTTAATTATGGCTGCCTGGAATCCAGGTCGCTAAAGCTATCTGATGGTTCGTTAGAACCAGAATCATGCTGGATTTGTTTCAATCCCCTTCTATATTCACGCCATAAATCTATGACTTCTGGAAAAGAAAATTTGGCCCCTGCTCCTACCGGGCCTCAACTCTTGACCATCTTTATCCGGTTGTTTTCATCCAGCAACACCACGCGGGGCCGGTGAAATTCAGCCTGCTCTTCAGTCAGACTGCAGTAAGAAGTAATGATGATGATATCGCCTTCCCGGGCTTTGTGGGCAGCAGCGCCGTAAACCCCGACGCGGCCAGAACCCGGTTTTTCCTTAATCAGGTAAGTGGCAAACCTTTCACCGTTAGTTACGTTGTAGACTTCTACTCTTTCAAATTCCTTCAGGCCGGCAGCATTCATTAATTCTTCATCCAAGCCCAGACTTCCTTCGTAATCAATCTCACTGTAAGTCACTCGCGCCCGATGAATTTTGGACTTAAGATAAGAAACGATCATTTTTCCAGACCTCCTGAAATTATCCGCAAATTATCAATCAACCTGGTCCGGCCGATAAAAACAGCCAGAGCAATTAGGGTGTTATCCTGGACCTGCTCCAGTGGTTCCAGGGTTCTCAGGTCAACTATTTCCACGTAATCAACCCGGGCCCGCGGTTCCTGCTGAATAAGCTCCAGCATTCTGTTTTTTATCACTTCTGCCCTCTTTTCCCCGCTTTTTATAAGTTCGGCCGCCAGGTCCAGGCTGCGGCTTAAAACCAGAGCCGCTTTTCTTTCTTCCGGACTAAGGTAAGTATTTCTTGAGCTTAAAGCCAGTCCGTCATCATCTCTGACCAGAGGGAGCGGCACAATTTTTACCGGCAGGTTAAGGTCTTCTACCATTTTTTGCAGGATGATAACCTGCTGGGCATCCTTCCAGCCAAAGAAAGCTTCCTCGGGCTGAACAATGTTGAAAAGCTTAAGCACCACCGTACACACTCCCCGGAAATGACCTGGCCGGGAACGACCGCACAACCGGTCCTGCAGGTCTTTTACTTCCACGTAAGTTTTATATCCTTCGGGATACATAACTTCTACGGAAGGATAAAAGATTAAATCCACAGCTTCTTTTGATAAAAGCTCCCGGTCACGGTCAAAATCACGCGGATAAACCTGATAATCTTCATTCGGCCCAAACTGCGTGGGGTTGACAAAAATAGAAACCACCACCCGGTCAGTCCGTTTCCTGGCTTCCCGCACCAGGCTCAAATGCCCTTCATGGAGATAGCCCATGGTTGGCACAAAGCCAACTTTTAACCCGCTCTTTTTCCAGTCCCGGACTTTCTGTTTTACTTCCTCAATGGTTCTGGCTATTTCCATTTTTGTTGTCCTTTTTAATTTTTTTTCGGGTTTCCTCTTTCGGTCCTGTTCTCCAAGGAAAAATAAAACAGCCGCTTCTCTGTTTATTTTCTCTTCGCTTCTATTTATTTTCTCTTTCGCTTTGGGGCCTCGGACCCTTCTTTCAACACTTTATTTTTAATTTTCCTGGCCAGACCAGCTTTTTCAGGCTTTAAATGATAGCAGTGCTGGTCTTCGGGGTAAAGACCGGTCCGCACTTCCTCCAGGTACTGAGAAACAGCCTGGTTTATCTGCTGACCGAGTTCTGCATACTTTTTGACGAACCTGGGCAGATAACCGCTAGTTAAACCAAGCATATCATTGACCACCAGTATCTGTCCATCACAATCAGGACCAGCCCCGATGCCAATGGTCGGAATTTTCACCGCCGAAGTTATTTCCCGAGCTAACTCTGCTGGAATTGATTCCAGCACCAGAGCAAAAGCCCCGGCTTTTTCCAAGGCTAGAGCTCCACGGAAAATGGCTTCTGCTTTTTCTTCTTCCGTGCCCTGGACTTTAAAACCTCCCAGCCGCCTGACGGATTGGGGAGTAAGGCCCACGTGTCCCATGACCGGAATTTCGGCCTCAGTCAGTGCTTCTACCAGTTGAACTCGCTGGGGGGTAGCACCCTCCAGTTTAACTCCATCAGCCCCGGCCTCTTTAATAAACCTAGCGGCGTTGGCCACTGAATCTTTTAATGAAAGATGGAAGGAAAGGTAGGGCATATCACCAATGACCATAGCTCTTTTTCTGGCCCGGACTACAGCTCTGGTGTGATGGATCATCTCCTCCATAGTCACGGGCAGGGTGTTTTCGTAGCCGAGAACGACCATGCCCAGGGAATCCCCTACCAGGATAATATCAACCCCGGCCTCATCAAGAAGTCTGGCTACCGGATAATCATAGGCCGTGAGGGCAGTTATTTTTTGCTTTTGTTTTTTAAGCTCCTGCAAATAACAGACGGTCACCCGTTCGGTTGGCGTTTGCGTCATAGTATCTCCTTTCTTTCTCCCCTGCCCTTTCGGGCTCAGGGTAAAGCACCTTTTCGCTTAAAGGCTGGCTCTGAGTCTCAGGGTGGCCACCCACCTCTGAGCTCGCCTACAATTCTATCACTTTTTCACTTATTTTGCTTTAAAACTTTGCGGGACATAAAAAAGAGTGCCCCGGGTCATCTGTTTTATCTGTTCTATGATTTCCCAGACCTGTTCGTCCTGAGAAAAATCCAGTTCGTCAGCTTTAATGACCAGCAAGGGCGTTGACTTGTAGTTAAAAAAGAAATAGTCATAAGCCTCAATTAAATCTTCCAGGTATTTTTCGGAAATGTTTTTCTCTGTGGGGTCACCTTCTTTTTCAATTCTCCGGATAAGAGTTTTCAGGGATATCTGCAGGTAAATGACCAGATCCGGCCGTGGCACGCGCTCAGCCAGGATACCGTATATTCTTTCATAGACCATTAACTCATCATCCGTCAGCGTCTGGTAGGCATATATTTTATCTTTTTCGAACAGGTAATCGCAGATAACCCTTTCTACAAACAGGTCACGCTGGAGAAGTCTGGACTGCTGATGATACCTGTTGGCCAGAAAAATTAACTGCGCCAAGAAGGCCGCCCCTTCTTTTTCCTGGTAAAAATCTTTCAGGTAGGGGTTGCCGGTCTGGTCCAGAACTAATTGTCCCCCGATTTTCTGACTCAGTAAGTGGGCCAGGAGAGTTTTCCTGGACTTGAAAACCCCTTCAATGGCTATGTGTCGGAAATTTATCTCTCCGGCTATTTTCATCTTCAGTAATGACCGCTCCTCAAGATTCGGGCTTACGAACTGGAGACGGAGGAATCACCAGCCAGGCAATCAGGTAAAAAAGAGTCATGGGCAGTAAAGCTGTCATCAGGGCCAGACCCACAAAGATCAGGCGGACGAGAGAAACATCCAGGTCAAAATACTCAGCCAGCCCGGCACAAACGCCGCCTAACATTTTCTGTTGAGCTGACCTGTACAATTTTTTAGCCATTTACCCTCTCCATTTCTTCTTTTATTTTACTCAAAAAGCAGGTCTTTACAAGACAATAATTTTCTTAGCCGAATTCAGTCCACCAAACCAGCCTCCAGGCTTAAAATCTGGCTACAAAATCTTATTATTTCCGCCCGCTTAACCCTGTTTTTTGTTGACTAAAATTCCGGATTATGTTATCCGTAATGTCTAATATTAAACGGGAGGTAGAAATATGTATGGCTGGACAGGAAATATTTTAAGAATTAACCTGACAAACCGCACTCATAAAGTTGAACACTTTGGTGAAGACTTTGCTCACAAATGGGTCGGCGGACGTGGCTTTGCTCTGAAGATTCTCTGGGATGAATTAAAGCCTGGTATTGACCCGCTAGGTCCGGAAAACAAACTGATTGTTACCGTGGGGCCAATTGCTGGTATCCCGGCTCCCAACACCGGGAAAACGGTGGTAGCCGCCAAATCTCCTTTAACCGGCGGTTACGGCGACGGCAACCTGGGCACCAGAGTCACCGAGCAGATGAGAAAAGCCGGTTATGACATTATTATTTTTGAAGGACAGGCAGATAAGCCCATTTATGTTTACATAGAAGACGAAAAAGTCCAATACCTGCCGGCTGATGAAATCTGGGGAAAGGGCACCTATGAGGCTCAGAACTGGCTTTACAAGAAATACGGAAAAGGTGCTGGCGTTCTGGTCATCGGTCAGGGTGGTGAAAATCTCAACCTCTACTCTATGATCCGCAGCCTTGAAGGTAGAGCTGGTGGCCGCCCTGGTATTGGTGCGGTTATGGGTTCTAAGAAATTAAAGGCCATTGTTATCAAAGGCTCAAAACCCATTCCCGTGGCTGACCCGGAAGGAATGAAAAAGCTCGGTCTGGAAGATTTGAAAAAAGTCGGAGAAATTGACAAGAAAACCGGCTGGTCCATTCAGGGTACCACTGGAGTACTGGCCTGGTGTAATGAAGTGGCGGCCCTGCCGGTCCATAACATGAGAAAAACTCATCATCCGGAGGCCTGGAAAATTGACGGCGAAAGACTCAACAACGCTCGCGTGGCCACTTACGGCTGCCCCAACTGCACCATGCGCTGCGGCATTACCATTCTGGACCATGAAGGACGGGAGTCAGAGCTTGATTACGAAAACATCGGCATGCTGGGCAGCAACCTTGATATCTTTGAACTGGACCAGGTAGCTTCTCTGAATTACCTCTGCGATGATTATGGTCTGGATACCATCTCCGCCGGAGCAGTGTTAGCTTTCTACGCTGATGCCATTGAGCAGGGCGCCATAAAAGGCGATTTTCGTTTTGGTGATGCTGAGATGGCCAAAAAATTGCTGGGTATGGCCGCCAGACGAGAAGGAGAAGTAGGTAACCTGCTGGCGGATGGCACGATGAGAATGGCCAGAAAAATCGGCCATGGCTCTGAAGCTTACGCTATGCATGTCAAGGGACTAGAAATTTCTGCCTACAACTGCAAGTTCATCCCCGGTATGGCCCTGGCTTTTGGTACCAGCCCGATTGGTGCTCATCATAAAGAGAGCTGGGTCATTACCTTTGAGCTAAAACAGAGCCAGCGCGACTCCTACGGGCCGGAAAAAGCAGCCAAGGTCATTGAACTGCAGAGAATCCGTGGTGGGCTGTTTGAATTCATCGTGGCCTGCCGTTTCCCCTGGATAGAGCTGGGCTGGCCGGTGGAAAATTATGCCGTCTATTTCAACAAGGTTACGGGGCTAAACTGGTCTGTTGATGATTTCTGGAAAGTAGCTGACCGTATTTACGCCTTGATGAAGTTCTTCTGGGTCCGGGAATTTCCGGATTGGGACAGAACCAGAGATTATCCACCGATGGTCTGGTTTGACCCGAGCAACGCTGACCAGGATGGTCCGATTGCCGGGAAAGTCCTGGAGTTAGACAAATACAACGAGCTGCTGGACCATTATTACCAGCAGAGAGGCTGGGATAAACGCGGCATTCCCACCAGGAAAACAGCCGAAGCTCTGGACCTTAAAGAAGAAGCAGCTGAAGTAGAAAAATTCACCAAGCTGGAATAAAACTGGCTCAGGTTTTAGCTGGAAAAGTAAAATAAACTGCCAAAAACCAGTGGCGAGATAAATTGGTGAAGGGAAAGTTCTGTTTTTAAAAAAATAAAAAGAGCCGGATTTAAAAGGAAACTGCTTCAGGCTTAATTTTTCAAGTGCTGTTGCCGTTTAAAACTTTCACTTGATTAGAAATTTTCATTTAAGCAAAAACAAAAAAGAAATAGTAGAAGATTTTTACCTGATTTTAGATAGAAAAAGCCCCGCCTTTCTTTGCCCAATGCCGCAAACTGCGGAGGTTGCTGATAATTGATGGCTAAAAGGATGGTCAGGTTTTTTGTTTTTTTTTTTTTTGCTCTGCAAAATTTAGCAGAAGAGGCTGAAAAAATTTTGCCCGATTCTTTTATTCTCGGTGGCCAGCTCGGGTTGTTTTTTAAAATCTAAAAACTTAGAGCTCCAGCCCAAATTAAGAAAAAATGGTTTTTTAGCCAAAAGCCAGAGATGTCAGGGAAAAATAAAAATGGTATAATATAAGTGGATTTTTATTTTCCATTTCTCCGAAAAGAATAAAGGAATGATTTGAAGTTCGGGAGATGGAGATGAGCAAGCAGAACATAAAAATAACCGTAAAGCTTATCGGACCGCTGACCAATCAGGTTGGTTTTTCTGAAAAAATGGTTGAGATGCCAGAAGGTGCGACTGTAGAAAAACTGCTTTCTACTCTGCCGCTGGACCCAAATCGGCCGAAAATTATCACCCGTAACGGACAGGCAGTAGCACCAGGAGCCGAGCTAAAAGATGGAGACCGGATTGCCATCTCCCCTATCTATTCTGGCGGCTGAACTGCTTTTCCCGCTTCTTTCTTTTTTGGGAACAAGCGCTAATTAAAAAATCAATCCTTCCCAGTTCTAAAAAATATATGCACCCGCCGGCTCAGGAAAGCCCCTGATATTTTTTATTGTTAATTTTGAGCTGTTTTCTCTTTTTATTTTTAATTAAGGCTCATCCGGATATATCGTGGGCAAAAATGAGAGATCCCTGGTTCCTTAAACCTAATTTGAATCTTGGCCAAGTCCTCGAAAATGAAGCCAATTGAAGAAATATCAACAAAATACAGAACATTCCTCTCCGACCATCTTTAAAACCTTCATCGTTGAGTCCTCTATTCGCTCATTGAAAATTATGATTCCCCGAGTTTACCCATTTAAAAGTCGGAAGGACCATAATTAAAGAACGATATTTTTTAGTCTTTTAACAACTTTATACCGAAAAAGAAAAGATGATAAAATAAAAGTCAAAGTCCAAAAAGCCAAGACCAGGAGCAAGTTAAAATGAGGACAAACCAAGAAAATGTTTATCCCGTCCTTCTTGGCGGTCAATTCCGCCAGGCTCATTATAGAGAAACTTTTCAGGCCTACAACCCGGCCACCGGTGAATTACTGCCAGAAATTTACCCGGTTTCTGAATGGCCAGACCTGGAAAAGGCCCTGGCAGAAAGCCATCGGCTCCGACTGGAGCTGGCCAGCTGCTCCCCAGAAAAAATAGCAGCCTTTTTTGACCTTTATGCTGACCTGCTGGAAAAGAACAAAGAAGCCATAGTTCGCCAGGCTAACCTGGAAACAGCTCTGCCGCTGGAGCCAAGATTAAACTCCTCTGAATTTCCCAGGATGATAAGTCAATTCCGTCAGGCAGCCGAGGCGGTGCGGGAAAGAAGCTGGAAGCAGGCCACCATAGACACCAGGCTAAACATCCGCTCCATGTACGGACCACTGGGCGGAGCGGTGGTGGTTTTCAGCCCAAACAATTTTCCGCTGGCTTTTAATTCCGTGGCCGGAAGTGACCTGATCAGCGCTCTGGCCTGCGGTAACCCCGTCATCTGCAAGGCCCACCCGAGTCATCCAGGCACAACCAGGCTGATGAGCGAACTTTTGTTAGAAGCGCTGCAAAAATCTGGCCTGCCGCTTTCGGCCGTGCAGATGCTTTATCACTTTAAAAACGAGGATGGCCTGAAACTGGTCAGCCATCCGTATGTGGCGGCCGTGGCTTTTACTGGAAGCAAGAAATCCGGACTGGCTCTTAAAGAAGCGGCCGAGAAGGGGGGCAAGCTGTTCTACGGCGAGATGAGCAGTATCAACCCCGTCTTTTTTCTGCCTGACCTTTTAAAGGAAAAAACCAGCTCTCTGGCCGCCGAGCTTTTTTCTTCCTGTTCTCTTGGCGCCGGACAATTCTGCACCAAGCCCGGGCTGGTGGTTATTCTTGATGATAAAGCGGGCAAAAATTTTCTTAAGGAATTAACTGAAATTTTTTCCAGCCAGCCGGCCGGTTATTTACTGTCGCCGGTGGTGCTGGAAAACCTGAAAACAGCCGTGGGCAATCTCCAGGCAGCGGGGGCCAGACTTCTGGCCGGGGGACAGCCTCTTTCACCACCCGGGTTCAGGTTTCAGCCGACGTTATTTTCCGTTCCGGCCGCCAGATTTCTGGAAAAGCCCGGGACTTTTCAGACCGAAGCCTTCGGCACTTTAACTCTGGTCGTGCTGGCGGAAACCAGAGAGGAAATGCTTCTGGTAGCAGAAAACCTGGAAGGAAGTCTGACCTGTTCAGTTTATTCCAGCCAGTCAGAAGCTGACGAAAAAATTTACCGGCAAATTGAACCCTGGCTCAGGTTGAAATGCGGGCGTCTGCTCAACGATAAAATGCCTACGGGTGTGGCGGTGAGCCCGGCGATGCACCACGGCGGACCATTCCCGGCCACCGGCCATCCGGGCTTTACTTCCGTTGGTATCCCGGCCGCTTTTTGGCGTTTTGCCGCGCGGCATTGTTATGATAACGTGCGCGAAGACCGCCTGCCGGAAGAGCTTCGCTCCAAGAACCCCAACGGCCGCATGTGGCGCCTGATTGACGGTGTCTGGACCCTTTAATTGGTTTAATTGGGTTTAATTGGGGTCGGACCACGCTAACTTATTAATTTAGAATAAATTAACCTTAAATCTATTCTCTGAATAGTTTGTTAAATGAGATTTTCAGGAATAATAAAACGTCCCTTAAACAGGTCTTTAAAATGGCTAGAGCGCACAGACATTATCTTCCGGGTTTCATCTGGCATATTACTCAGCGCTGTCATAAGAGGGAGTTTTTGCTTCGGTTCAATTATTATCGCCAGAGATGGTTGTATTGGATGAATGAGGCAAAGCATAGATTCTCCATCTGCATTCTGGATTACATGGTTACATCAAACCACATTCATCTACTGGCCATGAGCGAGGCCAAAGAAAATGACTTGGCTAAAACAATGCATCTTGTTTCCGGAAGAGTCGCCCAGGAATTTAATCAAAGAAGAGAACGCCGAGGAGCTTTCTGGGAAGACCGATATCATGCTACAGCAATTGAAGGAAGTGCCCATCTTATGCGCTGTATGCTTTATATAGACACTAACATGGTTCGGGCCAGAGCGGTCAGGCATCCTGAAGAGTGGCCATATTGTGGCTATCAGGAATTAGCTGGGAATAGACACAGCTATACTTTAGTTGATAAGGAAAAGCTGTTTGAGCTGTTACAAATTCCTGAGGAGCAATTCATGAAGGAATATCACGTCTGGATAAGCAATTATTTAGAAAGCAAGCAATTTGGCCGCGAAAAATGTTGGACCGAAAGTGTGGCAGTAGGCGGACAGGAATTTGTGGAGACGATTAAAAGGCGCTTGGGTTTTAAGGTTAAAGGCAGAAAAGTTTTCCAGGGATTTGGTGGATACGAGCTAAGAGAGGCTCAAAAAACTTGTCTATATTTTCCTCCTTCCAAAAATTGCACTAAGGAGCAAGAATAGCCGTAAAACAAGATTTAAGTTATTGATATTCAGGTAGTTAGCGTGGTCCGACCCCGAGATAAAATCAACATTTTTTCTTATAAAGCAGTTCCAGGACCAGGTTGGCCTGCAGGTTAGCCACTATGGCCACCCGCGGCGCCATAGGGCTCACCCTGTCCGTAGGCTCGCTTTCTTCATCACCGCAGAGATAAAGTTG